>Ga0163162_10004042_pt1 | contig 14074 bp, 10 predicted proteins | sample S55metaG_FD_115310 | JGI IMG/M metagenome (GOLD analysis project Ga0163162, IMG submission 115310) | Switchgrass rhizosphere microbial communities from Kellogg Biological Station, Michigan, USA - S5-5 metaG | ecosystem: Host-associated > Plants > Roots > Rhizosphere > Soil | place: USA...
CCCTGAAACTCCTGGAATTAGGGATTCAACCAATTGTGCTCGAAAGAGGTAAAGAAGTTCGCGCCCGTCGCCGCGACCTGGCCGCGATGAATAAACAGGGCATCGTGAATCCCGACAGCAATTATTGCTTTGGCGAGGGCGGTGCAGGCACCTACAGCGATGGAAAACTCTATACCCGTAGTAACAAGCGTGGCGATGTACAACGCATGCTTGCCTTTCTCCATCATTTCGGCGCGGAGGATCATATCCTTTACCAGGCCCATCCCCATATTGGTACCAACAAACTACCCGGCATCATCAGCGCCATTCGTGAAACCATCATCGCTGCCGGTGGCGAATACCATTTCGGGAAAAAACTCAGTGGTTTAGATATAAAACAGGGCCGGCTGCAATCGATTGCCTGCGCCGATGGCGACAAAATAGATGCACAGGCTCTAATCCTGGCCACAGGCCATTCAGCGCGTGACATATTCGAATTGCTACATGCCAATCATATTTTGGTGGAGGCTAAGCCCTTCGCCCTGGGCGTTCGCATCGAACACCCGCAATCACTTATTGACAATATTCAATATCACTGTACAACAAGAGATCATCACCTTCCGCCGGCCGCGTATAGCCTGGTTGATCAGGTAGACGGAAGAGGCGTGTTTTCTTTCTGCATGTGTCCCGGTGGAATTATAGCGCCCGCAGCTACGTCGCCCGGAGAAATAGTTGTAAACGGATGGAGTCCTTCTAAAAGAAACAATCCCTTTGCAAATAGTGGTATGGTGGTAAGCATTGAGGAAAAAGATTTCAGGATCTTCCAAAAGGAAGGCCCGCTGGCCGCATTGCGATTCCAGCAGTCGGTGGAACAAAGCGCTTTCCTTGCAGGTGGCGGAAATCTGGCGGCGCCGGCGCAACGCATGACTGATTTTGTAAACAACAAATCAACCGCCCAATTGCCCGCCTGCTCCTATATTCCGGGTATTCATGCGGTTCAGTTAAAAGAAGTGTTGCCCGATTTTGTGCATCGCTCACTGCAAAAGGCATTTGTGGAATTTGGCAAAAAGATGAAGGGCTATTATACCAATGAAGCCGTCGTCGTAGCCACTGAAAGCCGAAGTAGTTCGCCGGTTAGAATACCCAGGGATGAAAAAACACTGCAACATCCGCAAATCAGCAATCTGTATCCCTGCGGCGAAGGCGCAGGCTATGCCGGAGGAATCATCAGCGCCGCGATGGATGGCTACAAAGTGGCCGCCACCTGTGCTGAGCAATTTGCAACAGGCTGAGCTACCGCGAAATATATTTTGCAATAAAATAAGAGACATCGGTAATTTTATTGGATATTCGACCTTGCCCTGACTGTAACAAACACACCATTATTTCCACCTACCAGCGTATGGACAATCTGATAAGCGTTCAACATTTAAAAAAATATTATGCTACGCAAAAGGCCGTAGATGATATCAGCTTTTCAATTTCAAAGGGATCGATTTTCGGTATGCTCGGTCCAAACGGTGCAGGCAAAACCACCCTGCTGCGAATGATCACCGGCATCTTTTTTCCTGACAGCGGTGAAATTCTTTTCAACGGAAAAAAATTCGATGCCATTGCGGATGTATCCCAAATCGGCTACATGCCCGAAGAAAGAGGATTGTATAAGAAGATGAAGATCGGCGAGCAGGCCATTTACCTGGCCAGGCTGAAAGGCTTATCTCGGTCGGATGCCATGCAAAAAATCAGGTATTGGTTTGAAAAGATGGAAATGCAAAGCTGGTGGAATAAAAAGGTGGAAGACCTCAGCAAGGGCATGAGTCAAAAGCTGCAGTTCGTTACCACCGTATTACACGAACCCAGTTTGGTTATACTGGACGAGCCATTCAGCGGACTTGATCCGGTGAATGCAAACATGATCAAAGACGAAATTTACGGGCTGGCGCAAAAAGGCAGTACCATTATTTTCAGTACCCACCGCATGGAACAGGTGGAAGAAATTTGCGACCACATTGTGCTGATCAATAAAGGCACTAAAATTCTGGATGGCACCGTTCGGCGGGTGAAACAAGACTTCAAGGAAAATCTTTTCCAGGTTGGATTTGAAAAGGAAATTGCGTCATTGCCACCCAATAATATTTTCGAAGTGGTAGGAACCACCGACCATTCGTTGGTACTAAAAATAAAAGAGGGTCACAAACCACACGACGTGCTGCAGTTCCTGCTTGGACAACAACATGAAATTGTGTTGTTCCAGGAAATTCTGCCTTCCCTCAATGATATCTTTATCCGATTGGTGGAAGGCACGCCGCTGAGTCGGCAATTTCAACCCATCACCACCTAATTATCTTTAAGCGCGACCAATAACAAAGGACAATGGACAAGATCTGGCTAATTATAAAAAGAGAATATCTCACCCGCGTTCGGAACAAAACCTTTATTCTCTCCACTTTTCTACTCCCCATCGTCATGATCGGCTTCATTGCCGTCGTTGTGGTGATTACCGTGAACAGCGTAGATCAATATAAGATTGCGGTGAGCGATTCCAGCGGCATGTTCAAGGATGAATTCAAGAATTCGAAGATGGTGACCTTCGCTTATCGCAACGACGTGAACGAAAGGAATTACGTGAAGGAAGGCTTTAGCGGAATCCTGTTGATCCCTCGATTGAGAACGGATAAGAAAGATACCATCCGCCTGATCTCTGAAAAGCAACTGGGCATGATGACAGATGATGCAATCCGTAAAGAGATCAACAAAGCGGTGGAAGACAAAATGTTCCAGGATCGCGGCATTGACCGGCATGTTATCGATTCCATCAGGGAAAATTCTGAAAATTCCGTTTACGCTTTCAAGTCGCTGCAGGTAAAAGGCGGTGAAATAAAAGAATCGAATTCGGGCAGGTCATATGGAATTGGATTTGCCTGCGGAATCCTGATTTATATTACGCTCTTCATTTATGGCGCTGCCGTAATGCGTGGAGTAATGGAAGAAAAGATGAACCGCATCGCGGAAGTGATGATCAGTTCAGCCAAGCCTTTCCAGCTGATGATGGGAAAAATTGTAGGCATAGCGGCTGTGAGTCTCACGCAGTTCCTGATGTGGATCGTGCTGATGACGATATTGAGTACAGCGCTCACTGCATTTATTCCCCACGAGATGATGGCGCAGGCCCAGCAGGTGAACCAGAACATGCCGAATATGGCGACGAATAATTCGATGGCCTATAAAATACTTGAAATAAAAAATATTTTCGACGGCGTGAATTGGGGTTTGCTGCTGTTTTGCTTTTTCTTTTATTTCCTGGGCGGCTATCTATTCTATTCTTCACTGTTCGCGGCTGTGGGTAGCGTGGTAAATGAAGATCCACAGGAAGCGCAGGCCCTGATGCTGCCGATTACGATGCCCATCATTCTTTCGTTTGTTGTTATGAGCATCGCGGCCTCCACGCCCAGCAGTCCCGCCGCAGTCTGGGGCAGTATCATTCCCTTCAGTTCCCCGATCGTTATGATGGCGAGAATTCCCTATGGCGTTCCCGGAACGGTGCCCTGGTGGCAATTGGGGTTGTCGATGGTGCTGTTATTACTCGGGTTCCTGTTTACCACCTGGATGAGTGCGAAAATTTATCGCACAGGCATTTTACTATATGGAAAGAAGGTTACTTTGAAGGAACTGGTGAAATGGGCGTTTAGGAAATCATAAAAGTATACGGTTTGTTGTTTGTGGTTTGTTGTTTGTGGTTTGTGGTTTGTGGTTTGTTGTTGTGAATTAGTTCATGTTTTGAATGTATTCGTCGCTAAAATTTACCACAAAGGCTTTGCACACACGAGTCGCGAACCACAAACAACAAACCACAAACCACAAACAAAAAAAACGAACTATAAAAAGAAAAGGCGATGACTAATCATCGCCTTTTCTTTTTATGTAGAACTAAATTAGTTATCCATCAATGCACGGTATAGCAGCCCGTGTTCTATATCATCTTCAGCCAGCATTTCAATATTCATCAATACGGTAGAGTTGGGCTTCACAACGATCTTTTCTTTCACGATCTTTTTGTAACCCTCGGCCTGGAAAGTAATCTTATAAGTGCCGGGCTTCAGTTCACCGAATGCGTATTGACCGCCTGTGTTGGTGAGAACACTTTGTTCCTTGGTAACCGTGTGCAATACCGTAATCGTAACTTCTTTGATTGGCTTTTTTGTATCGGCATCAATCACCCTTCCGGCCACTTCCACTTCATCAGATGCCTTCGCCGCCAAAGAGAGGCTAAGGATACCTGCACAGGCTATTAGTCTTTTGATTAGCATTTTGACCAGGTTTTAATCAGTTAGTTAATTCATCGCCAAACCTTGTCTTCATATGGCGGAATAAAGTTATGATTTCTGAATCGGATTATTTAATGCTCCCAGGAATTCGGTCCAGATATTTTTTATAATCGTTTCAGCGGGTAGAATATTGTCCAACAGTGCGGCCACCTGTCCAATTTCCAACTCTCCCTCCTCCAGGTCCCCTTCAAACATCCCTCTTTTAGCCCTGGCCCTTCCCAACAAATCCAGGAGTTCTTCTTTTGCCGCTCCCCGCTCTTCTGCCTCGATTACTTTCTTGAAAAAAGCATTCTTGAGGAGCCGCACGGGCACCAGTTTCTTTAAGGACAACTGGGTACTGCCCTCTGTTGCATTGACTACGGCATTTTTAAAATTTTCGTGGGCGGAGGCCTCCAGGCTGGCCACAAACCGACTTCCCATCTGAACCCCATCGGCCCCCATTACCATGGCTGCCAACATCTGCCTGCCCGTTGCGATTCCACCGGCGGCGATCACCGGAATATCTACCGCATTGCTCACGGCGGGGATCAGGATCATGCTGGTGGTTTCCTCCCGTCCGTTGTGCCCGCCGGCTTCGAAACCCTCGGCTACAACTGCATCGCAGTGTGCGGCCTGGGCCTTCTGGGCGAATTTGCTGCTGCTTACCACATGCACCACAATGATCCCTGCTTCCTTTAATACGTTTGTCCAGGTGCCAGGGTTACCAGCAGAGGTAAAAATGATGGGAACTTTTTCTTCGATTACGATCTCGATAAGTTTCCCGATATCCGGATACATGAGCGGGATATTCACGCCGAAGGGTTTTTCCGTAGCCAAACGGCATTTTCGGATATGATCCCTTAATACTTCCGGGTACATGCTGCCGCTGCCTATTAACCCCAACCCTCCGGCATTGCTAACAGCAGAGGCCAAACGCCATCCGCTTGTCCATACCATACCCGCCTGCACAATGGGGTATTTTATCCCGAATAAAGCTGTGATGCGATTGGAGAAATTTTCCATAAATAATTTCACGCAAAGACGCAAAGGATTCTATCCCAGGTCGATTTCAGTATTGTCGCCGATATTCAGCGTGCGGGTTTCGCCCTTGATTTCGGTATCGCTTCCGATCAGGGAATCGTGCAGTACCACATCATATAAATTGGAAAAGGAACCGATGATGGAATCTCTAACGATTGAATAGACCACCCGGGTTTTTTCACCGATAGCCACATTCGGACCGATGATACTATTCCTGATTTCGCATCCGGGCGCAATGCTAACGGGGGGAATGATAATGGTATTCTCGAATTGATGCTCCTGTGCAATGGTGCCGCCGAATTTTTTCATCAGCGTAGCGTTACTTTCCAACAGGGTTTCTTTCCTTCCGCAGTCGAACCAGTTCTGCACCTTAAAGGATTTGAATTTCGCACCGTGCTTGATCATGCATTCCAACGCATCGGTAAGGTTGTATTCATTGTAACTCTTGATTCCCTCGCGGAGGTTATTTTCGAGGCAGGCGAACAAGAATTCTGATTCCCTGATTTTATACAACCCCACAAGGGCCATATTGGATTTGGGAATATGCGGCTTCTCTACTAGTCTAATGATGTTGCTTTCTTCATCCAGTTCGGCCACGCCAAAATTGCGGGGATCGTCTACGCGTTTTACACCCAACAGGGAATGTTCATCGTCCAGCACTGCCCGCACATCGAATTCGCAAATGGTGTCGCCGAGCACAATGAAAATTTCATCGTTGGCTACAACGCTTTTGGTTAAATAAATGGCCTGGCCCAAACCTTCGCGGTCGTTCTGAACTACAAAATGGCAGGTAAGGTGTGGGTAATGCTCGCGGGTATAATCCTGTATCTTGTCGCCCAGGTAACCGATGATAAAAATGAATTCGGTAATGCCTGCTTCCGCCAGCTGGTCCACGATGAAGCTGAGTATGGTCTTGCCTGCCAGCGGAATCAGCGCTTTCGGCTGTGTATACGTGTGGGGGCGCAATTTAGTGCCCGCACCCGCTACGGGAATAATCGCTTTCATGATAGCCAATACAGGGTTTGCAAGTGGTGAAAATAGTGATTTTTATCTTTTCACCCCTATTTTATAAATTCATCCATTCAACCATTCAACATGCCCATTTCCCCAACCGCCATCAGCAGAAACAGATATAAATACATTTTGATTTCTATGTTCTGTTGCATGGTTATAGCTGGAAAGGCGCAGCACCCATTCGATTCCATCGACAGTTTGATGCGTAGCCTGTACAGCGCCGGCGACCCCGGTTGCGCCATCACCATTCTCCGGAATAACAAGCCGGTTTTCTCAAAAGGATATGGTGTTGCCAACAGGGAGTCGAATATACCTATCAATACAAGAACGGTGTTTAATGTGGGATCCGTCACCAAGCAATTTACGGCCATGGCCATCCTTCAATTGGAAGCAGCGGGCAAGCTATCCCTGGACGACAAGCTGGGCAAATACTTCCCTCAATTCCCAAAAAACCAGGCCAATGGCGTTACCATTCGGCACCTGCTCACCCACAGTTCCGGAATCATAGACCACTATGATTACGTCGATACAAAAAACATAAAGCATGGAACCGATGCTGACGTATTGCATGCAGTGGAAAAAATCGATTCGTTTTATTTTCCTCCGGGTACGGGTTACCGTTATAGCAATACGGCTTACTGCCTGTTGGCACTGATCATTGCAAAACAGAGCGGTATGTCATACCCCGATTACCTGCGTGAGCATATTTTCCGGCCCCTGGGCATGCAGCAAACTTTTATTATTGATATGAAAAAACCGTTGGGCCAGGTAGCAACGGGATACGAAAAGACTGACACCGGCTTTAAGCAATTGGGCCCGGATGAATCGATATTTTTTACAACCCAGGGTGATGGTGGACTTTATACATCGATAGAAGATTATAAAAAATGGTGGCTTGCACTGCAAAAGCCAAATACCCTATCAACCAACTGGATTAAGCGGGCCCGCTCAGCCGAACATCCGATTGACGAAAAAATGCATCTCAGTTATGGATTCGGCTGGTTTGTAAATGACAGCGACAGCATACCGGCAGTATACCATTCCGGTTCCAATGGCGGATTCAGGGCCATTATATTTACCCTACCCAAAACGGGTTATGCCTTGATAATTTTTTCCAATCGCACTGGTACCGACCTGGAAGATTTGGCGAAAGAAATCAACAAAATACTCAGGATCAATAATAAATCTTTTTCCAAACTCGACAAGCTGATCTCTATTCGGCGTTCAACGCCTATTTTTGCGCCATGCAAAGAGACGCCCTTGTATTTGACCTCATTAAGCAGGAACTTGAACGCCAGCGACACGGCATTGAACTGATCGCTTCGGAAAATTTCACCTCGCTGCAGGTGATGCAGGCGATGGGAAATGTGATGACCAACAAATATGCAGAAGGTTATCCCGGCCGTCGCTATTATGCAGGCTGCGAAATTGTGGATCAAACAGAACAACTGGCCATTGACAGGCTGAAGCAAATTTTCAATATCGACTACGCGAACGTTCAACCGCACAGTGGTGCGCAGGCGAATGCCGCCGTTATGCTGGCCGTTTTGCAACCCGGCGACAAAATACTTGGGCTCGACCTGAGCATGGGCGGTCATCTTACACACGGATCTGCCGTTAATTTTTCAGGCAAATTGTACCAGCCCCATTTTTATGGTGTAAAGAAGGAGACCGGCACCGTTGACTATGATATGATGGAATCGGTTGCGAAGAAAGAAATGCCCAAGCTCATTATTTGTGGCGCATCTGCTTACAGTCGGGATTGGGATTACGCGCGGATCAGAAAAATTGCCGATGAAGTGGGTGCACTGGTAATGGCCGACATTGCACATCCCGCGGGATTGATTGCAAAAGGTTTGTTGAACTCGCCTTTTGATCATTGCCAGTTTGTAACTTCTACCACGCACAAAACCCTTCGCGGTCCGCGTGGTGGCATAATTATGATGAAGAAGGATTTCGACAATCCTTTCGGACTGAAAGACGTGAAGGGAAACATTCGTCCGATGAGCAATTTGCTGGATATGGCTGTTTTCCCCGGAACGCAGGGCGGGCCGTTGGAGCACGTTATCGCAGCCAAGGCGATCGCTTTCGGAGAAATTTTAAGTGATGATTTCACATCCTACGCCAAACAAATTGTAACCAATGCGCAGGCGATGTCGAAAGCATTTGTTGACAAGGGCTACCAGATCATCAGCAATGGCACAGACAATCACCTGATGCTGATTGACCTTCGAAATAAAAACATTACCGGCAAAAAGGCCGAACAGGTCCTGGTGAAAGCCGATATTACGTTGAATAAAAACATGGTGCCGTTTGACGACAAGTCGGCCTTTGTTACTTCGGGTATACGTGTGGGTGTACCTGCTATTACCACCCGTGGCATGAAGGAATCGCACATGCCTTTTATTGTGGAGAAGCTGGACCAGGTGTTGATGAATGCCGATGACGAGCAACTGATTGCGAAAGTGAAGGGAGAAGTGAATGAGTTTATGCGGCAGTTCGTGCTTTATCCCGAGATGGGGTAGCAAACCGCTCGTCTATTGACCATTCATTGCCCTTTCGAATGGATCCACAACACCCTGTTACCGCTTAGATTCCATTCATATTCACATTGAGGACTGTAAAAACCTTTTTTACCAAACTGATATAGAAGCGATATTGTCCTACTATCACCATGTGAAATGGATCGTATGGCGACAACGATTCCAGGCAGGGTCTCCAAACCAATGTGGGATAAATACACAAGGCTTTTCGATGAATTGGAATTGATCTTTTCTTGCTTTCAATATAGAGCCGTCTCCCCAAAATATTTAAGATTTCTTCGGGACTTAAAGGGTCAACATAAATTCCCTCGAATCCACTTACAAAACGTGCCTCTTTCATATACCCATATCGGCCGTCTATACTTATAAGGCAATGCGTCTGATTGTTCTGGTCGACCAGTGGAACTAAATAATAGAAATCATCATCCTTGTCCAATCGCTGGACTAGATTTGGCTTTCCGGCGGACAATTTTCCTGAGAAATCTTTCATACGGCTGTCATTAACCATCCCAGATTCAAAAAATTCTTTTAATGCACAATCCCTGGCTGCTTCGTGTTCAATAATTTTATTGCCATCAAAGTATCTTCTGGGAAGGACTCGCTTTCCTCCCAATTTTGGGAGCGGATCAGGATCGCAGACGGCCAAATAATGCCCAGACCATACTCCATCGGAGGCCTGCAAAAGATAGGAATCGATCCATTCCGTATAACTTATTTCGTCATTCGGACTTCCATACACACGTGGGTTGTAGTTATGACGGGCATCCCCCATGCCGCACCTGTCTCCCGCAAAATGCGGTGGTGGTGGATCATCAGCAATCGGGGTCTCCGGCCTGGGGTTATGAATAAGAAGAGAACTTATGGTAAAGCTGGTATCATCCGGTCCAGTGGGATCTGCAGAAATATCATATCCGGTTACCACAATCCAATGTTGCCTGTCGTAGATCAGAACAATTGGGGCGATACGATAGTGGAATATGGTCCAAACGATTTTCTTTGAAAGAATATCCGGATCTGTTAACGGATATAGCACAAAAATTCTCGTCTCGGGACTTGGGTTATATACATTTAAAGTATTGGTTATTCCATCTGGGCTTGATTCCCATTGCAAAGTATCTATAGTCGGGTATGAATTATTTCTCGCAAAAAGTTCGGTTTGTGGAAATAATGGCGTTCCCATTTCATTTAAAACCATTTGGACGCAAGCTGCGCCACAATAAACAGGATCATCCTGCTGATGGTATGGCACCGGCAATATGTTTCTTGGCATAGTTGAAAATTAAATTTGTGATTATTAATTTAAACCTCCCGACCTAATTTTATTGATGTTAGTTGCTTTTTCCTTTTGGAGCTCACTTTGAAAATAACTATTCCAATTAATCCCAAACCAATGATGACGGCCGCAATGCCGGACCACCTTTGATGTACAGTTGGCTCGATGCGTTGATTAGACCCCACCATGATTGAGGCGGCCCAAAAGCTGGGCAATTTCTTTTCCCCATCCGCTGTTTTTAAGAATTCCAATTTCGCATCCTGAAGGGCCTCATCAGTTGCCCTACCCTCACTTAAATACCGGTAAAAAAGTTCAGTAAGCTTATACATAGACTCATTATCGACTGCCCACAAATTCGTAACCGAAGACGGAACTCCCAAAGCCGCAAATCCCCTGTTGAAAGAAAAAACACCTTCGCCTTTATAATGCATTCCTATACCGGTTTCACAGGCGGCCAATACAATCAGTCGCGTTTTAGGCCTCGTGCCGGTATTCAAATCGGATAAATTCAGAGCCGAATCGGCGAAGTATAGCACAGGTTCATAACTGTCCCCTTTAAGTGAAGCGTGCGTGTAAAGTTGAATAATGGAATAGTTTGAAAACTGTTCGAGGAAATTGTTTTTGGAAGCATTTTCAAAGGTCATGCTGCTTCCACTTCCGAAATAGTCCTGAATATCACTTAGAGAACGATCACTTCCAATTAAGGACGCAAGGCCTAAAGACGTCGCAAATTCAACAGGAGCAATTCCCAAAATATTTGGACTGGAAATTGTGCCGCTGGATTCCATACTGGATTTTAGAAACCTGGCTGAATAAGTATAACTGGTTGTATAGTCATTCAGAAAATAACTAAAAGACTCGCCATTTTGCCTGGTAATTAGGCCTTCGAATGGGAAATATTGTCCGTCAGGAGAAAAAATTATTCTGCCCGTTTTAGGAAACTTTATATCCCTGAATACCAATTGAAAAAGATGGGAGGATATTTCTTTAAATGCATTCATCCCGGCGTTTAGTCTGCGGCTATTCGAAATGAAAGAAAGGTATAATCCGGATAAACTATCAAATGCTGATTTATTAATCTTTGTCAGTGTGGCCCCCTCTTTTTGGATAACCAGATTATAGACGGCATCCTCTCCCGAAAATAATTCAACCAGTGCGTGATAATCTTTAAGAATATCATTTTTTATATACGCCAGCGATATAAACGATGTATCAAGGTAGCTTGTATAGTAGAGTGGATTTTCAACCCTGATTGATTTATTAAGCCGCTCAACCCGCGCACGCTCCTTCAATAATTGATTTTCGACATCACGCGCGTGGCCCGTATCCGAGCTGCTGTTTAGCATTTTCCTTTCCAACTGCCTCACCCTGCTCATAGATTGGGCCTGTTCGTAAATTTGCTGGGCATTTGCCCAGCGTTGCCCCGTGAGTTGATCAACAAGTAAAACAGACCGGCTTTTTTCAAAAAAATAAACCGCATCTTCTATATTGTTGGTGGTAAAGCAGGCCTCAATGGCATGTTCATACAATCTTCTGCTATCGTTTCTCCAAAATAGTTTGGATTCGAGGTCTGACTGTTCCATTCGGATTCTATCGAGCAACTGGTCGGCCACTTTATAAATTCGCAGTGCTTCAGCTACCGACCCTTTGTCTCCCAATTCCTTATATTGACTCAGGTATGCATCCGCTTTGTCTAACAACAGTGTAGTGAGATAGCTTATCTTTTTTTGCCTCACAAACTCCTCCAGGGGGATATGAAGAATGCCCATTTCATCTATGCCGGGACCAATTTGATCATATGCCTTCCGAAAATAATGGAAAGCAGAATCAAATTGTTTGGTCATGACATAAACGTCAGCTATATCATCAAGAATATTAAGCGTTTCAATGGAGTTGAGTAGCGCCTGACTGGGATCCTTGATTTTTAAGGCCAGGGCTTTTCGATAATAATACAAAGCCTTGTCTGCGTCTTTAAAGTGCTTAAAATATATATAGTACCCAATATTGTTCAATATGATTTTGCAGTTGATAATATTTCCCGATAGCTCTTCGGCCTTGAGTGCCTTCGCTAAATAATTATTGGCACTATTGATATCATTTTTTTGAATGCTGACTTCCGATAGCTGGCTGTAAATGGATCCCAAATTATAAGTGAAGCCCTTGGATTTGTTTTCGTTGAATCTTATGGTCAGCAGAGAATCGACCGTTGCATATTCCTTCAAAGCGAGAAGAGAATTGATACGCCATCCAAATGCGCTGGATTCATATTTTGCTCCATTGAGATAGTTTGCATTTGATTGACTAGCGTACTCATGACTCCAGGTCTGACAAATGGTGGCAAAAAAAATACAATTGTGGTAGTCGCCCACATCGAAGTAATACACGATTCTCTTGTACAATGCGGCCAAAGAATAGATTTCGATTGATTTCGTATTTATAGCGACAAAAATGCAACTATCAAGCGCCGATATTTCCTCACTTCTGATTCCGAGGGAATCACTAACAACGGCCAATAAATAATATCCCGATATGAGATGTCTATAGTTAATGGCGGGATTGCCTCTATTGGAATGGACAACTTGATTAGAACTTTTGAAGTATTGGAACGCCCTATTGAAATCTGCCTGCTGGTAATATGCAATGCCAATTCTTTTGAGCAAGAATGCAAACGAAGAGTCTTTTCCCTGTTGACAGGATTCTATTTCATTTTTCAAAGACAATAACGCAGTCAGTCGGCTTTCAGGAGTCAACGCTACCGAATCCCTAAGAAGGCTAATTTTTTTCCATAAAACATCCCCGGTTATACATTGTCCATAATTTTCTGAAAGAAAAATAAAAAGGCAGCATACAAACATTATCATATGCTGAATGCGGCCTTGTTGCGTCAATAGAACACTAAAAATTATAGACCCCTTTCTTCCCATAGGAACCAGAAACCCCTTTTTTGATTTATTTAACCAATAGGTGGGGGAGGTGGGGGCGTTGGGTTAATGACGCCGCCGCCGCCGCCGCCTGGTCCATTGACATAAATAGCAGATGGATCTAAATATGCTTCGAGAATAAACACATTTTGCCCCTCATCTATCCAGTTAAAGAAAATCTTGTGAACCTGCCCAGTTGCAGCGTCCAGCTGATGCAGGTTACCACGCACCCAAATTTCGACTGCATTCATACGATCTACAATTTCATTCGGAGTCAAATCTGAATTAAAAATGATGGCACCCCAACCGTCCAACCAATTTATGGGTCCCTTGTGAACACCAGCCGTGAACAATAAATATTGAAGAAAAACCTTGTGCTTTAAAGCACTGATTTCCTTGGCTACACTTGTGCTAAAGGCTGAGCTCTTTTGAGCATTTGTCTTTTCAATGAATTTAAATTTCGAGTACATAGTTTTTATATTAAAAATTCAATTAAAATGAATTCCAGCATGCGACGAAATTCTGAAGCTTCATACCGTTAGCTAAATGGTTAAAAAAACGCATAATTCGTTATTCAATCCGCGGTATCTGCGGCTTGAATTGGCCTTCGCTATGTTGAAATCTGTTCATTCAACATACACTACAGTTTGAACTCAGGTTGCCCTTACAAAATAAAACAGCTAGCAATTTGTCGATAAATTGGGTAAGGCGGGAAACGACTTAAAAGAAGAATTTAAAAGGCTTTAGGTTTATCTAAAATAGTCATTCGAAAGGAGATTTCAAATAGACGATTTTGTACCTACTACCGTCGCTGCCACATATACAAAAAATATCATGAGAAGTTAGACTTCAAGAACCTTTCCGTTTTTTTATTGTCTGTACTTCAGGATTTCCAGGCCCTGAATTTTTTCGCTTAAAAACATAATACCATACCGCAATTACTAAAATCAATGGCAATCCGGCCCCTAATAGGATCAATTTCCAATTCAATCCCTTCTC
>Ga0163162_10004043_pt1 | contig 14070 bp, 9 predicted proteins | sample S55metaG_FD_115310 | JGI IMG/M metagenome (GOLD analysis project Ga0163162, IMG submission 115310) | Switchgrass rhizosphere microbial communities from Kellogg Biological Station, Michigan, USA - S5-5 metaG | ecosystem: Host-associated > Plants > Roots > Rhizosphere > Soil | place: USA: Michigan...
CGACAAGTTTGAACTTGGCGGCGACGCCTCGGTGGCGGCAGGGCCAGTAGGCAGAACCACTAGTGCCACAACTGACATCAAGATGGCTGCGCAAATCCTTTCATATTCGCGCAGCAAAGGATTATTTGGTGGAATCTCATTGAAAGGCTCAGTCGTTTCGCCTGAGAAGAGTGATATGGAGGATACCTACGGACAGGGTGTCACCGCGCAGACTGTGTTGGCCGCTAGCAATGATCGAGCTCCGACCGAGGTCCGAAATTTCGCAAAGACGCTCACCCAGTATTCGGCACGCCGCGCGAAATGACGGGGATTAGAGGAAACGGTTGCATTTCATGGTGCGCGCGCCATTTGCGATTGTTTGAGCTTGGAGTGCGCTAGCGAAAAACAAGAACGCGTATGCCAACTCGAGTTCCAAGGAAGTGCAATTAGAAACTTCCTCGAGCGCAAATGTGGCTGTTGCGGTAAATGTAACGGCTTTCGATTGAAAAAAGTAGTCGGCTGTTCCTGTTCTCTAAATTGTTCCTGTGTTCTCTCTATATACTAAGGACAGCCGTCAGCTATCAGGGGCGTCTGGAGGATCTTCAGAGTTCGATGATACCTAACCAATTTGTACAGCGTCTCCGACCTCACTTCAAAACAGATCGGTGAACCGCACTTGTTGATTGAACTAACACGTGAACGCTCCCCTAAAGCTTTGCGCATTTGAAGATGTATCGACTGATTTGTGTCGTCCCGTCAACGTTCCCGTCAACATTAACGTTCACAGTTGTAAGCTATTGAATAGAAGTATGTTGTGAGCGTGAGCCGATTTACTGAGCCAAGCGGGCGTGGTTAAGAGTCAACCGCAGTGTACACAACAAATCTTCGGAGCGTAAAGTTTGGCCTACTTCGATCTTTGTCCCTACTGTCCCTCGCGTCCCTAGAGTCCCTCAAAACTCCCCAGGAAGAGCACGACGATACTCAAAGCCTATAAGGATGAAATCGTTCCGCAAATACTGATTGCCTTCGATATTTGAGTGGAATTGCTTCATTGTTTCTCTTCCAGTTAATTGATTGTCCGATTGGCTGCACATAGTGCACTCCGATTGTAATATGTTTTTCCCCAAGAAGATTATGATGACAACGAGGACTTATCTAATGACGGTTCCAACTAAACCAACCCTTCCAATTCCAGTTAATGAAGGTGATCATGTGCTAGTCCCGTCCAAAGCTGCTGTCACCGTGGTCAACTATGGTGACTACCAGTGTCCCGACTGTAATCAAAGACATCGGGAAGTTCAAAAGATGGTTGATGAGTTGCGCGATTCGGTGAGATTCGTTTATCGCCATTATCCGCTCGTCAAAATTCATCCCGATGCGTTACGAGCCGCTGAGGCAGCTGAAGCCGCCGCGGCACAAGGTAAGTTTTTGGAAATGCATCGACTGCTCTACATTCGCCCCGACAAGCTGGGTGATTGAGACTTACGCAAGCATGCTCGTCAGATAGGTCTGGACCAGGAAAAATTTGATCGCGAGATGGCAGGCAGCATTTACGCCGCGTAAATATTGAAGGATCACTACAATGCGATTAACGACGGAATCACCGGGACACCAACCACGTTTATTAATGGCGAGCTCTTCGCGATGAGTGGGGTTGATCTACTCACCACAGCAAAGCTAAAGCTTGAGCGATAGCTAAGTTCGATCGCGAGTTACCACACGTAGCCTGCCCAATATGATCGCGTTGTCGAACGCTATCAACTTATCAAATGTGATCGAGGCACTGTAGCGTTAACGCATGCCAAGTCGGGCATCCTCTGTTTCGAGTGGTCTAACACCAGGCTTGTATTCCATGGAACGTGCGCCTGCTCGATCCGAGTACATAGACCTGACCAAATCTGCAAACCACTCCCCATCCCTGTTTTGAACGTCATCGTTTCGTTACGAACCGTTTGAGCTGCTAAGTATCAGGCAAAACTTTGCAAGTTTGCTCAACTACAAACAAGTCGAATATTTGAAAGCGTGTTAATTTTTTTGAGACGGACTGTGAGCGGAGTCAGCACCTAACCTTAAAGCTCCATCCAAACACCCTGTAGAGCTGGATTGTATACATCGACTGTGAGCTGTCATTTTTGACAGTTACATCGCCATTGGATCTAAGAAAAAATACCGACTAGCGTGCCTGTAACCCTACGTAATACGTTCAACTTTGTCGGCCCGAAGGGGTACAAAGTTGACTCGAGCCACGCGGCGCGGGAAGGCGACGTACTGACCGTTCTCGGCTGGTAATTCTCTACAGATCCGTGCCGCATGTATTGCGGTGCGACTAACATTCGCAGAGGTTGCGTCATGTTTTCCTCCCTGACCTTTCACGGACATCGGATAGAGTGGCTTCTGCAGTTCACAACGCGAAGAATCGTCGTTGTGGTGTTTTTGGGCTTGGCCGTTTCGCTGGCTCACAGTAAGCCGATCCATTTCTTACAAGGGACAGCGGACCGGGCTGGTCAACAGCGGGTTAATCCCACTCCTACGCCCTCACCTACGCCGCTCCCCACGACTTCGCCCACGCCGAGATCAACCGAGCCAGTGCAGGATCAGGACGCTTTACGCGTCCCTCCAGTAGCTCCAAATTACGAAGCTGATGCCGCTACCTATCCGCAGCTCACGTTGATTGGCGTACAGTTCGATCGGCAGCAGACCATGAGCCAGCAAGCAGTAGTGGAGCTTGCCCTGCGCAACAACAAAGATATCGAGGTGAGCCGCTCTGTCGTTCGCTCGGCCGAGCAGAACCTACGGTGGGCCCAAGGATTCTATGATCCTAAATTGACAGTCAACCGCTTCTTCTTTCGCGAAGTGCTTCCGGTGAGCAGCTCGACTCTGGGTGGAGATACTGGATCGATTACAGCCAAAGGCAGCACGGGAGGTTTGAGTTTCTTCGGGCTGTCGCCAAAGTTCGGTGGCCAGTACGAAATCGCGTATAACGATTCGCAAACCAAAACTGACGTTATCTTTGCCACCATCGACAAGCAGTTCAAGACCAATCTTGCGTTCTCGTACAAACAACCGCTTCTGCGCAACCGCGAGATCGACGAGCCTCGGCGACAGATCGAAATTGCCAGAAAGAACCTATCCCTTACCGACGCAGAGTTTCGTATAAGCGTGATCGAAACCATCACTCGAGTGCGAAACTTTTATTGGGAGATGGTCTATGCCTTGCGCAATCTCCAAATCCAACAGGACGCGTTGCGTGCGGCTGAGGAACAGCTGTCACACACGCGAAGGCTTGTTGGACGGGGCTACGTTGCTCCCATTGATGTAACCCAGGTCGAGGTGCAAGTCTCGAACTTTCGCGAAGGGCTCTTCATGGCGCTCGAGCGAGTAGCCAAGTCAGACAATGCGTTGAAAAACCTTATTGTCGCCGACATCAAGGATCCACTCTGGAACGTTCTGATCATTCCTTCCGACCCGGTAGAGGTTAAGGCTCCTACTATTAACGCCGAGCAGGCTCTAACCGAGGCGCTCGCCCAGCGTCCTGAGGTGCAGCAATCCGACGTTGCTCGGGCGATTAACGAGTTGAATCAGCGCTTCTACAGTGATCAGAAGCGACCCCAGGTAGACCTGGTGGCTCACTACTCGCTCGATGGTCTCGCGGGAAGAATCAACCCACTATCGAGTCAGGACCCAATCGCGTTTTCATCGACGGACTTAACCAATCGCGTGAATGAGCTCTCGGTGTTGGCCGGTCTGCCACCGTTGTCGCCTCCGGCGAACACCGCCACCGTCCCGCCATTTCTTGTCGGCAGCTACGGTCAATCGCTAAGAAACCTCTTTTCGAGTCGCTTTCCCACGGTTAGGTTCGGCGTACAGGTCGAGCTTCCCATCCATAACCGACAGGCGGAAGCGCAGTTTGCGCTCTCGCTCGAAGAGGGATCCAAGATTAAGACGCAAAGGCAGCAGCTGGATCAATTAATCAAGGTGGATGTGCGGACAGCTCTGCAATCAGTGCGCACAGCAGAGGCCCGTTTGCGGGCGTCGGCCGAAGCCCGCGGCGCTAGCGAACAGCAATACGAAAGCGAAGTGCGGAAGTACAACGGTGGACACTCAACGACCTTTCTGGTGTTGGATCGTCAAGTGGCACTCAAAAATGCGCGCGGGGTTGAGTTGAAAAATCAGATGGATCTCAACCAAGCCATCAGTGAGCTCGAACGTGCCACCGGTAGAACTTTCCAATCGCTCAATGTGGTTCTGAAAACTCGCTAATGGGAAACAGTCGATGACTAACAGAATCAGCGAGACACGGACACAGGTCGACACCACGGCCACAGAGCCGGAGATCCCTCCGGTCCTTCACTCTTCCGACCCTGGTGGGAACGAAGCTCCCGCCACTCCGCCGCGAACCAGACGCCACCGAAAAAAAACGAAAGGCCCTCTGATTCTCCTCATACTCGTGGTTGCGGCCATCGCCCTCCTGATCTGGTACATCTTTATTCGCCGGCCCGCGCTGCAAGTGGCTGCCAACCTTGTTGTCGCCCCGGGACGGATCGCCGGCGATGAAGCAACTGTCTCGGCCAAGACTGCCGGACGGGTCCGCGAGATTCACTTCCGCGAAGGGGATGTTGTGCGAGGTGGCGATGTGATCGCCATCCTCGACGACGACCAAGTGCGAGCGCGTGAAGACGCAGCCAAATCTGCGGTGCAACAGGCAGAGGCTCGTGTCCGCAGTTCGCAACAGCAGATCAGCGTTCTACGAGCACAGGAACACGGCAGCAGTCTCAGCGTCGACCAGTCGAAAATCGATGCTGAAGGCCGTGTCAGTCAAGCGCGAGCTCAGGTAGCTGCTGCCGAAGCCGCGCTGGCCCAAGCGCGCGCTGCCAACAATCAGGCTAAATACGACTACGAAAACCAATCGCAACTGGCAAAGGACGGAGATCTCTCCGAACGTCAAGGCATGCTCGCCAAATCGAACCTCGAGGCTACAAGAGCTGGCGTCAATGCAGCAGAGGAGCAGGTCAAAGCGGCTCGTGGAGCATACAACGCCCAGTTAGCTGCACTAAAAACCCCCGCCATCCTGAGTTCGCAAAGGCTGTCTGTTGAGGAGCAGATCAATAAGGCGCAATCGGACATCGCGGGCGCGATGGCCGATACCGAAACGGCTCGCGCTCAACTGCGCGAGGCCGAAGCCAATCGAGCCGATTTGCTGATAAAGGCGCCTTTCGACGGAACCATAACGGTTAGATCGGTCGAGCCAGGCGAAGTAATTAATCCCGGGACGGCGATCGTAACGCTCGTCAACCTGCAGGAACTCTATCTGCGTGTGTTTGTTCCGATCGCCGAAATCGACCGCGTGCGTGTCGGTCAGCAGGCCCGTATCTACCTCGATTCACGACCCGACCGCGCTATCGAGGCAACGGTTTCGCGCATTGATCCCGACGCCGCCTTTACTCCTGAGAACACTTACTACCGAGAGGATCGAATCCGTCAGGTTGTAGGAGTGAAGCTCGCGATCAAGAACTCAGACGGATCGGCAAAGACAGGAGTCCCCGGTGAAGGCGAGATTCTCGTTGTGGGATCACAGTGGCCTGAGCACACGCGGCGCCAGGCACCCTGAGATAGCGAATGAGCACCAGCGCCACATCAAGTAACGACCCCACCCCGATCATCGTGGTGCGGGGTCTCAAACACACCTATCGCACGTCAAAGAAGGTTCGGGTTGAGGCTCTTCACGGGATCGACCTCGCGGTCCGGCAGGGCGAGATCCTTGGCTTGGTGGGGCCAGACGGCGCCGGTAAGTCGACTTTGCTCAAAGCGCTCTGCGGCCTGATACATCCGAGCGAAGGAACGGTAACGTTGGCGGGTGAGGCGCCGACGAAAGTACGCGAACTGATCGGCTATGTTGCACAGACCGGTGGAGTTGATCCCGACCTTACGGTTATCGAAAACCTTTTGTATATCGCCGGACTGCATAGCCTTGCGAGTGGAACAGCTGAAGCGCGCGCCGCGGAACTACTGAAGCGCCTTCAGCTCGAGCCGGTTGCCGACAGTTTGGTCGCGAGCATCGGAGGAGGCCGGCGTCGGATGCTCACGTTAGCGGGCGAGCTTTTGCCGGATCCTGACTTTATATTCCTGGACGAGCCCACCGCTGCAATTGATCCGATGTCTCAGCGCGCCTGCGGAGAACTCCTTTTAGAGCGGGCCCGCGCAGGCAAGACCATCGTGCTCGCGACCCAGTTTGCCTCGGAAGCGGACCAGTGTACGCGCATCGCTTTCATGTCCGGCGGGACCATCCGCCGCATCGGCACGCCGGCGGAGATGCGTGACCGCATCTCAGAGATAAATCCCGGCGGCGGAACAGCTAGCGAGCTTAGAGACGCCTTTGACTCGGTGATCGCCGGACTCGAGCAGCACCGCCCGCCCGCCTTTCCTTTTTCGAGACCTGTGCAGCATAAGTTTGGCGAGGTAGCGATTCGAGCTGCAGGACTAACAAAATCATTCGGGAAAGTCGAAGCGGTCCAGGGAATCAATTTGGAAGTCCCATACGGAGAAATTTTCGGCCTGGTCGGCGAAAGCGGAACGGGAAAGACGAGCATTCTCAGGATGCTGGCAGGCCTGCTAACAGCCGACGACGGTGACTGCGAGATCGCGGGCGAAGATTCAAATCGCGGCCTCGACTACGAGACCCGCCGGCGCATCGGTTACCTTCCCCAATCTTTCGCTCTCTTTGGTGAATTGACCGTCGACGACAATCTGAACTTTCTCGGGGAGATTCACCAGGTGCCGCCGGCTGAGTTCGAGATAAAGCGTCATTGGGTTTATGAACTCCTCTCTCTGCGGCGTGGTGGAAAAACGTTGGTCGACGCGTTGGAAGCCGGTGAAAAACGCCGTCTCGCTTTTGCCGCTGCTGTGCTCCACGAGCCTGAAGTTCTTTTGCTCGATGGACCGACTACGACCGTCGATCCGCTGATGCGTCACGTTCTATGGGACGTGCTCGAAGGCTTCGCAGCGCGCGGCGCCGCCGTTCTGTTGGCGACGCCTTACCTGACCGAAGCCGAGAGCTGCGACCGTGTCGGCTTTCTCTCGGACGGAAGATTACTCGCTGTGGGAACGCCGGCTGAGTTGAAATCCGCACACGATGCGAACGTAGTCGAGTTCGACGCCGCACCTTCCGCGATTGCGGTATTAAGGGGAATGCTGAAGCCCTGGCGAGTTTGGCCGGTGGCCGGACGCATCCATGCCATCGCTGACGGCGATGCGCAAACCGGTGTCGGGGAGGTTTCCAAACAGTTGTTCGAAGCCGGGATCGTTATGGAGAGAGTCCAGACCCGGCCCCTCTCGCTCGAGGATGTGAGCGTCCTGCTGACGGCGAACCGTCGTGGCCGCACGATGGTTTGAGAGGACAAGAAAGTCCAGATGCAACGAACCATCGCGCAATTTCGGAAAGAGTTGGATTCGATGCGGCACGACGTCACGGTCGTCGCCCTGTTTCTGTTGCTGCCCTTTGTTCAGATTTACGCGTGGTCGACCTCGCCCTCTCTGGTGCCTTACGGTTTGACCGTCGTCGTCCAGGATCTGGACCGCACGCCACTCTCACAACTGTACACGGAGGGGATTCGCGCGGCTCTCAGTTACGAGGTCATCCCACTGGCCCCGGGCGAGCGTTACGAACCGTTGCTGGACCGATCCGAAGCACGCGGCGCGGTCGTGATTCCAGAGAACTTTCAGCGGGATTTCTACACCGGCAAGACAGTGGAAGTGCAGTGGGTAATCGAGGGGACGCAGCTCAAAAACGCCGGCAAAGTCAAAAGCGGCGCGGCCGGTGTGACGAACTATGTCATGTCGCAACTTCGCCCGCCCGGAGGATCAGCGCCAATCCAACCTAAGGTGCGCTTCTGGTTCAATCCCGGAAAGGAGGGCTACAACTATTACGCTCCTGGATCTTTCGTGATCGGAATCGCGCTCTTCACTCCCCTCATGGCGGCGCTCGCGTTTTCGCGCGAACGAGCTAAGGGCGCAACGGCACGCGCATTTACCTCGGACATTAATCCTCTCGAATTTGTGATTGGAAAGATTGCCGCCTATTCACTGGTGGGGCTGGTGCAGGCGGCGCTTTGCTTTGTCTTCATCATAGAGGTATTCCAGCTCGAGCCAGTGGGAGAATTCTCACCGTTTCTTTGCGCTACGGTGATCTACACGATTTGCAATGTAACGGTTGGCGCGCTCATCGGCGTTCAGGTTGCAGGCGAAGTATCAGCTATCGGGATGGCCAAAACTTACGGCGGTGTCCTGACGTTTGTTTTCTCCGGCCATCTCTTTCCGCTGACGCACACACCTTATCCGTTCGGGTGGTTGCCGGGTATTTTACCGGCTACCCACTATCACTTCATTGTCCGTGATTATTTTCAACGCGCAGTAGGGTGGCGCGGAGTTTGGGACGACACTGCGATTTTGATCGGTTTGACGCTGGTGGCCTTCTTCTTTGTCTGGCGAAAGATCCGAAAGCTGATGGGGGGCGTGTAAGACATGACCGGACTGGCCTATCTACGTCTTTGGGTGATCTTCCGCAAAGAGTTTGCAGTGGTGCGGAACAGTCCTGGAGTGGTCCTTAAGCCGGCCGTGACGTTAACCATTGCATTGATGGCCGTAGTGTATTTGGTCGATTCGGATAACGACACGGTGCGACTTGGTATTGTCGATGAAAGCCGCTCTGAGTACAGTCGTGATTTGCAATCGCGCTACGAAGCCGCGCTGGTATTCGAGATCACGAAGTACGATTCGGCCGCAGGCCTGAACAAAGCGATCGAACTGGCCGAGATCGACGCCGGAGTAATAATTCCCGCGGACTTCGCCGCCGACCGGGGAGCCGGTCGTCCGGCGCCGGTGCAGGTGATCGTTGACTCTACCAGTCCGAGCAACGGCTCGACCGTAGGTTCGTACGCCGCCGGGGTCATTAACGATTACAACCGCACACTGACTAGTTCCAGCGCGCCGCCAACGCGCCGCGGCCAAATCACCGCGCGATCGACCGTTCTTCACAATGCCGCGTTCATATCGCGCTGGTATCTCTTCACCGGTCTCCTCGGCATTCTCTGGTTGGCTAACGTTTCACAAACCGTGGGCGTGCTGGTCATGAAAGAGAAAGAGCAGGGTGTGCTCGATCTCTGGCGGACAACGACTGCCCGCCCCTGGGAGATTCTTTTTGGGCGCACGCTTACCTACGTAGCGATGTTTTTGCCCGCGGCCTGTATAGTGCCGCTGGTAGCCGGCCAACTGGTTTACGGCGTACCGATGCGCGGAAGTATGTTCGACCTTTTGCTCGGAGCTACGCTGTTTCTCATCTGCGCCTTATCGATCGGGACTTTGTTCGCTGTCATCTGCGGTTCGATGCGACAGATGATGATGCTCCTCCTGTTCACTACTTCGTGGCAGACACTCATGTCTGGGGCCTTTACGCCGGTGGAAGCTCTACAGGATTGGGCGCGCCCCCTGGTGTTCTTCAATCCCTTGGGTCACTGGGTTGTGATCATTCGCGGCGTAATGTTGAAGGGAGTGGGCATCGAGACACTCATGCCCCACTACCTGTCACTGCTCGGCCTGGGCACAGCCTTGTTCATCTTGAGCGCTTGGCTTTACCAAAAGCAGGCGCGTTGAAGTATGAGAATCATAAACCCACGGCAGTGGTTGGTGAGGAAAGCGTGCGATTTCTGCTCGCGCAGTGAGTGGAGGAGTGTAGTGGGGTCGCGGGTGATTTTATACGAGGGCTCTTGCGGTTGGCGTAACCGATCCGCGCAAGGCTAATTGCCGTTAGACGCTGATTGATAGCGTTACTTGCATTAGGAGTGAGACATAATGACTGCGGAGCCAAAAAAAAGACGAGTGCAAGTGCTCATGCGTCGCGATTTGTGGGCGCGCGATGAAGGACTGACCGTTCTTCTTGGCGCGCTCCTACTAATGATCTTCATCGTAAATCCGCTCGGCGCGGCGGGCGTCTTCCGCGGGTATGCGGCTTTGGTTCACGACCTTTGGCTGGCCCTTACTTTGTTGTCAGGAGCGCTCGCGATCGGATGGCGTCGAAAGGTCGCTCGAGTAGTAGTACTGTCCGCCATTCTGCTGTTTGCTTTGCGGGGATTTGGCTTTGTCGGCGGTGCTGGCGCTCTCGGGCTGGTCGTGGACGCCGTGTTGACACTCTTTCTGCTTTCAACTCTGGTGCTGATGGTGCTTTGGCAGGTCTTTCGTGAAGGGCCAATCACACGACAGCGCGTTCAGGGCTCGATAATCATCTATCTGCTGCTGGGATTGATCTGGGCCGAGGCGTATACACTGGCAGCACATCTTGACTCAGATGCGTTCGCGGGAAATCTGGGTTCGGGGCAGAGTGCGCTGTCAGCACGTTTGACCTATTTCAGTTTTGTCACACTAACGACCGTCGGATACGGTGACATTCTGCCCACCAATTTGCTGACGCGCACGCTTGCCAATCTCGAAGGTCTCATCGGTCAGCTCTTCCCAGCCATCCTGATCGCACGCCTGGTTTCAATGGAAATCGCTGCGCGTGAAACGAATAACACAAAGGGATAAGTTACCGGGGCATTGTCAACTTAATGCAAGAACGCAAGGGATTCAGCCAAGATCAATTGGCGGCCACCAAGATGAATCCACGTTTTTTGATCTTATCAATCAAACAAAACTACCCCGCCGCAATCGCCTCGTCCCAGACCGCAAATCTCGATTTCATCACTGCTCGATAACCGCTAGCTCGGTACAGATGTCTTCCCATTCGGAAGTGTGAAGTAATGACTCCGAAAGCCGAGAGAAAACGCTCCGCGTGTCCCGCTGACTTGAACCGTTTCATAACACGCTCCCTCAACCTGGTTGGTTGATTCAAACTCTCAGCACGATTGTTCTGATACCTCTCCTGTCGGTGTTCCACGCTCGGCATTGTTTCCGCTCTCGCCGCGCTGTAGATCTTCAGTTTGTAGGAAATGATTTCTTAGATAAGAACCATCTGTCTGACGCTCGTCGAAGAGCGCCACTGCGAATAGATCGATCTACCAATATCGCCCAAGAAGAGCACAACGCATTTTCAGGCCATCTGAAAATACAAGAAAAGGCGACACTTGCGAGTGTTGCCTCTATTGCTGAGCCAAGCGGGCAGCCTAATAAAATCGCAGTTTTCAATGAGGCGGAGCCAACTTTACCCCTGTTCTTACCCCTCGATCAATATCGGTAAACGTGCTGTCAACTTAACTTCATGAAGCAGCCAGACGCTCAAATAAGGACAAGACGAATCGCTTTCGCATGTCGTTGATTGGACGTGCAAGACCGTCGTTAGGGTCTCGCGGAAAGCGAATCGAACGATTTGCTCAACGCTGTCGAGATCAAGAGAACGACCTGAGTTTTTAATAAAACCTGTCATTTCTAACAGTTCCAACTCGTTCTAACTGGTTGATAATCCCCAACAAAAGACTGAGAGAACTGTTCTGTGATCGGTAAAAATGGAAGCAAGAAAAAAATTTGACGAGGGACGCGATAATAATCACTTAACTGCGTCGTCGGAAGGACAAGAAACGAGATCGCAACCTGCGGTAGGGCTGCTCTCAAACGGCTCGTATAGCGTGATGATCACGAGCGCCTGCGCAGGCTACAGCACCTGGCGCGGCCTTGATGTAACTCGCTGGCGCGAAGATGCCACGCGCGACTGTTGGGGTCAGTTCTATTACGTCCGTGACCTCGACAACGAACGCCTCTGGTCGATTGGCATTCAACCGTTGCCTAAGATCGCCGATGAATGTGCGTTCGAGTTTCACCCTGATCGCGCCGAGTTTCGTCGTTGGGATGGCGACGTCGAGACCCGCTGCGCTGTTTGTGTCGTGCCGGATGCAGATGCCGAGGTACGCACGGTGACGCTGGTCAATCACGGCCGTCGCTGCCGCGAATTCGAGGTGACGAGCTATGCGGAAGTGTCTCTGAATGACCGTCGGGCTGATCAGGCTCACCCGGCTTTCGTAAAGCTATTTCTGGAGACAGAATTCGATCCTCGTTGCGGCGCACTTTTGGCCCGACGCCGGCCCCGCGGCGCAGATGAGCATCCAGTCTGGGCAATTCACACTTTGGCAGGGAACGATTCGGCCTCTGAGATTGAGTATGAGACGGATCGAATGAAGTTTCTCGGACGCGGCCGTACGCCGGCCAATCCCGCCGCCCTCGACTCGGGGTCTCGCTTATCGCGAACCACTGGCCCAGTTCTCGATCCGATCTTCAGCTTGCGCCGGCGCGTCCGCGTCGAAGCGGGAATGGCGACACGCATTGCATTTGTTACGGGAGTGACTGAAACATACGAAGCCGCTGTCGGAATGGCTGAGCGATTCCGCGAATTAGAAGCGATCGACCAGGCATTTGCAGGTGCGGGCGCCCACTGCCAGAGCGAACTACGGGAACTTGGACTCAAACCGAACGAAATCGCGCTGTTCAACCGATTAGCGGCGGCTGTTATTTTTACAAGCTCCGGTCTTCGCGACCTTGCTTCCATGGCTGCCAATCGGCTTGGGCAGTCGGGTTTGTGGCCGCACTCCATTTCCGGCGACCTGCCAATTGTGCTCGTTCGAGTCGGTGGAATCGAGGATGAAACGGTCGTTCGTCAACTCGTTCAGTGGCGAATCTATATGCGCCGCCAGGGATTGAAGTTAGATCTTGTGATTATGGACGAGCGCGCCGGCGAGTCTGCCGATCAATTACGAGAAGAACTTCTGGCAGGACCTGCCGGCGAGATGTTGGGCAAGCCGGACGGTGTGTTCTTTTTGCCTGCGGACAAGGTGTCAACCGATGATGCGGTTCTGCTTGCAGCAGCCGCACGGGTTGTACTTGGCGGCAATCGCGGTTCGCTGACCGAGCAGCTCGATCATTACGTTGTCCCACAGCGCGCCCAGGCACCGCTATTGACTCCCGCTACAATCGCGCCAAAGTCTTTCGCCCGGCCCGCCTGCCCGCCTGAAGAATTAAGTTTCTGGAACGGCTTCGGAGGTTTCACGCATGATGGACGCGAATACGTGATCGTCATCGACGGCGCTTCGCAAGCGGGACCAACCTTGCCGCCGGCCCCCTGGACGAATGTGCTCGCAAATCCGCAGTTCGGATGTCTAGTTACAGAGGCTGGTCTGGGCTACAGTTGGGCGGGCAATAGTCAAATGAACCGCCTCACTCCATGGTCCAATGATCCAACCTCCGACTCCCCAGGTGAGGTGGTCTATTTGCGCGATGAGGATACCGGTGACTTCTGGACACCTACACCCTTGCCGCTTGGACCAACCGCACCGGTGAACGTTCGTCACGGCCAAGGCTACACTCGCTACACGCATGACAGTCGTAATCTCTATCAGGATCTCGTGGTTCTCGTCCCGAACTATGATCCGATTAAGTTGGTGTGCCTGTCGGTGCGGAATGATGGCGATCGGCCCCGGCGTTTGTCGGTAACGTTTTACGCCGAATGGGTTCTTGGAACCGTCCGTGAAAAGGCACCGCTCCAGGTTGTTTGCGAGCGCGATCCGGAGAGCGGCGCGATATTGGCGCGGAATGCCTGGGCCGGCGACTTCGCCGAGAAGATCGCGTTCATGGCCTCTGGTACGCCGGCGCAGTCGGTCACCGCTGATCGCACGGAGTTTCTCGGGGAACTCGGCTCGGTTTCAATGCCCGCTGCTTTGAGGCGCGCCAGCTTGTCCGGCCGCGTGGGCGCTGGCCTTGATCCTTGCGCGGCAATAGCCACGGAAATGACGGTCGCTCCTAGCGAGACGAAAGAAGTGGTCTTTGCCCTGGGTGAGGCGGAAAGTTTGGAGGAGGTTCACCGACTCATCGGCGAATATACACAGTCTCACAAAGCCGATACGGCACTGAGCGAGGTCCAACGGCAATGGGACCAATACCTGAACGCGTTGCAGGTGACGACACCTGATCCGGGCATTGACCTGATGCTTAACCGTTGGCTCGTTTATCAAATACTGGCTTGCCGCGTTTGGGCACGCTCCGCGTTTTACCAATCCGGCGGTGCGTACGGGTTTCGAGACCAACTGCAGGATGTGATGGCCTTGGTCTATAGCGCCCCCG
>Ga0163162_10004044_pt1 | contig 14067 bp, 7 predicted proteins | sample S55metaG_FD_115310 | JGI IMG/M metagenome (GOLD analysis project Ga0163162, IMG submission 115310) | Switchgrass rhizosphere microbial communities from Kellogg Biological Station, Michigan, USA - S5-5 metaG | ecosystem: Host-associated > Plants > Roots > Rhizosphere > Soil | place: USA: Michigan...
GATCGCCACCTCATCATTCGGTTGCCTCTTGATAAGAACCTGCAAGTTGTTATCTCCTTGACGGCAAACTAAATCGATTCACCCAAAAGACAGCTACGTAGCAACGATGTATTTCCAGCGTTTTGTTATTCGTGCTCTTGCTTGTCCTCGAATCCCCGCTACGGTATTCGGATAAGGCGGGTAGGGTTGCACGACTAAAACGAATGTGTCAATATGGGAGCTGCATTATGACTATACCGAATCGGTATAGGCATAGACGGGTCTTAAAAAATACTGCATAACCTATTTGGTTTGAAAAGTTTAACTGCAGACTTTCTGTGTCAGACCGGATCGGTTGGCTGTATCAGATGGACTCGGGGAAGTTCGCATTATGAAACGCGAGACGCTGGCCAGAGATCCCTACCTCGTTAAGTCGGTCATTCATTCATCGAAAATTCTCTCTACCTTTCGTTCGGCTGGCGAGGCTCTGACCTTGAAGGAAATCGTCCAGCGCTCAGGGCTTCCCAAGACTATGTGTTTTCGGCTTCTCTACACCCTGGAAAAGTGTGCGATGGTGGAGAAGGTCAGTACCAACTTGTACCAGGCAACATTTCGTCCGGCCAAACAACGTCTCTGTCGTTTGGGCTATGCTGCGCAGGGAACCAATTACCAGTTTTCCAGAGAAGTTTCCGCCAGCCTCGAGCGCGCGGCACGAGAAGAAGGCATTGAACTTATTGCCCTCGACAATGGTTATAACTCTAAAACTGCGCAACGTAACGCGGATCTTCTCGTGCGCGAAAAAGTTGATCTTGCCATCGAATTTCAAACCGATGAGACAATCGCGCCGATCGTTGCTAACAAATACCGGGAGGCGGGAATTCCAATGATTGCCATTGATATTCCGCACCCGGGTGCAACGTATTACGGTGCGAATAATTATGAAGCCGGTCTGATCGGAGGGCGTTATCTCGGTCGTTGGGCGAAAGACAATTGGCAGTCGAAAGTGGACGAAATCATTTTGCTGGAGCTTCCGCGCGCTGGTAGCTTGCCGCAGATGCGTTTGACCGGCATGCTGGTTGGTATCAATCTATCGCTTCCCACGGCAAAGAATTGCCGTATAACGCACCTGAATGGCGACGGAGAAATGGGCACGAGCTTCGAAATTGTCCGGCGGCACATTCGGCTGTCGAACTCGCGTCGCATATTGGTGGGAGCTATCAATGACGTAAGCGGAATTGGGGCTTTGCGTGCATTTGAGGAGGCTGGACGAACTGAAACTTGTGCTGTCATGGGTCAGAATGCCTCTCCTGAAGGCCGCAACGAAATTCGCAGAACCAACACGCGCTTCATCGGTTCAGTCGCATTTTTCCCCGAGCACTATGGCTCGGATTTAGTGAAGCTGAGTATTGAGATCTTGAACAAGAAAGCGGTACCTCCAGCAGTCTTCGTTGACCACAAACTCGTCACCTCGGCGACCATCGATCACTTTTACCCAAACGACAGTCTCATGCAGACTGCGCCCGCCACAAATAACACCGGACTCCTGCAAGGCACAGTTTAAGTCTGAGTTGGTGTTCAACTTATCCCAGGAAAAACGATTTTGGAAAGACTACCGTGGCATTTTCGTGTCGAATTCAGTTCGCATTGCAAAATGCACCAGAGGCCTGCCAGCTTGCGTGCAGCACCGACAGTCATCGCGTGATTCCAGCGTATATCTGCGCCTTTGAGGCCGCTAAATCGTTTCCAAGACGCGTTTCTCATTGCAGAACAAATGGGGATTGTCGGTTGATCTTGACAACGTTTCTGTACCGATGGGAGCATCCGCCACGCAAAGCCAATGTGGGGTTTGCGCAGCCGTGTTGCCCACAGTGTGCGTCGGTTGCAATCGTTGGAATTCGTCCTCTGTGACGAGGAGGCAGCAATCTATGTCGAGAAAAATAGGTAGTCTTGTCGTGGCACTGTTTCTATCGCTTTCCAGTGCCGTGCTTTACGCCCAAGGAGGTGCGGTTGGCACAATCCTGGGGACAGTAACTGACAGCAGTGGCGCCGTTGTTGCAGATGCCGATGTGACCGTTACCAATGTAGCCACAAACGTGGCTCATTCCACTAAAACTACCGGCTCAGGCGACTATACCGTACCCTTCCTGGCGCCAGGCAGTTACAAGGTGGCAGTGGAAGCTAAGGGCTTCCAAAAGGGCGTGGTCGACAACATCACATTGGTTGTTGCGCAGCAGGCGCGTGCCAATGTGACGTTGAAGGCAGGCTCTACAAGTGAAGTCGTCGAGGTGCAAGCGAGCGCCATCGCACTTGATACAGATAGTGCGGCACTTTCGCAGACCATTACGCAAAAACAGGTTGACCAACTCCCATTGGCAAACCGTAACTTCATCAGTTTGATCTTCCTCACGCCGGGTGCGGTTGAAACCAATGGCGAGCAGGGAACGATGCGTCAAGGTGCCGGTAATGCAATCAGTATTAACGGCAGCCGTCCGGAATCGAATAATTACACCTTGGACGGGATCGCGAACGTAGATACGGCTTTAGGAACGCCGGCTGTGATCCTCTCACAGGACGCCATTCAGGAGTTCAAGATTCAGAGCGGAACCTACTCCGCGGAGTACGGGTTCAGCGCCAATCAAGTAAACATCATCAGCAAGAGCGGTACCAACAGTCTGCACGGTACGGTGTTCGACTTCATTCGGAATGACGCATTTGATGCTTTTCAGGTGAATCCGAATCAGCCCGCTCCAACCAGAAAGCCGGAATTGCGGCAAAACCAATTTGGTTTTGTACTAGGCGGCCCAATCTATATTCCAAAGCTCTACGATGGCAGAAACAAGACTTTCTTTTTGGTGAATTACGAAGGGCAGCGTACCGTCAATGGATTCGTCCAGAACTTCATTGTGCCAACGCCGGCCATGCTGAATGGCGACTTCAGTAACGCAACCATCTTGAACGGTCCGAATGTTGGACAGCCTTTGCCCGATCGTGGAACTGCTCTTTGCACTGCGGAGCTTTCCGCGGGCCGGGGCTGCATGCCAATTGACCCCACGACTGGCGCAGCGTTCCCAGGGAATATTATTCCGACGGCCAGCTTCTCGAAGATAGCAAACGTAACCCACACGATCTTTCCAAGCGCGAATAGCGCGAACAACGTGTTTAATTTAGCGACTGCTCTCCCCAACAACATTGACCAGCAGACCTACAAGTTGGACCAAAATCTGGGGAAGTGGGGTTCCATATTTTTCCGCTGGACCAATGTGGACTTCACCAACCAAAACATCAATGGATCCGCGTCGATACCGGCTGGACAAGGCGTGTTTGTTCAGAACAACAAGAGCTGGACGATCTCGCATACCATTCCACTCACTCACAATATGGTCAACAACTTCCGCTTTGGACATTTGGAGGCGATCTCCAACCAAGGCGGCGTCGCCATGCCGACCGACCAGGTTTCTGCTCTCGGCCTAACCGGAGTATTCACCGACATTCCTGATTCTGTGCGTACATTCCCCGGACTGGTTTTTCAGGGCGGTTTGGCATCGGCGGGCAGTCAGGTGAATGACGCAACCACCAGCGACATCCCAATGTGGGATTTTTCGGACTCGTTGACCTTTATCCACGGAAAGCACTCACTCTCCGTAGGTTTCGACTACCGGACATGGGTACAAAAGCGCAACCTTTCCAATGATTTCCTTGGGCAATGGACCTATAACAATGACACCATTTCCAACAACGGGGCAGGTTGCACGAACGCGACTGGTTTGTGCGGCACGGGCAATGCGATCGCCGACTATCTGCTTGGCTATTACAACAACGTTACTACTTTCCAGCCTGGTCCCTTTGCCAAAGCCGGTGCACCTCCGGGCAACTTGAACCAGTTCCATTTCATGTACTTTGCTCCCTATGTCCAGGACGATTGGAAGGTAACCAACCGTTTAACCTTGAACCTTGGTCTTCGTTGGGACTATCGGAATGTTCCGACCGAGAAGGACAATAAGATGTTCTGGTTCGATAACACGAATCCGAGAGGCGGATTGTGCTACGCGGATAAGACTCTAGGTACCGCCGACGTTCCCGGATTGGGCGGACCGATCGCTCCAGACGGCAACGGATTCTATCGGTACTGCGGCCGCAACAATCCAGCTGATGGCTCGAAAAAGCCGTTCGCTCCCCGTATCGGTTTCGCCTTCCGCTTAACCGACAAAACTGTGCTGCGCGGCGGGTACGGAATCTTCTTCGACTCGACAGAAACCCGAGAGATTGACAACTCGGGCGACATTTACCCCAATGTCGTTCGCGTATCCGACAACGCCACTCAAAACGCCGCACTACCGAAGCTGACGGACAATATGATTGTTCCCACAGTACTTCATCAGGTAATTCCAGACCCGGTGACCGGCGCATATGTGGATGGCAGTCAATTCTTCGCTGTGCTGATCTCGGATCATCCGCAGAACCCCTACACGCAAAACTGGACGTTCTCTGTTCAGCGTGAGCTGAGCAAAAACACCACTTTGGAAGCAAACTATGTGGGGAATAAAGGGACGCACCTGCTGAATCGAACTAACATCAATCAGCCGTTCGCGGCCGCCGACCCGACTATTTGCGACCCCCGTACAGGTGGGAGTTTAGCCAATTGCCCAATTCAGGCGCGCAGGCCGTACCAGAACATCACCGCAGGCCCGGGTTTCCTGGATAGTTTGTGGAACGGATTTTCTAACTATCACGCAGGGAACTTAAAGTTGGAACATCGGACTGGAAATGCAGTCATTGCAGCCATCTACACTTATTCCAAGAGTTTGGACGATAAGTCTGCCGCTGCCGGTGTGGGAGCCCAAGGTGGTGGATTCTCTGGTCACCTGAATGACCATGATCAAGCTCTTGACTATGGACGTTCGGAGTTTGACACCCGCCATCGCTTTGTTGCCTCTTACGTGTACTCGCTGCCGTTTGGGCGTGGAAAGCGCTTTGGCGGGAACATGAATCGGGCCCTGGATGCCGCTGTGGGTGGATGGCAGGTGGGTGGAGTAACCACCTTCCAACAAGGATTCCCGTTCTCCGTCACCGCTCCTGATCAAGGTGGGATCCTCAATGCATTCAGCCAACGGGCGGATCTGGTGGCTGGTTGCGACCCGACAAAGGGTTTCAGCAAGAGTATTCACCAATGGTTCAACACCTCGTGCTTCACGGCTCCTTTGGCTGGTGCCTTCGGTAACAGCGGACGCAATATTCTCACTCAACCGGGCATCAACAACTGGGACATGAATCTTGGTAAGACATTCACCTTTACCGAGCGGGTCTCGTTCCAATTCCGAGCGGAAGCATTCAACGTCTTTAACCACACTCAGTATGGAGTCAATCCCAACGTAGGTGGTGCTGCGAGTTCTATCGCCAACAACGTTGCCAACACCGGGGTTGTTCCATTTGGCGCAATTCAATCTGCCCGACCAGCGCGCGTTATGCAGCTTGGCGGGAAGCTTGTTTTCTAACCGAACTAGATTCTCGGGACCGCCGCCAGGCTTCGGCCTGGCGGCCTTTTTACTTATGCGCGAATATTGTCTTCGGGGCGTGGAGTAAACTGCAAAAATGATCGGGTCAGCAGCCAAAATTTGGTTTGCCGGATTGTGCGTCTGCATGCTTACTTTGGGTGCCGTCGGGCAGGGTTCAAACGCCAGTGCCGCAGAACACTATGCGGAGCACGGACAGAGAGCACTAGCCGAAGGCAGGCTTCAGGACGCGGAGAAGGCCTTTGAAAAGCTTCGTTCCCTAGAGCCTGGAGTTGCGGAAGTGCATGCCAACCTCGGACTCGTCTACTTTCAAGAAGGGAAATTTGAGGAAGCCGTGTCGGCCCTGCGCCAGACACTCAAGCTCAAACCCAGCCTCACCAAGACAGACAGTCTTTTAGCTATCTCGCTATCTGAACTAGGTCGCTACAACGAGGCCTTGCCTGGCCTAGAGACCTGCTTTCGCCGTGCCAGCACTGACCCTGAAATCAAGCGAATGTGCGGGCTGCAACTCTTGCGCGTTTACAGCGGATTAAAGAGAGACCGCAACGCCCTGGATACTGCGCTAGAACTCAATCGGCTCTATTCAGATGATCCGGAAATTCTGTATCACACCGGTAAGATATACGGGAACTACGCCTTCCTGACGATGCAAAAGCTGGCTCGAGTTGCCCCCAAGTCAATTTGGCGGTATCAGACCCTTGCGGAGGCACATGAGAGCCAAGGTGCATACGATTCCGCGATTAATGAGTATCAGCAGGTGTTGGCGGCTGATCCGCACCGTCCTGGAATTCATTACCGCATCGGGCGAACTTTGCTGGCACGCTCCCATCAAACTGCTTCCTCGAGCGACTTGGCGCAGGCCTTGCAGGAATTTCAACTGGAGCTGGAAATCAATCCGTCCAATGCGAATGCCTCTTATGAGATCGCGGAAGCACACCGCAATGCAGGTCAGCTTGAAGAGGCAGAGAAACTCTTCGAACAGGCCCTGAACGGTCATCCGGATTTTGAAGAAGCACAACTGGGATTGGGCGCCGTATTGACTTCACTGCAAAGGCCTGCCGATGCTTTGCCTCACCTTCAAGAGGCAATCCGATTGAACGGCGCAAACGAAGTTGCTTGGTACCGCTTATCGCAGGTGCAACGTATGTTGGGTAATGACGGAGAACGCCAAAAGGCTTTTACCGAATTTGAGCGGCTGCGTCGTGAAAAATCGAGCCGCGAGGCAGTTGGCATAGAAGTCGAGAATCCAGAAGAAGTCACCAAACAGCAGATAGATCCTGGAGCGCCCAAGTAGCGTTCTCTCGCGTACTTTGACACAGATAATTCAGTTTGGAAGGCCCCAGCTGGCAGGTACAAAATTCTAGTCGGTACCTCGTGTGCGCAGATTGATCTCACGGGCGAACTTAAGTTGGAAAAAACTCTCACTGAAAAACCCTAAGCAGTCATTCAAAATTCGGGGATGCGAAGCATGAGAATCAAATCTTTGTTGTACGCCTTTTTTATATTGATCTTGATATATGCCGAAACCGCTTCTGCCCAGATGCCTCGCGCAGCATTGCAAGGGCTCTGGAGAGCGCAATGGATCACCATTCCTGGAGGACCGCAACGCGACGCTGCGGTCCTGCATTTCCGAAAGACGGTTGACCTTCCGCAGCCTCCGCAGCGATTCATGGTCCAGGTGAGTGCAGATAGCCGGTTCATTCTCTCGGTGAATCAGAAGGAAGTCGGGCGCGGTCCGGCTCGCGGCGATCTTGAGCACTGGAGATATTCCACCTACGACCTGGCGCCATTTTTGCATCCTGGACACAACGAGATTGCCGCCACGGCATGGAGCTACGGCACGACTACTGCCGGACAGATCAGTGATCGAACGGCGTTTGTTTTGCGCGGCGAGACGGATGCTGAAAACATTGTTGATACCAACAACACTTGGGAAGTGGCGGAAGAGAAGGGCATTCAGCTTTTACCGACACCACCGGATTTGCAACGAACCTACTTCGTGGCCGAGCCGGCAATGCGGATCGATGGCGCAGTGTTGGACTGGTCCTGGAATGATGCCAACAGTTCGCACGGAAAATGGGAAAAGGCCTCTCCGATTGGAAATGCTGGATTGCGCGGCGCAGTCTTGCAGAACAACAACTGGCAGTTAGTTCCTGACCCGCTACCAGAGATGGCGATGGAAGCAACTCCGGCTGGAAAAATCGTCCGCGCCACTGGAATTCAGTCTGGTGTGAACTTGGCGGAAAACGGAGTTCAGGTTCCGGCAAATACAACTGTAAGTTTGCTAGTAGATGAATCGCATCTGACTACCGCATATCCCGAACTGGCCGTGAGCGGAGGAGCCGGAAGCAACATCCGGCTGACCTATGCCGAGGCGCTGGTTGATGAGAAAGGAGAAAAAGGCAATCGCAACGAGATTGATGGAAAGCACATTGTGGGTGTTTATGATGAATTTGTTGCGGACGGCGAACAGAATCGCCGGTTCATGCCTCTCGCCTGGCGTACTTGGCGTTACCTGCAACTGGACATTAAGACTGCGAGCCAGCCGCTTAAAATCGACAAACTGCGTTCATGGTTCACGGCATTTCCATTCGAAGAGCGCGCCCGTTTCCAATCGGATGATTCATCGCTGACGCCAATTTGGCAGATTGGGTGGCGTACCGCGCGGCTCGACGCGCATGACACTTACATGGATACGCCGTACTACGAACGGATGCAATATATCGGGGATACCCGCATTCAAGCGCTGGTTTCCTACAGCGTGGCGGGTGACGATCGGCTTGCCCGTCAGGCCATCCAGGCTTTTAACGACTCCCGCGTTTCCGATGGAATCACCAGAAGCCGCTACCCCACCTCTATTATGCAGATCATTCCTACGTTCTCTTTATTATGGGTCGGAATGGTGCACGATTTCTGGCGCTATCGTGGAGACGATCAATTTGTTAAACAGCAGCTCATGGGAACCAGAACGGTATTGGATTGGTTCATCGGAAAGCAGCGGCCTGATGGGCTCATGGGGAATATTCCCTGGTGGCCTTTCGTGGATTGGGGAAAAGATTTTGGATTTGGGATGCCTCCGAGCGACGCAGACGGAGGATCTTCTCCGATCACCCTTCAATATATTGAAGCACTTCGTTATGGTGCAGAGCTCGAAAGCGCCTTCGGCGATAGTGTGCGCGCCCAACGTTATCGCGATGCCGAAAATCGTGCCGTCAATGCCATCCGCAAATTGTGCTGGAACGAAAACTACGGCTTGATTGCGGATACGCCAGCGCAACAACATTTCAGCCAGCACGCCAATATCCTGGCAGCCTGGCTCGACGTCATTCCACAGGAAAAGCAAAAGGACGTGCTCAATAAAGTCCTTTCGGTAAGTGATCCGGGTTTCAAGGCAAGCGGACAGGTTCCGGAAATGACGAAAGCAACTTACTATTTCCGATTCTATCTGGCGCGAGCTCTCGACCACGTTGGTATGGGCGATGAATATCTGAGACTGCTCGGCCCTTGGCGCGAAATGGTGAATCTTGGTCTCACGACGTGGGCCGAGCAACCCGAGCCCACGAGGTCCGATTCGCACGCGTGGAGCGCGCATCCCAATTTCGATTTTCTAACGATCGTTGCTGGTATTCGCCCGAAAACGCCTGGGTTTTCGAGCGTCAGTATTGAACCTCATCTTGGCTCGTTGCGGAATGTGAATGCTTCCATGCCCACGCCAAAGGGGGACATCGAAGTAAGCTATATGGCGAAAGATTCTGGAGTGAGCGCGGACATCAATCTTCCAAAAGATGTTAGTGGCGAGTTGGTATGGAAGGGAAAAACCATGACTCTGCACTCCGGTCGCCAACAGGTCTCACTACCATAGGACTCGGGCGGCGTTCCAAGAAGCGCTAAGAATAAGGAGTGAGGTAATGAATGAGCAGCAGAGTGGAAAACTCTCCATCGCAAATGTAAGCCGCCGGAAGCTCGCGCAAGGTGCCGCAATGTTGGCAGGAGGCACAGTCGCTTCGAGTTTGGTGAAAGTTTCCGCAGCGGCAACTTCAGCACCCAAACCATCCTCGGAGGTCGTGGTCAACACGCCTTCCTCTAAAACGATTGTCGAAACTGGTTCGGGAAAAGTACGGGGATTTGTTCGCAATGACATCTTTGCCTTCAAAGGAATCCCGTACGGTGCAACGACCGAGGGCAAGAACCGTTTCATGCCTGCCACCAAACCGACACCATGGACTGGAGTACGCAATTCGATGTCCTGGGGTTTTGTGAGCCCGCAGACTTTCACCAGCACGTTCGACGGCCGGCGCCGCGGCTGGGCCAATGATGAAGAAGCTTTCATGTTCGAGTGGGAAGACGGAGCCCCTTCCGAAGATTGCTTGCAGATCAATGTGTGGACGCCATCAATCAGCGACAATCGCAAACGCCCGGTGATGCTCTGGCTCCACGGTGGCGGTTACTCGAATGGCTCCTCCAGCGAACTGAAGAGCTATGACGGGGAGAACCTCAGCAGGCGTGGTGATGTAGTGGTAGCCAGCTTGAATCATCGTCTTGGAGTTTTGGGCTACTTGAATCTCGCGGAGTACGGCGACAAATGGGCCAGCGCCGGCAACGTCGGCATGTTGGATATTGTGGCGGGCCTCCAGTGGGTACACGAAAATATTGCGCAATTCGGTGGTGATCCTGCGAATGTGCTGATCTTCGGCCAGTCCGGCGGTGGCGGGAAGGTCGGAACCTTAATGGGCATGCCCTCGGCCAAGGGACTATTTCATCGGGCCGTAATAGAAAGTGGCTCAGGCGTGCGCCGTCCACTCAAAGATCGTTCAGGAGAACTGGCGGCTGCAACTTTGCAGGAGTTGGGTGTGACCCGCGACACGCTCGACAAAATCCAAGAATTGCCGGTCGAGACCATTGTTGGGGCTGGACTGCATGCACAAAGAAAATTTCCGGCGGTAGCTCCTGGTACGGGCGGTGGCGTCGGATGGGCACCGGTCGTGGATGGCGGTATTCTGCCAGCCCATCCCTGGGATCCGCAGGCTTCCTCCCTAAGCGCCAACGTCCCGCTGTTAGTTGGAACAGTGCTCAATGAGTTCTTCAACAGTATTCAAGGAGGCGATGCCAGCCTCGATTCCATGAGTATGGATGATGCCAAGCAACGCTTGACCAAGCAGTACGGGGAAAAGACAGACCATATCATCGAGGCATTTCGCGGCGTTCGCCCCAGCGCGAAGCCTTACGAATTGTTCTCGGTTATCAGCGCAGCAAGTTCGCGGCAGAATGCGGTCACGCAAGCAGAGCGAAAAGCAGCGCAAGGTGCGGCGCCTGCCTACCTTTACTGGTTCCAATGGCAGACCCCCGTCATCGATGGCCGGGGACGAGCGTTCCATTGTGCTGAACTTCCATTCGTCTTCTACAACACCGACCGTTGCGCCAACATGACCGGTGGCGGGCCGCAGGCTCGAGAATTAAGCGGGAAGATCGCGGATGCGTGGATCAATTTCGCGCGCAAGGGAGATCCCAACCATCCCGGACTCCCCAAGTGGCCTGCATTCACGGCCGACAAATGTCCGACCATGGTCTTCGACAACAACTCCCTAGTGAAGGAAAACCCTGACACCGAGCAGCGGAAGGCGATTCAGAGTTAGGCCTGTCTCATCCTAGCCACTGCGGATTTTGATATGTGCCGTCGAAGTCGGTAGAGGTCTTGTATTGTTCGAACTCACCCTTGCCGGCTGCGGGCGCCGTCTTTTGCAGCAAACTCGCCACCTGCTCCTTATTCATTTGTTTAAACGTGCGGGCGGCCTCGAGCGCCTGCTGAAGTCTTTGCAAAGAATCGCATCCGGTGATCACCACGCTGGTCGGCAGGCTCATCGCGTAGTGCAGGCATTCCATGGCACTCACCGTATTGCTCTTGAGAATGATCCCGCTGCCCATCGGCTTCATGCCGATAACGCCAATGTTGTGCTTGATCAGAATTGGCAGGACCTTTTTTTCGAAGCTGTTGAAATGCGCGTCCATGACGTTGAGGGGCATTTGCACAGTGTCGAAGGTGAAATTGCGTGCAAAAGCCATCTCTAGCATCTTGGCGTGAGTGTCCGGACTTTTGTGGCCAGTAAAGCCAATATAACGGACCTTGCCCTGCTTCTTCGCCTCCTGCACCGCCTCGAACGCGCCCTTGGTGAAGATTTGTTCGGGATCGGTCTCACGAATCACCTCGTGAAACTGAAGCAGGTCGAGGTGATCAGTTTGCAAGCGACGCAACGATTCTTCGATCTGCTGTTGCGCGGCAACTTTCGTGTGCCCGTCAATCTTCGTCATGAGAAATGCCTTTTTGCGATAGCCGTCGCGAAGGGCCTTCCCCATGCGCTCCTCGCTAGCGCCCTTGTTGTAATCCCAACAGTTGTCGAGGAAGTTGATGCCTTGGTCGAGCGCTGTACGCACGATGCGAATGGCTTCGTCCTCAGATGGGACTCCCAGATGGTATCCACCGACGCCAACCATGGAGACCTTCTCGCCTGTACGCCCCAGCGTGCGATATGGGATGTTCCCACTTGCGGCCGGCGCATTTTGGCTGTACATGGAAGTGACAACGCTTGCTGCGGCAGCCTTCTTTAGAAAATCTCTGCGGTCCATAAAACCTCCTGGCCAGGGTCAGATCAGACGTACTCTGGATAAGCGTCGACATTTGATGTCGCTGCCGGAAGAAGCGTACACCATTCGACGCTTAGTTAGCACTAGGCAGTTCGCCCTAGGCCGAACTGGTTCCCGGCTCTACCAAACTTCCTTATATAGCTGCTCAATTTCGGCCGCTGTTGGAACACGTGGATTGTTCTGCGGCGATCCCGAAGCCAGTGCTTGCGTAGCCATAATAGGTATCGCTTTAAAGTATGCCCCCTCGGAGATGCCGTATTTGCTGGGACTGGGCACCTCAAGCTCCGCGTTCCGCAGGAAGAGAGCGTTCACCAGCTTTTCTGTACAAATTTCGTCGGAGTCAGACGCCGTGGCGATTTGCATCGTGCGGGCGCAACCCGCGTATCTCTGGATCGCCGACTTGATGGAAAAAGCTGTTACCGCAGGCAGCAGCATGGCGTTGGAGAGTCCGTGGGGAACATGAAAGAAGGCTCCAATGGGACGGCTCATGCCGTGTACCAGTGCAACGCTAGCGCTAGAGAATGCAATTCCTGCCAGCGTGGCTGCCAGCATCATTGCCTCGCGCGCTTTACTGTTTGCAGGTTCGCGAAAGGTCTTCGGCAATTCATGCCAGATGGTTCTCATAGCAGAAAGCGCAAAGGTATCGCTAAAGGGATTGGCTTTGCGGCTGACGTATGCTTCGATCGCGTGGGTCAGGGAATCCGTGCCAGTATCCGCAGTCAACCGCGCTGGCATGGACATCGTGAGCGTGTAATCGACCACGGCCGCTTTCGGCACCAGAACGCTTCCCGCGATCAGCATCTTTTCGCCGTTCGCTGAATCGGTGATGACAGTGAACCGACTGACTTCCGATCCCGTGCCCGCGGTAGTTGGGATGGCGACGTGTACCGGCCCAGGATTAGGAATTACATTTGGGACTCTATATTGCCGGATCGTGCCCTGATTCGCTGCCAGCATTCCGATGGCTTTAGCAGTGTCAATCGGACTTCCTCCACCGATGCTGACCAAACTGTCATGCTTGCCGGAAGTAAATAAACGCACTCCAGCCTCCACCACTTCTGTAGTCGGATCGGGAACTGTGTCGGAGAAAATCGCGCATTCTATTCCCGACTGGCCAATCGCATCGCTCAGTTGGCGAGGAAGGCCACGTTTGAGCAGAAATTCATCTGTCACGATGAGAGGACGAGTGCACCGCAGGCTCTTAAGAATGGCTGGAACTTCACCCAACGCCCCGCCGCCAATTCTCATGATTGAGGGAAGATTGATCTCTGCCGTCACTGGATGACTCCTTTGCTACGAACCTCGTAACACTTTTAAAGCTCGCAGAATGATTTTCGCTGAACAAGTGTAGCCTCAGAAATAAGTTGAAAGGCTCCAATTGTTATGATTGCCGTCTGGCCCTCAACCGATTGCCTGGATCGTATTCGCACGTCTAAATCTGCAAACACCTGTTGTTTCGCAATGGAAAACACAACACATCGCAAGGTCGTATCGCCGGGATATGCAAGACGACCGAGATGTTGAGGCGGCTCGACATTCTCAATGTTCCGATTTGAACAGAGCAGGTAGCGACCGATTCTGGATGATCTATGGCAAAGGACTTTATCGCCTTGCTTACCGCAACACATCGACCGGGAATCTGCAACTTTCTTTCCCCTACGTTGTAAGAACTAAATATCACCTTTGTTTCGCATCGTAGAATCAGTCCCGGCCATACCCATCATCATTGACACCGCCGTACAATCTGCGGCATGAAAACCATTTTTCTTAGATTTCTAGCCGCGTCGTTCACATTCACTTTGATCGCGCTACAGGTTCGGGCTACATGTGGCGGAGGCGGCGGGGGTGGCATGGGAGGCATGGGCAGTGGACTTCCGATGGGGCCAGGTTTGCAAGAGCCCGTCTATAACGTGCCTTGGCGGCCTCGCATGCCCGATGC
>Ga0163162_10004046_pt1 | contig 14067 bp, 10 predicted proteins | sample S55metaG_FD_115310 | JGI IMG/M metagenome (GOLD analysis project Ga0163162, IMG submission 115310) | Switchgrass rhizosphere microbial communities from Kellogg Biological Station, Michigan, USA - S5-5 metaG | ecosystem: Host-associated > Plants > Roots > Rhizosphere > Soil | place: USA...
AGACCACTCGTGCTCGAAATCGGCGCGAGAAAATCCAGGAGGGCGCGTTTGACTGCTTCACGAACTTCGGCAGTCGCCACACCCGCGACTACGTTGATACCTGCAGAGATCCAAACCGGCTTATAAACTGCACCACGCAGGTAAAGCTCAGTCGTTACCAAGCGACGCGGATCCAGGTAGCGACAGATCGTGTCGAGAAAGATCGCATCGGCAACCGGTGCATCGGGCTGCTTCGGATCGTTGCGCGGAATGATCAGCAACGTCACCGCGCCCGGCGCATCGCCCGCTTCGTTCGGCACGAGGTCGGGATTGAACGCAGGCAGCACCTCGACGCGTCCGATATCAACTCCCGGCGTGCGCATCGTGATCGTCTCGAAATCAGCGGCGCTCACGAGTCGATCGCGATGTTGCAGGTAGCGCGCGATCTGTTTCTCGCCGTCGCTGACTTGCTCCGCTTCCGTGCCGCCCCACGTGCGAACCGGATTTGTAACCTTGATGCCCGCGGGCAAAGCAGGACTCGAATTAATCGATCCCGCGGCGACGTTACCGGCGGAACCGACACCGTAGTCATAACTCGCGCGCAGCTTCGCGCCGGCCGGCGGACGTTTGCCGCGCAAGCCGTCGCCAAACTTGATCTGACCCGACTCAGCATCGACCACATAAACTTCAGACGGCAGCGGCGGCACAGGCGTAGCGCCAGGCGGCAGTCTCAGATCCGGCACCGGAACTTCCGGACCAGCCGACAGCAGATCGTCGAGCTCCAGCCACGTCTGCGTGTCACTCGCCGGCGGGCTCACGGTCAGTAGCACCGACTTCGGAATCACCGGTTTGCGCGAAAGCACCACTGCCTGATCCGGCGCGCCAGTGCCGTCCGGCAGCAGCTCGTTCGTGATGTGCGCGCGCTGCGTGACGCCGACGGTGTTGATGCCGATCCAAAGCAGTCGCGCGCCGACGCCAGGCGACGCTTGTATGCGTAGCCACGTGATCACGCGATCGTTCAAGCGGCTGTCTTCGAGTGACGGTGGAAAATCCGCGACGCCCTGTTCGAGCGGATCGAGGTTCGACCAGAGTTTCAGCTCCGCAGCGGACGGCAAAGTGATCTCGACAACGCCGGGCGTCTCGAGCACGTTACCGAGCGGGCTTGCAACCAGCGGCCTGTATTGCGGCACCCGTTGCGCCGGATCGGTGGGCAGCAAACCATCGCTGCGAACATTCGGAATCAAATATTGAAACAGCGGCTCGCCTTCGGGATTCGCGCTGCCGCCGGGCGCAAGCACACGTGTGGCGGCTTCGATCGCGGGAACGATGCCGAGACTGATCGTCTTGCCGGCAATCGCTTCGCGGACTTTGTTTCTGAGATCTTCTTTCGCGGCCTCGCTGTCGTCGACGGGCTTGTCGCTCGCGCGCACCATCAATGCGACCCACGCCGAGCGATCGGTTGCGTCCTGGCCGATGGCGACTTCGTTTCCTTCGCGCCCGTCGATCGGCACGCTCTGGTAAAGCTGGATTTCGGTGTCGTTCGGCGGCTGTCCGTTATATGAAGCGTAGAGGAGTTTGTAGTAGTCAGTGACGGCGGTGTCAGGACTGACGATCGTTTGCTTGTAGTAGACGGCGGTTTCGATCGGCAACACGTCGAGGCCGTGATCGGTGCGGAAGGGAACCTGGCCCGCGCGCACTTCGAGTCCGCTGTTCAGCGTGATCGTCTCGAGTGGCCCACGGTCGTTGTTGAAACTCACGAGGCCGAGCGCGGACGAGGCCGGTTGCAGCGGCACGCCGAGCAGTTGCAAAAACTTGCGCCGGTTTCGCTCGGGGATCTGGTTCGAGCGATACAGCAGGTTCTCAGTGAGAAACGCGAAGAGCTCGAGAAGAGTGACGCCCGGATCGCTCTTGTTGAAATTCGTCCACTCGGGATTGTGAACGGGGATGCGCGCCAGCGCCTCGTTCAGCAAATCCTGGTAACGACGATCATCGATGGATGGGATTGTTAGAGGCATTGTTATGCTCCCAAACTCACGCCTACACTGACACGCTCAACTGCCTGTGTTGCTACCAGCTTGTAAGTAATCGTTGCGATCGCCGCTTGTGGATCAGACGGATCCGGATCGACGTTGACTGATTCGACGCGGATGCGCGGCTCCCACTGGGCCAACTCGCGCGTGATGCGTTCCTGGATCGAGCGGCGCGTGCTGACTGTGTTCGGCTCGAACAGAAAGCGCCCGAGACTCCCTCCAAACTTGGGCGTTCGTAGTCGTTCAGGCTGTTCCGTCATCAGGATCACGCGAATCGACTCACGCACATTCGCCTCACCCTCCGACCACGACACGCGCCCATCCGGCCCCACGCGCGGTGGAAAACTTATTCCCCGTCCAAAAATTTGACCTGCATTCATAAGATCCTTTTAGCCACAAAAAGGCACAAAAAGCACATAAAATACCTTTTCTGAATTTTGTGCCTTTTGTGCTTTTTTGTGGCTCATGCTTTTGCCTTCAACTTAGGTATCGGAAAACAGAACAAGAAAAACGGCACCCAACGGAAAATGATGTCGAGCAAGAACACGATGATCATCAACAACAGCAGCGCGCAGATCGTGATGATCGGAATTGACAGCGAACAGATCATTCCAAATTCAATCCCCGTATCGCTCTTGCATGGCCCACCATCCGGCACAGACAAATCCTTGTGCAGCGGCCACGGCAACACTGACAAAACCAAATCTCCGAGCGACAGCCCTTTCACCCGCTCGATCTGCCCGCAAAGCATGTCGGAGATCATGAACGCCGTGTTCTTATCAAACTTCCGCAAACCCGCCGGCGACGTATCGAGCGGCAGTGCGATACGGATCGGGCGCGCCGGCGCATCCGGATCGAAGAAGCCCGCCATCTGAAACGGCGCTGTCGGCTCACTCAACAACGGCGGATCGATCGGGCCGCACTCAGGTCGCGTGAACACGCAACGAATTACAAACCAACCTTCACGCATATCCATCGGTTGCTGCGACACGAGCGGATTGTTGGGAACTTCAGCGACCGGCGCAGCAGGCAGCGCGGCCTGAATCTTTACAGCGAGGGCATCAACCTTATCTTTGGCCTGGTCTAACAAGGCTGGCGTCGTCATCGGACTCGGCAGCAATGGATCCGCAAGCGGAAACAGGAAGTCGGGCCACAACGGATCGAGCGACACTCGTTTGCGATCGAACGACGTCTTCACTGCTTCGAGGTTCGCTTCGATCGATCCCGTCTTGACAGCGAGCAGTGCGTCTTTTAGCGAGCTCTTGATCGCCGACCGCGAGTAAGCCGTGTTCGCGCGAAACGCATCTTTCTGCAAATCCGTCAGACTGAAAGTCGTGCCCGTGATCGCAGTGGCGAGCGCGTTCTCAGCGGCATCGAACGCCGGCTCACCCGCCAGCGGTCCCTGACCTTTGAGCAAGCGCCACACACGTGGTGTTTGCTCTGCGAGCAGGTTTGCGAAGTCGAGCAGCACGTACCACGAGCCGGTCTGGATCTGCTCGCGCAAGATTTGCGCTGTCGAGGCAGTGTTGTCGGCGTTCAGGTTTAACGTCGGCGGTGGCGCTGCGTTCGGATCATCAGGAATCTTCGATCCCTTGTTCATCTTGCCGCCGTTCGCGGCTTGTTCGAGGAGCTTCTTCCACGGCTCAGTCACTTGCGACCAAAAAAGGATCATGCGCGGATCGGAAATCGGTTGCGGCTCGACCACTGGCTGCGGATCGCCAGTCTGCTGCTTCATTCCCGCGCCCATGTAAGCCTCACGTTTTCCGACCGGAACGAGGCCCGCAACGAGACGTCTGCCGCGCCCGTCATCTTCCGTGAAGTTCATCGCGAAGAGCGGCAACTGATCTTCACCGTCGATCAATAGACCATCGTTTTGCTTCGGAATTCGCTGCCAGCGATTGCCCGTTGCAGTTGCAACAAACGCGTACTCTTCCCATGTCGCTGGATCGAATGCAGGCAGTGGGATGTTGATGTCAAGTGGCCCAGGCGGGAACATCCGGCGCACGACGTATCCAACCTTCTCCTGCCTGCCGGCGTTGATTGCGCGATCCGGTAAACCTGCCCGACCGCAAACGAGCGATGACGCGATGAGGTAGTAACGCTGGTGCGCAGGTTGGTAGAGCTTGAGCTTCTTTGGTTGAACGGCAGCGTTCAGCGTCAGCAGTGACGAAACACCTTTGCCGCTCGGTGAAGGCACGAGTCCCTGCTTCTTCGCGGCTGCGAGACCGAGTCGACTCAGCTTGCGTGCGAAGAGTGGCGCCGGTTTCGCGGGTGCGGGTTCGGTTGTTGGCCCACGCCACGTTTCGGGAGTCGCGACGAGCTCGTGCATTCGAGACGGATTGGTTTCGAGCAGGTTCACGAAGTCGTCCATGAACGTGTCAGCGGCGAAGCGCAGGATCACCGGCTTGCGCAGCGCGTTGCGACGCAAGGCGATGTCGCTCGTTCCGGCCGCGATGGGCCAGAGTGGCGACGGTGCTGCCCACTGGACTTGATCCTTAGCCATCTCTTTTAGCCACAAAAAGGCACAAAAACACAAAAACTGAATTGGATGATGAGATTCTTTTCATGCGTAAGATCACTTGTCATACTTTGTGCTTCTTTGCGTTCCTTTTGTGCTTTTTGTGATCCACTTTCACCAGATGTTTCCGGCGCCTGGTGTGTACGACGCACTGATCACCGAGTTGCTGATCATCGTGTCGCACTGCACGACACCGCTAAACTTCGACATCGCCGCATCAACCGTCACCATGCCCGCCGACACCGCGACTTGCGACGCGTTGATCGTCACTTTCGCCGACGCCGTGATCGTGATGCCGCTCGCTTCCATCTTGATCGAGTTGCCGTTGCTGTCGACGATCTCGACTGCGCCTGGACCATCTTTCAGCGTCAGCTTCTGACCGCCGGGCGTTTCGAGAATGAACTGCTCGCGCCCGTCAGTGTCGTCCATCGTCAGCTTCACGCCGTTGCGCGAGCGCAGCACTTTCTTGAAATTCTTACCCGCGCCATCCATCGACTCGGGCGGCTTGTCTTTGCCGTTCCAGAGACTGCCGATCACGTACGGCCGTCGCGGATCGCCACCTTCGAACACGATCAAAACTTCGTCATCGACGTCAGGAATAAACCAGCTACCACGATTGTTGCCGGCCATGAACGTCGCGAGCCGCGCCCACGTCTCGTAGCGCGCGCCCGCGGTGTCAGGCGACCACGGCAGAGCGATCTTCACGCGTCCGAGTCCTTCGGGATCGACGATGTCCGTCACGAGCGCGGGAAACGCGCCGTACCAGCGACCGCCAAGGCCGCTTGGCAAACGCACATCGAGGATCATTTCGAGTGGTGGCTTTTCCATCGCTTACTTTCCAATCCCGACTCGTTCCGAGCGGAACTCACTTCGCAAACCCTTGGTGCTGTCGAAGATGTGCTTCACTTCAGCGACGTAATACTTTCCATTGAACAGTGGCCCAAGCCCCTGCAAGTCGAGTTGCGAGCCCGCACGCAGCGACTTGTTTGTTTCCGCAGTACCGTGTCCGACCACAAACCGGCGCGCGCTCATTCGGAAAAATGCTTCGGCTTCGTGTTGCGCTTCCTGATCGTTCAGTGGAATTGTGTGCGCGAGCGCTTCCTTGCGTTCGCCCAGCGCCGACTGAAGAATGCTGACGCCGCTCGTGTCGCCATTCAGCTCGGCGGTGATCGCGGAGTCAGTTGCCTCAAACTGCATCGCGGCTTTGTTCGAGATGTTCCAGCCGTTCACGGCCACGCTCGTGCGTTGCATCGCGAGATCGGCGAGCACGTTGAATTCGCGCAGTTGGTTGCCGTAAGTCATCTGCAGCTTGTCGCCGTTGCGGCCGGTGTGCGCTTTCGCGTTGAGCGTCTTGTCTGACATCCAAACTTCGGCATCGATCGAGCGCGCGCGATCGCGAATGAACGCGAGATCGCTTTGATTCACTTGCGCGAGCACTTTGTAAGTTGGACCAGGCACGTCGACTGCCGGTGTCAGGCCGTGATCGGTGGCGATCTGCTTGATGACGTCGGCGTCGCTGACGTCGGTGAAGGTCCGGGTGCGGCGCGTCATGCGCAGATCCTGAAAGCGGTCTTCGGCGAGCACCGTGATCTCCGCTGACTGTCCTTCAGGAAAATTGCCTTCCAGTCCCATGATCTTTCCTTTGAAGATCGAGTCGTTGCCGAGCTTGATCTCGAAGTCTTTGCCGAAGTCGAGCACGCTGCGGTCGAAGTAGAGAAAATCGGTGGTGCTGTTTTTCTCGCCCCAGTTGCCGAATTTGGCTTCGCAGCGATAGAGACCGTTGGTGTTCTCGACGATCATCAGCGTCAAGAGTCCGCCGCCGAGCGGGCCGTTGACTTCGTTATCAACGACGACCGTTGGTCGAGATTCTTTTAATCCTGTGGTCTCGTCAGCCATCGGTTAATAGGCCCAAACGCGCTCGCAGCGACTCATCTGTTGTTCAACCATGCGGCGAATATCGTGCTCGGACGGCTGCGCCTGCTCGCCGCCACCTTGCGGTTGTTCCGCCGGTGCAGATCGCTCAGCGGGGACTACTTCAACTTCGTTAACTACAACTGCCATCTCAAACTCCTACGGTTGATTTCACGCAAAGACGCAAAGATCGCAAAGACGCGCCCGATGCATTTGACCCGCCTTTGCGTCTTTGCGATCTTTGCGTCTTTGCGGCAAAAACTCTCTTCATATCTCAACCCCCACCTGGAATGAGACGCTCGCGCTGGCGTTGAGATCCAACAACTGCCCCGGCTGCAGCAAACGTGGATTTTCAATACCATTCGCCGATGCGATGTCCTGCCAGTTATCACCTTTGCCCTGACTGTCGGCCATGCTCTGCACCGACTTTCCCTGCGGCGCGGGCGTCAATGGTCGCGTGCCCGGTGACTGCTTTGCGCCTGGTCCAGCCGTCGCCCGGAACGTGAACTCCGTGATCTTCTGCTGCGTCAAATTGATCGTCACACTCGCCCGCAATGGCCGCCCATCACTCGAAAAGAACTCGAGCGACTCCTCCATCGACTCCATGATCCCGTCGAACTGAAACGATCCCCAGATGAACCGCACGGCCGGCGGCACAAACTTGTCGCCTTCCGGTTTCGGCGTGATGAAGTACGCGACCTTCGCCGTCAGCTTTCGGACGTCCTGCTCCTTCTTCTGCTCAGGCGGCATCGGTGCGGTGACGTCAAACCACAACTGCAAACTCAGCTTCGTCGTGCCCGCGCCGACAAACTGCCGCGCCGGCGTGCCTTTCTGATCGCCCGCACCCGACGGCGTCGCCACCTGGTTCGCAAAGCTGACCTTCAGCGTCTCAGGATTGAACTGCACCTGACACTTCTTGTCGGTGTTGATTTCGTTCTTAAACTCGGCGTCGAGCTCTCGAAGCTCAGCTTTCTCGAGTTTCTGTGAGTCAGGCATTCGAAACTCCTCACGGTTTCTTCAACGTCAACTTCTCGTAAGCAATCTGCAACTCTTCGATCGCGACCGCGCCGTCCTTCCCACTCAACGGTGGCGACTTCAATTTCACCGGCACGCAGCGCGACAACTGAAACCGCGCGCGCTCCGTCTCGCCGTCAGCGGCGAAGATCACGACCTCTGCATCCGCGCGCAGCGATTGATCGCTGAGCATGAGATTGAACCAATCCCACAGCTCGAGATTCGAAGTCATGCCACGCTTCATCGTCACTTGCCCGAACGTGAGTGGACCAGTCAGACGGATCTGCCTGCCGTTGTTACCACCTTCGCGAATCGTCTTCACGTCCATCGTCATTTCCAACCCGTCGCACTCGGAGAACGCAGCATCGACAACTTGCATCGCCACGCCGTCAACCTTGATCTCGACCGCGAAATTAAACGCAGTGAACGGATACGCAACTTGTTCCTTCTCAGGATTAGCCACGAGCTATCTCACCTCCAGTGCGTGGGTTCGATCGCTTGTTTGGACCAGGCGAATTGTCAGAAAGCGCATCGGCAGCGACGGCGCGACGCGCAGCTCGATAATGAAGCGCCCCAGATCAACGCTCTGCGGCGTGTTCAACGAGCTGTCAGTGACGACCTGGTAGGACGTTGCCGGATTCGCGCCGGCAAACGCACCACGCTCAAACATTCCATCAAGCATTTCGGTGAAGCCGCGATCGACCGCGCGACGAAACGCGGCGCTGTTTGGCTCGAAGACGTAAGTGACGCCGAGCTGCAAAGCCTGGCGACGCAGCAGAATCAACAGGCGACGCACGCTGATCTCCTGCAAGTCTTCATCGGTGCTCAACGTGTCAGAGTCGAGCACGAGAAAGCCGCGTGGCTCTTGTCGAACGATGTTGATGAGCGCGTCCTGGAGTGCGAGACGTCTTTCGGGTAGTAGCCACGGGCTCAGTGCGACAACGCCCCGCAACGGGCGGTTGGCCGGCGCGATCCACGCGCCGCGATTCAAAGCTGACTCGGCGATCGAGCCGCTGATTGCGCCACACGGAGGCATCGAAATCACGGTATCGTGGTGGGTTTCGCGACCGAGCAGCCACGGGTGATAGACCGCGCCGTAGCTGAAAACGTTAACTTCCCCAAAGCTGAGCGCCGAAACGCCTTCGGTTGGTGGTGCGACATTCGGCGTCGCGCGCAAAAGGCTCGTGTGTTCGATCGCCTTGTCTTCGCGATAGTGTTCCGGCAGCGACAACACACCAAACATATCGCCGCGCGCTGCACAAAAACGCAGAAGCGATCGTTGCACGGCAAGCAGCACGTCAGGCGAGTAGTCTTTCTTATCGACGATCCAGCGCGAATCCTCGTCTTCAACTCGAACCGCAACGCCGTTGGACCAGTCGCTCGTGTCAGCGCCGATGATTGCGCGCACGCGATAGTAGTAATCACCGGTGCGGCGGCCGTAGAGGGTGAAGCTGCTCGTCGTGCCTTCGAAGACCGTCACGGCATCGGAAAAGTTTGGCTGCGACGACTCTTCGAGCACGTAGTCTGCTTCTTGTGGCGGCGAGAGCTCCCAGCGCAGCGATAAGTTCCCGTCGCTGCTGAACTGCGGAAACGCGAACAACTGCGGCGGCTCGATGATCTGTATCGAGCAGCTCAGGAAGTTGCCCCACTCGGGCTCGTGTACGGGTTTGATAGGCGACGGCTCGGGTGGCTCGGGATCGCAACTGCTGAGCGCGGGGTTTTTCTTCGGCGCTGGATTGCAATCGAGGAAGTGCCACCATTCGGGACGCAATGGAGGCGCTGATGGTTCAGGATTAACTAGTGGCTCACGCGCGTGCTTCACCCAACCACCATGGACCGCATCAGGCACGGCGATGATCGTCGCTTCTTCGAGTGGAAACGCCGCGTGCATTCCGGTCAATCGACGTGGGCGCGGTGAAAGATACTGAAGGAAGTCGGCAGTCGTCGCGAGATTCGCAGCGCCAATCTCAACGAGGTCGCGATCCAAAAACAGCGCCGCATCAAACTCCGCGAGCCCGTCGCGTTCTCTTTCATTGCCAGGCAGCGCCACCGGACCGAGATAGTTCTCAGCAAGGCCCGGCATCAACAGCGGAAAGTAGATCTCGTCGGCGGGACCAAGTCCGGCGAGTGGAAAACGAAACAGTTCGCCGACCTGCTTCCAGAGCAACGTTGCCGGATTCTCAGTGGTGGGCGTGTCAGTCGGGCGATAGACTTCTTCGTCTGTTGGCAACTGCGCCCAGAAGCGCTCGTGATCCGGTGCGAAGCCGAGATCGCTCAGGCTGATCGAATACTCTTCCGCTTGTCGCACCCAGATCTCGAAGCTGAGACGCTCGCCGGCCGGAGTTGCGACAGGCAGTGGATTCGGCGGATCGATGACGCGAGATGCGCTGCCCGATAACACCGGCACGCCTTCGTCGCCACTAGTGAAGTCAAGACTATCGACCGTCATCCACCAGTGATTGCTGCCCTGATCGATCCTGACGATCGAGCCGGGCTGCGGCGCATCGGCGAGTGGGCAGTCGAGCAGCTTCAGCGTGATCTTGTTATTAACGAACACCGCGTTGTAGACGATCTCAAACGCGGCGATGTCGTCTTCAAGATTCGGCGGTGAGCTGAGTTGTTCACGTGTGAATACAGCCGCCGTAACAGGCGTGTTCGACGACGGCGCACTCGGATCGTTCGACAGCGACAACAGCCAAACCGCACGACTCGCGGTCGCATTCAACAACGGCGAGCCTACCGGACTCGACAACACGCTCGTGACCGTCTGCAACGCGAGCAGCACCGACACACCTGCGCTCTCGTAAGTCAGCCGAATCATGTCGCCTACGGCAAGCGGGTTCGACGGATCGCGCACGATCGACATCGCGTAACCAACACCGTCCTGCTGCAACGCGCCGTTGACCTGGATCGGCCGCGACAGCAACGCCGTGCTTACGCGCAGCGCATCGGACCAACTGCCTTCCGATCTTCCACGCGCAAATGCCGGTGTAAGGCTTGCTATCTGCCCGTTCGGGTTGAACTCAGCACGAGCAAGGTAGGGAATCGGGAAATAGTTGTAGCGCGCGCGATTCAGCGGCTGAGATTCACTCGCGGTCTGTCGTGCGACGCGAATGATCCAACAGCGCTGTCCACCGTTACGGAAAAACGCGCGCACTGCTGGTCCAAGATGCGCGTGAATCTCTTCACCACGCACGAGGTCCCACGCGAGTGGCGCGTCGTCACCGAAGATTGCCGTGAACTGCGGTTCCGACTCGACGGCCACCGGTGATTGCAATGGTCCGGAAGCTGCGAACCCGACAAACACGGCGATGTCCATGCGAGGCAGAACCTCGGGCAATGGTGGCGCCTGAGTTTCGAAACGAAACCCGGGCAATCTTCTCGGCGCGCGCGCACTCATTTACCTACTCCATTTCGAGTCGTTCGTAAGCGAGTGTGAGCTCTTCCATCGCGACGTCAGTTCCCTTGGCGTTAACCGGGCCACTGACGTGCTTGATGATGCGTGCGCGCAGCAGTTTCCAGGTTTGGACCACGGCCGTGTGATCCTCGTTTTGCAGATGGATCGTGACGGTGCGCTCGGCGTTCTGATTGCCGTTGCGAATGTCGTTGAGCCACTGGTAGAGATTGAGTGAACCGATGACTCCGCGTTTCATCGTGACGTCGGTGGCTTTGTTCAGGCCGGTGATCTTGCGGACGCTGTTCTCTTTCGAGTTGCCGTTGCGATACTCGGAGACCGTGACTTCCATGCCGATGTTGCTGATCTCCTGGAAGCCTGCTTCCGGACCATCCGTGTTGCCCGTGCCGAGGTCGACGAGAAAGTTGAATTGAACGTAAGGGCGATCGCGTAGAACTGCCATAAGTCCTCCTTAAGAAAGTTTTCTCCCGCAAAGGCGCAAAGTCGCAAAGGGTATTTTCGCCGTCATGTTCTCCCTTTGCGCCTTTGCGCCTTTGCGGGAGAAATAACGTTTACTTTCTAAATCTTCCGATCCGCGGTCCACTGGCCGATGCGGAAGATTACGAACTCCGCGGGTCGCAGCGGCGCGAGGCCGATGAGGCAAACGAGCCTTCCGTTATCCAGATCGTTCTGCGTCATCGTCGATCGATCACACTTCACGAAGAACGCCTTCTCCGGCTTGTCGCCCAAAAGCGCACCCGTCTGCCACTCGTTGAGCATGAAATCCTCGATCGTCCGTCGCACGTTGCCCCAGAGCGCTTCTCCATTCGGCTCGAAGACCGCCCATTGCGTGCCTTTGTCGATCGAGTGTTCGAGGTAAGCGAAGTAGCGACGCAGGTTCACATATTTCCACTCGGGATCGGAGCTGATCGTGCGCGCGCCCCAAAGCCTGAAGCCGCGTCCTTCGAAGAAGCGGAAACAGTTGATGCCTTCAGGATTGAGAACGTCCTGCTGCGATTTGTTGAGCAATTTCTCAAAACCGAGCGCGAGATTCACGACCTCATTCGCCGGTGCTTTGTAGACCGCGCGATTGATGTCGTTGCGCGCGTAGATGCCGGCGACGAACCCACTCGGCGGCAGGTTGATCTCCTTGCGCGTAACCGGATCGAGCACGCGGACCCACGGGTAATAAAGCGCCGCGTAAGTCGAATCAAATCGCGCGCGCAACGCTCGCACCTGCGAAATGCTTTGGCCCTGGCCGCTGTCGAGCACCGCAATGCGATAACGCATGCGACTCGCGTGACTGATCAGCAGGTTGATGATCGTGTTTGCATCGGCGCGATAGCCATTCTCGTAGCCGAACGTCGAACCGGGCGCCGCGACGATCGAGATGTCTTCAATGTCTTCGAAGATCTTGAGACCAGTCTTGCCGGGCTCTTCAACGCCTTCGTACTCGCCCGCCGCCGGACGCGCACCGTCGTTGCCACCAGTCAACGAAACTTCAACAAACAACGGCTCGTCAGGATTTGAGAAGTCCGTCGCATTGAGTCCGAAGATTGCGGTTAACACATCGACGCCGGTCTCCACGCTACTTCCGAGCTCAACAACGATCGGCAACGAACGCGCCTGCGCGAGGTTGTTCGGATGCGCCGCAAACTTCGCCGACAGCGAGTCAGGCATACCGGCCTGAAGATGACCCGGCTCGACCGGCAGCGCGGCCCACGTTTCCGGAAAAGTGCTCGGGTCGTTCGGAATCACAGTCACGCTAACGGTGACAGTGCGGATAACGTCGCCGCCGTCAGCATTCAGTTGATCGAGCTGCAACTCGGTACCGGGACTGCCAGACGATCGGAAGATCCACGCCTGTGTCTCCTGATTGAACGACGCGCGGAACAGTTGGCCCGTGCCGAGCGGACTGCCGATCGGGCTCGACGTATCAGCCATCCACACGATGTCGCCGTCGAAGATCCCGGCGAGGCGCGGATCGCCAAATTCGTCGGTGCCGAGGACGTTCTGGCCCACGAGAAGATCGAAACGAACGCGCATGTTTCCCGCTTCGCCTGGAAAGCGTGCGCTGATCGTGATCGCGCCGGCTCCGCCTGCCGAAGGCAACGTGGCGCTCGCGCGTCCATCGTCATCGTCGGCTGTGGGTCGGAACACGCGCGAGATGTAGACACGCTTGCCGCCCTCTTCAAAGAACGCCCGCACCGCGTGCCACAGGTAGTTATCCATTCCGGCAGCGTCGGAGAAGTTCAACTGTTGCCGGTCTCCGTAGGTGCGCTCGAATTCTCCCAAACTGGTAATGATCTCGGGTTCCAAATCGAGCGGTCCGTATCGAGCCGGGCCGATGAAACCCGTCGTGGTCGTGCTAACTCCTTCGATCGACTTTGACCGAAACGATGTCTCCTCGACGTAAACTCCCGGAGCAAGGTATTCAGGCATGACTCCTCCTTATGGCGGTGAGACCGCCGGGGTTATGAACAACACCGAATCACGCGTTTGCGACAGCGGCGAAGGCGGTGATGACGATGGTGGTCTGGATTTCAAGATCAGCTCGCGACCGAATCGCAAGTTCGTTTCCAATATTTCTGTTAGCTCTGCATCGGCCCACAACGTTGCGGCCGGCTGCGATAATGTGAATCTAAGATCTGGCAGTGGTGGTCCCACTTCTTCTATGAAATCGGGCGGCGACACGACCGGGCGCACGGGCGTGTAAAACGCGTGCAGCTCTAACGGCCATACTTGTTCCGTCAACGGCGGATTCGTTGCAATCGGCGGCGAACCCAAAGGCGATCCCGGCGGTGAAGCGGTGGCAAACGCGAGCGGTGTTGGATAAGAAAAAATCACCGCGATGCGGCCCACGTCGTCTGCGATTCCGCGTCCGAGGAATTTGCCCGCCGTGAAAGCCTCGATCACGGCCCACGCTGCCGGCGCGTCCAGAGACGTGTCCCACAAGTCAGCGCGAATAACCGCCATTCCGGACGCGACGCTCTGTGTTGGCGCTGGAAAAAGGGGCACTGTCGTTCGTTCAGAAAGCGGCGAATCAAGCCACTTGAAAATGCCTTCTGCTGGAAGACTTGCTGTGAACTGAAACGGTTGAAAACGTCGCTGCTCGTCAGTGACTTCGATCACGAAATCTTTGTTCGGCGGATCGGGATGGTCCCAGTAGAAACGCGATCCGTCGCCGATTTCTCTCGCCCGTAATCCGTAACCGTGATGCA
>Ga0163162_10004047_pt1 | contig 14065 bp, 13 predicted proteins | sample S55metaG_FD_115310 | JGI IMG/M metagenome (GOLD analysis project Ga0163162, IMG submission 115310) | Switchgrass rhizosphere microbial communities from Kellogg Biological Station, Michigan, USA - S5-5 metaG | ecosystem: Host-associated > Plants > Roots > Rhizosphere > Soil | place: USA...
CGCAAACAGCCTGTAGCTTGGTTACAGACTCGGCAATGGCCATAATATTTGGCATGGAGCCGAAGGGGCGGCCCTTAAAATCCATATCCAGGCCGGCTACAATTACACGTACGCCGCGGTTGGCCAGTACGGTACATACCTCCGGAAGTTCATCGTCAAAAAATTGGGCTTCATCAACACCTATCACATGCGCATCGCTGGCCAGCAATAAGATAGCCGAGGCACTATCAACCGGGGTAGAAGTTATTTTGTTGGCATTATGTGAAATGATAGCCTCTTCACCATAACGGGTATCGGCTTTAGGGCTAAAAATTTCAACCTTAAGCTTGGCTATGCGGGCGCGGTTAAGCCTCCTGATCAGCTCTTCGGTTTTGCCCGAAAACATTGATCCGCAGATAACCTCTATACTGCCGCCTAACTCACTTTTACGCCTGAAAACCTCTTCGTGATATACCATTTATGACTTTTATAGTCGGCAAATATCAGAATTTAATCCTACTTTTGATAAGCATTTTCCTAACATTGAGGCCATGAAGCAAATGGATGTATTTAAAAAGATAGGTGGGATTTTAAAAGAGCTTAATGATCAATACGACTACCTTGCAGCTGATCCCAGCGAACTAAATGAGCTCGAATTAGAGCTTTTTGTAGCCAATGCCCATTTTTTAAAAGACCATGCCGAAATTTTGCGCCGTATCAACGAGCGTGCGGTAACTCCTGCACCACATGCAGAAAAGTCCGAACCTATAGCTGAACAGCCAAAGCCGGCAATCCCGATAGCTCCACCTGTGCCGGCACCGGTAACACCTCCGCCTGCAAAGCAGGAAGCCTTGTATGAGCAACGTTTTTTTGAGCCGGTTGTACAGCAACAACATGTCCCGGTTCCGGTTGATAAGATCGAACTTACCAATGATGCTGAACCTGTGGCTCCCGTACCATTTAACAACCCGGTAAAAATAGAGGTGATCACCCCCGAGCCTGAAATAAAAGATACACCCGAGCCGCAAATTAATATTGCTGCCGAAAAGGATACCGACACTTATTCTTTTAAGCAGGAGATCCCGGAAGGAAACAGCTTCGAGCTTAATTTAAGCGAGGCTGATACCTGGGATGACGAAGCTGACAGGTTTGAGCAGGAAGAGTTGATCGGACAGCTTACCGAAAAGCCGGTTGAAATGGCACCTATAGCCGAGCAGCCAAAGCCTTTGCCGGTAATTGAGCCTGTAAAACCCGCGGCAGAGCCCGTTACTGCTACAGCGCCCGTAGCAGATACAAGCAGTGAGCAGGTACTCACATTTAATCAGAGGATTATGGCCCAAAAAGCCGAGAAGGCAAGCAGTGCGACAAGTACCACAGCCGAACTTCCTGTTACCGATCTTAAATCGGCCATAAACCTGAACGATAAGCTGCTTTATATAAAAGATCTGTTTAATGGTTATAGCTTGGCTTATAGTGAGGCCATTGAGATAGTGAACCGCTTCAATACCTTTGAAGAGGCCGAACGTTTCCTGAAAACAAACTACGTAGTTAAAAACAACTGGGAAAGTAAAGTATCAACAGCCGATAAGTTTTATGCGTTGCTGCGGAGAAGATATCCTGCGGCGTAAGATTTTAGCCCGAAGTTCTAAGAAGAGGCTGTTTAAAAATGATAAATATTGTTTACAGGTAGATTAAATTTCATTGCCGTTGGTTTTAACCAACGGAATAATGAGTAGAACCAAAGAGGGCTTCAGCCCAAATCCGCTTGTATAATTCGGCTAAAGCCAATACTCTTCAGCTTTTTTAACCGTTGGTTAACACCAACGGCAATGAAGTTTTCGCAAATTTAAACAGCTTCTAAGTTCAAAAGGCAGAATTGAGGTCGGAAGCATCTGAATATACTTTTAATATAAATGAAGATGTGTTGACTTAAGGATCCGAACTTAATACTTCAGACTTAAATTAAACATTCGATTTCCTGTTTGAATCAAGCTTGATGAGCGTGAACAGGAGCATCGTGAAACTTAGTAATGAGGATCCACCGTAGCTGATGAACGGCAAAGGAATCCCGATAACCGGTACTACACCGATGGTCATACCGATATTGATCACCACGTGAAAAAACAGTACTGAAGCTACGCCATAACCATAAACACGGGTAAAAGGAGATCGCTGCCGTTCGGCTATTAAAATGACGCGCAATATCAGGAACATGAAAAGGCTTATTACAGTTAATGAGCCAGCAAAGCCCCATTCTTCGCCAACGGTACAGAAAATAAAGTCAGTACTTTGCTCAGGCACAAATGAGTATTGGGTTTGCGTACCGTGCAAATAACCTTTACCCCAAAGTTTCCCGGAGCCTATAGCAATTTTGGATTGGTTTACATTGTAGCCTTTTCCCTTTAAATCGGTTGTAATACCCAGCAATATATTGATACGTTCTGTTTGATGTCTCTTTAAAACGTGCGTATAGATAAATTTTACGCTGAACATAAATGCTATGGAAATGGCCAGACCGATAACCACAGTTTTAATGAGCTGCCTGTTACGCTTAAATAAAAAGATGATAAACGCGGTTATTGCAACCAGGATCAGTATTATATAAAGTGGATTATACAGCAGCGATGTAACAAAAAGGGTAATAAATAAACCCGCGATGATCAGAAAGTAAGGTGAGAGGCCCTCTCTGTATAAAACAAATATCAATGAGCAAAACACCAGGGTTGAACCGGTATCGGGCTGTAGCATAATTAGCAACATCGGGAAGCCGATAATGGCCGCAGCCATTAAAAATGACTTGGGATCGGTAACACGGATATTGGTGCCGCTTAAATATCGTGCCAGCAATAAACAGGTAGCAAATTTGGCAAACTCCGAGGGTTGGAGCCTGAAACCGCCGCCCATGTTTATCCAGGCCTGGTTACCGCCAACGTTTCTCCCTATTATCAATACCAGCACCAGTAAACAAACAATTACCACGTAAAATGCCGGGGCCAAAGCGGCAATAAACCGGCTTTCGAGCAGGAGTATCACAATGCCAACAACAATTGATACGCAGATGTAAATGAACTGCTTACCATAATTGGTTGAAGTATCAACAATGCTGGAATGGTTAGCATCAAAAACTGCTGCGTGGATATTGAACCAGCCTATGGTGCAAAGTATCAGGTACAGAAAAACTGTAAGCCAATCTACGTTAAAGAAGAAACTACGCTGCTGAGTGCTCATGATTTGCTCCTCCCGCCTGTTAATGATTTAACCCAATTTGCAGGCTTGTTGTTATAAGCTGCCTCGCGCCGTTCTTTTTTTATTGAATCAGCTTTGAACTTCTTTATTGAATCGGCCTTGAACTTTTTGATCGAATCAACTTTTGCAGCCCGGATGCTGTCGCGTCTGCGTTCCTTTTGCAGGTCTTGAGCATATAGGCTAAGATCAGGCAGGCGGTTAGCATTTGCAAAATAGTCAACCGTAATTCCCGACTCACGAGGGGTGATCTTGCCTTTTAAATACTTTTCAACTATGAAGCTGGCAATAGGGGCCGCCCAATGCGCACCTTCGCCCGAGTTTTCCACTACAACGGCTATTGCTATCTTAGGGTTATCGCGAGGGGCAAAGGCAACAAATACCGAGTTATCCTCACCATGCGGGTTTTGCGCTGTACCGGTTTTACCGCACATAATAATGTCCGGAATTTTTGACCGGCGAGCTGTGCCATTCTCAACTACGGCCTGCATACCATTAATAACAGGTTCAAAATATCCGGAATCAATGCCTACATAGTTTTTGAGGGTATATTCTTTTTTAATTACGTTTTCAGTACCTATGGCTTTAATCAAATGGGGTTTATAAAAAAAGCCCCGGTTAGCTATAGTGCACTCCAGGTTGGCCATTTGTAATGGTGTTGCTAAAAGCTCACCCTGGCCTATAGCCAGCGCAACGATGGTACTTGAACGCCAGCCGCCTTTATGGTAAGCGTTATCATAATGCAAAGGCGTGGGTACGTTGCCACGGCTTTCGGCCGGCATATCCAGGTCAAGCCGGGCACCAAGGCCAAATTTCATTACATTATTGCGCCATGCCGTGAAATTGGCTTCTGTATTTTTTACCCCGTACCGGTCAACGATACGCTGAAAAACCATCGAGAAGTAGCCGTTACATGATTCGGCCACAGCGCGGGCCATATTTACCGTACCGTGCGCTTCGCCATGGTTACAGTGTACAATTCTGTTGCCCACCCGATAATTACCGGTACAATAAAAAGTTTCACTTGGGTTAATAATGCCTTCCTGTAAAGCAATAAGCGCACTCAGCGGTTTAAATGATGATCCTGGTGGGTATTGCGCCTGTATAGGCCTGATGAAGAATGGCTTATATGGGTTGTTGTACATTTGAGCCAGATTGTTGCCACGCTGGCGACCTACCATCAGGTTAGGGTCATAAGTAGGGCTGCTTACGTAGCATAAGATTTCGCCCGTTGATGGTTCTATCGCCACAATACTGCCCAGCTTGTTTTGCATGAGCTTTTCGCCAAGTCTTTGCAGATCGACGTCTAACGATGAGGTGAGGCGTTCACCCGAACGGGGCACGGTATCAAGCGCGCCGTTGGCAAATGAACCTTTGGGCACACCATGCGAGTCAACCATTTGTACCTGTACGCCGCGCTGACCGCGAAGCACATTTTCATATGCTTTTTCAACGCCGGTTACGCCGATATAATCACCCAGGCGATAGTAGTTATTGGAACGTTTAATATCCCGGTCGGTAACCTCGCCAATAAAACCTAAAAACTGTGCAGCTACCGAATCAGGATAAGTGCGTATGGTGCGGGGCACTATTGCAAAACCCGGAAACTCAAACAGCTTTTCCTGTAGTGAAGCATAAAGTTGAACTGAAAGTTGCTTTTCAAATACCGATGCTGTATTGGGTGATTGCTTTTTCGCCTTTGCAAAGCGTTTGTCAAAGCCATCTTTGTCAATACCTATCATTTTGCACAGCAACAGGGTATCAAATGGTTTTACCTCTTTGGGGTTAACAGTAACATCGTAAATGGGCTCGTTTTGTACAAGGATTTTGCCGTTACGGTCAAGGATAGGCCCGCGGGCGGGGTAAAGTATGGTGGTGCGCCTTACATTGCTGTTGGCGTAGATCTCATATTTTGTGTCAACTATCTGGATATAATAAAGCCTTCCCAGCAGGGCAAAAATAATAGCTATAAAGATACCGGTAACAACGTAGCGGCGTTCAAAAAACTTATTCATTTACGTTCTTTCCTTCTGAAAAATAGCAGGCCCGAAATTAGTATTAAAAATACGGTAAACAATGAACTTAAAACAACACGGCTTAGTGTGTATTGTATTTCAGAAAAACTAAAAACCTCTAAATTAAGCAGGAAAAAATGGTGGAATAAAGTAAGGATCAAAACGTACGTAAAAAACCATCGGAAGCCCATGATACTCAATGTAGGCTCCGGCTCGTTATCAAAACCATCCTTTTGTACCGTTATGCTGATAAACAACACACGTACCAATGCCAGTACAACACAGGCCGAAGCATGAAGCCCCGGTGTATCGTAAAAAGCATCAACGGTGAGCCCGGTAACAAAGGCCAATGCGAATAACAGCACATTGGGAACTTCGAACGGGAGAAGCAGGATAAAAAGTATATAAAAGTATGGTGTAGCGAGGTTATAGAACGTTATGTTTTTTAACAGGAAAACCTGCATGAAAACCAGTACAATAAACCTGGCGAGGTTAATAAGGATAGTCCTACTCATTTTTGTTTTGTACGGCCTCCAGTCCCGTTTGTTCACCGGCAAATTTGTTGTTAACCACGTAAACGTATTGAAGCTTTGTAAAATCAACAGCTAAAGCCACCTCAACATTGATGAGCAAACCGCCGCCTTTGGCATGCAGGTTAGTAATTTTGCCAAAAGGTATGCCTGTAGGGAAAAGAGAATAGCCGGAGGTAACTACCGTTTCGCCAATTTTTGGCTGTGCATTATTCTGGATATCGATCAGCACCCCTCTGTGCGGATCAAGGTCATTGCCCCATACAAACGAGCCTATATCCTTAGTACTTGCAAGCATGGCGCTAAACCGGGTGTTTTTATGTAAAACCGATTGGATAATAGCTAAATGATCAGTTACCTCGATAACCTGGCCCACTACGCCTGCCCCGGTTATCACACCCATATCTTTTTGTATCCCGTCTCTGCTGCCCCTATCAATAGTAATATAGTTGCTGCGTTTATTGAAAGAGTTATTAATGACCTTGGCTACAATATAACTATACTGCTGTTTGTAAACCGTGTCATTAACTTTACGCTTTTCAACACTGTCCACATAAAAAGAAGCTTTAAGCTGGCCGCGGAGTTTTGCATTTTCGCGGGCAAGGCTATCGTTGGTTTCTTTTAATGACAGGTAGCTTTTCAACGCGTCAACCTGGCTGTACAATGTACCGGTTACCTTACTGGTTGAGTTAAGAAAAGTTGCTTTTTGAAATGAGTTGTATTTGATATAAATAAGCAGTGAGCTAATCTCAAAAATCAGGAATAAAAAAAACGCGTTATACTTAGTTATAAATATCCAAAGGTTACGCATTGATCAGTTAGTTGTTGAATGGTGAGTAGTGAGTAGTTGCATGAATGAGCGATTAACCGTTCACTATCCTCTATTCACCACTCACTAAGCTATTGCATTAAAAATTTAAAATTGCCAATGTTTTTAAGGGCGGTGCCGGTTCCGCGTACTACTGCGCGAAGAGGGTCTTCGGCAACGTGAACGGGAAGTTTGGTTTTGGCAGCCACACGCTTATCCAGACCGCGCAATAATGCACCGCCACCGGTTAAGTAGATCCCGGTTTGGTAAATATCGGCCGAAAGCTCGGGTGGAGTGATCTCCAATGCTTTCAATATCGCTTCCTCAATCTTTGAGATTGATTTGTCCAAACAATGCGCAATTTCGGTGTATGATACCATGATCTGTTTTGGCACGCCTGTCATCAGGTCGCGGCCTTGTACAGCAAAATCACCCGGCGGCTCGCTCAACTCAGGAAGGGCAGCGCCAACCTCAATTTTGATTTTCTCGGCAGTACGGTCACCGATCATGATGTTATGCTGACGACGGATATATTGAACAATGTCCGAATCAAAGTTATCACCTGCTACTCGGATCGACTGGTCACACACGATACCTGATAAAGCGATAACGGCAATCTCGGTAGTACCACCACCGATATCGATGATCATGTTGCCCATTGGCTCTTCCACGTCGATACCGATACCTACGGCAGCAGCCATCGGCTCATGTATCAGGTAAACCTCTTTAGCGCCGGCAATCTCGGCCGAGTCACGCACAGCGCGTTTCTCCACCTCGGTAATACCCGAAGGGATACAGATCACCATACGCAGCGATGGAAAGAACCATCCCTTGCCCTGGTTGATCATTTTGATCATCCCGCGGATCATGTGCTCGGCAGCGTTAAAGTCGGCAATTACACCGTCTTTAAGCGGGCGCACGGTACGGATATTATCGTGCGTTTTACCTTCCATTTGCATGGCCTGCCTGCCGATAGCGATCACTTTATTGGTTGTCCTGTCGAACGCCACGATCGAGGGTTCGTCAACAACAACTTTATCGTTATGTATAATGAGGGTATTTGCGGTACCTAAATCGATAGCAATTTCTTGTGTAAAAAAGTTAAATAAACCCATCTGGTATTTCTTTCAGTATGTTATGCAAAGTTTATAAAAATACGCTTAAATAAATTAGCATTTTGCAATCTTAAGCGTTAAAAAATCACATTTATTGTGTTGGGGTTGGGTTGATAGAGCTTATTTATTAAGTGGTTGACCGGATTTACAGGTAAATTAAGTTAAAACAGGTTAAAAACATTTTTCCTTTTCACCAAATCAATCTCTACTCTTCAATAAAACGTTTTTAACCTAATAAATTACTCACCTAATCAACCCAGTCAACCTTTAAAATTAGTGTTTAAAATGACGAACTCCGGTAGTAACCATCGCCAAGCCTTTTTCATTGCACATAGCAACCGAAAGCTTGTCATTAATTGATCCGCCCGGTTGTAAAATGGCGGTGATGCCGGCTTCGGCGGCCAATTCGGCGCAATCAGGGAACGGGAAAAATGCATCAGATGCCATTACCGCACCGTTCAGATCGAAACCAAAGCTTTGTGCTTTGATCACCGCTTGCCTAAGCGCGTCAACCCTTGAGGTTTGACCAACACCGCTTGCCATTAGCTGGTTATTTTTAGCAAACACGATAGTGTTTGATTTAGTATGCTTTACTATTTTGTTGGCGAAGAACAGGTCTTTCAATTCAGCTTCAGTCGGTGCTTTTTCAGTAACTGTAGTCATTTGGGCCGGGCCTTCAATAACCGCGTCTTTATCCTGCTCAATTACACCATTCAATAAAGTTTTGAAATGCTTAACAGGCAGTTCAACCGGCTGGCGGACCAACAGGATGCGGTTCTTTTTGCCTGAAAGGATTTTTACGGCCTCATCTGTAAACGCCGGAGCGATCAGCACTTCATAGAATAATTTGTCGATCTCGGTTGCTGTTTCAGCGTCTATCTCGCCATTGGCAATAATTACGCCGCCAAAGGCAGAAACCGGGTCGCAAGCCAAAGCATCTATCCAGGCTTGTTTAATGGTTGAGCGTGTAGCCACACCACAAGCATTGGTGTGCTTTAGGATAGCGATGGTAGGCTCGGTAAACTCATCGATGATAGCAACAGCAGCGTCAACGTCAACCAGGTTGTTGTATGAAAGCTCTTTGCCGTTCAGTTTGTTGAACATGGCATCAAGGTTACCGTAGAACGTACCTTTTTGATGCGGGTTTTCGCCGTAACGTAAAACCTGGCTGGTTTGGATACTTTGTTTAAATACCGGAATCGGTTCGGCCTCGTTAAAGTAGTTGAAAATATGGGTATCGTAGTTTGACGATATGTTGAATGCTTTTTGGGCAAATGAACGGCGCTGATCAATTGTGGTAACACCATCCTGCGTTTTTAGGATATTTTCCAGACCGGCGTAGTCATCTTTTGAAGCTACGATCACTACATCTTTAAAGTTTTTTGCAGCTGCACGGATCAAAGAAATGCCACCGATATCGATCTTTTCGATAATATCTTCGGCGCTGGCACATGATGCTACGGTTTCTTCAAACGGGTACAGATCAACAATCACCAAATCAATTTCAGGAATTTCGTATTGTGCTATTTGCTGTTTATCGCCATCATGATCTCTGCGGGTTAAAATACCACCGAAAACCTTAGGGTGCAGGGTTTTAACACGGCCACCAAGGATAGAAGGGTATGAAGTAAGATCTTCAACCGGGATCACATTTACACCTAAATCACGGATAAAAGTTTCGGTACCACCGGTTGAATAGATATTTACACCAAGGCGGTTTAACTCATGAATAATGGGCTCTAAGTTATCTTTGTAATAAACAGAAATTAAAGCATTTTTTATTTGAACTGACTGGCTCATGTACACGCTGTTTTTTGAGCCGCAAAGGTAGTAATTAGTGATTAGAGATTTGAGGTTAGAGATTAGTTTTTTTTAATCAATGTTTTTGGAAGCTATTGGAGGTTAGAGATTTGGAAATACTCTTCTTAAAAAGTGTGTTTTTGAAGGTGTTAATTGTCGAGTTGCTTCTTTAGATAGGAAATATAACCGTTAATGGGTTAATGATTAAGCTTTATTTATAAATAAATTGGTAACTTAGCGTATGACTACGGTGATCATTCAATCAAATTCAGAAAAAAAAACCCGTTTGCTAATTCAGCTGGCGGAAGAGCTTGGCCTTTCTGCACAAACGCAAGAGGTTAAAGATTTGAATACAATTGATGTTGCAAGAGGGATTGGAAGAAAAGCAACTGATGAAGAGTTGATCAATTATTTAAATAAAGATATTGATGAAGAAGCTATCCCCCTGGATAAAGCTTTCTCTAAATATACTCAATAAGCCGATCCTATATTTTGAATATTACTATCAAACCTAAAGCCTTAAAGGTTATTGATGCGATAGCCGATTTTGTAGAGTCAAAAAACACACCGGGCAGCGGCGCAAGATATGCTTTGAAATTCAAAACAGCTATCAAAAGGTTAGCTGTACCTGGAGTAAAGCATTCTATTTGTAACCATCATGTTTTGGCCGCGTTCAAATATTCTTGCAGTCATTTCAATGACTGGGTTATAGCCTTTAAAATTATTGATGGCGAATTGACAGTTTATGAAATTATACACGGATCACTGTTGTTTTAACAACCCATTAAAGAACTTAGATAATCCTCTAATCACTCAACAATCAGCTTTTCATTTTCTTTAGCAGCGCCTCTACTACTTTCGGAAAGTGGTTATGCTCTAACTGCTGCCCTTTAAATTTTACTATTTCAAGCGTATCTCCTGGTTCTATCTTAAATTTTGATTGGTGGATGATCTCGCCTTCGTCAAAGTTTTCGTTTACAAAGTGGATGGTTATGCCGCTTTCTTCTTCTTTATCTTCTAATACTTTGCGGTGTACATTATCACCATACATGCCTTTGCCGCCGTATTTTGGTAACAGGGCAGGGTGCAGGTTAATGATCTTATTAGGGAATGCTTTTAATAATGATTGTGGTACAAGCCATAAAAAGCCGGCCAGTACGATCAGGTCGACCTGTAAGTTTTTTAACAGGCGAATAACACCGTCGGTTTCATAAAATTCGTGGCGGCCAAAAATGTGAGATGGTACCTCAAAGTTATCGGCACGCTGTAAAACGTAAGCTTGCGGGTTATTGGTGAGTATCAGCACAACTTCGGCATCGGCATTGCGTTTAAAATGCTCCATTAATTTTTGAGCGTTTGAGCCGGAACCTGAAGCGAAAATGGCAATTCTTTTTTTCATCGATAATATGTTTTTCAACGGAGATGAAGCTATAATAGTTTCATCGGGCTAATTGTTTACTTGGTATTGAAACTATTATAATAAAACCATTTTACAATTTAAAACTATTTTATGTTACTGGGTTGCAGCTGCTTTTTGCCTTACAAAACCGTAACGCATAATGCGTCGTTTTTTTGTTGCCGAATAATTAGGCTCAACATCTCCCGTTTCTAATACCAGCGAATATGTACCTAAAGTGACTATTTTAGTGTTTGCAAACGGCTTTGAAGTACCACCCGATGCTTTGGTGGTATCATTACAAACTATATCCGAAATTAAAAATAATTTATTGTCTGTAAGCGACCACCGACCCTTCGCTGTATCTGCGTTACATTGAAAGTTAGTATAGCTGCAAGAGTTATCTGCGTTGAAAGTAAAAAGCTGGATATCGGGGCAGGTTTTGTTCAGGGTATCCAAAGACACCTGGGCGTCACCAACGTAGTTGGTAACGGTTATCGAAGCCAGTTGCCAGTTCCCGGCCAATAACCCGGGTATGTGGCTTAAGTTATCTTTCTTGCATGAATTAACGATCAGCGCAATGCTTATTACAAACAGGAAAAACAACAGCGGAGTTCTTTTCATTTATTAAGGGCAAAATTATAAAATATGGTTGATTACCTTGCATCAGTACACTGTAATAAACGTTATAAATTAAATTTATTTCAAACTCTATGCACGTTCCATTTGAAAAACTTAAAGCAGAATTTAAAAGAGTGTTATCAGAACTTGCTTTTACTGAAGGGAAAGCTGAAATTATAGCTACTGTTTTTGCAGAAAATAGCAGGGACGGAGTTTATACCCATGGCTTAAACCGCTTCCCGGTTTTTGTTAGATATGTTAAAGATGGTCTTATAAATATTAATGCAGATCCTGTTAAGTTAGCTGCCTTCGGGGCCATTGAACGGTGGGACGGTAACCTTGGTCCGGGGATATTAAATGCGCGCTTTGCTATGAACAGAGCAATGGGGCTTGCTGCTGAAAATGGCATTGGTTGTGTGGCGATAAAAAACACTAATCACTGGATGCGTGGGGGTACTTATGGCTGGCAGGCCGCAGAAGCTGGTTTTATCAGCATTTCTTTCACCAATACCATTGCTAACCTGCCACCCTGGGGAGGTATTAGTCCACGGCTTGGAAACAATCCTTTGGTTATTGCTGTGCCCCGTACAAATGGGCCTGTTGTTTTGGATATGGCCATATCCCAATATGCTGTAGGTAAATTAAAGCAATATGAGGCCAATAATAACGAAGCGCTTCCGCTGCCGGGTGGTTATGACGATGAGGGAAAGCTGAGTACTGATGCCGCTGCTATATTAAAATCGCAGCGATTGCTGCCTGTTGGGTTTTGGAAAGGGTCAGGTTTATCGTTAGTGCTGGATATATTGGCAACCATATTAAGCGGAGGTAACTCAACCGCAGAGATCACGAAAAGTGAACATGAAACAGGCATATCGCAGGTGTTTATCTGTATCAGGCCCGATAGCGACGAGCAAATAGAGAGCCTGATCGAAGGAATTATTGAGTATACTAAAACCGGTTTGCCTGAATATGAAGGCGCTTCGATTTCTTATCCAGGAGAAGGTACTTTGAGAACAAGGGAAAAGAATTTAAGAGAAGGCGTTCCGGTTGATGAGGGGATTTGGAATGAGGTGGTTAATATGTGATTTAGGGAATGATATGGATTTAACTTGTGGTCGGTGTTTTCATCGCTACCGCAAGTGTCCTCGCTTGTGGGCATTATGCTAAGTTATGAAAGTTGATTGTCCTAATGTGAGCCACAAGTGAGGGCACTTGCGGCAGCGGAGGGCACTACACATCAATCATTTCACCATCATCCCCTCAAATTTTTCCCAAAAGCCATCACGTGGCACAGGTGCGATAATGGCAACAGGCTCGTTTTTCACCGGATGTACAAAAGTAAGTTTACGTGCATGCAAGCAAATGCTTTTGCGTAAGCTGCCACGCGGATAACCATATTTGTTATCACCTACGATAGGGCAACCCAAAGTTGAAAGCTGCACCCTGATCTGGTGAGGGCGACCGGTTATCGGATCCACCTCAATTAAATAATATCCGTTTAGCTCACCAACCAATTTATAACTCAGTTCTGATCGTAAACTTCCTTGCACTTCGTGGTCATGGGCCTTGGTTACGTTTTTTTGTGAATTTTTTACCAACCAGTGTATCAGGGTGCCTTCTTCGGGAAATGGTTTTTTGCGCACTACTGCATAATAGGTTTTATGCATTTCGCGAGCTTTAAACATTTTGTTGATCCTGTCGAGCGCCTTGCTTGTTTTAGCAAAGAGGATCACGCCGCTTACGGGCCTGTCCAAACGATGCACTACACCTAAAAATGCACCGTTGGGCTTGCTGTATTTTTGGGCGATGTATTTTTTAACCTTTTCATCCAAAGGCTCGTCGCCTGTTTCATCAACCTGCACAATATCGCCCGCGCGCTTGTTTATGCCAATAAGGTGATTGTCCTCATAAAGAACATCCTTATCGGTAATATCGTTACTGCTATAATTAAATTCAGGACGAGGCATTTGTGTTTAGTTGATAGTTCATGGTTAATAGTTCATGGCTAAATGCAAACTGCTATTAACCATGAACTATCAACTATAAGCTAATTAATATTGTTCCTTCTCGTTAGGGAAGCTATTGCTTTTTACGTCGCTATTGTAATTTTTGATAGCGTCGTGCATAATATCATATAGGTTAGAGTACTGGCGTAAAAAACGTGGCTTAAAGCCTTTGTTAATTCCCAGCATATCATGAATTACCAATACCTGGCCATCACAATGCTGACCGGCACCAATACCAATAGTTGGGATCTGGAGGCTTTCGGATACTTCCTGTGCCAGTTTAGCCGGGATCTTTTCCAGTACTATGCCAAAGCAGCCAAGCTCCTGCAGCTTAAGGGCATCTTCGCGTAGCTTTTGCGCTTCGGCTTCATGTTTGGCACGTACGGTATATGTTCCGAATTTATATATCGATTGCGGCGTAAGGCCAAGGTGTCCCATTACCGGGATTCCGGCTGTTAGGATGCGACTAACTGATTCGGCTATTTCAACGCAGCCTTCAATTTTAACTGCGTGCGCTCCGCCTTCCTTCATCATGCGGATGGCTGAGTTAAA
>Ga0163162_10004049_pt1 | contig 14063 bp, 14 predicted proteins | sample S55metaG_FD_115310 | JGI IMG/M metagenome (GOLD analysis project Ga0163162, IMG submission 115310) | Switchgrass rhizosphere microbial communities from Kellogg Biological Station, Michigan, USA - S5-5 metaG | ecosystem: Host-associated > Plants > Roots > Rhizosphere > Soil | place: USA...
GATTCGGGCTGATGTTCCGCTCGAGACTTCCGCCTCCGACCGAAAACACGAATACCATGTCCGTCGCCTTTAGCCGGCTGCCCGCCAGCCACGCCTCGAACGTGGTTCCCCAGCCCTCATCATTCGTCCGGGCCGTCAACTCCGATACATTGTCGACGGGCGTGTACGCCTCAATCCCGGCGATTTTCCTGAAGTCGTTGACGGCGTGGGAACAGTTGGCGGCGCTGCCACCCACGCCAAGAAAGAACAGCCGGCCGCCGCGCGACCGCAAATCCGCCAGCAGCGTCGCGATCCGCTCGATCGCCGCCTCGTCGAGGCCCGCAACGACGCGAACCGTTTCTTCAAGATGCCGCCTGGTGTAACTCATCACGTAGCCATGCCTTTCGGCGCCAGGAGGGCTCGCGTTTCCGCCAGTCCCTCCGGCGAGCCAATCTCGTAAAACCGGTCCGGCACTTCGAATCCCGCGAGGTCGTCGTGCGCCAGCAGATCCTGATGGACGGCCGAAAGATCGAAGGCGCTATCGTGGGCCGTCGCCGCAAATGCGGACTTCCGAAACGCGCTCAGACCGTAGTCGATGTGGCGCATGTCGGACGTCCGTTGCCGCTTGTCGTATCGAATGATCCGGCCATCGACAAACAGGACATTGCTCCGGTCCAGGCGGTCGTCGTTGCGGTACACGGTCATCATCCCGCGTTTTCCTGATCCGAGAAATGCGTGCTCGATTGCACCGTAGTCACACTGCAGGTACGAGTCGCCGTAGAGCACGAGAAACGGATCGTCGAGCTCCGGCAACGCTCTGCGCACCGCGCCGCCCGTGCCGAGCAGCGCGGGGCCGTCGAAGATGTAACGGAGACGCACACCCCATCGAGAACCATCGCCCAGCGCCTCGCGGACCATCTCCCCGAGGTGCCCGACGAGGAACACCACATCCGTGAGGCCGTGACGCTGCAGAAGCTCGATCTGGGAGACGGCGAACGGTCGGCCGCCAACGTCGGTCAGGGACTTCGGCACGCGCTCGGTCAGCGGCCTAAGCCTGGTCGCGAGGCCGCCCGCCAGAATCACGACCGGGAGGCTCATCCGAACAACACCTTCGTGCCTTCGAAATCAAACTTGAACCTCACTTCTTCGAGGCCGGCCTTCGCCATCGCGTCGCGCAGCCTCCGGTGTTCCTCCGCGTAGAACAACAGAAATCCGCCGCCACCGGCTCCCACGAGCTTGCCGCCGATCGCGCCGCTCTTCCGGCCGAGTTCGTACCACTCGTCAATATCGGGGGTGCTCATCCCGCTGGAGCGGCGCTTCTTGTGCTCCCAATGCTCGTGCATCAACTCGCCGAGAAGCGCCAGATTGCCCCGCTCAATCGCCTCCAGGCTCCGCAGACCCAGCTCCTTCACGTAGTGGAGGTTCTCCAGCATCGCCACGTCGGAGTTCTCCGTGCGCTGCTTCTGATCTCGCAGAATGGAACTGGCGCTACGCGACGAACCGGTAAAGAAGAGCAGCAGGTTGTCTTCCAATTCGAACAGATCGGACATCCTCACTCTCGGAGGCCGGGCCTCCACAGAGCCGTCGGGATTGAAGGTAAAGCACGTCACGCCGCCGTAGGCGGCGGCATATTGGTCCTGCTTGCCAATCGGCTCGCCCAGCTTGGAGATTTCGATGTCGCATGCCAACTCGGCGAGTTCGCTCGGATGGAGGAGCCGTCGGCGGTGCGCGTATAACGCCTTCAGCAACGCCGTGGAGAAACTTCCCGACGATCCAAGCCCCGTGCCCGCCGGAATGTCGGCGAGCGTGGTGATCTCTACTTGCGGGGTTCTGAACTCAAGCATGCGCAGGGCTTCCCGGATAATCGGGTGCTGCACCTCGTCAATCTGGTTGACGTGTTCGAGCTTCGAATACTTCAGGAAGATGCCTTCGACAAACGGGCGCATCACCGTCACGTAGACGTATTTGTCGATGGCCGCGGCGATCAGGAAACCGCCGTGATCGCGGTAGTAGGACGGCAGGTCGGTACCGCCGCCGCCAAGCGTGATTCGAAGCGGACTCCGGGTGATGATCATGACTGCCGATACACATCCTGAACGATGGCCAGGGCCGCACGCGCGTCTGCGAGGCTTGCGGACGGCGGGCGGTCGAGGCGAATGTCCTCGAGGAACTCTCCGAACTCCAGGGCCCACGACTGATCACCGCGAGGGTACTCCCACACTGTTGTCTCGGGCGGCCCCATTTCCGGAAGCATCTTGTAGTAGGCCAGCCGCTCGACGCCATAACTGCCGCCCAGACCTTCGATGTGCAACTTCGCGTCGCGGCCGTAGATCTCGAACGAGAACAGGTTCTTCCACTCCGTGCAGCTGACGTGCAGAAAGGCCGTCTGCTGTCGCGCCGTTCGCAACATCAGAAATGCGTTGTCGTCCACCGGCATCTGCCAGAAATACGTGCGGGCAAATCCCTGGACCGTCGCGAAATCGCCGAGAAACCAGCGCGATAAATCTATGAGGTGGACGCCCTGGTCGACGAGCTCGCCGCCGCCGGATCGCGCGGGGTCTGCGCGCCACTCTTTGTCATAGCCGATGCGGCCGCCATGGCCGTACCGACCGCGCACGAACATCAGTTCGCCGAGCACGCCCGATTCGAAGAGCTCCCGGGCCTTCAGGAGCGCCGGGTGATACCGGTGATTGAAGCCCACGCGAACCTGACGCCGGCACCGCGCCGCCGCCTCGATCACCGGGTCGATCTCGGCCACCGATCGCGCGGCCGGCTTCTCAACGAGAACGTGCTTTCCTGCGCCGAGGGCGAAGCTCGTCACCTCCGCCAGCACATCGTTCGTGGTCGCGACGACGACGGCGTGCACATCGGGCCGGTCGATGGCCGCGCGCCAGTCTTCGGTGCCGATCGCGCCGGACACGGTGGACGCGAGCGCCTCCGCGCGTTCACGCACCACGTCGGCGCAGGCGACGAGCGTTGCGCCGGCCAGCGACGAGGCGCGTTTCCGGCCGATCAGCCCGCAGCCGATGACGGTGACGCCGATCCGCCCGCCTGCACCAGTCTTTCGCGTTGTCATTTCTTGTCCCACGGTAAGCCGCGGTCAGCAGGCACGATCCGGCGGAGCGTGTAGACGTCGGTCCGGCGCAGGTCGTCCAAGTGCTCCGGCAGCGTCTCCCAAGGATCCCACAGCGCGCTCAAGAGCTTCCCCGTGATCCCGTCGCTCACGGCCGAACCAAGAAACACCGCAAGATTGGCGCCACGATCGAGCGGCGCTCCGCCGTCGGCCTTTTGTTTCAGCGAACGTTCGTAGAAGGCCGGACCGACTCGTTCAGGGCCGACCGCCAGGACTTCATCGAGCAGACGTGTATTGAGCGCTCCGGGAGCAATCGCATTGACGTCAATGCCATTCTCGCGGACTTCCTCCGCAAGCGTTTCCGCGAACCGCACGACCGCAGCCTTCGACGCGGCATAGGCGCTGATACGCGGGAGTGGATTCGTGGCTCCGCCGCCTGACAACTGTACGATCTTGCCATAGCGGGATGACTTGAAGTGCGGCAGCAGCGCGCGGCACATCAGGATGGATCCGAACAAATTGATCTCGATCGCCTGCACCCACGCCTCCCAGTCGATCTCTTCAATCGATCCCAGAGGTCCATAGACGCCCGCGTTGTTGACGAGCACGTGCACATTCCGAAACTCGGTGAGGGCCGCCGACGCCACCCGGTCCACCTGGCTTCGCTGCGAGACGTCCGCAGGGATGGCCAGCACTCGTTGGCCACCGGACGCGAGGGCCTCCACTTCGGTGCGGGCGCGTTCAAGAAGCGCCGCGTCACGGGCGCACATCAAGATGCTGGCCCCGGCTTTGACGTAGGCGCGCGCAATCGCCAGGCCGAAACCCTGGTTGGCACCCGTGATGATCGCGTTTCGCCCGTCCAGGTGTCTGGTCATGCGCTGTACTTACCGACGCTCACGTATTCAATGTCCGCTGCGCTGCCGAGGGTTTCCTGGGTGAATCGGCTCGCGTCGAGTATCAGCGGCCGCTTCATGCGAGCGGCCACATCTTTGGCGGCGACTTGACGATACTCCAGCCATGGCGTCGAAATCACGAGCGCTGAGGCGCCCTCGACCGCCGACAATGCCGTATCAGCCAGCGCTATCCCCTCGACGAGATCCGTCGGCCTGATCCGGATGGCCGGGTCATGCGCACGAACCGTCGCGCCACCTTTGAGGAGCCAATTGCAAAGCTCAACCGAACTCGATCGACGAAGCGTATCTGTTCCCGGCTTGTAGGTCAGGCCCCAGATCGCGACAACCCGCCCCTCGACCCCGTCGAGCAGTTGCTGCAGACGACGCTGCGCCCACTCCCGGTGGACGTCGTTGCTTTGTTTGACTGCCGATATCAGGGAGGTCGGCACACCATGGTCGTGGCCGATGCGTGAGAGAAACACAATATCGCGCGCCAGCGTCCCGCCGGCGAACGCGCCCCCCGGTGACAGATAGGCCTTGGGTCCGATCCGCGCCTCGGACTTCAGCCCGCGCGCAACCTCGGTCGCATCGGCGCCCACCTGCTCGCACAGCGCGGCGATCTCGTTGATGAAGGTGACCGATGTCGCCAGGAATGCATTGAGGGCATGCTTCGTCATCTCGGCAGACTCGACCGACATCCACTCGATCCGATCGGTGAACGGCTGCAGCAACGCCGTCACCTTGCCGCGGTCCGCGGCTGACCGCAGGCCGACCACGACGCGGTCCGGGTGCGTGAAGACCTCGATCGCCTTGCCAAGCCGGAGATTCTCTGGAGAGTAGCCGAATCCAACCGTGCGCCCTGAAGATGCGCGGTGAAACGCCTCCTCGAGCCGCCGCGTCGTCCCAACAGGCACCTGCGACGAGATCAGCACGACTGCACCGTCGCGAAGATGCGGGATCAGCCTCGCCACTCGATCGACGACATGATCCACGTCCGCCCGATCGTCCTCATCTACCGGGGTGTCATAGGCGACCCACACGATTTCGGCTTCCCCAACCGCCCGAGCGACGTCGATCGTGAATCGAAGGCGACCGCTCGCGAGACTGGCCTTGACGAGATCTTCCAGTCCCGGCTCGAAGAGCGGCGGGTGACCGGCGGCAAGACCATCAACGACGGCCGAATCAAAGTCCAGGCCCGTCACGTGGTGGCCACCCGACGCCAGACAGGCCGCGGTCACCGTACCGAGGTGCCACAGGCCAAGCACGCAAACGTTCATGAGCGCCCGTCCAGCAGCCAGGGATTCGCCACGAGGTAGTCGAGCGTCTTAATCACGCCCTCGCGGATGGACAGCTTGGGTTTCCAGCCGAGCGAGCGGATCTTGGTCGTGTCGAGGAAGATAAACGGGCTGTCGCCGATCCACCCGCGCTCGCCACCTGTGTAGGTACGCACCGGATCAATCCCCAGGTGACCGGTAATCCACCCGATCGAGCTATTCACTTCGCAGTAGTCGTCGGTGCCGAGATTGAACACGGAGACCGCCTCTTGCGATTTCTCGAGGGCGGTAAGAATGGCGTCGATGCAGTCCTGGACATAAAGGTAGGACTTGCGCTGGCGACCGTTGCCGAGCACGCGCAACTCGCCGGGATTGGCACGCAGGCTCCGATAAAAATCGAAGACATGGCCGTGCGAGTACCGCTCGCCCAGGACCGACACGAAGCGGAAAATGTAGCCTTGAAACCCGAACCCTACGCAGTACGCCTGGATGAGGGCCTCACCCGCGACCTTCGATGCACCATAGAGCGATGTCTGCATGGGGAACGGCGCGGCCTCGGGCGTGGGGTGCACATTCGGTTCCCCATAGACCGATCCTGTCGACGAGAACGCGATCCGACGAATCCCGTTGGCGCGCATCGCTTCGAGCACGTTGAACGTCGCGATCGTGTTCTGCTCGAGGTCTTTTCGGGGGTGCTCGGTTCCGAAGCGGACGTCGGCGTTGGCCGCCAGATGGAAGACCACCTCGCAACCGCGCATGGACGACGTCAGCCGCTCGAGATCGAGCGTGTCGCCCTCAACGAGCGTAAAGCGGTTCGATCGCAGGGCGGGTTCGACAAACCGCCGCTGACCGGTGGAGAAATTATCGTAGGCGACGACGGAGTTGCCATCGGCCAGGAGTCGGTCCACCAGGGAACTGCCGATGAAACCCGCGCCGCCTGTGACAAATGCCTTCACGATCGCTCCATAGGGGCCGGACGCCTCAGGTGATTGACACGGCCTGACGCATCATCGACCACAGGAGCGCGCCCAACGAGGCAAATACCAGACCGACCGTCAAGCCAGCGGCGGCATTCCTCGCGACATGTCGCGAAACCGGCTGATCGGAGGCGACGGCCTTGTCGATAATTTGGAGTTGGGCGCTCCTGGCGGCCACCTGTGTTCGCGCCGTCTCGTAGGCCGTGGCCACTTGGCGGTAGACGGCCGTCACGAGATCGCGCTCAACGGTCAGACGCGTCAGTTCGCCTTCCAGTGCATAGACTTTTGTGAGAAGGGCCGTCTGGGGCGCGTCGAGCTTACGGATGTCCACGATTTGAATCCGTTTGCGCTCGAGTTCCGCGAGCGTGGTTCGGATTGTCGCGATCTGGCTGTCGAGACTCTCGTAAACCGGATTGACGAACTCGTTCTTCGTTTCGAGGCCGATCAGCCGACTGCCATTGGAATCGGCCGGCTTTCGGGCAGATTCCATCAGAACCGGATCCGAGTCAATTGTCCGTTTGACTGTGCCGATGCGATCCCGGACGGCCAGTTCCTTCTCGGCGGCGGCGAGCTTCGCTTTTTCCGTTTCAATCCGAATCAACAAGGGAAGCAATTCGCCGCGCTGAACCAGCATCGACTCGACGTCCTTCCGAACCAACTCGATTTGTGACGCCTCCTGAAACTTACGCAGAGCCTCGACCGCCTGCTCCATCCGCGCTTTGGCGTCCTCCTTCTGCTGGTCCAGGTCATTACGTGCCCGGACACCCTCCCCTTCGCTCACCGCTCGCGACAAGGCGACGGCCTGTTCAGCGATGAGATTGGCGGCGCTCGCCGCCAGTGCGGGATCGTCCAACTCGACCGTCAGCGTGAGCATCGGCGAGTCGCGTACCTGTTCCACCGTTGCGACATCGGAGAAGAACGTTGAGGCTGACACGCGTCGCGGCGGTTGATCCAATCGCAACGCCTGGATGACTTTCGCGGCGACATTCTTACTCTCCAACAGAGGGCGAAGTGTCGCAATCGGCACGGTCGCGGCGACGAAGTCTCCGATCTTTGCCTGACTGACCATGACAGTCGCTCGAGCTTGGTACTTGGGGCCGCTTGTCAGCGCGACGGCAGCAGCCGACCCGGCGCAAACGAGTGCCACCACGGCGATCACGACTCGATACGACCAGATCTGCCTGAAGTACGCGGCGAGCTCGAGTCCGTCGTCCGCGTGATCGCTTAGCCTGAGTCGATCCTCCGAATCGGGCGTAACGGGATTCACGTGCCAAGCCTAGCATGGCGTGCCAAGCCCTCGGCCGCCACGATGATGGCCTGTCGTTGAAAGGGCGCCAGTTCCTGGCGGATTTCGTGGGGATGAGTCCAGATGCAAGACACGACCTCCGGCGCCGCCTTGAAAGCTCCTCCGGTGAGGAGACAGGAATACGCGAGCCCCAGATGACGCGGATGCGTGCTCCGGTCCGCCATGCCTACTTGTGCGCTCAATACGAGCCGCCCTACATCGACGATCAAGCCAAGCTCCTCTTGGATTTCCCGCATGACGGTTCGCCCGGGATCCTCGCCGCGCTCGACCCAGCCCCCGGGCAGGCCCCACGGAAAATCGGTCCGAAACACGTGTTCGACGAGCAGCACGCGGCCCTCCTCGTCGAACACGACGCCGACCGCACCGACCGGCTGGCGTGGGGCCATCACTCGGGCCACCACGCGCAAGCCAAGGCGCAGCACGCGCGAACCTCGCAGAAGCGAGGAGAACTTGCGCTTGCGTCGCTCGGTCAAATCCTGGGCGGACCGTTCTTCCATGACTCGGATACCCGCGCATAGTGTTCCGGCGTATCGATCCACCAGAGCCACTCGGCGCCGCTCATCGTATAGCCCTGGATTCGCATCTGCCTGTTCAACATCGCCGGAAAGACGTCGAACCCGAAATCCGACGGCCGGTCCGTCGGGATCACGCCGAGGACCACAGGCTCGAGGATGTTCATACCCGCACTGATGTAGTGACTGGGAGCTTCCTCGGCCTTCGGTTTCTCCACGAAACGTGTAATACGGCCGTCGTCCTGCAGTTCCACTGCACTGTGGGGCGTCACGTCTTCCTTCCAGAAGAGCGCGATCGTCGCCGCGCCTTTGCCGCACTCGTGAGCCTCTGTGAGGCGTCTGAAGTCACACGTCGTCAGGTTATCGCCGTAGATCAGGAAGAACGGCTCGCCGAGAAAGCGGTCCGCCACCGGAACCAGTGACCCGGCGGTTCCGCGCAGCGTCTCCTCATAGCTATAGGTCAGCCGCACCCCGAAGCGGGAGCCGTCACCGAAGTGGGTGCGGACGGCGTCGGGGCAATGGTGCAGGTTCATCACCATCTCCTCGACGCCGCAGGCCGCGAGCTGCCGCACCGTGTGCTCGATGAGCGGTCGGCCTCCCACTTCCAGCATGGGTTTCGGGCGGGCATCGGTCAGCGGCCGCAAGCGCGTCCCGGCGCCGGCTGCCAGCAGCATCGCCCGTCGGACAGGACGAATCACGCCCGCGCGGCTCCGCCCGTAATGATCGGCCGGAAGTACTCGACCGTCTGCCGCATACCCTCTTCGAGGCTCACCCTCGGCTCCCATCCGAGCGCCTGGCGGATCTTCGAGGCATCGAGATCGTTCCGCTGCACCTCGCCGAGCTTGGCGGGCCCATGGTGCTCCGGCAGCTGGTAACCGGTCAGCGCCTTGATGGCATGGAAGATCTGGTTGACCGTCGTGCCTTTGCCCCATCCGAGGTTGAACGCTTCGTTGTCTCCCCCGCTGAGCGCCAGCATGTTCGCGGCGACAACGTCAGTGACGTGCACGTAATCGCGCGACTGCTTGCCGTCACCGTTGATGGTGGTCGGCTTGCCGAGCAGCATCTGGCCCGTGAAAATCGACACCACGCCCGCCTCGCCGAATGGATCCTGACGCTGGCCATACACGTTCGGGTACCGGAGGATCGTGTAGTTCAGCCCGTAGTTGATCTGATAAACGGGCAAATAGAGCTCGAATGCCGCCTTGCTGGCGCCGTAGGGATCCCTCGGCCGGATCGGGTGTTTCTCGTCCGCGGGAAAGTACTGGAGCTCACCGTAGACGCAGCCGCCCGTTGACGAGTAAACGATCTTGCGTACGCCGTGCCGGCGGCACGATTCGAGCAGGTTGACGCCGCCCCACACATTCACGTCGGCATAAACCCAGGGATCCTCCATCGATCCACGCACGTTGCCGCGCGCAGCCTGATGGCTCACGACATCGAACTTGGCCTGACGAAAGAGCCCGTCGAGCTTGCCGCTGCGAATGTCAATCGGCAGGAACTCGGCGTTCGGATTAACGTTCTTTCGATGACCCGTCGACAGGTCGTCGATCACGGTCACCTCGTGGCCGGCCGCCACGCACGCGTCCACGATGTGGGAGCCAATGAAGCCCGCGCCCCCCGTAACCAGCACTCTCATTCCCACACCCCTCTACAACTGGATGAACGACTCGCAAACAAGCTAGCTCGCGCCGGCCATGCTGATAACTGCCAGCGGCGTCTTGAGGAGAATCAGCAGGTCAAGCCCCAATGACCACTGATCGATGTACTGCATGTCGAGCGCGATGCGATTCTCGAATGACGTTCGGTGTCTGCCGCTGATCTGCCATAAGCCGGTGATGCCGGGCTTCACGCTAAGCACCTTCTCCCGGTATTCGCCGTATTTCGCCAGTTCGATGTCGCCCAGCATGCGAGGGCCCACCAGGCTCATGTCACCGGCGATCACATTGAAGAACTGCGGCAGTTCGTCCAGGCTAGTCTTGCGCAGGAAACGGCCAATCGGCGTGATCCGCGGGTCGTTTGCGATCTTGAGATTGGCGGCGTACTCGGCACGCAGCTTCTGGTCGTTCTGCATCAACTCGTGCGCGTTCTGGACCATCGACCGAAATTTGAGCATACCGTACGGTCGCCCGTGCAACCCTGGAATCGTACGCCTGTAGAACACGGGGCCGGACGACGAGACCTTGACGAGCACGGCGATCAGGAGCATCAGCGGCGAGAGCACGGCAACCAGCCCGAGTGAGACGGCGAGATCCAGGAGCCGTTTTGACGAGGGCGGGCGTCTCTGGCTGACGGCTGGAGAGGGCGCTGTCATCGTGAAGTCAACGCCTTCGGTAAACGCCCGTCAGGTGGACGCGCAGGAGGTCAAAGCCGGCGCCGTCCATCCAGCGGTGCACCGGCAGCATCAGCGAGAACAAGACGCGGCTGAACGCAAAGTAGCAGGGCCAGCTCGTCTTGTACAGCCTGACTCGCTCGAAACCCGAGGCTACCAATTGGCGCTCCAGCGCGGACTCCGTGTTCGCGCGGTAGTAGACAGGGAATTGCTCGATCGCGAGCTGCTTGCCGAAGATGTGACGATACACCCACCGGTGCAGCCCGAGCGGCGTGAACCTGGACGCGAGGATCGGCAGGGACCGAAGGTTCGACGTGGCCCAGATGAACACACCGCCCGGCTTCAGCACGCGATGAACGCCGGCGAAGAACTCCTGCGGCGAAGCCATGTGCTCGATCGCCGTCTTGGACAACACCAGATCGAACGCATCGGCGCAAAACGGCAACCGGGCGCCATCGCACGCGACGAGAGCCGCGAAGTCCCTCGTTTGCCGGATTTCATCAACGTCGATGTCGCTGCCGACCATCATTCGCGGACGCGTGCCGAATGCCTTGAGCGGACTGTTCCGCCCGCACCCCACATCCAGAACGAGGCCGCCCGACGGCACGTGAAGATCCAGCGAGGCGTGAATGGCTTCATCGATTCCCGACCAGGAGGGATACCGCGCGGCGACTTCTCGCGTCGCCCACTCGTAGTTGTTGTTCACCGGCGAGCGCCCTCACCTGCCGGCGGTACCCGAGGCGCATGAAACGCCTCGAGATCGGCACCAACCGCATCCCATCCATTCCTCGCAATGACCACGGCGCGACCCGACTCACCCATGCGGCGCCGAAGGTTCGCATCCCGTAGCAAAGTCACACACGCTCCAGCCATCGCAGCGTCGGTCTCACCTAACAATAGATCTCGCCCAGCCTCGAGCCCGGTGCCGCGGGCCCCCCTTGCGTTGGTGACAACAGGGGTCGCCATCGCCAGCGACTGTAGCACCTTGTACTTGACGCCGCCGCCAGCGGTCATGGGCGACAACGAAAGCGCGGCGCTCCCGAGGTACGGTCGGACATCGGGAACGAAGCCGGTCACCTCGATGCCAGGCTGGCTGGCCAACTCGCGGACGGCCCGCGGTGGATCGGACCCCACAATCACCAGTCGGGCGTCGGGGACGTCACGCCTGACGAGCGGGAATACTTGCCGGGCGGCCCGCACCGCCGCCTCGACATTCACGCGGTAGCTGAAGCGCCCGAGAAAGACCAGACTCCCAGTGCGCTCGGCATCAGGAAGCGGTGCAAAGTAGGCCTCGTCAATCCCGGGGCGAAGAATGGCTGGATCGATGTCGGGCGCGAGGCCCCGCACGTCTGCCGCTTCTTCCTCCGACACGACAGCGATGCGATCCATGCGGCGCCACAGGGCCGGCTCGTAGCGCCTGAGTTTGGCCCACTCCTCGACGTCGATGGGCCAGGTCGCTGAGCGGCGGCCCCTCGCGTAGCCGGCATAGCGCGTCGTCAGCACATCCTGAAGATTACAGACGGTGAGTGGCGCCCGAAGCCGAACGGCGAATGGCGCCATCCGGAGCGTGTACGCGTGAACCACGTCCGGACGGACCTCGGCCGCAATCCGACGGATGGCCTGCAGCAAGCGGCGATTGTAGTAGTACGCGAGATAGAGCGGCCACGGCGTGAAGGCCCGAGCCGCGCAACTCAACACCGAATCAGCGCGCGTCAGGCGCAGCGTCTCGACGCGTGAGACGACGCTGCGCACGGCGTCGAGCGATGCCAATTCGGCGTCGTGGCGATACAGGAGGACGGCGGTCACCTCATGACGGCGGGCCAGTAGCCGCGGATGATGCAATACATCGGGGCGCTCGGAAGAGGGAGGAAAGGGCGTGAGGTAGAGAATCCGCATTTCAAGTCGCCGGTGGCGCGATGCGGCGGGCGCAGATCGAGAGCACCTCACCGAGGTTCAACCGCAAGACCCGATCACGCAGCAGTTGCGACCCCAGCACGGGGCCTGCCAGACGGTGCAAGCCTGGGTGCCACGATTTCAGTCCCCACTCGAACAGCCGAAAGCTGATGTGCCGCGCGGGGTACGCCACTGATTGCACCTCGAACCCACACTCTTCAAGCAGTCGCGCCAACGTGTCCAACTCGAAGAAGGTGAAATGGTGCATCGCGTAATGCCGGTGTCGTCGACCTAGGAGCCTGACTGGCCAGCAGCCGATGTTCGGGACCTCCACGACGAGCGCGCCGGCAGGGCGGAGGAGAGCACGCACATCGACGAGCGTCTGTCGCGGATCGGGCACGTGTTCGAGCACCTGAAGCATCGTAATCGCGTCGAACGATTCAGCCGGCTGCGGACAGGTGGCCAGCGTGCCCCAGCAGACATCCAGGCCGAGCGTCGCGGTCGCGTGCGTCCACGCGTCACGGTCGGGCTCGATGCCTCGCGCATGCCAGCCGCGCGCGCGGGCTGTCTCCAGAAACAGTCCCATGTAGCTGCCAATGTCGAGCAGAGTGCCGACGCGGCCAGCGGCGCGCTCCACACGATCGAGCGTCTCTGCGTACACGCGATGTTTCACGGCCGCCTCGGCGAGATAGAGCGCCCGATATTCCGGCGTCTCGGCTGCATCGATGATCGCTCCGGTCTTCTCGTCGATCGATTCTCCGGCGAGGCGTTCCACGCGTTCGACCGGACTGACATAGACGAGGCCGCAACGACGGCACCGCACAACCGGGCCGGGACTGAGGCGCGGACGATAGAGGGCCGCGGCGTCATACGTGCGACAAATCGTGCAGGGCACCGGGCGCGACGCCGCCGTCACCGGCTTACGTCCCTCGAGCCCCGGATTGGCGCGGCGGCCTCACGGACCATTTGAAGTAGGCCGAGCTGTTCGGCCATCGCGCGGCTCACGCGCGGACGCTCGGCACCTCGAAAAGGCCATGTCAACGCCGACGAGACGAGCGACAGGATGGCCTTTGCGCCGACGTTCACGCGTAGCAACCACGCGTCGAATGGCATGCCGTGCTTGGCGAAGTAGCGAATGCCGCTTTCGACCCATGCCCGCTGCGTCGCCGGGCTGCGGCTGGCCTGTTGGTGGTGATGCACGACAGCTCCTGGGACGAACGCCACCATCCATCCTGCGGAGCGGGCGCGCAAACACCAGTCCACATCCTCGTAGTACATGAAGAAGGCATTCGCATCGAGGAGCCCAATTTGACGGATGGTGTCACCTCGCGCCATGAGCGCCGCTCCGCACACCCAATCCACTTCCATTGGCGCGGCAGGTGTGTGAAACCAGTTCTCCAGGTACACACGTCCCAGCCGCGGCAGCCATCGTGACAACGGACGCAGCACCGTCGCGAATCGGCGACGGAGAGTCTTCGGTATCACCCTGCCGAGGCCCCACAAATAGAAGACCTCGTCCCAGCCGCTGGGAAAGCCGGCGTAGGACGACTGCGGGGAGCCGTCGGGATACAGCAACCTGGCCCCGGCGATGCCGACGCCCGGATGCGCGTCCATGTACTCGGTCATCAGGCGCAGCGCGTCAGGCTCGAGAACCGCATCATCGTTCAGCAGGAGGAAGTATCGGGCCTGGTCCAGACGCGGTCCGACGACTGTATTGTTGTTCGCACTGAAGCCATCGGCATGTTGTTGGGCGATCAGCTCCACGCCGGGATAGCGCCGCCGCACCATGTCGGCGCTACCATCAGACGAGCAGTTGTCGAGCACCAC
>Ga0163162_10004050_pt1 | contig 14062 bp, 13 predicted proteins | sample S55metaG_FD_115310 | JGI IMG/M metagenome (GOLD analysis project Ga0163162, IMG submission 115310) | Switchgrass rhizosphere microbial communities from Kellogg Biological Station, Michigan, USA - S5-5 metaG | ecosystem: Host-associated > Plants > Roots > Rhizosphere > Soil | place: USA...
GACATCGGCGCCGCCGGTGAAAAATTCGACGCCAATTATATCTGCGGCAGCGCCGGAAATGCGGCGCTGATGGCGTTCACGCGCGCGCTCGGGGGAAAAAGCCTGGCGGACAATATCCGCGTGGTCGGCATCAATCCCGGCCCCGTCGGTACCGACCGCCACGTCACGCTGCTGAAGACGCGCGCAAAGAATCAGTTCGGCGACGAAAACCGCTACAAGGAATTCCAGAAAGGCATGCCACTCGGCCGCCCCGCCCATGCGCGCGAGATCGGCGATCTGATGGCGTTTCTGGCGTCGGACCGCTCGGGATATACATCGGGCGTGATCTACACGGTGGATGGCGGGATTAGTGCGGGCTGGAGTTAAGCGCGGCCACGTAGTCGACCTCATCCTGAGGAGCCGCGCGATGCGCGGCTTCTCGAAGGATAGGCCGCGGGCCTCGTGGTTCGCCCGGCGATGCGAAGCATCGTCCGGAGACGGCGCTTCGCGCCTCCTCACCATGAGGGTCCGCAACCCGACGACGTCAACTCACCGCCCTCTCAAACAACTGCCGTATCAGCGCCGTGATCCTGCCCTTCGGCGACATCATCTCATTCATGATAGTGAAATGGTCGGCGCCCGGGATTTCCTCGTAAGTCACCGGCAGTCCATATCTGGCGCGATGGCCCGCAAAGTCGGCGGTCTGCTTGCGCAGCAGCGGCAGTTCGGCGCCACCCACTACCAGCGACAGCGGTTTTAGCGGACCGCCCGCCTGCATCGTTGGCGAGTTGCGGCGCACGACCGCTTCGTCGGCTATCAGTTTTTCGTTGAGATAGCTGTGGCGGATCGGCTCGAGATCGTAGATGCCGCTGATCGCCATGCCTGCCTTCACCTGCGGATGCGACAGCGCCATCGAAGTGAGGTGGCCGCCGGCCGACCAGCCGGATACCACGATCCCGCTGCCATCGGCGCCGCCCAGCATCGGCAATTGCTTGGCGAGATAATCGATGCCGGCGCGGATTTCGGCAACAATCTCGTCGAGTGTCGCCTCCGGCGCCAGCGTGTAGCCGATCAAAGCGACATTGATGCCATGCGCCATCGGGCCTTCGGCGACAACGGTAAAAACCTCCTTGGCACGTGCCTGCCAGTAACCGCCGTGGATAAACAATAGCGTCGGCGCCCGATCGGCAGCTTTCAGGAAATCGATGCGGTTGCGCTCGCGCGGGCCGTACCGGAGGTCGATATGGGCGGGATAACGCTTGCGCAGCTCGGCCGAACGCTGTTCCCAGCCCGCGACCATCTCAGCGCTGCCTTTGACGGCCACGCTGTTATTGAGGCCGAGGTCACGCTCTTCCTGGCTCATCACGCGCCAATCCAGCGCCGAGAATAGTGTCGTCATTCCGTCTTTTCTCCGATTCCGGTCACAACTTCAGTACGTTTCCACTTTGCCGGAAAATGTTCTACAGCACTACACTATCCGTGAGCAAAGAAACGCAACGAACGGGAGAGACCAGGTGGCGGATCAGGGGCTGGTGCGAGAGACGGCGTGCGCGATCGTCGGCAAACTAAATGCGGGTGAAGTCACCCCGCTCGATCTGCTCGACGTGCTGGAAAAGCGGATCGCCGAGGTCGACGGCAAGGTCAATGCGTTGCCGACGCTTTGCTTCGACCGCGCCCGCGATCATGCAAAAGCACTGATGAAAAAGCCTGCCGGCGAACGCGGCCTGCTCGCTGGCCTGCCCGTGCCGATCAAGGATTTGTTCAACGTCAAGGGCGTCCTGAACACGCAGGGATCGCCGATCTTCAAGGATGCGATTTCGGCCAATTCGGACCTCGTCGTCGAGAATCTCGAAGCGAATGGCGGCGTGGTCTACGCCAAATCGAGCACGCCTGAGTTCGGCGCCTGCGCCAACACCTTCAACGAAGTATTTGGCGCGACGCTCAACCCGTGGGACACGACGCGATCCGCCGCCGGCTCCTCGGGCGGTGCTGCGGTCGCGCTCGCAACCGGCACGGCCTGGCTCGCGCACGGCACCGATATGGGCGGCTCGCTGCGCAACCCCGCGAGTTTCTGCGGCATCGTCGGCATGCGCCCCAGCATCGGCCGCGTGGCGCGTACGCCGGAGTCGTCGATCGACCGCAATATCACCGTCCACGGCCCGATGGCGCGCAATGTCGAGGACCTCGCTTTGATGCTCGATGCCATGAGCGGCGAATACGCGGCCGATCCGCTGTCGATTCCCGCGCTGCCGTCATCGTTCCTGTCAGCCGCGCGGTCCGGCGCCAAGCCGAAGCGCGTCGCCTACTCGCCCGATCTCGGCATTACGCCGGTCGATCCCGAGGTCGCCGCCGTCACCCGCAAGGCCGCCGAACGCCTCACCGAAGCGGGTGTCATCGTCGAGGAAGCGCATCCCGATTTGCGCGAGGCGCATGAATGTTTCCATGTGCTGCGCGCCTTCGACTTCGCGATGACCAAGGCGGTGCTGTTGCGCACCAAGCGCGACCTGCTCAAGCCCGAAGTGATCTGGAATATCGAGGAAGGTCTCAAGCTGACTGTCGAGCAGATCGCACGCGCCGAAGCCCAGCGCGTCGAGATGACCGCGCGCACCGTTCGGTTCTTCGACGAATACGACCTGCTGCTGGCGCCAGCGACCATCGTCTCTCCGTTCCCGATCGAGAACCGCTACGTCGCCGAGTGCGCCGGCAAGAAGTTCGACAATTATGTCGAATGGCTCGGCATCGTCTATGCGATTACGCTGGTGTGCTGCCCGGCGTTGTCGCTGCCGTGCGGATTTACCGCTTCCGGCCTGCCGGTCGGACTGCAAATTGTCGCGCCGCCCCGCGGCGAGGCGCAGCTTCTCGCAGGTGCCAAGATACTGGAAGACATTCTAGGCGTTCGCGGCACGACGCCGATCGATCCGCGGGGACCGCGCTAAAAAGAAATTCCTCAGGATGAGGGTTGGATTTCTGCGCTGGCGGATGGCGCTTGCGCCGCTATAATCGGGACACTCAGGACACGCGCGATCGGCGCTTCAGGGAGAAGCTCGTCATGGCCGGAAAACTGAAGATCCGCGTCGACCAGGATAAATGTCAGGGACACGCGCGCTGCAAGGCGTTAGCGCCCGAATTGTTCAACCTCGACGAATTCGGCAATGCGCACGAGGTCGGTGACGGTTCCGTCCCCGCCGGCCTGGAAGACAAGGCGTGGCTTGCACAGACCAATTGCCCTGAAATTGCGATCGAAGTGACCGAAGAATAATTGGATCCCGCAATCAATTTATTGAAGGACTAAGCAGAAGGAAATTTCGCGATGTCCGATTCCGGCAGCATCATGCCCCAACATCCGTCGGTCACCGACTGGGTCCGCGATTTCGATCACACCGATCCGGCGTGGACGGAAAACCCATTCCCGATCTGGGAAAAGCTGCGGGCGGTCTCCCCCGTCGTGCATACCGACCGCTTCCTCGGCTGTTATCTGCCGACCACCTACCAAGCGGTGAAGGAAATCGCTTACGATACGGAGCATTTTTCCTCGCGCCGCGTCATCGTTCGCGATATCCGGCCCGAACAGACGGCCTCGGCTCCGCCGATCACCTCCGATCCGCCTGCGCACAAGCCTGCCAAGCAGTTGCTGCTGCCGCCATTCACGCCGGATGCGATGAAAAAGCTGGAGCCGCGGGTTCGCGCCATCTGCAACGAGCTGATTGACGAATTCATCGCCGACGGAAAATGCGACGCGGCGGCGCGTTACACCAAACACATTCCGGTTCGCGCCATCGCGCATATGCTTGGTATCCCCGAGAAGGACGGCGAACTCTTCATCAAATGGATTCATGGCATCCTCGAACTCGGCATCAAGGACGACAACGCGCTGATGAGCGCGGTACAGGAGATGGATGCCTATTTCGCCGACCATATCGAGCATCGCAAGAAGCACCCGAGCGACGATTTGATCTCCACGCTGATGAACGCCAGGGACAAGGACGGCCAGCCGTTGTCGGACCAGCATGTGCGGGGTTCGCTGCGGCTGCTGTTGATCGCCGGAATCGACACCACCTGGAGTGCGATCGGCTCGTCATTGTGGCATCTGGCGAAAACGCCCGCAGATCGCAATCGGCTGATTGCCGAACCCGAACTGATGCCGCTTGCGGTCGAGGAACTGCTGCGCGCCTATTCTCCGGTGACGATGGCGCGTGAGGTAATGAAGGAAACCACCGTCAGCGGCTGTCCGGTCAAGCCGGGCAACATGGTGCTGCTGTCATTCCCGGCCGCCAACCGCGACCCCGCGATGTTTCCCGACGCCGACAAGGTGGTGATCGACCGCAAGGAAAATCGCCATGCCGCATTCGGTCTCGGCATTCACCGCTGCGTCGGCTCCAATCTCGCGCGCATGGAGATGACGGTGGCGATCGAAGAATGGCTGAAGCGGATTCCGGATTTTCGTCTCGATCCCGCCGGCAACGTCACCTGGTCAGAAGGTACGGTGCGCGGACCGCGACAGCTTCCAATGCTGTTCGGAAAGACGCACTGATATAACAGCAGAATACGGAATCGCTCGCGGAGGCCGGACATGACGGATCAAGCCATCAAACCCGCGAGCGACCATCTCGACATCCAGGACATGGAACGGCGGATCAAGGCGATCTTCATCGGCTCGGTCGGCAATCTCGTCGAGTGGTATGATTTCTACGCCTATACCGCATTCGCGCTTTATTTCGCACCCGCGTTCTTTCCGCACAGCGATCCCGTGGTGCAGCAGCTCAACGCCGCGGTGCTGTTCGCAGCCACTTTCCTGATGCGGCCGCTCGGTGGCTGGCTGTTCGGCTTCATCGCCGACCGCTATGGCCGGCGGTTGTCGTTGACGCTGTCGGTGGTCTGCATGTGCTTCGGCTCGCTGATTATCGCGGTGACGCCGACCTATGCCTCGATCGGCATCGCCGCTCCCGCCATCCTTGCGCTGGCGCGCATCATCGAGGGCCTCAGCCTTGGCGGCGAATACGGCGCCAGCGCCACCTATCTCAGCGAGGTTGCCGACCCCAAGCGGCGTGGCTTCTATTCGAGCTTTCAGTACGTCACGCTGATTGGCGGCCAGCTCACTGCCATTATCGTTCTCTTGCTGCTGCAAAAGGTATTTCTGACGCCCGAGGAACTAAAGGACTGGGGCTGGCGAATTCCGTTCGTGATCGGCGCCCTGCTCGCGATCTTTGCTGCCGTGATGCGGCGTAACCTGCACGAGACGGAAGCTTTCGAGGAAGCCAAGAAGATCACCAAGCCGACCGGCTCGATCCGTGGCCTCCTGAAATATCCGCGCGAGCTGCTGCTGGTGGTCGGCCTCACCGCCGGCGGCACGGCGGCGTTCTACACTTTCACCACCTATATGCAGACCTTCGTGAAACTGTCGGTTGGACTGACCGAGGACCAGACCACTTTTGTCATTTTCGGTTCGCTGATCTTCGCAACCCTGCTGCAGCCGATCTACGGCGGGCTATCCGACCGCATCGGCCGCAAGCCGCTGCTGATCTTCTTCGGTGTCGCGGGCACGCTGGCGACGGTTCCCATCCTCACCACCCTGAAGGAAACCAAATCACCCTTCATCGCCTTTCTGCTGATCTGCGGCGCCTGGATCTTCGTTGCCGGCTACACCTCGATCAACGCGATCGTGAAAGCGGAACTGTTCCCCACCAATGTCCGCGCGCTTGGCGTCGGCCTGCCCTATGCGATCACGGTATCGATATTCGGCGGCACCGCACCGGCAGTCGCATTGTTCTTGAAAAATCTCGGGCACGAGGAGTGGTTCTATTACTATCTCAGCGGCATGATCTTTCTCTCACTGATCATCTATTCGACCATGCGCGACACCAAGCATGAATCGGCGATGCATCGGCACGAATGACTGGCCCTTCGTATGACCGACGACCGTGAGCCACCCTCCGAGAGCAAGCTGACCCGCAGCAAGCAACGCTGGGCACGCGAAGGCAAATTCCTCACTGGGAAAATTGCTCGCCCGGAAGACCAGCGCCTGCCGCCGGGGCAGCATCTGACCAGGGACTGGCCGGTGCTGGATCTCGGCCTGATGCCAAATATTTCGCGCGAGCGCTGGCGCCTCGACGTCTACGGCGCGGTCGAGCATCCGATCTTCTGGACTTTCGCGGAGTTCACCGCCCAGCCGCAGACGCAATTCCTGTCCGACATTCATTGCGTCACGACCTGGTCACGCTACGACAATCAATGGGAGGGGCTTTCGACGCGCGATCTCCTTGGCGCCTGCCGGCCGCGCGAGGAGGCACGCTTCGTGGTCCTGCACTCCCATGACGGCTACACCACCAACCTGGCGCTTGAGGACTTTGCCGCCGAGGACGCCGTGCTCGCCCATAGCTGGTCCGGCCAGCCGCTGGAGCAGGAGCATGGCGGCCCGGTGCGGCTGGTAGTGCCGCATCTCTATTTCTGGAAGAGCGCAAAATGGCTGCAGAGCATCGAATTTCTGGCTGACGATGCGCCAGGCTATTGGGAAGTGCGTGGTTATCATAACCGCGGCGATCCCTGGGCCGAACAGCGTTATTCCGGCGACTGAAGCAACGATCCCGATTCAAGGAGAACCGCCGTGCCGATTGAACGTTTCCAATTCGCAAGCTCGGAGGGTCATCAGCTTGCCGCCGCGCTGGATACGCCTGATGGACCAATCCACGCCTACGCGCTGTTTGCGCACTGCTTCACCTGCGGCAAGGACGTGCTGGCGGCCAAGCGGATCGCCACTGCGCTGACCGCCAAAGGCATCGCGGTGCTGCGGTTCGACTTCACCGGCCTGGGCTCCAGCGAGGGCGAATTCGCCAACTCGACGTTTTCATCGAACGTCGCCGATCTCGTGCGTGCGGCCGATCATCTGCGTGAAACCCGCCAGGCACCGGCGATCCTGATCGGCCACAGCCTCGGCGGCGCTGCCATCCTGGCCGCAGCCAGCCAAATTCCGGAGGCCAAGGCGATGGTGACGATCGCTGCGCCCTCAGATCCCGCGCATGTCACGCATCTCTTCGGGGATCGTGTCGAAGACATCCGCAAGCAAGGCGAAATAGAGGTCCAGCTTGCCGGCCGGCCGTTCCGCATCAAGCGGAAGTTTTTGGACGACATCGCCGAACACGGATTGATGGAGCATGTCGCCAAGCTGCACAAGGCGTTGCTGATCATGCATTCGCCGACCGACGACACCGTCGGGATCGACAACGCCACGCATATTTTCATCGCGGCAAAACATCCCAAGAGCTTTGTTTCGTTGTCGGGCGTGGATCATCTGGTCAGTGGCAAGCGCGATGCCGCTTACGTCGCCGGTGTCATTTCTGCTTGGGCTGAACGCTATATCGAACCTGCCGCCGAGCCGGTTGCCGACACTAGCAAAGCGCCGCGCAACGTGGTGGTGCGCGAGACCCGTAGCAGCAAGTTTCAGAATACCGTTGCCATCGGACCGCACCATATGCTGGCCGATGAACCAATTGCCGTCGGCGGCGAGGATAGTGGACCCGGGCCATACGATTACGTATTGGCGGGCCTCGGCGCATGCACGTCGATGACCATGCGTATGTATGCCGACCGCAAATCGCTGCCAATGGAGCGCGTCACCGTCACCTTGTCACACAGCAAGATCCATGCGGAAGATTGCGCCGAATGCGAAACCCGCGAAGGCATGCTTGACCAATTCGACCGGGTCATCGCGATCGAAGGCGCACTCGATGCCGATCAACGCAAGCGGCTGATGGAAATCGCCGACAAGTGCCCGGTGCATCGCACGCTGACGTCGGAGGTTCGCATCCTGACCAAGGCGGCAGATTGATCAGGCCGCGGCCAGCGGCCGAACGCGAAGCGCGCCGCGCAGACCTGCGGCCGTGCCGACCATGATTCCGGCGACTGCAACAAACGACGCCAGCGCCAGTGTCGACAATCCCGTCAGGCCCTGCCCGACCGAGCAGCCAAACGCCATCACGCCGCCTGCGCCCATCAGCGCTGCGCCGCCGGCCGAGCGCAGCATATGGCGCGGCGATTGATAGCCTTCCCAATGGAAGCGGCCCGTCGCCAGCGCAGTAATGAGGCTTCCGGCAAACACACCACCGACCGTGGCGATGCCGAAATTCAGCGTCGATCCCGTCGACAGCATGACATATTGCAGCGCGTCCGCGATCGGTGCGATGAAGGTAAGCGACGTCACCGGCACCGGATTGAAATCGTCGGCGCCGAGATAGCCGGTCGCAAACCATCCACCCGCGACGAGAACGCCGACCACGAGGCCGGCGGCGATCTGGCCCCATGATTGCCGGAACGGCGCATAGGCGAAGGCGAAGATGATCAGTGCCGCGCTGAGCACCGAAGCCGACAGCATTCGCGCCGGGATTGCGCCAAGGCCGAGCGTCGACAGCAGCGCCGGCACCGAATTCACCGCAGCCGTTGTCTGAGACGCCCCGACCATCGCGATGCGCGTCGGCGCGATCAGACCCTTCAGCGTCATCTGCGCGACGATGCCGAGCACGATCACCACAACGAAGGAGCGGAGATTGCCCTTGCCGAGCAACACCAGCGCGCGCGAACCGCAACCGTTCGACATCACCATGCCGTAGCCGAACAATAGCCCGCCGAAAAACATCACCGGTGCCGAGAACGAAGATTGCAAATAGATCGACTTGCCGAGATCGACCAGGCCGCTCGCTGCCAGAAGCTGCGATGTTGCGATTGCAACCCCCATCGCCAGCGCGTAGGTGCGCACCAGCCGGCCGTCGCCTTCCGCCCACCATCCGCGCAGGCTGCTCATCATGCAGAAGCCACTGACGAGCCCGACCCCACCATAGATGAGGCCGATCACGAGGCCGGCAAGAACGACGATGGTGGCAGTATCCATAGCCTCGCTCTCCTCACACCGGCCGCAGAATCACGCGATCGCGCGACGAACCGGCGACGGCGGTGAAAGCGGCCTTGGCTTGTTCCAGCGGATAGACCGCGCCCGGCTTGATCGGGAATGGCTTCAAATGACCACTCGCAAAGCCGGGGCCTAATTCGCGCAGAACCTCACCGGTCGCGATCGACGACAGGCCGAGCGTGTCGATGCCAACATAGGTGTGCTGGCCGCGATAGAACTCCAGAATGTTGAACTGCACGATACGGTCGACCGCAGCGATCAAGATCTGACGCCCTCGCAGCGCCAACGATTTGTGCGCCGCCTGGAAGTAGGGGTCGCCGACGGTGTTGAAGACGATGTCGGCACCCTTGCCGTCGGTAAGCTCGCGAAGGCGCGTTGCGACATCGGTCGCGGACGCGTCGATGACTTCCACTTTGGAATTGGCGTGGCCCTCATAGGCCTCGTTCTTGCGCACCACGCCGATGACGCGTGCGCCGTGCCAGCTTGCGATCTGCACCGCAGCCTGACCGACCTTGCCGTTGACGCCCATCACCAGCACAGTTTCGCCAGCCTTCGGAATACCGGCGCGGCGAAGGCCCTCCATCGCGGTGACAAAGGGAACGCCGATGCCAGCGGCTTCTTCCCACGAAATGCTGTTGGGTTTCTCCACCACGGCGTCTACTTCAACGGCAAGATGCGTCGCATGGGTGCCGTCGCGCCGGATGCCGAGATCGCCCGACGAGCCGAACACCTCGCGTCCGATCCACCCCGTGGGTCCGTCAATAACGATGCCTGCATAATCCCGGCCCGGCGTGCGCGGAAACACCGCGTAGGGCATCAGGCCCGTGGCGGCCTTCACGTCCGACGGATTGACCGCCGCGGCCTTGACCTCGACCAGCAACTCGTTTCCGGCGCGCGATAGCGTTTGCTGGTCGACCACGGGCGCAAGCGCCGCCACATCGGCCACCTTCGCCGGCAGGCGCACGCAGCGGGCTTCGACGGAGTGACTAGCTGGTTTGGGAGCCGGCTTCACCAACGTCTCCGGTATCTATTCAACTTCAACACGATTTAACTCTCGCAGGGATGGTTGACACCAAGACTCGATACCATGACTAACCGACTGACGGCTTAGTTCAAGAGGCTTGTCAGCCCGTCACCGGCGAACGCCTTGGAGGATGCTGCGATCTACGCGCTGAAAGTTGGCGCAGCCTCGCGAAGTCGCCCTGCACGAACGCTTCCTTCTTCGCCCGGCTCCATTTCTTGAGCTTGCGTTCGTTCTCTATGGCATCGGTAATACGGTCGAACCATTGCGAAAACACCAACGTCACCGGCCGGCGAGTCGCGGTATAGCCGGCGAACGTTCCGGCGTTGTGCTGAGCAATCCTCGTTTCCAGCGCTGTGCGCGTTGTTCCGATGTAGAAGCTCCCGTCGGAGCATCGAACGATGTAAAGAAAGGCGCCCTCAGCCACTTTCATCTCCGCATTCCGCCCCTCTCAACCCTCATCCTGAGGAGCGGCGTCTTCGCCGCGTCTCGAAGGATGTGGCCACTGGCCGGGCCTCATGGTTCGAGACGGCGCAAGAGCGCCTCCTCACCATGAGGGGATAAGGGAAGGCGCCGTCGAGCACCTCTTCTTCTCCGCATTCACCCTCTCAGCCCTCATCCTGAGGAGCGGCGTCTTCGCCGCGTCTCGAAGGATGTGGCCACTGGCCGGCCTCATGGTTCGAGACGGCGCAAGAGCGCCTCCTCACCATGAGGGGAGACGGTTACCCTTTCGGCCGCTTGTCGTAAACACGTTTCGCCTTGCCGAGCGAACGTTCCAGCGTATCGGGCGCAACGGCCTTGACGCGCGCGGTGATGCCGATGGTGTTCTTGATGAAGGTCGAGACCTTTTCGGCGTGCGCCGTCAGGCCGCTGCCATCCCAGCTTTCCGGGCGGGCTTCCGCCAGCACAGTCATCTCGTCCATGCGGCCTTCGCGCGTCAGTTCGATGATGAAATGGCCACCGCACCAGTCGGTCGCGAGCAAAGCTTCCTCGATTTGGGTCGGAAATACATTAACGCCACGCAGGATGATCATATCGTCGGAACGACCGGTAACCTTCTCCATCCGCCGCATGCCCGGCCGCGCCGTGCCCGGCAGCAGCCGCGTCAGGTCGCGGGTGCGGTAACGGATGATCGGAAAACCCTCCTTGGTTAGCGAGGTGAACACCAGTTCGCCCTTCTCGCCGTCAGGCAGTACCTTGCCGGTCTCGGGGTCGACGACTTCGGGATAGAAATGATCTTCCCAGATGTGCAGGCCGTCCTTGGTCTCCACGCATTCCTGCGCGACGCCGGGACCGATCACCTCGGAGAGGCCATAGATATCGGTCGCGTCCATATCGAAAGCGTGCTCGATTTCGGCGCGCATCGCATTGGTCCAGGGCTCGGCGCCGAAGATGCCGAATTTGATGGACGATTTGCGCGGATCGAGGCCCTGCTTTTTGAACTCGTCGAGGATCGCCAGCATATAGCTCGGCGTCACCGTGATGATGTCGGGCTTGAAATCGTTGATGAGCTGTACCTGCCGCTCAGTCATGCCGCCGGATACCGGCACCACCGTGCAGCCGAGCCGCTCCGCGCCGTAATGCGCGCCGAGCCCGCCGGTGAACAGGCCGTAGCCGTAGGCGTTATGCATGATCATGCCGGTGCGGCCGCCGGCAGCGCGGATCGAACGCGCCATCACATCCGACCACACATCGACATCGCCCTGGGTATATCCGACCACGATCGGTTTGCCTGTCGTGCCTGACGAGGCGTGAACACGCACCAGTTTTTCGCGCGGCACCGCGAACATCCCGAAAGGATAGTTGTCGCGGAGATCGGTTTTGACCGTGAACGGAAATTTGGCGAGATCGGAGAGCTGTTTGAAATCGGAGGGATGCATGCCGGCTTTGTCAAAGGCCTTTTTGTAATGCGCGACGTTACCGTAGGCATGCGCCAGCGACCAGGCGAGACGTTTGGTTTGTAGCGCCATGATCTCGTCGCGCGAGGCGCGTTCGGCGTCGTCCATCTCGGCGCGGTAACTACTCGCTTCTGACTGAACCTTCGTCATGGCCATCCCGCGTTCCCCGTCGCTATTTTTCTTCAGCGCCTGTAACCGGCAACCATGTGCCCGCGATGGTGCGGGAATGGCCGCGGAATTCTGCAATCACACTATCGCCCGCAGTGACGCGGATGTCGTAGATGCCGGACCGTCCGTTGCGCGAGATCTCGCGCGCGGTCGCAGTCAGAACGTCACCCAATTTGCCGGGCCTGATGAAAGTGATGTCGCACTGTGCCGCGACGGCGCGCTGGTTGTGCGAGTTGCAGGCGAAGGCAAACGTCGAGTCCGCGAGCAGGAAGATGAAGCCGCCATGCGCAATCCGCTGGCCGTTGACCATGTGCGGCTGCACGGTCATCGTCATCGTCGCCTGGCCGGGCTTGATCTCGACAATCTCCATGCCGAGACCCTTGCTGGCGTCGTCTTCCTTCCACATCGCATCCGCGCAAGCGCGTGCGAGGTCCTCGGGCGAAAGCGCGGCCTTGACGTTCACTTCGGTCTCCCTGTCGTGGGGCTTGTTGAACAGGCCTCTTGGTCTCAGCGTAAGTCTTGCGGCGCTACACCTGGGGTGTCAACGCGGCCTTAAGTTCTAGACGTGATCATAATCGACCACGACTCGCTCGGAGCACGGCCGCGCCTGGCAGGTGAGGATGAAGCCAGCCTTCAGCTCCCACGGCTCCAGCGAATAATTCACCTCCATCTGCGCGTCGCCCTCCACCAGCTTGGCGCGGCAGGTCGAGCACATGCCGCCCTTGCAGGCGAACGGCAAATCCATACCGGCGCGCAACGCCGCATCGAGAATGGACTCATCTTCGGCGACCGGCACGTCGCGGCGCTTGCCGTCGATGATCAGTGAGGCCAACGCTTTTGGCGGCGCGGACGCCGGTATCGCCTTTTTGGCGCGCGGCTTGCCACCAAACTCCGAAACAAAGCGTTCGACGTGGATTCGGTCCTCTGCAATGCCGATCTCGCGGCAGGTCGCTTCGATGTCCTCACTCATGCCCGCAGGCCCGCAGATGAAGACGTGATCGACACTGGAAGCCGGCACCAGCGAGCGCAGCAACACCCTCACCTTTTCGCCGTCGAGCCGGCCGTGCAGGATCGGAATGTCCTGCTCTTCGCCCGAGATAACGTGGAAGATCGAAAGCCGCTTCAGGAAGCGGTCTTTCAGTTCCTCCAACGCTTCGCGGAACAGCATGCCTGATGTCGAGCGGTTGCCGTAGAACAGAAAGAACCGGCTATTGGGTTCGCGCGCTAGCACACACTTGGCGATCGACAGGATCGGTGTGATGCCGGAACCAGCGGCAAAGCCGACATAGACCCTCGCTTCAGTGGGCGAATGCGCGACGCCAAAGCGGCCGGTCGGCGTCATCACGTCGAGTTCGTCGCCGGCTTTCAGTTCGTCAGCAGCCCAGTTCGAGAACGCGCCGCCATCGACCTTCTTGACGGCGATACGTAATTCACCGTCGTCGGGACCGGAGCAGATCGAATAAGAGCGACGCACTTCCTCGCCGTCCATGGTCGTGCGCAGAGTGAGGTACTGGCCGGGCCTGAAGCTGTAATCGTCCGAAAGCTCTTTCGGAATCGCAAAGGTCAGCGACACCGCGTCCGGCGCTTCACGGCGCAGATCGTTGACGGCCAGACGGTGAAAGCGCGGTGCGAGCGACATTGTCAGTGACACTTGAAGTAGTCGAACGGCTCGCGGCAGCTCTTGCAGCGCCACAGCGCTTTGCAGGAGGTCGAGCCGAACTCGGACAGAACTTCGGTATTCTCGGAGCCGCATTGCGGACACGTCACCTGCTGCTCGCCGAACAGCGCCCGGCGGGAACTGGAAGCCTGCGGCGGCGCGATGCCGTATTCCCGGAGTTTGCGACGGCCGTCGTCGCTCATCCAGTCGGTCGTCCAGGCCGGTGACAGTACGGTTCGGATTTTCGGCCCGCGAATGCCGGCACGCTCCAGCGCCAGTTCAATTTCGAGCGCGATCATGTTCATCGCGGGACAGCCTGAATAAGTCGGCGTGATCGCGACCTCGACGTGGCCGTCGCTGACGGCGATTTCGCGGAGCACACCGAGATCGACAATGGTCAGCACGGGTATCTCGGGGTCCACGACTTGCGCCGCCGCCTCCCA
>Ga0163162_10004053_pt1 | contig 14058 bp, 8 predicted proteins | sample S55metaG_FD_115310 | JGI IMG/M metagenome (GOLD analysis project Ga0163162, IMG submission 115310) | Switchgrass rhizosphere microbial communities from Kellogg Biological Station, Michigan, USA - S5-5 metaG | ecosystem: Host-associated > Plants > Roots > Rhizosphere > Soil | place: USA: Michigan...
CCTTTCACCACGAGGGTCTGGTCTATGTCGGCGCCAAGCTGCTGGCTGCGCATATAATGCACTTGCCGGTAAACGATCATCGTCCCGGCAATAAGGATGATGGAAGCCGCAAACTGGCCTACGATCAGGCTTTTTCGCAACCATTTTCCCCCGGCGACATTCTTCAGCGAACCTTTCAGTACGTTCACCGGCAGGTAACGGGACAGCACCAGCGCCGGGTAGATGCCGGACAGGAAGGTGCCGGTGAGGAAGAGCACAGCAAAACTTCCCCAGTAAACCGCAGGCAGGGAAAACAAGAGGTTCAGGGGCCTCCCAATAAGGCCGCCAAAGAAGGGGTTCAATGCAAAAGTAATGACGACGGCCGTCGCCAGCGCCATCAGGTTCAGCAACAGGCTTTCCAGCATGAACTGTCGGATCAACTCCTGCCGCATGGCCCCTAATACCTTGCGCACTCCTACTTCCCGGGCCCGCTCCAGCGAACGTGCGGTAGCAAGATTGATGAAATTGATCCAGGCAATTCCGATGATAAAAAAGGCGATGAGGAATAAAAAGGACACGGATTGCCCATCGCCGTTCTCCTCCGCTTCCTGTGTATAGTGGGAATAGAGGTGGATATCCTTTAGGGGCATTAAGTTGAGTGAGAACCGGTCGTTATGGATCTTGTTCTCCGGCAGGTCATTATAGTATTTGTCGATAAAAGCCGGGAGCTTGGCCGCGAGACGCTCCGGGTCTGTTCCCTCCCGCAGCAGCACATAGGTATAGAAATACGGCCAGCTCCAGCTGGTCTCTACAGGATCGTCCGTCTTGCCATAGGTATCCATATACTGGCTAAGTGTTGTGTAGGATACGATCACGCTGAGCTTCAGATGGGAATTGGTCGGATAATCCCGGAAGACCCCCGTCACTTCCAGCGGCCGGATGCGGCCGCCATAATGGCTGTATAATACTTTTCCCAAAGGGTCTTCCTGCCCGAAATATTTCCGCGCCACCTCCGCCGAGAGAAGGATCTTTCCAGGTCCGGTAAGCGCCGTCTTCGCATCCCCTTCCTGCAGAGGCAGGTGGAAAATATCCAGTATGGCAGCATCGGCATAGTAGACCGCCGGCTCCCGCAGCTTTATGTTTCGGGTATTATTCACCAGCAAAAGATCTCTCTTGAATAGCCGGCAGGCAATCTCCACTTCCGGGAAGTCGCGTTTCATGGTGGGCGCTACAGCAGGCATCGCCGCAGCGCAGGGAACCACCAGCTTGCCGTTCTCATACTCCACATCCTGTACCCGGAAGATCCGGTCGGCCTTTTCGTGAAAGGTATCATAGCTCCTTTCAAAAGCCGCATATTCGAAGATAAAGAGGCAGCATGTGATACCCGCCGTCAACCCCAGGATGTTCAGCAGGCTGTAACTCCGATGGTGGGTCAGGTTACGTAACGCGATTCGTAGGAAACTTCTCAACATATTGTAAGGACAAGATACAAAATTAAAGCCCCCCTGACGAAGTCAGGAGGGCTTTTCTATTTGCGGCAGCGGGACCACCTTGTTCGTCAGTGCGAACATCCGGCGTACCCAATGAGTTTATCATTCATCCATTACAGGCCTTCAGGCGGCCAGCAGACTGTTTGAGATACAGAAAGCTGCATTCGTTCCATAATCCTCACCATTTTCGATACTGATGCTTCCTCCCAGCTTTTCGGCCACATGCTGCACCTGCCTGTATTCCCTGGAAATAGTATGACGAAAATAAGTGCCCACACCCTTTATCCGGATCATCATACGGTCATCCATAGGTATGGCTTCTACGCGAATACAATCGTTTTGCGTACTTTGAATGGCGCCATTGATCAGGCTCCAGAGCACATACGCCAGCATGTTCTCATCGGCTTCGACGCACAGGTCCCGGGGGATCTCGTTCAGAACGAGATTATGACGTTTTACCATCACGGGCAACAAGCTTTGCACCAACTCTGAGACAACCTTGTGCAGCGAGATCTTCGCGCATGATGGATCGGCAATATAGGTGGTATCCATAAAAAGAATTTACAAAGTAAAAAATGCTGATAAAAGCTTTATAGGGTACGGATTAGTCCGGCAGTTTTAATCGGGTACGGATCGACTTGATTGGGAACGGATCACTTCGGCTTTTCAGAAGTAAGCTAGAAATATTTTATATCAACTATTGTAGCAAATTGACGACACTTAGTCTATCTCCTTTGTGGTGTAAAGCATCGACCACTGATTTCATGATGTAAAAGAACTATGAAATTTTATTATTTTTTGTCGTGTTCTTTCTACAGGTTTTGTCGTGTTATTACTACAGACTCGTTTACTCACACTGACACATGTATTTGATAATGAATATATTATAATAATATAGAAAAAATAAGTAATTTTAGGGACCTTATTCGTCTAACTCGTCAAACTACAGGTATGGAAACAAACAGGGTATTAATAGCTGACGACCATACAATAGTCAGATCCGGCATAAAACTAATTATTCAGGACCTTCTTCCGTCAACGGTTATTGATGAGGCCTCGAATGGGGATGAAGTAATTTCCTATGTGAAAAAAAACGATTATGAACTGATCGTTTTGGATATTAATATGCCCGATACGGACTCTATCACTTTGGTTACTAACCTGTTAGCTTACAGAGAGCTATCCAGGATCCTTATTTACAGTATGAATTCGGAAGATCTGTATGCAAAAAGATTCATCAAATTGGGAGTCCTCGGATACCTGAATAAGGAATCCAAGGCCGAAGAAATAAGGAGAGCAATTACATCAGTATTAAGAGGAGATATTTATATCAGCAAAAAAGTAAAAAGAGATCTCAACGAGGATATGTATTCAAAAAAAGGAGCGGATAACCCTTTTGAAAAACTTTCGGACAGAGAGATCCAGACAGTCAAATATTTACTGCATGGCTATTCGCTCCTGGAAATTAAAAAAATACTGAATATCCATTCTTCCACAGTGGGAACATATAAGACAAGAATATTCGAAAAGCTGAAAATAAAAACGCTTCGTGACCTGGATGAACTGGCCAGGATGTACCAATTGGAAATTTCTAAGCTTTGAAGCTTACCACAACCGTCGTGCCCCTCGCGGGTGCAGAATCAATATCCACTTCGGCATTTAGTTTTTGCACAAGTTCCATAATAAACCGGTATCCAAAAGTAGAGACCGTCCCGTTCGTATTTTTTTCACTGAAAGATGTTATCTCCGCTATTTTATAATCAGTCATCCCCTGCCCGGTATCTTTCACTTGTATTTGGATATGCCCGTTCTTTTGACGGGCACTGACGCCGACACTTCCGGAGCCGGTATATTTAACGGCATTATCGACCAGGTTGCGGACAACGATAGCAAGTATATTCCTGTCCGAAGTTAACACCAGTCCGGATGGAATATCACAGTTGAAGTATAATCCTTTTCTGAGGGCTATACTGCTGTAAAGAGCGGTAGTCTCTTTGACAAAATCAAGCAACGCAATGTTTTCACTCTTGATCGAAAAACCTTGCTTCTGACTATCATACCAGACCAGAAAATCAGTACTGAATTGGCAGATCTTGTTGCTGGAATCCTTCAACATAAAAAACAGTTCGTTTAATTCCTGTCCGCTGAACTTATGATAATTCCTATGCAAATGGTCGATCATTAGAGCCTGTGAAAACATTGGAGAACGCATGTCATGCATGATCACAGAAAGCAGGCGCTCTTTTAATATAGTACTTTGCTCCAGCTCGGAAGTCCTTTCATCTACCTTCATCTGCAGCCGTATATTCTGTTGCAGGAGTATCCTGGTCCTTAGTCTGTAAAGAAAGAACAGCAGACTGCCCGCCGCCAGCGCCAGCAACGAATAAAAAACCCAGGTCTTATACCAATGAGGCAGCACCTCGAAGGCGATAGCCATATGGGTGAATCGATCTCCTCCACTGCCATTATTCTTTCTGATCGAAAGCTCATACCTTCCGTAAGGCAGCCTGTTGATCGTGATCCTGCCATCCCTATTTACAGGATACCATTTCCCCCCGGTGGATTCCAGCGTATATTCAAGCTTCAGATTTTCTTCCAGCCCATAGAATGGAGTAGTAATGTCTACAATGATCCGGTGGAAATTAGGCTGTATGCTAAGGCGCTGCCTGTGATCGAGCTTCAGCGAATCAACGAAGAAATCATCCACAAAAATTTCACTGTCGGGCATATCGGGATGCACCCTGTCGGGATTAAAATATACAATTCCGTCAAGGGACGGGAAGTAAAAATTTCCTTCATCGTCCTTCTGCGACGCAGGGTTACATCCGCCATTGAACTCGTTGGTATTAAACCCGTATGATTTATCGAAATAGTAATAGTACAAGCTGTCATTCCTGCTGCTCGTAAAGTCATCCAGGTCCTTTTTCCTGGCCCGGAACAATCCATGGTTGGTATTTATCCAGAAGTAACCACTGTCATCTTCCAAAAAAGTATGGGGAGTTGACAGGTAATTCTGCGGATCCATAGGCAGGGCAATGAACTTCCCCTTTTGATACTTATAATATCCATTCCCGTAGGTAGCTACCCAGATACCATTGTCCCTTGCTTTATAAATATTCCGCGCATATACATGCGACAGGACAGGCTTTTCATCGATATGCCCCTTTGCGATGTCATAGACGTACATTCCATCCCGGGAGGCTATCCATAATATCCCGGGCGATACTTCCGCGATCGATTCAATATTATGATTGACAAACGGAGGATATTGCTTAAAGACATACTTCAGTTTGCCACCCTCTATTTTTAACAGCGAAGTAAGTGTGCTGACCCAGATAGTGTGCCTGGCATCTTCAATAATGCAGCCTATATACGAATCCAGCGGAAGGCTATCTGCGGCTAATTCCCGGGAAAAAACACTATCATAAATATGCAATCGCTTGTCTTTGCTTATCCAGATGGTTCTATCCCTTGCTTTATAAAAACAATTTCCATCGGGCCTCCAATCCCCCTTGAATAAATGATGATCCTTCCCGTTGCTTTTGTCCAGGATCCCATTCTGCGTAAGGATCTTTTCGCCGGGAAGCAAAAGGAAGGCTTTAAAGGCATTATTTAGGCGATCGGTGGAGTTAAAGGTCACCGTCGTAAATGATCTTTTAGTAACGATGATAAACCCGGTAGTGACAGTGGCAATAAAAAGCCGCTGGTTTTTCTTATCGTACAGGAAAGAAGTAGCGATCAGTTTATCCAGGATCTTCAGGTTTTGAAAAATAAGCGCTGCCCTCAACACACCGTTGTGAAGGCTTAATTCATAAATATCATTCTGAAGCCTTATTATCACCTGATCGCCCCCGGGGCCGATCCTAAGAGCGAGCCCGGGCATGGAAAAAGCCTGCTTTAGCAGATCGGCTAATGTTTTATCCACCTGTAAGGCGGTCTCCCTGCCATGTTTAAAAAAACGCCATTCCCCGCTTTCAGAGAAAACACAAAATATCCCGTCCAGGAAGAAAACATGGGCGCCCCCATTTTTAAAACCGACCGGTAATTTATTCACCGCGGCAGTTACATTGTTGAGGTAATACCATTCGTTCAGTCTGTCACGAACAACTATCTCATTATCGTTCAGGATCACGAATGTCTCGGATGAACATAAACCATTCAGGAACACAGTATCAATACCATTCCTGGCCCCTGCATAATATTTAAATAAAGGGGTGCAGTCAAAAATACCCTTTGAATTAATATGGAGGAATTTGTGGGGAATATGCGTTCGTAGAGTGTCCGTAACCACCTTATAATCCGGCCCTACTTTATAAATTTCTGACGGATCAAAGGATGAACCCAGCAGGACTTCTTTTTGCGATGATTCGGCGATCACCGAGAACCGGTTGGATCTTATGGCAGGTGTATTGGACTTGTCATATATTCTGAATCGCCGGCCGTCAAATCTCACCAGGCCATTCTGCGTGGTTATCCAAAGGAAATTATTTTTATCCAGCAACAGGCCGGTAGCGCTGTTTTGAGGCAACCCGTTCTCGCTGTTATATTGTTTGATATCATAATTATTCCTGTCGGCAAGCGTGAGGTCGCTCCCGCCGTTCTGAGCCTTCGCCCATTCAATACCCATTCCGAAAAAACAGAACAGGAACAAGAATTTTCGCCTCATAAGCTGAATGGAAATGTAGTAAATTTACTACAAATCCATAATAAAACACTTACTATGTAAAAAACTTGCACATATCTATATAACTAATAATCATATATTTATATCTAAACAACACCGCTCTTGCCTTTAAAAAAATACCGAGAATTTCAATTTGGCAAAAAAAGGGATACCCGGCGTATAGCTCAGCTCATCCACGGCCCGGGCCTCATTCTTTAAACGCGACAATTCCTCGAACTGCGACTCTTTCCACTTCGTATCGAACAGGTTCTCGATGATCAGGCCGGCCTCGTATTTCTTCTTCGTGTAATTGATTGTCAGATCCGTGATAAAATAGCCCGAGGCGGTCAATGTATTGGTCTCATTGCCCGGCCGGTCATGGAGATAACGATAGCTGATGCCTCCATTCCACCCCCGGGTAGACCGGAAATCCAGGCCTGCCGTGCTGGTAAAAGCCGGCGCCAGCGCAATATAATGCTCAGTTTTTGGGACATCCAGGGTGCGCGGATGCGCCGCGTTCGCGTTGAGATGGGCGAACAGCCAGTCATTCAACTGGCAGCGTACCGATAGGTCGATCCCTTCCCGCCGTGTGCGCCCGCCCGGAGAAACGGCGTCATCGCCCAGGTCAGCCCCATAGGTGAACTCCTGCTTCAGGTAGAGATACCAGAGCGCCGCATTGATAAACAGCCTGGGAGCCGGTTTCCAGTTGATGCCCAGATCGGCGCCATAGGCCGCAGGGAGGATATCATAGCCCTTGTTGGCAATGACGATCCGGGCGTCATTCGAATGGAAGCCTTTTCCAAGTTTGACATACAGTTGTGTTTGGGGATCGATGGTGTACTGTACGCTGAATTTGGGGCTAACTATCACCTTGCCGGCCCTTGGGTTTGCTCCCTGGTATATGAATGCCGCACTGTCCGTAGAAAGATTATTATAGTAGAAATGCAGGTAATCGACCCGGGCGCCGGCATTGATCAGCCATTTCCCGGTCTGCAGGGTCTCGTCAAGATAGCCATTGAGCGCAGTCTCCCGCGTATGGCCCAGCTGAAGGTATTTCAGGACCTCCCCTTTTTCCGAATGCGCCAGGAAAACAGGATCAATATTATCATATCGCAATCCCCAGCCGGCAGTCGAAGTAAGGGTCGCATTGCTGAAGTAGCTCTTCCGGAAAAGCTTGCCATTATACCCATAGAGGTTCCGGGACTCGTGCTGACGGAATTCATCCCCTTCTGTCGGATAAGAATAATAAAAAGTAAAATTGGATACCAGGTTCAAGAAATAGTGCGTGTAATAAACCTGGTTCTCCAGCGTCAGGTGATCATTGAGCCGTGATTGCAGCTTCACCAGGGCATTCGTACGGGTCGTATTACCTCCCTGTGCGCTGTCAATGACGCCAAAACGGTCTTTCACATATCCTTCTGCAATGGCCCGGCCCGGAAGTTCCCCGGAGCTTCGCCAGCCCGAGCTGAATGTAGAAGCTTCCATCGTCAGCTTGCTGGCTTTGCCCAGCGGTGTGATGAACTTCCCGAAGAGGTTACCCCTGTTGAAGTGCATACCATAATAGAAGGGCCCGTCAAAATACAATCCTTCCCCGGCCAGGTAAGCGCTTTGTCCTTTGTCCCGCGCCCGCCGGGAGAGCAGGTCGATCATCGCTACGATCCGGGCATGGTTGAATTCGCCGCCTTCCAGCTTCACCGTGCTATGATCGAGTACATTGAACGTATTATAAGCAACATAGCCCGCAGTCGTAAAATCTCCTTTGTCCGAATAATAATTCCCTTTCCCGAATTCATAGCCCGCGATCGTCTCCGGGATAATGAAATGCATATCGGCGTATCCTTGTCCATGGGCATGGGACACCATGTTGACCGGTATCCCATCGAAAGAGATATTTACGTCCGTACCATGGTCAGCGTCAAAGCCGCGGAGGAAGATCTGTTCCGCCTTGCCTCCACCCTGATGCTGTGCAACAAAAAGACCCGGCACCAGCCGCAGCAGATCCTGTGCAGAGCGTACAGGCAAAAGATTAAGGTCGATCTTGCTCAGTGTATGAAAGGCGCCGGTTCCGGCAGCCCCGGAATTGGTGACCGTGACCTCTTTAAGATCAGTTACCGTTTGGGCTTGTGAGCTATAGGCAGTTAACAAAAGGAACAGTAAAAGGGAAACCCCGGATCTCATGTTTTTTTTCTTAACCCAAATAAAGTTAACGACAAAACGCATAGCCCCAGGATCAGCCAGGGTGAATATAATAGCGCCTGGTCCGTAATTGCGCTTAATATATTATCATCCCCTGTTGTTCTTTGCGCCATCCAGCCGGCCGCCGCCATTGAAATAATGATGGCCAAAATGTTCTTTATCATCTTGAAATACTGCGTTTGACTCATTATAATAAACCACGGGATGGTGACTATAATTACCCCTATCTGCATGGCTTCGATCCCTATATTAAATCCCAAAAGACTCAGCGCCAGATCAGTTGCAACAAGATGCAGGTTTTGCAGTGTTTGAGAAAAAGCCAGGCCATGTATAAAGCCAAACCCCAAAGCGATAAAGATCTCCTTCCCGTAAAACAATGGTTTTATAGCATGTATGGCAGAAACCAGGATCGAAAATGCAATGGTTATCTCAATTAATTGCGTAGGGATCTTTACAAACCCTATAACACCGATCAACAAGGTGACCGAGTGCCCGACGGTAAATGCCGTGACAATTTTCAGCAACCGGAAAACGCTGTATCTCAACCCGCCATAAACCGTCCATCTTCTATTGCTTACCAAAAGACAGGCCGGCAAAAGCAGCGTTATGATGAATAATAAATGGTCCGCGCCATTTCTTATATGCTCAGTACCAAGCAAGAACATGCTTTCAAACCCTTTCCAGCTGCTGCCTTTCTTTAGATTGATCTCAAAAGGTTTGATAGTATTGGTTTGCATATCCCTTCTAATAACGCCAGCCTCTGCCGGATTGCCTGTGATCATACCATTTTCCCAATCGTTCCTGATGCTTACCAATGCGGTATGATTGATCACCTGGTGCATTACGACATCATAATCCAGGTAAAATCGCCGGGTATCTTCGTTTTTGTTGGGCGCCAGGTCCAGGTGCACCCTCAACTCCCAATATGGCGGCCCGCTTAATACCTGTGTTCCTTTGTCCATTTCCATACCCGAGATCTCAACATCCCATGGATGTTCCCTATCGATGTAAGGATGAATGTGGGCTTTTAGATACTCCTTCAATTGTGCCCCGTATTGCTCAACAATTGATGCCGGATCTTTCAATATATCCTGTCCGAATGATAGCGCTAATTCCGGAACAGGAATTTGTAATTCCACAGCAACCCTTTTTGTATTTACATCGAGCAGGATATTGGTATAGGGCGCCTGATGCGCAGAGCAAATATCCGGTCCCAGGATGAAGCTGAACGCTAAAATACAGAGATGTAGCCGCCATTTGTTTTGGCGGCTACATTTATTATTTAATAAGATCATTGTTCTCATTTATAGTCCGATATAGTCCCTTGAATGGTCTCTGAATACAGTATGGTAGTGAATTTGACTTGGGTACACTACCCCCGTTTGGCAAATAAATTCTATCCAGACACTCGGTCCGTCGATCCGGACATAATCCGTATTCTTGGTAAAAAATGAACTGGCGCTGCCGGATACTCCGCTTGTATTGCTTGCGTACGTTACATAAGTATCAGCGAGTTCGTTGGTATAGATGTTCATAAATGCCGCCGCCGATGTGGCGTCCATGTCATTTACCCAGCGGGCCATGGCCGACAGCACATTTGCCTGTGCGGTGCTGCTTAATGCGCTCACCTTAATACCAGCCTTTGCAGTAGGGAAGGTATTTGTTGTGGAACCGGGCACCATCAAACAATCGGAGAAGGTTCCCGATGTTTTGGCGCTTGCCAGTTCCGTACTGCTGAAGGATGCCAGCATGTTGGCCATTGCCGTTTCCTCGTCCGCCAATGGAGCTATCACCGTGCCGCTCGCATTCGTCCAGGTCGTAGGCTCGACACCCTGATGTGACGGCGTTATACTGACAACGGCGCCCGCATCAAAAGTAATATTGCCTGCGTAGTGATGCCCTCCGAACTGCAGCATCCATTTTCCGGTGGTACTTGGCGTCCCCAGGAAGCAGATGACATAGTAGCCCGTTCCGTAGCCGCCCCCCGCAACCGTATATAAAAGGCTGTCGGTAGTGTTAATTTCCGAAAATTCACTATACCCCTGATCTGCAGTAGTGCTCGTTGCCGCAGCGATGACCGCTTTTGCAGCGGCTAACTGTGCTGCATTCAGGCTGCTGAACAGTATCCCGTCGCGGCAGGTTAACCCGCAAGGCAGGTTGCTCCACAATTTCGCATTGGCAAGGTTCAGCGTTTGTACCACGGAGCTCTGCTGCGTGCTGGACAAGGTAGCCAGAAAGGCATTTGCCAGGCAAACTACTTTTTCAACACCCGTTGCGCTGGAACAATCGGTTGCCGTAGCGCTGACTGTTACGGTAAAACTGCAGGACTGCCCGCCAAAACTGATGGCAAAGCTTGCCGTGCCCGATGAGGTGGGAGTCCCGGTAATGTTGTACGTCAGCGTCCCCGAGGTGCTCAGTGTGCCTGCGGTCAGGGTTGCCGTGAGGCCGGCAACACCTGTCGAACTGATGCCGCTGCCTGCGGAATACGCGACCGAGTTGCCCCCTGTGTAAGGAACGCTGGCTGTCCCGGTATAAGCCACATTCAGGGTAGCGTTCGCTGAAATGGTAGCAGACGAGCAATTTAATGCAGTAATAGTAGCCGAAGTGGTGGTGCTGCCAGAGCCGTTGTTCTTCCCACAGGCAATCATAATTGCCGCAACCAGGAAACCAGAGGTAATAAATAGCAGGAATTTCTTTTCCATAAATTATCAATTTTTGTTCGTTTGATCCTCGATACTGCAAAAATTGATCTTAGGTTGCGTATGAAAAAGCCAATTGTGGTGAACAGGCGTGATTTTGGGGTGAAAGTAAGATCGGGCGAAAATACGTAGATCTACGCCCCTCAGCCATTCCTGGATAAAAGCTCTTTTAGCTTATCCTCGTAGTTCTTTCCAACAGGTATTTCTTCCCCGGCAATTGTTATTATTTTTTGTTTCACCGATTCGATATGGCTTATAGAAACAATATAGGAGCGATGCACGCGGAAAAATTCCTTTTCATTCAGCATCTCCATCAAGGTCTTCATCGTCAATCGGACAACGACAGGCGATTGGTTTCGCAGATGGATCTTCAGATAATTATCCAGCCCCTCAATAAACAAAATATCGTTGAGGATCACTTTTACCAATCCATTATCTGCTTTCAGCATTAAGAATTTCGCTTTTTCAGCTATGCTCGCATTGAATATCAGATTATAGGTTTCATGCGCCCTGTCGACGGCTTTTTTAAACCTTTCAAAGGTGAAGGGCTTTAAAAGATAATCTATGGCGCCGAGTTCATAGCTTTTTAAAGCATACTCGCTATACGATGTAGTAAATATCAGCATTGGCTTATGATCCAATGCCTTGAAAAAATCTATTCCCGACATGGAAGGCATATTGATATCAAGGAACAGCAGATCTACAGGATTCTTTTCAAGGAATTGCAAGGCGCTGGTGGTACTTGTGAAGCCTTTCTCAAATCGTAAAAAATCAACGTCTTTACAATAGGTTTCCACCAGATCCAGCGAAAGGGGTTCATCATCAACAGCAATTATTCTGATCATATCAGGAAAAGTGAAAGTGTTACTGAATATGTCTTGTCGTCTTCTTCTATTTCAATTTTATGTTTTCCCGGGTAAAGAAGATTAAGGCGCCCGGCTGTATTGGCAATTCCAATGCCAGTCGAATCCACACTTTCGGCAATCGGCATTTTTTTATTAAATGTAGACATGGTCAGCCCTGTATCCGTAACCTGAATTTTCACTTCCACCAAACAATCTTCCTCGTTGGGATTGACCCCGTATTTAAAGGCATTTTCAATATACGTGATCAATAGCAATGGACTTATTTCCTTATTAGCCGTTGCCCCGGAAAATTCAAACCGGATCCGGGCCGTATCTCCCAGCCTTGCCTTTTGCAGTTCAATATAATTCCTGATGTATTCGATCTCTTTCTGTAAGGGGATCTTATAATCGTTCGCATCTTTGATCACATAGCGCATCAGACCGGAGAGATTAATGATCGCGGCAGAAGCCTTTTCATCCTTTTTCAAGGATAATACGTAAATACTATTCAAGGTATTAAATAAAAAATGTGGATTTATCTGGGATTTAAGGTGCGATAATTCCGCTTTCATCTTTTCTTCCTTTACTTCGGACAAATGTTCTCTGGTTTTCAAAAGAAAGGAGAAAAAAATAGCGGTAAAGAACAGGAAAAGGTGGCGTCGGAATTCATCAAACACGAAAGTAGCCAGTGAAAAAGGCTTGTGGTGTGGCGTAAAAGGCGGCCCCGGTGGTTGTGCAGGAGCCCCGGGGATCACCCCTTCATAGTCCGGCAAATGCCTGCCTGCCAGGTGAGGAATGGTCAATGCCAGAGACAAAAAGAGAATAATATACACTACATACAGGGCGTATTTCCGTCTGAAAAAAACTTTTGGAACGAGAATATAAAAATTGAGATAAAAAAAACAGAGCAATACAAAATTTGCAACCGTATCCTGCACAAAAACCCTTGTAAAAGCCAATGAGGATTCGCCCGGTGGCCTGACAAAGGCGAGCGTTGGAACTACAAGGAAAAGTGTAACGAAAAAAACATGCGTCAATAAACCTCCTTGCGTCCATTTTTTATCCATTACGATTAAATTATTTATAAAGGTCGCCAATATTGGCATACCATGGATGTCATTGGGGTAAAAGGACGCTTAATTGGGGTAAAAATGCCATTTTTCTCCTTTTGCACACGTGGATAGCCGCCTAAACTCCTATTTTCTCATTAAAATTTACAAGCGCACCCATTGGCCAACCGGCGTATTGATTTTCCCAATAACTGCGCATGTATTCGCATACTGAAGCAGTTGTTTTAACATGCCGGGCGTATCACGGTGACGGGTATATTTTTATAATCAACGGATAGTTTCTATTTTCATATCCTTACCGGCTGCAACCGGACACTGAGTCATTTAACCCCTTATTTATATGAAAAGAACAAATTCTCTCCGATTTGGCATCTTTGCCGTGGCATTGTTACTCTTGTTGAATTCCTGCCATAAAACCATTTCTTCCTACGATCATTTTCCTGATCCCCTGGATGGCAGATACCAGGTGGCGGAATATCATTCTACCCAATTTAATGAATATTTACCGCAGCCCCTCCATTATCCGTTCGGAAAAAAGTTCAATGATTCCGGTAAATTGACGGAGATCATCTGCTCCTTCGACAACGAGCAATTGCCAAGCGATGTTATCCCTTTCCAGCTGGACCTGCATGTCGTTGACCAGGGCAGGACCATTTACCTGCTTACACTGGACACCACCGGTCATGGAGCCGATGACACAACAGCCTGCATCTATCTTGGTTGGAATGGCAGACCTGACTCCTGCATATGCAATTACCGGCTTCTCTTTGGTCGCACCATCGAATCCCACGCAACGGGGAAAACATTTTTTACTTACCATGATCACCGCCTCTTTTCGGTAAGGAACGACAACGATTACCACAATGGCTTCCCTTCCAGTGTGACCGATACCGTGCATTATGACCATTTGGGCAACCCTTTGTCCTACTCGCAAAACTCTTATGAATATGACACTACCCGTAAAGCCAGGCAGCAATTCTACTGCGATGATTACACGGGGAATTCCCATACGTTCTATCTGCTCCAGTACCTGGGATATTTTCCGGAGATCACTTCACCGCCAAATGTCCGTACCAAGGTCTCCAGGTATTTTGGATACCCGGTGTATACGCTCAC
>Ga0163162_10004055_pt1 | contig 14055 bp, 9 predicted proteins | sample S55metaG_FD_115310 | JGI IMG/M metagenome (GOLD analysis project Ga0163162, IMG submission 115310) | Switchgrass rhizosphere microbial communities from Kellogg Biological Station, Michigan, USA - S5-5 metaG | ecosystem: Host-associated > Plants > Roots > Rhizosphere > Soil | place: USA: Michigan...
CGATGCCATCGCCCAAAAACCATTTGAACGAGGCAGGCCAGAATTCGCTCTGCGGGACGGCTCCACTCACAACGAGCGAACCGACGCCGATCAGAGTAGTGGCGGCAGCCGCCGACATCGAAACGAAGAGATAACGCAGTACATCCTCACGTCAGCCGCAATCCAAGATCAATGCGAAGCGGCCCGCGCAAAATGTACGCTGCAACAGCATAGGCGAGCCCAATTCCTAGAGACCCGGCGGTGTCCAGGAACGACAGGGGATTCCGCTGATAGAAGAGCACACCTGCGAGCACGTTGGAAAAACAAACGAGCAGAGCGTAGCGGGGGCTGATGCCCAGCATCAGGGCCAGAACCAGGCCCGTTGCCGGATACCAGGCCGATAATCCGAACTGCGAAATGAAAATCAGTTCGGGACGGTTCAGAACGAAGAACAACACCAGGAACACGAGCGAGATAATTACGTGGCGAACGATCAGGCGGCCGTTATGCATGCTTTCCAACTCCTGATCTACGAAGCGCCGAGATTCAAGCTTCAAAGACAGCGCTTCCTCACGCTCTAGTTTATGAGAGGCTGAGATTTCGCTATGTTCTCATCGACACTCCTCCCACACGCTGGTAATCCGACCTTCGTGCATTAGATTTTTCTCAGGCGGGCAATATTGCTGGTGCGGTAGTAACTGGGGGAGTGTTCCGACTACGTTGCGTGCTGACGGCGCCATCCACGATCATCATGCCAATGCCTGGCAAGTCACCTTTCTGGATGCTGTCGAGTACGTCCTTTCCGGACGAATGTTGAGCTTTATCGAGCATGACGAAAGTAGCGTCGCGGCCGGGTGCCACGAGTCCGCACCCGAGTTTGCGAATTTTCGCGGTGTTTCCAGTCGCGAAACAAACAGCCACTTCGGCAGGAATCTCTCCCAGCGAAGACAGCATGGCGATCATTCTCAAAATGCCGAGCGGTTGCACTCCCGAACCTGCCGGCGAGTCAGTGCCGAGAATTACGCGATCCAGTTGCTTCAGTTCCTTAGCGGTCCGCAGCGTAAGTAGCGCAGCCCGCTCATTGCCGTTGTGGACAACTTCCAACGCTCGTTGGGACTGCTCGCACAGACTGACGATCTGATCGTCGGGCAGCGCCGTGTGACCGCCATTGATATGCCCGATGACGTCCGCATCGGCAGCCAGCACGATGTCTTTGTCGATCAGACTTGACCCCGGAATCGAAGGACCGCCGGTATGAATGGTGCTCTGAATTCCAAACTTGCGTGCCCAGGCCACCATCTGCCGGGCGGTGGCGCCGTCTTTCACGCTGCCGAGACCGACTTCGCCCAGCATGGTGACACCGGCCGCCGCCAGGTCTTTGAAATCCTCTTCGACCATCCCATGTTCGATGACCGGGGCGCCGGCGTGAATCCGCACGCCACCCGGGCGAAACGCCGAGAACGCCCGTTGCGCAAATATGGCCATCGCCTTCAAGCCCACCACATCTTTTGGACGTCCGGGAGTGTGCACTTCTCCGGCAGAAATCATGCTGGTGACACCGCCGTGGAGGTAGCTGTCGATCCAGCCAATCTGATTCTGCCGCGGCGTCCAGTCGCCCGCTACCGGATGCACATGACTATCGATCAGCCCTGGAGCCAGCGTCGTGCCTCTGGCGTCCATTGTGAGATTGGCACCCTCGATATCAATGTCTTTCTGTTTTCCCACCGCGGTGATCTTTCCGTCGACCGCAACCAAGGTGTCGGCGTCGAGGATGGGTTGGTCCAGATCTCCGCTCAGGAGCAGGCCGATATTCCGAATTACGAGGCGGGTTTGAGTTTTGCTCTTGCCGGGATCGTCCTGGGCCATGAAGGGCACCTCTTTCAATTGAAATCTGCGGACATGAGAGCTTGGCCGTGCTTGCGGTTTTCGCAAACACAATCGACATTGTCATTCCGACCCGGGTTCATCGGCGAGGAATCTGCTTTCTGCCGGCGGCGGAACAGCAGATTCCTCGCGCGGAAACCGCGCTTCGGAATGACAATTCCTGGGGACCTTCTATCTGCCCCACAGCCAAGGGTTGACCGGGATTCCGCTCTCCGCCAACAATGTTATAAGCTGGTTTGGCCGAAGATTGCCGACTAAAGACTGACGACTGCTCTAAACGCGTATGGTATCTCGCAATCTCGTTTTCTGGGAAGTCGACACCCAAGCCGACTTCATGTTGCCCGGCGGCAAGCTTTACGTGCCCGGCGCCGAGAAATTATTGCCCAACATCCGCCGGCTCACCGATGCCGCTCGCCAGGGACGTGTGTTCCTGGTCTCGCATGGCTGCTATCACGTTCCTGACGATCCAGAATTCGCAATCTTTCCGCCGCATTGCGTCAAAGGCACTCCAGGCTCCGACTTAGTTCCCGAGGCACTCACCGATCGAGTGCTCCGAATTCCGAACGAGGCCACCGCTTCTCTGCCGGAAAGTTTTTCTCAGTACCAGCAAATACTGCTGGAGAAGCAAACCCTCAACATCTTCGAAAGCCGTCATGCGGATGAACTGGTAAAGCGTTTTGGTCCGGAGACGGCATTCGTGGTGTTCGGAGTGGTCACCGAATATTGCATCGGCTTTGCCGCCAAGGGTCTGCTCGAGCGCGGCCGCAAGGTTTATGTAGTACGGGATGCGATTGAAACCCTGAAGTCCGAGGATGGGAATCGTGCCATCGCGGAACTAAAGACGCTCGGAGCGAGATTTATCACCACCCAGCAGGCGCTCGATCTGCTTGACGACACTCAATCGTGACAATGAATCCTCTACGCCATTTGAACGTTCACTTTGAACGTTCAGAGGCGCGGCTAGTGGTTGACACTTGCCGTCGAATGGAAGTATCGTTCTGCGCACTAGGCCGTGGGTTGAATTTGAAGTCCAGCGAATCCGTTGTCTGCGACGACAACAAGCCAATCAACCGCGAAGTTTTGTGGAGATTTGGGCACAAAAGGGTCTTGATTGTGGACTTTGTGTCCGGGTATCGTCGCGTAATCGGTAGTCACTGTTCGGGGAAAGGCTGTGTCCGACTGGCCACCCGAATGCACCATCGCACAGGGGGATTTTGATGACCAAGAAAGCGCTGCTCGTCCTTTTCTGTTGTCTGGTATTTCCCATTTGTCCACTGCTGTACGGCCAGGCCAGCGGCAGTTTCTCCGGCACGGTGACCGATAAGACCGGGTCCGTGGTATCCGGGGCAAGTGTGAAAGCCACGTCTCAAGGCACCGGCTTTTTCCGCGAGTCCAAAACAGACGATAGCGGCCATTACCTCATGCCGATTATGCCGATTGGGGACTACACGATCCGCGTCGAGTCGGCTGGGTTCGGACCTGCCGAGCAGAAGGACGTTCGGCTGCAGGTGGACGAGCATCGTGAACTGGATTTCTCCCTCACGCCGGCCTCGGTAACGTCAACGGTTGAAGTCAGCGCTACCGAAGTCGCGGTCCAGACTACGAACCCGACTCTTGGTCAGGTTATTACCTCCCAGCAGGTCGCGCAGCTTCCCTTGAATGGCCGCGACTTCGTGCAGTTGGCCACGCTCACTCCTGGAACGACTCAGGAGACCAACCCCAACAGCTTCTTCAACGGCGGTCCCAGCAGCGAAGTTTCGACTCGCGGATCGTTCTCACTGTCGGTCGGCGGATCGCGCGCTCAGAGTACTGACTGGCTGTTTGACGGCAATGACAATAACGAATTGACTGCCGGCGGCATCGCGATTCTGCCTTCCATCGATGCCATTCAGGAGTTCAAGGTCCTCACTTACAACTATTCCGCCGAATACGGTACCCGCGCGGGTCCGACCGTCCTGGTAACCACCAAATCAGGATCGAACCAGATACACGGCTCGTTGTTCGAGTTCTTCCGCAACACTGCCCTCGACGCCAGCAGCTACTTCGCTTCGAGCAAGGAAAAATTTAACCTGAACCAGTTTGGCGGTGCAGTCGGCGGAGCCATCAAGAAGGACAAGACTTTCTTCTTCCTTGACTACGAGGCCAAGCGGCAACGCAAGGGCACTCCGTTCCAAGGTCTGGTTCCCACGGCAGCGATGAAAAATGGAGATTATTCCCACGATGCCTTCGGCAGGGTGCGTAGTGACTTTCTGACAAACCCCTACGCCACAGGCGTAGATAAGGCATTCCAGTGCGATGGAGCGGGCAACCCTACAGCCACTGCACCCGATGGCAGCCAGGCGCCAGGCGTCGTCGATTGCAATATCATCCCAGCGGCCCTGTTCAATCCCGCTGGCAAGGCGATGATAGACTTTTATCCCGCAACGAATGCCAACATCCCGGACTTGGGCGTCAACTTCACTAGTGTGCCGGTTCGGACCCTGGACGAAGGCAAATTCGATGTCCGGCTGGATCATAGCTTCTCCGGCAAAGACACGGCTTTTGCCCGCTTTTCGTACGATCAGGCGACAAACTTCGTGCCCGGCGGTTCACCGGGCTTTGCCGCTCCGAGCGCTTTCGCCAGCACGCAAGACATCACCAACCACGGACGCAATGTCGCGTTGTCTGAAACTCACATCTTTTCTGACCGCACAGTTAACCAGGTTAGCGGCGGATTCAACCGAATCTTCAATCACATTCTCTCCTTCGGAGACCGTACTTGCGAGTCCGCGAAGATCGGTATCGCAGGCGCGAACCTGGACAGCAGCTGTCCCGGCGCACCGCCGGGGCTGTCGCAGTCCAAGACGGACTGCGTGAGCTGCGGCCTGACCACCACCAGCATTTTTGGAGGCTACTGGTCTCTGGGTGATCGCGGCTTTGCGCCGTTCCAGGGTGGCACGAACGTGTTCCACATCTCCGATTCTCTCGACCTGAATCGGGGCAAACACAACATCCGCATCGGCGGACAGATTCGCGCCCAGCAGATGAATGTGCTCACCAACTCTTTCCAGGACGGATTCCTGCTGATGTTTGGTGGCTACACGGGAGACGCCACTGCTGACCTGCTCATCGGCCAAATCGGAGGCGCGATCCACGATCAGACTTTCCAGGGCGCGACTACCGGTCGCCGCTGGAAGATATATCGGCCCTATGTGCAGGACGATTGGCGCGTGACCAGCAATCTGACTCTGAACTTGGGTTTGGCTTACGCCCTGGTCACTCCGATCACGGAGGCAGAAAATCGCCAGGCCAACTTTAACTTCGACAGCAGATGCGGTACGCCTCCGGGGTGCAACTACTTGATCCCGGGTGTGAACTCAGACGCGCGTGTGGGCGTTCAGATGGACAAGACTGCTTTCGAACCTCGCATTGGTTTTGCCTGGAAGCCGTTCGGCAGCCAGAACACCGCCGTCCGCGGAGGCTATGCAATATTCCACGATTCTTCCTGGAACCAGGGAGGACAAGGGTTGTGGGAGAACCCACCGTTTTTCGCTGAAACCGCCAACTTCTCCGGCCTCTGTCCATTCGGGACCGTAGCTCCGGGTTGTGGTCTGTCGCAGGCATTTACTCCGATTTTGACAGCTGAGCCTGACCTTGCCACTTTTGCCGGAACGATTCAATCCCAGAATCTGGACTTTAAACAAGGCCGAGTCCAACAATTCAACCTCAACGTCGAGCACCAACTGCTGGGGGGACTGGTCGTTACTGCCGGATACGCCGGCTCTCGTAGTCATCACATTCTGATCGACGGCTTGAACCTGAACGTTTCGTCACCCACCGCATGCGACTCCACCAGCCCCAATTTCGATCCCAACTACCATCTGGGATGCGGGGTTCCAGTGGCTCCCTTTGGTCCCTTCACCACGATCGCTAATATCGGCGACAAGGGAGATGCTCGTTACGATTCGCTGCAATTCAAGGCCGAGACCAAGAGCGTTCGCCACGGTCTTTACGCTCTGGTCGGCTACACCTACGCCCGCAACTTCGACAGCGGATTCCCTGACGGCGTTGGCACCACTTCGGGCGCTACCTATTTCCCGCTTCCAAATACGAGGAAGGCAGATTGGGCTCTTTCTCAAATTCAGCTCAATCACAATTTCACGGCCAGCGTGATCTATGACCTGCCTTTCGGCAAGGGAAAGACGTTCGGCAGCAATTGGAGCGGCCCTGTGAACGCTGTGTTGGGGAACTGGGAAGTCGATGTGATTGAAAAGATCACGTCAGGATTCCCGGTCTTCATCGACGACAGCATCAACGCGTCAGGTTCCGCCATCCAGAGCAGTTCCGGAGTCAACCGCCCAGATCAGGTCTGCGATCCGAACCTGAGCAGTCCAAAAATCACGGCGTGGTTCAACACTTCGTGCTTCGTCTCCGCGGCCCCCGGGAAACTCGGGAATGCTTCACGAACTCCGCTCTACGGGCCGGGATTCGTGAACACCGACTTCTCTGCCATCAAGCACTTCCCCCTTCCATGGCGGGAAGGCATGATGGTTGATTTCCGGGCAGAGTTCTTCAACGTGTTCAATCATCCTCAGTTCTTCACCCCAGGAGCCGATGTCAGCTCGTTCGGATTCGGCGCGATTACCCAGACTGTTAACAATCCCCGTCTGGTGCAATTTGCCCTCAAGCTTCGTTTCTAGAGGCTTAAGGAACAACGAAGGTAAGAATCGAAGGGCGCGGCAGTCAGCCGCGCCCTTTTTCCTCAACCCAAGTAACGACCTCCCAGGAGAAACGATGCCCTGGCGTAAAAACAGACTGGTTCTCGCCACCCTGCTCGCTTTGGCGGTCGCCACCGCCGCTTCCGCCCAAAAAATCAAAGTTATCGTCGATCAGGACGCACGCGGGCCTGGCACCAGCGACCAGCAGGCCCTGCTGGTGTTCCTGCAGTCGGACAAGTTCGAAGTTCTCGGCATTACGACGGTCAGCGGTGACCAGTGGGTCAAGGAAGAAACCCAGCACGTGCTGCGGATGGAGGAGGTTGCTGAACGCACCGACGTTCCGGTGATCGAGGGTGCTGAGTTCCCTCTTCTCAACTCAAAAGAAGAAACCGAGCGATGGGAAGCCGTGCACGGTAAGTTCGAATACAAGGGATGCTGGACCGACCGCTTCGAAGCCAACCGCTCCACTATCTACGACGAGCCCTACCACGCTCCTGACGTCGTTCCGCCCATGAAGGAAGGTGCGCCGCACATTCAGGCGGCGCCCGGCACGGCAGCGGAATTCATCGTGAAGATGGTTCACAAGTACCCCGGCGAGGTCATCCTCTGGGCTGGCGGCCCTCTGACCAATTTTGCGCTGGCGCTGAAGCTCGATCCCTCAGTGGCGACACTGGCGAAAGAGTTCGTCATGATGGGCGGAGGGTTATACGCCGACAAAGGTGCTATCGATCCCGGAGCCATCGACGCCCGCCGCGAATTTAACTGGTGGTTCGATCCTGAAGCCACGCGCATCGTTCTGCGTGCGCCCTGGAAGAAAGTCACGATCACGCCGATCGATATATCGGTCAAGACTCGCTTTACGACGGAGATGAAAGCCGCCATCGCCAAGGCCAACACTCCGGTCACGCAATATCTCGACAAGTATTCCTTGCCTGGATACATGTGGGACGAGATCGCTGGCGCAGCCCTCATCGACCCTTCGATCATCACCGGCCAGAGGCAACTCTACATGGACATCGACGTAGACCACGGCGCCAGCTACGGCAAGACCATCTTCTGGGATTCCAAAGCCCAGGTGCCGCCTTACCTGCGTCTCTCGAACGTACAATTCGATATCGACGCAGAGAAGTTCTACAAGCTCTACATCGAACTGATGACTCGGCCTCCCCGACAAAAATGAGACTCGGAAAACTCTGTCTGGCAGTTACGTGCGTCCTGCTGGCCTGTTCTGCAAGCTGGGCCCAGCAGCGGCGCAAGATCATCATCAATCAGGACGGCTCCGGACCCGGTGGCAGCAATATGCAAACGATTGCTCTGCTGGTTCAATCCCCGAAGGTTGAGGTCCTGGGAATCACGGTAGTCAGCGGAAACCAGTGGCGAGACGAGGAAGTGGCGCACACCCTGCGCCTGCTCGAAATCATCGGCCGTTCAGATATTCCCGTGGTGCCGGGTGCTGCCTTCCCGCTGGTCCGTCGGCGCGAAGAGAGCCAAATCTGGCAGCAGCGCTTCGGCAAAGTGGCCTTTGCCGGCGCCTGGGATGACCGCTGGTGGCATGAACCATTCGTCGTTCCACCGCTGCCGGAGGGTTCTCCCACCACCAAGGCCGCCAACGAAGACGCGGCGCATTTTCTGATTCGCAAGGTTCACGAGTTCCCTCATGCAGTGACGATCTACGAAGGTGGCCCCATGACCAATCTGGCGCTGGCCATCTCCATCGATCCGCAATTCCCAGAGCTGGCTGAACAACTGGTTTTCATGGGAGGGAGCATCGCTCCCCAGACCGATGATGCTGAGTTCGTAAACAATCCTCGCCACGAGTTCAATTTCTGGTTCGATCCTGATGCGGCGCAAGTGGTTCTGCGCGCGCCCTGGAAGAAAATCGTCTGCACCCCCACGGACATTTCCATCAAGACCCGCCTGACCCCGGAAATGATCAAGCAGATCGACGCCAGCGGCACCCCGTTGGCCCGTTACGTTGCGCGCTTCTATCAGACCGGACAAGGCGGAGAGTACATGTGGGATGAACTCGCGGCCGCTGCCTGGATCGATCCGTCGCTGATCACCAAACGCGAAACCCGCTATATGGGAGTCGAACTAGACCGAGGCCCCGGCTACGGCAACACCATCACGTGGACCGAAAAGGACAAGCCGAAAATCGGCGTCCAGCCAGTTGAAATCCAGGATGATCTGGACACGGAAAAGTTTTACCGCATGTTTATCGGCTTGATGAGCGCACCGGTACCGATTCACTGAGGAAAGGACTCCGAGGGTGCCCCTCGAGAGTAATGACCGAATCACTAAGGTTGCGGGCTTGGAGCCGGACTTCGCAGCGTATACACAAACTGGCGGCTCTCGCGGCGCTCACGTTCTACTTCTTCGTCTTTTTTCTTCGAGATCTGGTTGTAGACCTGCAATTCTTCCTCGGCTTTCGCTTTGTCACCTGTTCGCTTGTAAGCCTGTGACAGGCGGTAGTGCGCCTCTTCCAGTTGGGGCGTGGCTTTGGTCGCTTCCTGAAAGGCAAAGACTGCGCTGGGAAAATCCTGGCGCTCCGAATACAGAATACCCAGCTGAAGATAGCCAACTCCGAGCGTCGGATCGAGTTCTACCGCCCGTTTCAAATGTGACTCGGCTTGTCCCAGGCTCGCCATATCATCGGGGCCTTTTCGCCGCTTCCACAGATTGACGCCGTAGTAATAATTCGCGAGGGCATTGTTAGGCTGGAGTTTTACGAACCGCGCGAGACGTTCGGACGAGCAATCTGACTGTATGGTTTCAACCGCCTGAATCTTGCCCAGAAATAAATAAGCCTTGGGATCGTTGGGATTCAAATCAGACGCCTGGCACAGACGCTGTGCCGCCTGATCGTACGAGCCATTCGTGTACGATGCCACTCCAAGACCAACCAGCAATCGGGCGGATTGCGGAAAGAGTTGATTGCCTTTGCTGAACACTTCGATGGCAGGCTCAATCGCGCGGTGGAGTAGGAGCTCGGCGCCCCAATCGAAGAAATTCGGCTCGCTGGGATTCAATTCCGACGCGCGTTGATACTCGCGCACGGCTTCGAGAGGATTTCCGGTTTTCTCCTCGATGTCCCCCAGCAGGTGATGCAGATCAGCCTGGGCCTTTTTGTCTCCAGTTTGAGCCGTAAGCAAGGCTTGCGCACTTGTGCGTGCACGCTGGTATTGACCGGCATCGCCATAGGCCATCGCCAGCAGGAAAGAGTTTGGATAGTCGCCCGGCTTCAATTTTGAAGCACGCTCCAGATAGACGAGCGCCTCCGAAGCCTTTCCGCTGTCCACGAGTGATTTGCCCAGGCGGTGATTTGCGTCGAAGCTATCTGGATAATGCTCCACCTCAGCGCGCAGGGTCGCTTCCACCGGTTTGCGCGATTCCTGGCCTGGTGAGCCACTCAGAGACGCAATATCCTTGGCTAGGGCGTCCTTGGTACGCACAACGGTGTTCGAGCCGTGTCCGCCGAGATTGGTGCCGTCGGTGACGCCAGCCACCGTGAATTGTGGTTCATCGAAAAATTCCGGAGATCCGTTCCCGGCCTTCCCTGAAGGCGGCGAAGACGATTGCGCCGGAATCTTTTTAGGAGTATCGATGGTCAGGTCGAGAGTCTTGGTCTCTCCTGAGACGACCGCACAGGGACCGAAAGTGGCAGGGCTAAAGCCGTTCATCTCTGCTCGCAACATGTAAATGCCATCGCGAAGCCCCGAAAAGTAATAGTGTCCAGCTTTATCTGCGTTGATCGACTGAACCTGGCCGCCGTCCTTGATCTGCAGGTAGATAGTCGCGTTTGGAATTGGCTGGCCAGCCGCATCCCTCACCGATCCCTGCAAAGTAGCACGGTCAGAGGATCTCTGATCCTGTCCCAAGGCTATGGTCGGAACGACAAATGCCAGCGCTGACAGGAGGCAGATCACTCTTAGGGTTGCGGAAAGTCCAGAGTGCTTCACTTTTACGCGGGGACAATGCATAGGGGACGCACAAAATGGCAAGGTCACAACCGGATCAGGCGCGCGTGAGCAATTCTAGCCGCTGCGATGGTCAATCGCAATCAGCCTCCAAGGTCGGACCGATTGACACTAAAACTCTGGCCGCACTCCCCTGACGGCGTTACAATGCTTGTTCTTTCAGACTGGATCGCGTTGGAACATCCGTGCATTCTTCCAGCAAGTCCTGCGAAGCAAGACCGACAAACGAGGGGGAATCGCAATGAAGCCACGAAGCTTCGTGCTACGGTTGACCGCGTTACTAATCGTTTCTATCTGCACTACACTGCAGGCGCAAAAGATAAAGGTCATCGTCGATCAGGACGCTCGTGGTCCCGCTACAACCGATATGCAGTCAATCCTGATTTTTCTTCAGTCGGAAAAGTTCGACGTGTTGGGCATCACCACGGTGAGCGGCGACCAGTGGGTAAAAGAAGAAACGCAGCGTACGCTACGACTGCTGGAAATCGCCGGGCGTACTGACGTTCCAGTCGTTCAGGGAGCCGAGTTCCCTCTTCTCAATTCCAAAGAAGAGACCGAGCGCTGGGAAGCTCTCTATGGCAAGTTCCGTTACAAGGGATGCTGGAGCGATTTCTCCAAACGGCCGGGAAATATTCCGCCGGCGTTTCGTGCTGGATATCACGACCCCGACATTGTTCCGACACTGGTTGAAGGAGCGCCACACACCAAGGCGCTCGACGAAACCGCCGCACACTTTATTGTGCGCATGGTACATCAATATCCCGGTGAAGTCGTGATCTGGGCGGGCGGCCCCATGACCAATATCGCTCTGGCGCTGCGCCTCGACCCCGAAGTGGCGACCCTGGCAAAAGAGCTGGTTCTGATGGGCAGCGGCATGTACGCCATAACCGGCGGCATCAACAGTATCGACGGCCGGCGCGAGTTCAACTGGTGGTTCGATCCCGAGGCGGTCCGTATCGCGATGCGTGCTCCGTGGAAGAAGATCACCATTACGCCGATCGACATCTCAGTCAAGACTACGGTCAATCCGGGGCTCAAAGCTGCTATCGCGAAATCCGATACGCCGATCGCTCGCTACCTCACCGAATATTCCGTGGAGAGTTTCATGTGGGACGAGCTTTCTGCCGCGGCCATGATCGATCCCTCGATTGTCACTGGGCAGAAAGAGCTCTACGTGGACATCGATGTTGACCACGGACCCAGCTACGGCGAAACATTGTTTTGGGACACAACTACCGAAGTACCGCCTTACGAAAGAAAAGCGACCGTACAATTCGATGTGGACACCACCAAACTGTACGATCTCTATGTCAAGCTGATGACTCAGCCGGCACGGCACGCGCACTAGCAAAATTAAAAAGGGAGCAGACATCATGGAGTCGAAGGCACCTTTCCGCGTAACTCGCCGTCAGTTCGTGACCACCTCGGCGGCTGCCATGGCCGCGGGCAGCATCGCTGCAGGGTTCGTTCCTTCGGCGAAAGCAGCCGATCAGGGACAGCCGGGACAAAAGGCCGGCGCCGGTCCCTTCCGCGTGATTATCGACACCGATCCCGGCGTGGACGACGCTCTGGCACTGCTGCTCGCGATGCGCTCGCCTGAGCTGAAGATTGAAGGCATCACGCCAGTAGCCGGTAACGTTCCTCTCAGCCTCACACTTCCCAACGCCCTGCGCATGGTGGAAATAGCAGGCCGGACCGATATCCCTGTGGCTGTAGGCGCCAAGGTCCCACTCGTGCGCCGCCTCGTCACTGCGGCTTACGCGCACGGCGAAAACGGATTGGGTGGCGCAGTTTTCCCCGAACCAAAAACCGAGCCGATTGCTCAACCCGCCGCCGAATTTATTCGCGACACCATCCGCAAATATCCTGGCGAAGTGACGTTAATCCCGATCGGCCCTCTTACCAATATCGCAATGGCTCTCAATCTCGATGCGGAACTGGCCAGCATGGTGCGAGGCATAGTTCTGATGGGTGGTTCATTGTCTGGAGGGAACATCACGCCCGCGGCAGAATTCAATATCTACGTTGATCCGGAAGCGGCGCGTATCGTGTTTCAATCCGGCATTCCGATCACCATGGTCGGACTCGATGCTACCCGCAAAACGTCGCTCACAGAAGAGCATGTTCGTACCTTGGAAGGGTCGCAGAATCCGGTCAGCCAGGCGGCGGGGAAAATCGGACGCAACGCGATCAACCACAATCGCGAGCAAGGCTTTCTGATTGGTCCGAACATGCACGATTCACTTGCGGTCGCGACGTTCATTGATCCGTCCATTGTGAAGCTCAAAGAGTATTACGTCGATGTAGAAACTACGGGTGAACTGACTGCAGGAGAGACGCTGGGCTACAGCCCTAGCGCCGGCGATTTGCGGCGCAAGCCAGAGATGGAAAAGCAGGCAGCCGATCACATGTCGATTCGCGGATCGGCACCAACTCTGGCCACCACAAGGACGTCTCCGGTTCTACGAGACAAATTTGTACCCAACGCCAAAGTCGCGCTGGACTTGGATTCCACCAAGTTCTTCAACCTGCTGATAGGCCGCCTATCAGCGCCCGCGTAAAGGCGGGTGTCCGCCCGCGCAGCCGGACAAAGTCCGGCGAACTGTCGTTAGTCCACAGATCTCTTTCAAACTCCGAGGTGAAGGAATGAAATTCGGCCGAATCTGGGTAGTCGCAGCGATCCTCATGACCTGTCTCACAAGCTGGGGACAGGAAAAGCGAAAAATCATCATCGATCAGGATGCCGCCGGCCCGGGCGGAACCGACCAGCAATCCATCCTGCTGCTGGTGCAGTCTCCGCAGACCGAAGTTCTCGGCGTCACGGTTGTCACTGGAGACGCGTGGCTCAAGTCCGAGGTGGCGCACACTCTGCGAATGCTCGAACTCGTCGGCCGGTCCGACATACCGGTAGTAGCGGGAGCCGAATATCCGCTGGTACGCACAAAAATTGACACCGAACTCTGGCAACAGCGTTATGGTTCCATCGCCTGGCTGGGCGCGTGGACGCCGAAGTTTTATCATCCACCCGACCAACTGGGAGATATGCCGGAAGGCAAACCCACCACCAAGGCGATCGACGAAGACGCCGCTCACTTCCTGGTGCGCATGGTCCGCAAATATCCGCATGACGTGACCATTTACGCCGGCGGCCCCATGACCAACATCGCCCTGGCCATTTCCATCGACCCGGAATTCACGACGCTGGCCAAGGAACTGGTCTTCATGGGCGCCAGTTTTAATCCCCAGACCGCCGATCCCGAATTCATCAACACTCCGCGGCACGAGTTCAATATCTGGTTCGATCCGGAAGCGGCCCACATCGTGTTCCGAGCGCCGTGGAAGAAAATTGTCTGCACCCCAGTAGACATTTCGGTGAAGACAAGAATGACCAACGAACTGATTAACCGGATCAAAGCCGGAAAGACGCCGTCAGCGCAATACATTGGCAAATATTCCCAACTTTACGGAGAATACAACTATTTGTGGGATGAATTGGCGGCGGCGGCGTGGCTCGATCC
>Ga0163162_10004060_pt1 | contig 14047 bp, 10 predicted proteins | sample S55metaG_FD_115310 | JGI IMG/M metagenome (GOLD analysis project Ga0163162, IMG submission 115310) | Switchgrass rhizosphere microbial communities from Kellogg Biological Station, Michigan, USA - S5-5 metaG | ecosystem: Host-associated > Plants > Roots > Rhizosphere > Soil | place: USA...
GCAAAAAGAAATATCAACAGCTGGTATATTGTAGATCTTCCCGGATATGGCTTCGCGAAAGTTTCACAAACCGATAGAAGAAGATGGCAGCAGATGATAGAAAATTATTTGCGAAAAAGAGAGAACCTGGTAAATGTTTTTGTACTGATCGATAGCCGTCATACACCTCAAAAAATTGATATTGAATTTATCAATACACTCGGAAAATGGGAAGTTGCTTTTTGCCTGGTGTTCACTAAGGCAGATAAGGAAAACCAGCGAGTGGTCAGTTCGAATGTCAAATCATTTTTAGAAACAATGCGTAAAGATTGGCAGTTCCTTCCTCAACATTTCGTGACGAGTACGATTAAGAAAATGGGGCGTGATAAAATTCTCAATTTTATTGAAGAAATGAATGATGAATTCGGGAAGAAAGCGGAGGGCTAAATGGTTCTGGCGATTTTGTTGGGGAGAAGAAGTCACCTGGCTACTTTGCAGCCATGAATAATTTGAATGATGGCCGCCTGGTTAGTTCACCACTTTATTGGCGCAACTGCTACTGGCAAAGGCCTCGGGTTTTGCCTTGAATGCGAATCCCATTCCAAGAATATATCCCATTGCTTCTTTGAGCGCGTCATTACTCTTAAAGTGCGGGTTTGTATTAATGTCGGCATGCACTTCCATGTCAACATTGTACTTAGTAAAAAGATTACAGAGCTCATAAGCAATTTCGATGCTTTTTGCAACTTCAACCAGCATCCGTTCCTTGATACTGTATTGCGTTTTTGTCTTTTCATTATGAATGAACATGAATCCACCATGTCCCTCACGCAAGAAAACAATTACGGTTGCAAATTCTGTTTCAATACCTTTTACCTGGGAGTCAGTACCAATACAAACTTTCAGATGGTAGCCATTTTCTGTTTCACGCCGGATAGCATTTTCAACGGCATGGGCAATCGGGAGTTCAATCGGGTCGCCATTAAATTTTCGCCATAACATATGAAATAGGTTTGTCGAATTTACCAAAAATCGGAATATGTGCAAAATCGCATATACGTGTGGTTGAGGTTGAGCTTAGGCAGGGAGTTAGATCTAAGTGTAACCTTAGCCTCAGTCACGTGCGAATTGTTTCAATTGATCTTCTGTTTTTATTGATCCACTAAATGCATAAAACAAAGGTTTGTCAAAATGCTCCTGATCCTTTTCGGTCACAACTAAATAATACTGGCCCGGTTCAAGCATTTTGTCAATGCCCATGTATTTGAGTGTAGCAGGCTTATAATTCCCAATAATCTTCCCATCCCCGCTCAACAAGCTTACTTCAATATTTGGTTCTCCATCCGGCCCCGTAAGATCTCCCGGAACAAAATTTAATTGAAGTTCAACCCGCTGTTCGATCGTAAACGAAAATGCGTCTTTATCGGACAGGCTATTGATCACACCGCGAACAGAAAGATGTCGATCATACATTTCAACAGGCTCTGATTTCGTATAGTCATTTCCGTAATCATCGATACGAAAGCCGAAATTGTTTTTATTTCCTGCAATGATATCAGCGTCTCTTTGCAACGAGTCACATCCTGCAGCAGATGGACCCGTTTGCCATACATTGCAATTTTTATAATAGCCAATGCCCATGATCGGTGCCCAACCATTGTCAATTGTTCCTGCGCCGCCATTGTAGTCAGCAATTTTCCCGCAATGACTATCATACACACTTTGATGCTGCAGGCCAAGCGTGTGACCAATTTGATGAGATGCGCACGCTGCAATAAACTTTGGATTGTCACCAAGTAAACTCGTGAATACCCAACCTGGCGTATCATCGCCCCAGGTAAAAGAACCCACGCAGGCTGCACCTGCCGCGTTCCCATACCACCGTGAGGTTGGTGTGAAAATTATTCGCATGCGTTGCATGACCGGTGCTTTTTCAAAAACTGAAGGATCGGTTGTGATATTGAGATTAAACGGGTGATAGTCGTTCGCTATTCGATTAAATATCTCACGAATATCGTTTGACGACAGTTCGGTGGAGTCGGCATTGATGATCCCGCGTTGATTCCAGATAGTGCCTTCTACTGATTGCCCGTCAAAGTCGAGGTAAATAGTGGCACTTGCTGCAGGGTAACTATTCAACAAAGGAATTTGTGCGTGCAATAGAAACGAACAAAAGCAAACCACGATTGTAGTTATTATTTTCATCACCATATATTGCTTTTCCGTTTTCATGCTACATCTCACGATTGATTTATTCAGTCATCAGTAACCGCTGTTCTGTTTTGATAAAATAATAGTTATTATTTTCTTCCTCCAACATCATGGCATCTGAACTTTGTGCGCAAAGGATATGGCCGTTGTATTTTGCCTTACCATCGTCACGGGTTACGCGCGACAAAGTGAAGACGGCGCCCGGAAGGTTTCGCAAACTGATATTTATTGTTTCCGCGAAAGGATTCGGTTTTATATGTGAAAGGATTTTGCCTTCGATCGTAAACGCGGATGATAGTTGTAGTGTTACCTGATTGTTTGACGCAAACAAGTTTTCCAATGCAGAAACATTGCAAATTGTTTTTTCGGGAAATTGTTTGAACGTAAAAGGTTGAGCATACATTCCAGGACTTGTCATTGCTACTTGCTGAGCATTTATTTTTCCTGAAAGAAGTATAAGAACGACGATAAATCGGGCAACGCTCCGGAATTTCATGGGTACTGATTTTTTAAGCCGCAGGCTTGAAAAAAAATGTTAAAATAAAATCTTTTTTTCTACGGGATGCGATTGTTCTAAAACGGGAAATAAGGGGTCAATATTGTACTAAAACTGGGCGGTGCTCAACAAGACAAGTGTGCAGGCCTCGGCTACTTCGATACCGTTGGATTTCAGCAATTTTTCCAGCTCGTCGTTCTCGGCGCCCGGATTAAAAATTACCCGTTTTGGGTGAAGAGAAAGGATATAGTCATAGTATTCTTTCTGGTTGCGTGGATTTAGGTACATCGTAACCGTATCAATTCCCTGATAGGGTTTTTTTTCGACGTCCACCTCGACATCGGCCACTTTCACTTTTCTCAGCCCGATTGCTTCAACCGGATGCCCTTTTGATCGAAGTTTATGGATTGCCAAATAACTGTAACGAGCAGGATTATCTGACGCGCCTAGAACCAAAGTCTTATTCATGTTGCAAAGTTATTGAAAAAGCAGAATGTTGAACGCTAAACGCAGGATAAGCGTTCAGCATTCAAAACGGCTCGCCATGAGTTTTTCTAATCAGCCAGGAAACGATGCGCGGGAAAGGCTTGACGGAACGAATCAAAAAATTAGATAACATCTCACTTCCAAAAAATCTTTGGATGAAACGACCGGCCGCCAGTCGCCGGTTGAATTCTTTGTTCCATCGGTCAGTATATTCCTGTTCCATTTCATGCCTTTGTATTTTTTGCTGCAGGAATTGCTGAATGCATTCAAATGCGATTTTACTTGCGTGAAGTGCCATGCTCATTCCGTTCCCGCAAAGTGGCGTGATCATGCCTGCTGCGTCGCCAATCAACAGTACATGATCCTGTACCTGATTTTTCTTTGCAAAACTGATTTGCGAAATAGTTATTGGCTGATCAAACAGGAATGTTGCGCTTGTGAAAATTTTATTTAAATATGGATTTCGCTGTAAAATATTTTTCTCCATCGCTTCGATAGAATTTCCCGAGGATTGCAAATTTTTTGCGGTAGTGAGATAGCAAAGACAATATTTATTGTCCTCGATTCGTGAAATACCACAATAGCCATCGCTAAAATTATGAAGGGCGATCATATCATCCGGAAAATCGATTTTAATATGATACTTTACTCCGATGTAGTTATTTAGTCCCCGATTTTTTTGCCTTGTAAAATTTCTCTTCCATTTAATATCAAGGTTACTTCTTTTTCCAAATGTTCCGCACACTATGGAACTTTGATATACTGCAGTTGTAGCGTCGTGAATGAGGAAATGCTGATTTTCAAAATCGATCTGGTTAATTTTCTTTTCTTCGAATAATTCTACACCCACAGACCTTGCAATATCCGCCAATGAAGCGTCCAATTTATAACGGCTGATTCCAAAACCGCCTAATGGCAAATCGTGTTCTAGAAATTTTCCATTCGGAGCGCTCACTAAAAGTCTTTTGATTACAGGAAGGTTCCAATCGCTTAGCGGGATTCCATGTTCCTCTAAAAAATTCCAGCTTTCAAGGCTGATGTATTCACCGCAAACTTTGTGAAAAGGATATTTCTCTTTTTCAAAAACAGCTACACGGTATCCTGCTTTTGCCAGTTGAATCGAAAGAGCAAGCCCTGCAAGGCCGCCCCCGATAATTGTAACATCATATTGACGTTTGTCGTCTGACATTTTGGTGCAGTAAATAGTTCTATTTTATGTAGTACGTAAATTGTTCTTGAATACGATTAACCACCGGAAAGCCCATTTCCATTGAATCGAATAAGGATTTATCGCTGCTTGTCGCAGCAATTCCTCCCATTCGTTTCTTTTAAATCCCCGGCGCACAGAAAGAGGAGCGTCATTTTTTACAAGATAAGACTTTGAAAAGAGTCCAGTTAAAAATTTTATGGAATAATAGGCAAGATAATGACGATGCAAATCATTGATGAAAAAACCAATTTTTGAGTTTGCCTGCATCCATTGAAGCATTGTAACTAATTCATCATCGCCAAAATGATGGCAAAACAAAGACGAAAAAATTATATCCGGTTTTTTCTCAAAAATAAAATCTTTATAGTCTGAAACGAAGAAGGACGATTCTCCATTGCCGGTTTTTGCTCGCGCGGTTTTGATACAATCCGGGTTGATATCAATACCTGTACAAGTTATGTTTATATTGTTTTTTCGACACCATTTCTGCAACGCGATCAGATTATCTCCGCCGCCGCATCCGATTTCGCAAACTTCAATTTTCTTTAGGCCATCGAGCAATTGCTTTAAGCCATTGATCGAAATATCGTGTCCCCCCAAATGAGTATTGATGAAATCGAGTTCATACATATTCCTTTCAATTGCTTCGAATGGAATATCAGTCCGGTCCAGCAATTCTTTCTGATATGAACGCCTTGAAAGATCCATGAGTCAAATATAAGGGGTAACTGTAACCACGTGATCACGAATATCCGTAAGCGCTATCTCTTTTTACTTTCGGTACTAGTTATCTGGATTTCGCGCGAAAAGTTTGGAAAGCATTAATTCCCTGCAATGAAAGTTTCCATCGTAAGTCCGGGGCCAAACGCAGCGCCAAAGACCTTATTGGATTTTTTGAGATCGATGTCATGCATGATTCTTTCCAATATAAACAATATAGTAGGAGAGGACATGTTTCCATATTGCCCCAACACTTCATAGCATGTATCCAAATGGCCATTGTTGAAGTGCAAACTTTTGTGGACTGCTTCAAGAATTTTTTTCCCTCCGGGATGAACGCACCAGTGACTGATAGCTTCCTGTGAAATGTTGTTTTTCTTGAGTGCTTTACGCACCAGTTCTTCAAAGTCTTCTTCTATAAGGTCGGGAATATAATTACTCAGCGTCATTTCAAAGCCTGTGGAAGATAATTCCCAAGCCATATCTTTTTTTCCTTTCGGTAATATTTCTGAATAAAAATTTTGCAAATACAGGCCTTCTTTTTTGTAATTATCCGGAGTAATCAATACAGCAGCTGAACCGTCGCCAAATAAAAGACTTGACGCAATGTTGTCCATTGTTGCTTCTCTCTGAAAATGCAATGTGCAAAGTTCTGTACATACGATAACCACTTTTGCGGTCTTATCCTGGTAACAAATTGCGTCAGCTAATTTCATTGCATGAATAGCAGCATAACATCCCATGAAATTGATAGACGTGCGAAATATATTTTTTGGGAGATCCATCAGTTCCAGTATCTGCAAATCAAGACCGGGAGCACTCATTCCTGTGCAACTAACCGTAATCAAGTGAGTAATTTCTTTTGGATGGAATTCGTTAGTAACACAACGCCTGATTGCGTCGACAGATAACGGACCTGCATACTTGCTATACCAGAGCATTCTGTGTTCGAGGGAAGGAAACGGCTCCAGGTTCTCTGAATGCGGATAAAATTTCCATTCACCAATTGGTCGGCTGTAGTCACCAATCACTGAATGTCTTGTTCGAATTCCACTTTGATGATATAGAAATCTTAATTTTCTCTTGTCCTGTTCATTGAATGCATAGATGCGGGACATGAACTCAAGTATATTCTCCTGCTCGTGCGCGAACGCAGGAACAGCAGTACCTATTGAAATGATCTTACTCAAAATGAAAGTTATTATGGTTTGAAAAAAAGTAAATAGAGCAGGATCTCAGAAGGTTACTGCATTAAGAGTACAACAATAAAGCCAATATTAGTACAAACAGATGCCAACAAATTCATCCGCATCGTATTTTGAAAATTGGCTTCACGCCGGTCTTTTGAAACCTTAACCCACCATACAAAAAAATATACGAGAACTGGCAGCATACAGGTTGCCAAAGCAAAAAACTCTTTTATTTCAAGCGATGAGATAAAATAATATGCCAGGGTCGCCATTGCAATTCCATAAACGATCATTACAAATATGAATGTTCCATTATATCCCAGCAAAAAACTTATTGTTTTCACTCCATCTTTCAAATCCGCATCGTGTTGATAAATCTGTGTTAACGGATAAAAACCACCTATCAGAAGGGAGCTGGCCAACATTGGTGCAATGGGTACATTCAAAGTTTTGTGCATATCAGATCCATGATAAACTAAAAAGAAAGTTACAGCACCTTGAAAGATCACGACCGTCAAGTAACCGACAATAGGATATTTTTTTAGTCGTATTCCCCTATAGCTATATGCCCTGGAAGCGGCGATATAAGCAATGATACCAGCGAGAAAATAAACGCTGATAAAACTACTCAGCAAAACTGCGAAACAATCCATCAAAATAGTTATGTAAAAGAGTTGGCGAGTCGGCATCAATGGATTTTTTAATCCACCAATACTTGTTTCATCTCTGTCCATATAGCTGTTATAACCATTACTCGCAGGATAAACCAACACATGCAAAATGAAAAAAATGAGTATGGCGTGGTTCACATTCTTATAAACAACCTGGCTCAATGCAAACCAGTACACAGGCATCAGGAAAAAAGAAAAATGAAAACGCAGCAATTGAATTGTGGACCGGGATAGCATATCTAAAGTTAATGAACCAATACGTCTATACTTTGGATTTGGATTGCTTTGCAAATATTTATTCATGGACAAAAAAAGGGCTTCGCATAGCGGAGCCCTTTTTTTTCACTCGCTCTCCGCTCTGTTTCTTAGCTCTAAAATTTGCAGAGCGGAGAGCGAGTGAAAGAAATCATATCTCAATTATACAAGCATTCTAAGCGGCTCTTCCAGCAAACCTTTCAATGTTTGCATGAAAGCTGCGCCCGTTGCACCATCTACAACGCGATGATCGCAACTCAACGTAAGTTTCATTACATTTCCTGGAACAATCGCCCCATTTTTCACTACCGGTATCTGTTGAATAGCACCGACTGCAAGTATACAAGCATCCGGGGGATTGATAATGGCAGTGAAATCATCAATACCAAACATTCCAAGGTTGGAAATGGTGAAAGTACTGCCTTCCCAATCGCTTGGCTGCAATTTTTTGCTTTTTGCTTTTTGGGCGAGGTCTTTTACTTCGGTTGCAATTTGCGAAAGTGATTTGGTATCAGCAAAACGAACAACCGGAACTAATAGTCCATCTTCTATTGCGACCGCAACGCCGATACTAACGTGATGGTTTATGCGAATTTTTTCGCCAAGCCAGCTACTGTTAACTGCAGGATGTTTTTTCAATGCCACTGCTGCTGCTTTCAGCACCATGTCATTGAAAGATATTTTTATAGGTGAAACATCATTTAGCTTCGCCCTGCTTTCAACTGCTTTATCCATGTCGATGCTCATCGTAAGATAGAAATGCGGCGCCGAGAATTTACTTTCTGCAAGTCTCTTCGCGATTATCTTACGCATCTGTGAAACGGGAACTTCATCAAAACTTACGGTTCCAACGGGTGCGGATGTGAATTGCACAGCTGCTGGCGCACCCTCTGACTTTTTCGCCGGTTGATCCGCTTTGTAATTATCGATATCAGATTTAACAATGCGGCCACCGTCGCCCGTACCACGAATTTTTGAAATATCAATTCCTTTTTCCTGGGCCAGTTTCTTTGCAAGCGGTGAAGCTTTTACGCGGCCATTGCCATTCAATAATGCCGCCGGTGCTTCTTGTGTTGAAACAGGTTGGCTGCTGGCTCCCGCAGCTGGCGCAGAAGTGCTGGTGCCGGCCTGTACTGTTTGCGCCGGTTCGGCTTTGCCTTTTGCTTTTGACGCTTCTACAATTTTCTGAACATCAACTTTTTTCTCGTCACCAATAATTGCAAGCAAATCGTTCACTGCAATTTTTTCTCCTTTTTGTGCGCCCACATACAATAACTTTCCTTCTTTATAGCTTTCCAATTCCATCGTGGCTTTATCGGTTTCGATATCGGCCAGGATATCTCCTTTCTTCACCGCGTCGCCTGGTTTTTTGTGCCAATCGGCAATGACTCCTTCGGTCATGGTATCACTTAACCGCGGCATCAGGATAACCTCCTGCATACTCGAAAGGTCCAAAGATGGAGAAGATGCAGTAGCAGGGGCAGGTTGTTGTGCGGCCTTGGGTGCAGGCTGACCGGCTTCCGCAGCTTTTGTGTCTTTTTTCGCAGGTGCGTCTGTCTTTCCACCACCTTTCACCAATGAAGAAATATCTTCTCCGGGTGCGCCGATGATGGCGAGCAAATCGTTTACCTGAATCTTTCCACCTTTGTCAGTTCCCGTATATAAAAGAGTTCCATCTTTATAACTTTCCAGGTCCATTGTCGCTTTATCAGTTTCGACTTCCGCAAGCAGATCGCCTTTTTTAACCGGATCGCCTATTTTTTTATGCCAGGCGGCAATCACTCCTTCTGTCATGGTATCACTAAGACGCGGCATCAAAATAACTTCAGCCATAGTTCATTTTTATTTAAAACGAAGCCCGAAATTAATGCAAAAAAAGAAAGGAAAAATAATGATGTTTAGAAAAGTATTCGATGGCTAACTAACCTTCTCCGCCTGCCATCGGCTTGCGGGTGCGATCTCTTTTACGTTTCCAGTTCTCTTCAAAACGCCCCAATGCTGCAGCTCACCCTTGATGGCCCTGCGAAGGGATTTGAATAACACGTACCACATGAGCCAACGCCAGATGAGTCGTTGAGGAATCAGCCAGATAAGTCGCCACTTGTTTTCCTTTTCAAAACTAAACGCGAGTAGAGCTACTGCAACATCCACCAGCATAAAAATCAAATAGTACCATCCGATTTTTTCGGCGTTTCCGGTGGCGAGGCCAACGATCATGAAGAAATCGGCCAATGGAATAATAGAAGGAATAATATATTGAAATATCAAGATGTTTGGCATTGCAATCCAACCAAGCGATTTATACTTCCAACTCAAAAATATGTCTCTGTTCTTCCAGAAAGTTTGCATGACTCCAAAACTCCACCGAAAACGTTGTTTGAAAAACATTTTCAAGGTCTCAGGTGCTTCGGTCATGGCAATTGATTCGGATTCATTTTCTACTATATAGTTCGAACGCAAAATGCGAATCGTCAAGTCACAGTCCTCCGCTAACGTATCCGTTGTAAAACCGCCAGCATCTTCAATTGCTTTCTTGCGAAAAGCTCCAATTGCTCCCGGGACAACGGTTATCGCGTTTACATATGCGAATGCTTTGCGGTCGAAATTCTGGCTACTGATATATTCGATAGCCTGCCATTTTGTAAGAAGATTTACCTGGTTGCCTACTTTCACATTCCCGGCTACTGCACCAACTCTGTCGACCCACGTGCCACGCAGACTTGTCGAAAAATGATTCATCAGTTTTGAAACCGCATCAGGCAAAAGTTTTGTATCCGCGTCGATGCAGACGACAAACTCGGCACTCGAATATCCAATTCCATAATTTAGTGCAGATGCCTTTCCACCGTTTGGCTTTGTCAGCACTCTTACTTTTGGATGATTGGAGAACGCATTGCTGACTTTTGAATACGTGTTATCCTTGCTTCCATCATCGACAAAAATGATTTCAAAGTTTGGATAATCTGTATTCAGCAAATTTTGCATGGAACTCACCGCATTGACTTCTTCATTGTATGCGGGAACGATGATACTAACCAACGGCGCATTGTTTGCATCAAAGGACAAGGTTTGAAGTAATCTTCGTTTCTTTTCTTCCCTATGTTCACGCGTCGCGCAAACAGCGATAAAAAGTACGCGAAACAGCGAAAGAATAATGAATACAATGAACAAAGAAACTAACGTATGGCTGCCGAAATAAGCTAACAACGCCAAATAGTAATTTAGTTGGAGTAAGTAATAACCGCTTCCGCGAGGAACAGGCGGCATGAGATCATCTTTTTTCTTTCCTAATAAGTCTGCGACAGTTGTGAAAGTGTATCCACGTCCTTTGAAATAGTGAATGATCTTTGTGAGCGCTTCAACGGTCGCAGCACGGCTATCGCCTCCTGCGTCATGCAAAAGAATAATATTTCCGCTCAGATTTTCTCTCGTCATTTCTTCTTTCCGACGTATTGTTCTGGCAACAATCGAATCTGCTGGCGTATCAGGCTCCCAATCTAACGGGTCTATCGATTCGCCAATATCGAGATAATTTTTCTCCCGCGCTATAGCCACAGGAATCAATTCTTCTGCTTTTTGAGGTTCGAAGTCCGCGTTGTACGGTGCGCGAAACATGATCGTCGAATGACCTGTTATACATTCTATCAACAACCGTGTCGATTCCATTTCAAGGATCGCACGTTTGCGTGTTACTTTCGCAATATTGGGATGGGTGAATGTGTGATTGCCGATCTCATGACCTTCGCGATAAATACGTTTAACAATCGGAATATTATTTTCCGCATTGATGCCGACAAGGAAAAAAGTAGCGGGCACATGTTCGCGACTGAGTATGTCCAATATCTGCGGAGTGTATACCGGATCGGGGCCATCATCGAAACTCAACACCAATTTCTTTTTATCCTGTGATCCATATTTGCGGGCGAGCCATTTGGATGGAAGGCTATCATATCTTTCTTCACTGATCAATATTTCACCTGAATCCAACTCAAGAGATATCTTGCCCGTAGTAGGTCCATTCATTACATCCAACACTTCACCTTCACCCGAATAGGAAGGTGTTTCATCATTACCAAATGCTTTTACAAGGTTGAACGTTTTAAAATCAAAATTCTTAATACTGTCTCGTTGCATGTCGTGGTCATAAAAATCCCACAGGCGAAAATCTTCAGATCCAAGTTTCCACAGTGAAACCCCGCTCAATCCATATTCAGCGGCGAAACGCATGGAATTAAACGAGGTGGCAGCGTCAGTAAAATGTACCTGGTGCTCCGCCCCATTATCATCATCGTAACTGAAATGAAGATTGTATGAGTCGTTGTCGAAATCTATTTTTCCTTCGTAGCTGCGTGCAAGCGTCAACGCATCCTGGTAACTGATAGGCTTAGCCGAAACCGGTTTACCATTCTCATTTATTTTCCAATCGTATCCAAACCCCGCGAGCGCAAGGATCAGCTTATGACTTGGAATTTTATGAACAATATTGTCGATGGCACCTTCGATCCATTTCTGATGACAAATTGGTCCCGGTTGCGTATTCTCTGAATATTGATCGTATGCCATCACAAATACATAGTCGTTGTATTTGTTTAGTTCTCTAAAATTGTAATCCTCATTAAAAGGCATTACATCCTGTGTAACCAATTTGCCCTTTGCATGGAATTTTTCATACAATTCCTTTTGAAATGCAACGAGCGTTTCGTTATTCTTTTCCTGTAATTCTTCCAAATCGATATTAACTCCATCGAAATTGTATTTCTGAACGACGTGAAGTAGATCGTTGATAAAACGCGTTTTTTTCTTGCGGTCATTCAAAATCCGGTGTACCACGTCTCCGCGAAACACTTCCTTATAATTGTTTGTAAGGAGCGGAATCACTTTCAGGCCCGCTTTATTCATGATGTCAAGCGCTTTCTTGTCTATGGTTGTCTCCAGCGTGTCTGCATTCGGATTGATAAAAAACCACTCGGGAACAACCATATTCAACCGCGCTATATTTTGCTCCAGCGAGGAATAAGATTTTGGATCCCAGTTTACATAGTATGCAGCACGAATTCCTGCAGAGAATTTATTAAAAGAGTAGAAACTGGAATCTGCCTGAACGATTACCCCGTTTTTCTTCTTGAATCGTTTTGAAATTGGATAGTTACCGCCCTTGTACGCTTCTTTTTCGTTAATAAATTTTCGGAATCCGCCGTATTGCTTTCCAATTTTACTCTGTCTGAAGAGCCAGCTGCCGGAGGTGTCGAACAACGCCTGCTTTTCCTGGGCGCTGATCAGGTTCGGAAGCGTTGGCGTATAAACACGGGAAAGAGTAATGATGATTGTTACAATTCCAAGGATGATCAATAGAACAATAAGTCTGCTACTCCATTTGAATCGTTGCCATCTTGACGCAGAATTGGTCTGAAAGACCTGAGTTGTAGACTTTTCATCCATATAGTATAGGCTGGCAAATTTGCGTCCAATCCCTGATTTGACAAAATTGTCAATATAATTTAACAGAACACAAAAAAACTTGTCAGGTGTCGAACGAAATTAATAATCCAATTCGAGTTTTAACTTGTCCTTTAGTTCTTTTACCAGCGGATATTGGTCAATGATCTGCAGGTATTGTTCCTTCTTTGTAAGCGATTTTTCAGGTTCGTTTTCGGGTGCAACGACTTCGGTAATGGTAATGTTGAATGTAATCGCCTTGTTACTGAACAACTGCTGAAGAAAATCAGACAAGTTTCTTTTTTCCTGTTCTATGAATTTTTGCTCGAGATTATTATTGGTTACCACTTCAAAGTTTGAATCGTCGATGATTTTCAAAAGCGCCCTTTCAAAACTTTGAACAGCTGAGTTTTTATTTTGACGAAGCTGTGCCGTGTATTGTTGCCACGCTTTTTGAAGTGGTTCGAGTTGTAATGGCCTCGATCCCTCATCAGACTGATTGTTCTGACGGTTGATAAATTGTTGCCTAATTTTTGACAAGGCTCCGAGCGCTGGTCCTGTGCTCTCGGTCCTGGTTTCTGATTTATCAGGTTCCGTTTTTTTTGAAGGTGACGGCCTTTCATCATATTCAATAGGCGTTTCGATAATGAGTTTCGCCTGATTGTCAGCCTGAGGCTGTACTGGTTTTGATTTCTGCGAATTACTTTTTTGTCCGGGTACTTTACTTACTTCAATTGGCTGGATATTCCGGAAGTTTACCGCTTTTGCTGATTCAGTTACTTTTTTTTTACCAGTCAATTCTCCGTCCCCAACAAGCTCAATTGCCTGTTGCAGATAGCAAAGTTTTATAATGACAAGTTCGACATGCAGACGTTTGTTTCGCGCAGATTTGTAGTTGATCTCTGCTTCATTCAGAAGGTTTAATGCACTGACAAGATATGCAGGGTCCGTTTTTTTTGCAGTAGTAATGTATTTGGTTCTGTAACTTTCTACGACTTCCAGCAACACGGCGGCTTTTTCATCATGGCACACGAGCAGATTCCGAATAAATTCGGCAAATCCGTTTAGTACAAGATCTCCTTCAAAACCTTTTCGATTGATACCGTCGTACAAAAGCATCGCTTCTGCAAGATCCTGTTTTTGCATCGCGTCGAATAATTTGAAATAATAGTCAGCATCGAGTATATTGAGATGTTCCAATGTTTCCTGGTAAGTCACTTTTCCATTTGTAAAGCTTACTATCTTATCCAGGATACTCAATGCATCGCGCATGCAACCTTCGCTTTTTTGTGCTATTACCTCAAGTGATCCCTTATCTGCCTTGATCTCTTCCTTGTCACATATTTCCTGCAGATGAGCGACAGTATCCGCAACTGTGATTCGTTTAAAATCA
>Ga0163162_10004061_pt1 | contig 14045 bp, 12 predicted proteins | sample S55metaG_FD_115310 | JGI IMG/M metagenome (GOLD analysis project Ga0163162, IMG submission 115310) | Switchgrass rhizosphere microbial communities from Kellogg Biological Station, Michigan, USA - S5-5 metaG | ecosystem: Host-associated > Plants > Roots > Rhizosphere > Soil | place: USA...
CGATCAGGAGCGCGACGACTTCGCGGTTGCCCTCGAACGCCGCGGCCATCAGCGGCGTGATGCCCTGCACGTCGGCCTGGTTCACGTTCGCGCCGCGCTCGATCAGCATGCGCGCCATCGCCGTCATGCCTTTCTTGCAGGCGCTGATGAGGGGCGTGTCGCCGATGCGGTTGCGCGAATCGACGATCGCGCCCGCATCGCGCGCGCGCGTCACGCCGGCTTCGTCGTTGCCGCGCACCGCCGCCAGCGGCTGCTCGTTGAGGCTGTACGTGTTCGCGGCCAACGCCCGCACCGCGGCGCCCGACACCGCGAGCACGACGATCGCCATCGCGCGCCATGCGTGTGTGCTTCTCATGGGGCGCCTATTGCAGATTCGCGACATAGCTCGCGAGGTTTTCGATATCGGCATCGGAGAGCGTCTTCGTGACACTCGTCATGCTGCCCGCGTCGTTGGTGCGCCTGCGCGCGCGAAAGTCCTCCAGTTGCTTGACGATGTACGCGTACGGCTGTCCCGCGATGCGCGGAATCTCGTTCTGCCCCGAAAAGCCGCCGAGATGGCACATCGTGCAGAGCACCTCTTCGGCTTTCTTGCGGCCCGCATCGACTTTCACCGGATCGGCGTTGAACGCGATCGGCGCGGGCTTCTGCGCGGCGAAGTAGTCGGCGAGATCGTGCATGTCGTCGGGCGTGAGGTTCGCCGCCATCGGGCTCATGCGCGGATCGCTGCGCCGCCCGGCCTTGAAGTCCCTGAGCTGGAGATAGAGATAGCGCGAAGTCTGGCCCGCGAGCACCGGATATTCGGGACTCGTCGAATTGCCCATCGGACCGTGGCACGCGGCGCACGCGACGGCCTTCGCCTTGCCCGCTTCGGCATCGGCGTGCGCCGCGAGCGGCAGCGCGCAGACGAATGCCGCCGCGAGCCAGGCGAGACACGCGAGCCCGCCCGGGCCGCCCCGAAGACGACGGCCACGCATGCTGTCGGCGGATCTCCGCATCCCGGCGCCGGTCCGGGTTCAGGGCAGCGCGAACACGAGCACGCTGTTGCCGCGCTTGAAATCGAGTTGCGTATTGCCGCCCGCCGCCACCGCGACATACTGCTTGCCGTGCACGGTGTAGGAAACCGCTGGCGCATTGACGCCCGCCCCGCACTGGTACTCCCAGAGCTTCCTGCCGGTTGCGGCATCGAATGCGCGGAACATGCCGTTGCCCTCGCCGTTGAAGACGAGCCCGCCCGCCGTCGCCAGCACGCCGCCGATGAGCGGCTGCTCGGTCTTGTAGGCCCACGCGATCTTGCCCGTGTCGACGTGCACGGCAACCAGCCGGCCCCATTGCTGCTCCGACGGAATCGTCTTGAAGGCGCCGCCGAGCCACAGCTTGCCGCCGGGATACTGCACTTCCTCCACCTGATACGTCATCGGCTGATGCAGGTTCGCGGCGTAGGCCATGCGCGTCTTCGGGCTGAAGGCCATCGGCGACCATTCGACGCCGCCGTTCGCGCCCGGCAGCATGCGCGCGCCGGCCGGCGTGGGCAGCGTCCACACGCCCTCCTGCGGGATCATCGCTTCCGACACGCGGATGAGCCGCCCGTCGCGGCGGTCGTGCACGTAGACGAAGCCCGTCTTGCCGCCGTGAATGATGCCCGGAATCATCCGGCCGTCCTTGTCGCGCACGTCGACCAGGATCGGCGGGCTCGCGGCGTCGAGGTCCCAGACATCGTGCGCGATGTACTGGTAGTGCCATTTGTACTTGCCGCTGTCGAGATCGACCGCGACGAGCGAATCGGTATAGAGGTTGTCGCCCGGACGGATCGCGCCGTACAGGTCCGGCGACGGATTGCCGACCACGAAATAGACGGTGTGCTCCTTCCTGTCCACCGCGGGCGCCATCCATACGCCGCCGCCGAGCGTCCTGTAGAAGTCTCCGCCCTTCGCCGCGAGCTGCTGCTTTTCCGCCGCGATATCGCGCTTCATGTTGCGGCCCACGGCGTCGTTTTCCGCCCAGACGCCTTCCTGGCCGGTTTCGGGAATCGTGTAGAACGTCCACAGCAGATCGCCCTTGTTCACGTCGAAGGCCTTCACGAAGCCGCGGATGCCGTATTCGCCGCCGTTGGTGCCGATCAGCACCTTGCCGTCGACGACCACTGGCGCCATCGTCTCCGAATAGCCGAGCTCGGGGTCCGCGATCTGGGTGGCCCACAGGAGCCTGCCTGTCTTCGCATCGAGCGCGACGAGCTTCGCGTCGAGCGTGCCCATGAAGAGACGATCGCCGGAAATCGCCACGCCGCGGTTGTTCGGCCCGCAGCAGAACGTCGTGACCGGGCCCATCCTGTGCTTGTAATGCCAGAATTCCTTGCCGGTGACCGCATCGATGGCGTAGACGTGGTTGTACGAAGTCGTCAGGAACATCACGCCGTTCGAAACGATCGGCGCCGTTTCCATCGATTCCATCACCGCCGTCTGGAAGATGAAAGCCGGCCTGAGCTTCGAGACGTTGGACGGGTTGATCTGCGTCGACGGCGCGAAGCGCGTTTCCGCATACGAACCGTTCGAATGCAGCCACGAGGCCGGGTCGCTCGCGGCGGCGTCGAGCTGCTGCTGCGTGACGGGCCGCAGCATATCGGGCATCGGTGTCGCCTGGGTCGTCGTTGCGCCGCCCTGGACTTCGTCGGCTGCTGGCGCTGTGCCGCTCAGCACGGCCGAGCCGAGCGCGGCGCAAATGAAAAGGGGAATGCGAGACTTGCGGGACGCGGCCATGTCAGTCTCCCGATCGTTCTTGTTGTGATGCGGGGGCGCGGCAACCGCGCTATCCGCACGGATAGAGAATAGGCAATTTGAAACGGCTTTTCCAGGCTTGCTTAATGCGCGGACTTGACGTGCCTCTCTGCAGGTGCGCGCGGGCTGGACACGCGTTCCGGATGCCCCCCGCGCCGGCATTTCCCGCGATTTTTAGTAGTATGGATTGTGAGCCGGTGAATCGCGGTACGTCATGTCATCTGGGCAGATGAGAATGCACTTGTGCGTTGCGCCCGGCGCAAACTCAGCAGCGACTGGAGACGACCGCCATGACCCAACAGCTCATCGTATCGGCATCGATCAGGGCGCGCAAGGCCGCGCTGCGGGCGCCGCGGGCGTGCTCGCCCGTGTCTTCGGCCGCGATATCGCGCGAGCGCGTGCCCGCGCGTATCGCGCGTATCGCGCTGTTGCAGCGCGCGCTCGGCAACCGGCGGGTCGCGCAGCTGATTCGCGCAGGACGTCTAACGCCGCACGGCAGGATCGCCGGGATCGAGCGGACCCGCGACCGGCACGCGCCCGACCTCGAGCGCATGCTGCAACGCGATACCGCGCAGACCGAAGACATGGACAAGCCGGCCACGACCACGGCCGCGTCGCGGCATATTCAGCGACGGCTGATCGTCAGCGGATCGAGCGAAGCGCTCGTGACCGAATATCTGACGCTCGTCGGCAATGCATCCGGGCTGCGGCTCAACTGGAACTTCGCCCAGCCGCGAGTGACGGTCGGCGGCAACCTGCCGGGCGCGGTGCCCGCCGCCGATGGGCGGTCGAACATCCTGAGCGTGATCAATCATCCGACTCAGAACGCGGAACTGCATATCGGCACGAATCAGCCGCGCGTCGCGGTCGGCGCCTTTCCGGCGGGCGCGAGCACGATCCAGACCATCGACATGGACGATATCCGCAACCTGAACGCCGCATTGCCGGGACAGGGAACCGCGAAGGCGTTCCACGAAATGATGGAGAACTTCAACGCGCATGGCATCGGCTTCGGCAATTTCGCCGCATCGCATGCGCGCGGGCTCGAAGCGGAAAGCGACGTGCTGGAGAATCAGGGGATCGTCGGACGAAGGCTGAGCGGCGGCGTCGCGCCCACCGTCATTCCCGCGCCGCCGGGACAGCCGACCGCGCCGAACATCACCTATTTGCGCCAGCTTCAGGACTTCACGCATTATTTCCTGGAGATCATCCAGCGGCGCACGACGGGCAGCCCCACCGGCCCCGGCGCCGATTTCGAAGTGGTCAGCGCAAGACGGATTCCGAAAGTGCAGGTGTCGCAGCGAACCGTCGACAGCTTCGTATCGGGAAGCAATGCCGTTCCGGCCGCGGGCAACGTCGTGCTCGCGACCGCACTCGCCGACCTCAACGCCAATCCGAACTCGACGCTGCTGATCGAAGGATTCGCCGACAACGTCGGCACGGAAGCCGCGAACCGCACGACATCGAGAAACCGTGCCGCGACCGCGCAGGCGTTCTTCGTCGCGAACGGCATTGCCGCCGACAGGATCGCGATCGTCGGGCGCGGGGAAACCAGTTTCGTCGCGACGAACGCGAATGAGGCAGGCCGGCTGCAGAACCGGAGAATCGTGATGACGGTTCACCGGCCGGGCCCTTGAAATTCACCCTCTCCGGAGCTTTAAGCGCGATTGCAGTGTCATTCGCGTGCCAGACAACGTCGCCGCATCAGCGCGGTCAGGACCATCAGGACATCATGAAAAGCACAGCGATCCGGTTCACGGGAAGCCTGACGGCCATGCCGTCGGAGGCTCCGAAGTGCGGCGACATGAAAATCGCCGTGGCGTACCGATTCAGGGTCGAGCAATGGATAACGGGCAAGGCCGATACGGAAATGCTCGCGGTCCTGATTCCCTGTCCCGATTTGAAAGGCGACGGATTCTTTAGCGCCGGCGCGCATTACCGGATCGAAGCCACCAATGATCTGACGCAATCCCGCTCATACACGATTTATAACGATTATCCCGACAGCGCATTATTCTGGAATCTCGAAATCGACAGATTTGTGGAAAAAGGCAAATAGCATCAAGCGTCCGGCCGAGCGGTCCGGGCGCAGACCCGAATTCAGGCACAATGCGATACGTATTCGCAAGGGACTTAAATTGAACCCACGCCAGCCAGTCGATATTGCCCGCATCCTTCTCGTCATTGTCATTCTGTCCGCGCTCACGATCGGCAGTCTCTATGTCCTGCGTCCCTTCCTGCCAGGTCTGATCTGGGCGACCACCATCGTCGTGGCGACCTGGCCCGTCATGCTCGCCATACAGCGCCGCTGCGGCAACCGCCGCTGGGCCGCGACCACGGTGATGCTGCTGATCCTGCTCATCGTGATCGTGCTGCCGCTCTATCACGCGATCTCCACGCTCGCGCTGCACGGCAGCGAGATCATGGCGGCCATCAAGGCCCTGCCCTCATACGCACTGCCGCCTCCGCCCGGCTGGATTCACGATGTGCCGATCGTCGGCGAGCGCGCCGCGCACGAGTGGCAGACGCTCTCCGACGCAGGCGCCGGCGGACTGCTCGCGAAGATCGAGCCCTACGTCTCGATCGCGGCCCGCTGGATGCTCGCCCACGCGGCGGTCGTCGGCGTGTTCGTGATTCACATGTTCGTCACGGTGATCATCGCGGGCATTCTCTACACCCAGGGCGAAGCGGCGGCGCATTTCATCACGCGCTTCGCCACGCGCATCGCCGCGCAGCGCGGCGCGGAAGCGGTCAAGCTCGCGGCCTTGTCGATCCGCGCGGTCGCGCTCGGAATCGTCGTCACGGCCGTTACGCAGTCCGCGCTCGGCGGAATCGGGCTGTGGGTCGCGGGCGTGCCGGCCGCCGGCATCCTGACGGCCGTCATGCTGATGTTCTGCCTCGCCCAGATCGGTCCGCTGCTGCCGCTCCTTGGCAGCGTCGCGTGGCTCTTCTATCACGACCAGCGCATCGCCGCGATCCTGCTGCTCATCTGGTCGGTGATGATCGGGATGCTCGACAACGTGCTGCGCCCGATCCTCATCAAGCGCGGCGTCAACCTGTCGATGCTGCTGATCCTCTCGGGCGTGCTCGGCGGAATGTTCGCGTTCGGGATCGTCGGGCTCTTCATCGGGCCGGTGATACTGGCCGTGACGTCGACCATCCTGAATGCGTGGATCAACGAACAGCCGCCGCTCGCGCAGGTCGAGCCCGTGACCGGCGAGCGCGTGCCGAACCAGCGGCTCGCGAACCCCGGGCAGCCGAAGGACATTTGAGCGACGGCCGCCCCTTCCCGCCGTGCGATCGGGCTTCGGCCCGCGTCGCGCGGCGGCTTCTGCGCTGTTAAAGCGACCGGCGATTTTCGACAATCCACCTGCCTTTTATTTCAAGATAACTAAGCGTATCGCCGATTTAGGATTTATCGTGTATCCGACGAATAAGCGCTGATTTGAGGCATTTCCGAACTGTTGTGTTATCGCCCGCGGCATGTTCTTTAGGATGGCGTACTCCATTACAATACGCGCCTTGAATCTTTGCCCGCAGGCGGGCGCGGGAGAATTGCCATGTCTTTGCTCGACGTGGACTCCATCGATTACATCGGCGTCAACATTCTTTTCAGGCATGTGTATGTCGGCATCTTCGACGACCTCGACTGGGACGACGAAGCCGCGCACTGCGCGTTGTTGACGAAGAAAATCGATCGATACATGCAGTACATCCGCTCAGGCCAGATATTGCTCAGCTACCCGGCGGTGCGCGGCTACGCGATCGTTTTCGAGTACGTCGCCACGCGCCCCATGACGCCGTCGGCCGAGCAGTTCTGGAAGACGCGCGAGCGGATCATCCGCGCATCGGGCTTCGAGGCGCGTGGCCGGATGGTGGATGTGCGCCCCGGGCCTCGCGCGCCGGAGCCCGACGCGAACGGCGCCGCGTCCCGCGCGGAACAGGGCGAGGCGGCGGCGACGCTTCCGTCTCCCCTCGCGTTGCGCCGCGCCGCCATTGGCTGAGAGGTGAGCGTCTGCGGGAGCGATGCGTGAGACTTTGCGGGATCGTCCGGGCAGGTGATCGGTGAGAATGTGCGGGAGCATCATGGGACCCGAGTGGGACCCGGGCGGGACCCGCTGGTGAGACGATACGGGAAACAAAAAAGCGGCGAAGCCCGATGGGCTTCGCCGCTTTTTTTGCATCGGACGGGCCGTCTTGCCCGCCGTTTTGCCGCTTATTGCACGCTGCCGAGCGCCGAAGTCGCGACCGCCGGCACGGAAATGTTGTTGGCTTTGGCGTACTGCACGGCCTGAGTGAGCGTCGAGACGAGGGACTGCAACTGTCCCGGCGCCGACTGCGCGATATACGTTGCTGCCTGCGCCGTCGCGGGATTCGAGCCTGCCTGCAGCAGCGACGACATGTTCATCGAATTCTTCACCGCGCCGAGGTCGGACTGGAGCCCTGCGTACTGGCTCACGCCCTGGCCGAGCGATGCGAGGCCGTCGGTGAAGGCCTGTTTGTTGACCTTGGCCGGCGCGGGTGCCGACGCGCGGTTCGTGAACGCCTGCATCAGCGATTGCGAGACGCTCTGCTGCGTGCCGCCGAGTTGCGAGAGCGCGCTTGTGCTCAGCACTCCGCCCGAGGCGCCCGACGCGTTCGCGAGCATGCCTGCCGCCGACTGCGCCTGGCTCGCGACGCCGGTCATGCCCATCGCCGATGCGAGCGTCGACTGCCCGGTGAGCACCTGCTGGTTTGCGCCCATGTAGTTCTGCACGAGCGAGTTCAGCGCCGAGGGCTGCGCCGCGCCGATCGCGCCGTTCTCCGCGGCCTTGCTGCCGCCGAAGCCGAACTGCTGGAGATTGAGCTGCGCCTGCGAGACGGCGGGCGCGACGAGCGCAGCAGCCGCGAGCAGTGCAATCCAGGATGAGCGTGTCGCCATATTCGAAAATCTCCCTTGATTTGTCCGATCGATAAAGTCCCGTTCGACCGGACCGCTTTTCGAGGGTTCGACGTTGATACATTTGCTTGCGATTTTGTACGGGGGTGGGCGCTGGCGCTTGGGGTACGGGGTTCTACGCCGTTTGATGCACTTCGGCCTCTATGAAATTTGCTTTCTTCGCGTTCTATTAGCTCGCCCCTGTGCGGGGCGAAGCTAATAAACCAATATCAAAGCAAGTTTCACAGGAGCGCAGGCGCATCAAACGGTGTTAAACACCCCACCCAACCCCTGTCCCCTCACATCCTCAAATCAGGAAAATCCTCTTCCCAAAACTCAAACTCTCCGCGCGAAGCGCCTTCAGTCCGCGCCGCCTCCTGGCGCCTTAAATCGACGCGTCGGATCTTCCCCGAGATCGTCTTCGGCAGTTCCGCGAACTCGATGCGCCGAATCCGCTTGTACGGCGCGAGCCGCTCGCGCGAAAACGCGAACACGCTGCGCGCAACATCGGGCCCGATCGCAAAACCGTGGCGCAACGTGACAAAAGCCTTCGGCACGGACAAACGCAGCGCATCAGGACTCGGCACGACGGCCGCTTCGGCAATCGCCTCGTGCTCGATCAGCACGCTCTCCAGCTCGAACGGGCTCAGCCGGTAGTCGGACGACTTGAAGACGTCGTCGGCGCGGCCGATGTAGGTGAAGTAGCCGTCCGCCGTGCGCGCGGCGACATCCGACGTGCGGTAGTACCCGTCGCGCATCGCATTTGCCGTGGCGGCAGGATTGTCGGCGTAGCCGGTCATCAGGCCGAGCGGCGGTTCGTCCACGGGCAGCGCGATTTCGCCCTCGTCGGCCGGATGGCCGTCGGGATCGAGGAGCGTCACGCGATAGCCCGGCAGCGGCCGCCCCATCGATCCCGGCGCCACACGCTGCCCCGGCGTGTTGGCGATCTGCGCGGTGGTTTCCGTCTGGCCGTAGCCGTCGCGGATCGGCACGCCCCACGCCGCCTGCACACGCTCGACCACCTCGGGATTCAACGGCTCGCCCGCGCCGACGATCTCGCGCAGCTTCACGCGATACGACGCGAGCGGCTCCTGCACGAGCATGCGCCAGACGGTCGGCGGCGCGCAGAGCGTGGTGACGTCATGGCGCACGAGCGCATCGAGCGTGCGCGCGGCGTCGAAGCGGCTGAAGTTGTAGATGAACACGCACGCACCGGCATTCCACGGCGCAAAAAAGCAGCTCCACGCGTGCTTCGCCCAGCCGGGCGAGCTGATGTTCCAGTGCACGTCGCCGGGTTGCAGGCCGATCCAGTACATCGTCGACAGATGCCCGACCGGATAGCTCTGGTGCGTATGCTCGACGAGTTTCGGCTTCGACGTCGTGCCCGACGTGAAGTACAGCAGGTACGGGTCGGCGGCCATCGTTTCGGCTTCCGGAACGAAGTCCGCCGACGCTGCATACGCCGCATCGAACGGCAGCCACCCGGCGCGCTCGCCACCCACGGCGATCCGCAGCGACGGCACCGCCACTTCGTCGAACTTCTGCAGTTCGCTGCCATCGACGATCACATGCTGCACGCGCCCGAGCGCGACACGGTCGCGCAGGTCGGCGGGGGCGAGCTGCGTGGTCGCGGGCAGCACGATCGCGCCGAGCTTCATCGCGCCGAGCATCGTGTCCCACAGCTCGACGCGGTTCGGCAGCATCAGCAGGATGCGGTCGCCGCGCCCGACGCCGAGACCGCGCAGGTGATTGGCGACGCGCGCCGAGCGCTCGCTCATCTGCGCGAACGAGTAACGCGCCTTCCCGCCGCCTTCGTCGACGATCGCAAGCGCGGGCGCGTCGTTGCCGCGCGCCATCGGATCGAAGTAGTCGAGCGCCCAGTTGAAGCGTTCGAGCACCGGCCATCTGAACTCGCGATACGCGGTGTCGTAGTCGGTGCGGTGGCGCAGCAGGAAGTCGCGTGCATCGGTAAAGGCGTCGGCCGGGTTCATCGTGTCTCCATATCGTCGTTATTTATGCGCCGCTCGGGCACGGCTTACAGGGCTCGCGCGATCACCATCCTCTGCACTTCGCTCGTGCCTGCGTAGATCTGCGTGATGCGGGCGTCGCGGTAATGGCGCTCGACCGGATAGTCCTGCAGGTAGCCGTAGCCGCCATGGATCTGGATCGCGTCGGAGCACACGCGCTCGGCCATCTCCGACGCGTAGAGCTTCGCCTGCGACGCCTCCGAGAGGCACGGAACGCCTTCCGTGCGCATGCGCGCCGCATGCAGCACGAGCAGGCGCGCGGCGTTCAGTTGCGTCTGCATGTCGGCGAGCATGTTGGCAACCGACTGATGCTCGCGGATCGGCTTGCCGAACTGCACGCGCTCGCGCGCATAGGCGCGGGCCGCGTCGAAGGCCGCGCGCGCGATGCCGAGCGCCTGCGCCGCGATGCCGATGCGCCCGCCCTCCAGATTCGACAGCGCGATCTTCAGGCCCTCGCCGCGCGCGCCGAGCAGGTTGGCGGCGGGGATCGCGCAGTCGTCGAAGGTGATCGGGCACGTATCCGACGCGCGGATGCCGAGCTTGTGCTCCGGCGGGCCGACGTTGAAGCCGGGCGTATCGGTCGGCACGATGAACGCGGAGATGCCCTTCTTGCCGAGATCCGGATCCGTGACCGCGAACACGATCGCGATGCCGGCGCGGCGGCCGTTGGTCACGAACTGCTTGCTGCCCGAAATCACCCATTTGCCGTCGCGCTCGATCGCCCGCGTGCGCAGGTTGTTCGCCTCCGAGCCCGCCTGCGGTTCCGTCAGACAAAAGGCGCCGATCATCTCGCCGCTCGCCAGTTTCGGCAGATACGCGGCTTTTTGCGCGTCGGTGCCGAATTTGAGGATCGGCCCGCAGCCGACGGAGTTATGCACGCTCATGAGCGTCGCGCACGATGCGCAGCCGGCCGCGATCTCCTCCATCGCGAGCGCGTAGGCGGTGTAGTCGCTGTACGTGCCGCCCAGTTCCGCCGGGACGATCATGCCGAGCAGGCCGAGTTCGCCCAGCTGGCGGACGACCGCGTCGGGGATCTTGCCGTCGCGGTCCCACTGGCCGGCGTTCGGCGCGAGCACTTCGCTCGAGAATTCGCGGGCGGCGTCGCGAATCATGCGCTGCTCTTCGGTGAGGAAACTGTCGATCATGATTGGGCTCGGGAATGGGGCAGGAACGGGGGCGGTCCGGGGCGCGGAATCAGGCTTGTCCGATCGTATACACTTTCGGCCCGAGGCCCGGCCGTCGCGCGGTTTCACGCGTTGCGAACGAGTCTAGGCAATCGCCGGACGTTAGCCGATGCCCAAAACGATCACGCTATCTGAGCGCTTTCGCCACCTAGTGACTACCCCAATCCACAAGACAGCCCCCGAGCGCGGAACGATCCCGGTGAGCCTCGTCGAGGAGGCGCTGCGCTGCGCCGAGGCGCGCGGCGTCTTGCGCGAATCGCTCCTCGCCGCCGCCGACATCGCGCCCGCGATGCTCGAATCGCCGCGCGCGCGGGTGTCGCCGGCGCAGTACGGCAAGCTCTGGCACGCCACCGCCGACGCGCTCGACGACGAATTCTTCGGCCAGGACAGCCATCCGATGCGCCGCGGCAGCTTCGTGCTGCTCTCGCACGCGGCGCTCGGCTCGCGCGACGGCGCGCAGGCGCTGACACGCATCGCGAACTTCCTGCGGCTCGTGCTCGACGACCTGACGCTCGAACCCGAGATCGACGCCACCCGGGTGCGCATCCGTCTTCGCGACCGCCGGGAGCCGAAGGGCATGTTCGCTTACGCCACCGCGTTCATCCTGGTGTACGGGCTGCTGTGCTGGCTCGTCGGACGGCGCATTCCGGTGCTCTCGGCCCACCTGCGCTGCCCGGAGCCCGCCGCGAGCGACGAGTACCGTCTGATGTTCTGCGACGATCTCCAATTCGGCCAGCCGGCGTCGCATGTCGATCTGTCGCCGGAAATCGCGGCGCTGCCGGTGGTGCAGACGGCGGCGTCGCTCAGGACGTTCCTGCGAGACGCGCCCGCGAATTTCATCGTCAAGTACCGCAATCCGGATTCGCTCGCGGCGCACGTGCGGCGCCGCCTGCGCCAGTTGCCGCCCGCCGACTGGCCCGACAGCGACCGCGTCGCCGCCGCGCTGAACATGGCAGAGGCGACGCTCAGGCGGCGCCTGAAGCAGGAAGGCGCGACCTATCAGGCGATCAAGGACGCGCTGCGGCGCGACCTTGCGATCTCGCGTCTCGCCGACACGAGCGCGACCATCGCGGAAATCGCCGACGCGCTCGGCTTCGCCGAGCCGAGCGCGTTTCGCCGCGCGTTTCGCAAGTGGACCGGCGTACGTCCGGCGGACTACCGGCGCACGGGATAGCGCAGGGGTAACGACGCACGGCGAATGCGCACGGGCATGCCGCCCGCGTGCTGCCGCCGGGACACTGCACGCCGGCGACACCGCTGTTATAGTGAAATTCCGTTGTTCCTTTCAGGAGCTGGCCATGAGCAAGCCGCGCCACACCGACGCGAAAACGAAGGAAGCCGATCGCAAGGACGCGCCGCTTCACGAGGAGGCATTGCTCGACGAAGCACTCGACGAGACCTTCCCCGCCAGCGATCCGATCGCGGTCCACCCCGAGCCCGAGCCGAAGCCCGCGAAGAAGTAGCTTCAGGCGTCGTCGGCATTCGAAAGCAGCGCGGCGAGTTTCTCCACGTGCTGCTGCAACAGCTTCTTGTGCTTGTCGATCTGTTCGAGACGGCCGGACAAGTCGGCTTTCACGGCTTCGCTCAGCTTGTCGGATGCGAGCAGTTCTTCCGCTTTCGGCGTCATGTTGTCGAGCTGGAGCAACGCGAGTTGTCGCTCCAGCCGCCGCAAATCCTGCACCAGCAGTTCGCGGTTGCGCCTGAACACCAGATCCCGCCGGTGTGTCTCGGCCTGCTGAAGCGCCTGATCCGCGATGCGCCGCGTCGCTTCCGTCTGCGACAGCAGCGGCTCCGGTCCGCGCAGCACCGGGCGCTTCGGCGCCGGATGCGCGGTGCCGCGAAATACCGCGACCGGCGTTTCCTCGTCCATCGCGCGCTGGGCTTCGGGGGGAATGTCGGCGGCGCTGCGGCGTTCGTCCATCCAGTGCGCCGGCAGGCCGGTCACTGTTTCGACGCCGCGCACGAACTCCTCGCTGAAAGCGCGCCGGCCGGCCACGATCAGCTTCATGTGCGACGGAGAAAAGGTCATCATCCGGGCAAGCCGCGACGCGCCGCCGGGAGAACCCGTCAGCACGTTCAGGTTGGCCTGCCAGACGTGATACAGCGCTTCGTCGAAATCTTCCATGGGCTAGTCTCCACGCAGACGGACGCGCTCGAGTGCGCTCATTTCGCTTCATACGCGGGTATTGACCGCGCGCACCCGTATCCAGTTCTGGCCCGCGCGCCGCGGACGGGCCTGAGTGCGCCTGTACCGCAATCTTACCGTCATCGCGGATGCGAGCGTCTATCGCGAAGCGCTATTGGCGTGCGCGCAACATGGGCGCGCGTGCATGAGCGTGCGGGATGCGGTGTCGCCGACGGAAGAAGCGCTCTGCCGCCCGCGCAAAAAAAGAAAAACCCCGCATCCAAATGAATGCGGGGTTGTCCGTAAGCGCGGCGCAATGATGCCCGGGCGTAAGCCTCAGGGTTCGTTGCGCAAATAGCCTTCCTTGCTCGGATCGCGCATGCGGAACGAAACGATGAGCGAAATCGCGCACATCGCGGTGACATACCAGTAGAACGCGGACTCGCTGCCGATCGACTTCAGGAAAAGCGCGACGTACTCCGCCGAGCCGCCGAACACCGCATTGGCGACCGCGTACGACAGCCCCACGCCGAGCGCACGCACTTCCGGCGGGAACATTTCCGCCTTGATGAGGCCACTGATCGACGTATAGAAGCTGACGATCGCGAGCGCCACGACCACCATCGCGAACGCCATGACGGGGCTCGTCACGTCCTTCAGCGCATGCAGCAGCGGCACCGTGCAGATCGTGGCAAGCGCGCCGAAGCAGAGCATCGACTGGCGGCGGCCGATGCGGTCCGACAGCGCGCCGAACACCGGCTGCAACAGCATGTACACCAGGAGCGCCGCCGTCATCACGTTGCTGGCCGTCTTCGCCTCCATGTGCGCCGTGTTCACGAGGTACTTCTGCATGTAGGTCGTGAACGTGTAGAAGATGAGCGAGCCGCCGGCCGTGAAGCCAACCACCGTGAGGAACGCGCGCTTGTGCATCAGAAGGCCGCGCAGCGTGCCCGCTTCCTTGCGCTGACGGGTTTCGGCCGTCGTCGTTTCGTCGAGCGATTTACGCAGATAGAGCGAGAC
>Ga0163162_10004062_pt1 | contig 14044 bp, 11 predicted proteins | sample S55metaG_FD_115310 | JGI IMG/M metagenome (GOLD analysis project Ga0163162, IMG submission 115310) | Switchgrass rhizosphere microbial communities from Kellogg Biological Station, Michigan, USA - S5-5 metaG | ecosystem: Host-associated > Plants > Roots > Rhizosphere > Soil | place: USA...
CGAACCCGTCCAGACTTTTTGGTGTATGCCTAGCCGTGTGTCGTTGTAGTAGTTGTCGCCATAGCATTTATCATAATTTTCCAGCGAGACAAACCGGTGGTCGTCAATGCGATAAGTCACCTGGACAGGTGCGTTCGGGTCTGGTTTATAAGAGTACGTGCTACCGACGTGACTGTACGTGGCGCGCTGATCCGCGGACATATCCTCATAATCAGTCTGACATCCAGCCAGTGTTAAGACCGAGATAAGCAGGCTCACCGTTGCAATGCGCTTCATGCTCCTCTCCATTTTTGGTTTTCTTGATCTGTCTTAGTCACGACTTCAGAGACGGTCTCCGTGTCGATCGTGGACGGCATCGGCGGCGTAGATAGCTCACCATCGTTGTAATACGGGTCGGCCATTTGAGTCCAATCAGCCTCTCGTATCAGGTCGTACCAAAAGTCTTTTGATATGTCGTAGGCATCGCAAAAACCAATCGGCAGGTCGTATGCGACTACGCGGCTCATAAACGCATGATGTTTTGGAAGCGTGCTGTGATTAGTTGGCATCGGTTGGTAGTTAGCGATGCGTTTGTGACGCTCTTCCTCCGTTTCAAGCTCGCGGCGCTTTCCTGTGTTTGCATACACATCTTCTCGTTCCATCCAGAGCTGGCGGTCGTAGATCGAGTCGAGGTACACGTATCCGTCGTCTAAATACTTGCCCTTCGAATCTTTCGCGGCCAGCATGTTTTGGTCCCTGCGCGATTCGTCAAAGTACACTTGCCTGTCGTCTTTTCCCGTCGCGGTCGTCACCGGGGTTTGCACTGACTTGGACATCTCTTCCGCCGTAATCGGATCAGGTACCTTTTCGGCGTTAATCGTCACCTTTTGGCTTCGTTTTGGTACCGCCCACAGCAGCGTCCCGAGCACCCGACGATTGCCGTTCCAAAAATCATTTGGGCCTACGCCCGCTTCGGGATTGGCGATGGGCGGAAGCGTGCCGAAGTTCTGTACGCCGGGCTCATCGCCGCACGGCGTGCCGCGCGCCAGCATGCGCTGTCTCACGGTATCGCCCAGTTCGCCAAGCAGTTCATCGTCTACACCTTGCCAGCCGATACTCTGAAGCGGCGCGGAACCCATCACCCGGTCATGCGGATTAAAGTAGACATAGAAGCGCCCGTGGTTATCACGCTCAGGCAAACCGTAGTGCATTTTCAAATCAGGCCGCCAGAAATTCATGTCTTCGCTCGCCCCGACGTGCAGTTGCTGCATAAGCTCTTCGGTGTAGACGCATTTATCCTCCTTGATGCGTTGAGCGACGGCCTTAAAAGTACGCACGCGCGCGCCGGTAGTGGGCCGTTCGTTGCCACACGTAAGCGAATCCGTGAACTTGTCTTTTAGCGCGAACGGCGAGTTCATCACGATCAACGCATCGGGCGCACGCGTCTTGCACAGCAAGGTCGCGGCCATCGCGACCATCGTCCCCTGACTGTGAGACATGACCGTGATGGTGTCGCGCGGCGAGTTCGCGCGGATTTTGTCGATCAAATCCGCGAGTCGTTGCGCGGCCCGTGCGCAATAGGTCCGCGGCGGCGCATCGTGGATTTCACGGTCCCATTCGGTGTTGAACGCCTGCAGGTTGATGCCCGCCACGTGCTTTCGAAATCCAGTTTTTCCCCACATCTGCTGCAGGTTGTTCGTTCCATTCTGAAAGGGGCCACCGCCCCAATGCCACGGCCCGCGATCGCCAGCCTTTCGCTTCCAGAAGTCAGCGCCCCACACATTGCGCATAGGAATTCGCCATTCCTTCTCTTCCCCGTCTTTAGCGCGGAAGCCCCAGTAAAAGCGGATGACAGGGGAAAGAGCTCCTTTCCAATCGGGATCAAGTCTACGAGGAATCTCTTCGCCCGTAGCTGGGTCCCGTCCAAGATACTTATTTGTCTTTAGGTCGCTTCGATTGAGTCGCTTGTTCAGCCCTTCACACAATGCGATCTCCGCGTCGTCATACCATTCGCCCTGCGAATTCACGCCATGCACGAAGATAACAATGCCGGGTAGGTGCGGCGGAATAAGCGCTTCTGCGCGCACCTCGAAACTGGCTGGCGTATGAAAGGATTCCCAATACATTCTTCCAAACGCATCGTGTTTCATGGGCACCACACGTGTAGCATGCTGGTGCTTATAGCGGCTACCTTCGGCGGGCGCTCCCGTAGCGTCTGCGTCTGCGTTGTTGTCTGCCGGTGTATTGGGTTGGTTTGAATCGTCGCTCATATCAACCTTTCTTGAATTGGGTCAACAGCTTCATGCCTTGCGCAATATCGGCCTTCGAAAGCGACGTTTTACCGTCGTCACCAGTAACGCCTTCAACGACTTTTCCGTCTGCAAGCTGTATCTTGTAGGGACGCTTTACGAGCGGACGCCCGGTCACTGCGTCGCTGAGGGTGAACATCTCGTCATGGGAAACATCCAGTTTTTCGAATTTCGGCAATGGCAGCGACAAGCCGCCTGGACCCACCAACACCACCTCGGTGAAATGCAAATACAGCTTTCCCGCGCCGCCCATATGAACGTCGTCGGCGAGAATCTTTTCGTAGGCCGTACCGCCTCCGCCAAGCACCACGCCATTGGCTGCGTTCGCGGTGAGCGTACCTTCGGCGCTGCTCAGGTGCATGTCCTTTGCAGCCACCATTTCAATCGCATCTGACTGCGCCTGAATCAGCACCTTCCCGCGTGCCGCGAACAATTTGATGCCGAGCTTGTAGGCAAAGAGAGACAACACGTCTCCGGCCGCGATCGCCATATTGCGCAGCGCACTGATGCCAACGCCGGCGCTTGTCGTCAACGTCACGTCCTTACCGGCAGCCACCGATATCCGATCAGGTGTCGCCACTGCAATTCCAGCGGGAGCCGACAGCACCATGACCGCCTGCTTTAACTCGGCAACGTTCTCCTTGAGCCACTGACTCTCAGCCTTGAGCGCGGCGATCTCGGCCTTTGCGACCGCAGCAGCGTCAGCCAGTCCTTGCGCTTGGGCATTGGATACCTGCAATTGCCCGATTGCGGGACTCATATCGCGCTGCTTGCCCTGAGCCTTGGGCTGCAGATCGGCGGAGAGGAACAGTCCCTTGCCGGCGCGCACCGCGCCGTATTCGTCGGTACGCAGCTCGAAGCCGCCACCGCGTTCTTCGCGCTTGGCATTGACCATATGGCCCAGCGTCAATTGCGATTTTCCGTATTCGGTCGCCGTCTTGATGTGCTCCTGGCCCTTCCAGTCCTCCATCCGAAACTTGTTATTGGACTGCGTGCGCAGGACGTTGCGCGACATCCATCGTTCCTGATTGTGGATCAAGTCGGACTGAATGCTGTTGTGATGGAACTGCGAGATGAAGAGCTTGTCCGGGTCGCCGTCGCGCGCCATGATGACGGCTTCCGTGCCATCGAGTACGGGGAAGTGGAAGCCGGTTTGCAGCGCACCCGCGAAAGGTTTAGCCATGCGCAGCGGCACGCTTTCACCACCCGGATTCCATTTATCGAAATCAAGGTCGAGACGCACCGGGTAATGCCCGGCCTTGGTCAGATATGCATAAGGGTATTTGTTCGGCGATGTGATGCGTGCGCTGAGTGCCCCCCATATTCGGGGCCACTTTTTTTCGTCAATTTTTAATCGGAAACGCCGGTTGGACGGGATCGCTTTATATGAATTGCCGTAGGCCACACCCCGACCACCGGAATGAGTCACCTCAATGACGACTTGCCCGCTCGGCGCATCGGGCAACTCTTCGTCAATGCGCAGAATGCGACCCGGTCGCAGCTCCAGCACATTGCTCTGTCCGTGGTACACGACTTGCCACGCGATTGCGGCTTCGTGCCGTAACTGCGCTTCCCAATGCGCGTCGTTTTGGCTGAGGTGATGCGTGCCGTACACGTAGGGCTGACCATAGGTGGTCGTATCATCAATCGCGACGTTCGCCTCGTCCTTAAAACGCTCCCATGCGGCCAGCGGATTGTAGTCGGCGACCATGACCGATTTTGGCACCACTTCAGCGTGTGTCTCAAGCACGAACACCGCTTCGACGCCTGCCTCGAGCCCCGCATTCTCCCGATACGGCACCTTCAGTTCGGGCGTATATACGTAGTGGTCGATATCGTCACCGAACACAACCACGTCACCGTGCTTGCCTTGTTCGATGTAAAAATAAATGCCGCCCTTTTCACATAGAAGTTTGATGTAATCAAAGTCCGACATCTGGTACTGCAAGCGGAAGTCATGGACGGGATATTCGCGGCGCAGCTTGAATACAAACTGGTGGTCCATGAATTCGCGCAGCATCATCGATTCAATGATTTGCGGCGTGCTCTGATGCTGGTAGACGCGGCTTGCGTGCAGCAGGCGCATGCGCGCCATTTGCGACTCGACCACGATCGTGTAACGGAAATAGTCCTTTGTTTTCTTGATCCGTTTGAACCCCGTGACAACGCCACGATAAACACGCGGCTGTGTGCTGTCTTCGGCGGTGATCGTAAAGTGACCGTCGCGCCCGAGGTAGTCGGCGCGAGAAAGCTGTTCAGGGTGTGTGAACTCGATCGTGATCTCGTAAGGCGAAGCCATGCCTTCATGCGCTTGATACGAGATGACCGATATGTCCTTGGCGTTCGCTGCGCTCGGCACGTCAAGGTGGTATGCCTGCCGCCCCGTTACGCGGCCCTTATCCAGTCGGTACGCGTCGGCGTGCTCATGAGTCTCCTGCATGTTTGAAGCCTTGATCTCTCAGGTGAACCGTGACCAACTGATATTGGCGATTCTTTTATTGGAACAATCGTTCTAGTCGTTGCAAAAACTAGACGTAATCGTGAATGATCAGCCAACGTCGTGTAAAAGGGCAAGGGGCGATAGCGGAATCGGCGAGAGATTCGGATTTATCTGAGATATGTTTCGACTTAAGACGTATCAGTCGCGTCAGGAACACGATAGGAAACCGGTTGTAGCGTGTGCCTTTTTGGGTCTAGTCCTGAGTCGAGAACTTTCGTCTTCGATGCATCTTCCGTTCTTTGACCATAAGTTTAACTAACTAATTATGCGCAAGACGCTCATACGCACAATCTTTCTTGGAACAAGCCCAACGGCAAAAGTTATTTTACCGAGTCTCGCCGTTCAACCTCCGCCCGCTCTAGCAACAACTCTTGCTCCCTCACGTTCCTGGTCATCGACGCGGCACGCTCGAACTCCTTGCGCGCTTCTTCGTGCCGCCCGATCTTCGCCAACAGATCGCCCCTGACGCTTGGCAACCAGTGGTAGTTCGCGAGCGCGGCGTTTTCGGCGAGTCCATCGACGATCGCGAGACCCGCCGCCGCATCAAACGCCATGCCCACCGCGACCGCCCGGTTCAACTCCACTACAGGCGAAGGCGCGACTACAGCCAACGCGTCGTACAAAGCGACGATCTGTTCCCAGTCCGTGTCCTCCGCGCGCCGCGCCCGCGCATGACACGCCGCCAATGCGCCTTGCAATGCGTACGGCCCGCGCATCCCGTTCAACGCCTCGGAACGAGCCAGCGCCGCCAATCCGCGCCGGATCAGCAACGGATCCCATCGGCTGCGATCCTGGTCCATCAGCAGGATCGCCCGGCCGCCGGCGTCAGTGCGCGCATGAATACGCGATGCCTGGATCTCCATCAGCGCAACCAGCCCGTGAACCTCGCTTTCATCGGGCGCGAGGCCGGCCAGAATCCGTCCGAGACGCAACGCGTCATCGCATAAGGATGGCCGCATCCAGTCGTCGCCAGCCGTGGCCGAATAGCCCTCGTTGAAGATCAGGTAAATCACTTCGAGCACCGATGCCAGCCGCGCCGCGCGGGCATCGGCTTTCGGCACTTCGAACGGCACGCGCGCCGCCGATAACGTCCGCTTCGCCCTGACGATCCGCTGCGCGATGGTCGGCTCAGGCTGCAGGAAGGCGCGCGCGATTTCATCGGTGGTGAGGCCGCCGAGCAGACGCAAGGTCAGTGCTACGCGTGCATCGAGCGACAAAACCGGATGGCACGCAATGAAGACGAGCCGCAACAGGTCGTCGCCGATATCGTCTTCGCGCGCGGCGCCGAGGGCATCGACGAAATCCGGCGTGACGTGTTCCTCGCGCGCATCCATGTCGAGCCCCAGTTCCTCGTGTTTGCGGGCGTGCAACGCATCCTGGCGCAGCCGGTCGAGCGCCCGATGCTTTGCCGTGGTCACGAGCCACGCGCCCGGATTGTCCGGCACGCCATCCACCCGCCAATGCTCGAGCGCCGCGATCAACGCGTCCTGCGCGAACTCCTCGGCAAGGGACACGTCCCGCACGAGACGCGTAACCACGGCGATGACCTTCGCCGATTCCAGCCGCCATACGGCTTCAATTGCGCGATGCGTGGCTTGATTCTGGTCGCCCGGCGTTGCACTCACGGCGCGCCCGCCGCGTTCGGATCCATGTGCACGAACTCCCACGTATGGCCATCGATATCTTCAAAACCATGGCTGTACATGAAGCCATAGTCCTGAACCGGACGCGGCGTGGTGGCGCCGGCGCGCACGGCCTTCGCGACGATCTCGTCCACTTCCGCGCGGCTTTCGCACGACAGGCACGTGAGCGCTTCCACATGCGTCTTTGCATCGATGATCGTTTTCGCCGTAAAGCCCTGGAAGAAAGACCGCTCGAGCAACATCACGACAATGTTTTCACCGACGATCATGGCCGCGCCCTTGTCATTGGTAAAACGCGGCTCGAAGGTGAAACCCAGTTCGCTGAAGAAAGTTTTCGACTTGTTGAGATCGGCGACCGGCAGGTTCACGTAGATTTGCTTATGCATTTCAAGGTCCTTTGGTTTTTCCAGTCGAGCATCAGGCTTTAGCGCTGCGCGGGCAGGAGTTCGCGAAAGCGATCGAGCGCTTCGCCCGAGCCCAGTTCATCGAGTTCGTAAAGTTGCCGCACTTCTATTTCGCCGCGTTCACGCTCCCCCATTGGCGCGGGAAAACGGCGCACCCATTCCACGGCTTCTTCGCGCGAACGGACCTGGATCAGCGTGTACCCGGCGATCAATTCTTTCGTCTCGGCGAAAGGTCCATCCGTGACCGTGCGCCGGCCGTTCTCGTACCGCACTCGCCAGCCCGTGGCGGTCGGATGGAAACCGCTTGCATCGAGCAAGACGCCGGCTTTCGAGAGTTCCTCGTGATATGCGCCCATCGCGCTCAACAACGCATCGTCCGGAAGAACGCCTGCTTCGGAAGTTTCGCTTGCCTTGACCATGATGATGAATCGCATCGCCGTTCTCCTCCGGGTCAGAACGAGAACGCCGCGCGCCCTCATCCCCACGACGATTCACAAGTCACCGTATCGACATTTTTCCGATGACTTTCAACGGCATCGGGTAAACACTCAGACCCAGCATGGCGCGATCTTGCGGACTTCGACCTCGCACCATTCGGCTGCCGGACACGCCGATGCAATTTCGATCGCTTCCTTCTCGGTCTCGCATGTGAGCATGAAGAAGCCGCCGATCATTTCCTTGGCTTCGGCGAACGGCCCGTCGATCAAACTTGCCTTGCCATCGCGTTTCCTGACCCGCATGCCATCCGATGCCAGCGATTCACTTGCGACCAGCAGTCCGCGCTCCTTCAGGCCGGCGCCGAATTCGACCATGCGATCGTAAAGAACCCGGCCTTCGGCTTCCGTGCGTTCGGCGCGCTGACCAACCGGCTCGGCAATGAGCAGCATGTAAGGCATGACGTCTCCTGGGTGATGTTTCGTGAAGGCTCAAGGTAACAAGTGTGGTGCGCGCTTTCAATCCGTTCATTTACCCTGGCCGAACCGCGCCGTCATGCCGGAACCCGGTAAGCTGTCGGCCTTTCTACCGCCGCGCGCGCTCCTTGCATCCATCCATGGTCGATTTATCCGTCTACGCCGGCCTCTTCGCGGTCGCGCTCGTCGCCGCGACGCTCTTCCCACTGCAATCCGAAGCGTTGCTCGCCGGATTATTGATTGCCCATAAGCAACCAGTCTGGATGCTCGTCGCGGTCGCGAGCGTGGGAAACGTGGTGGGATCGACGATCAATTGGGCGCTTGGACGCTCTATTGAAAAGCTGCGCGACAAACGCTGGTTCCCGATCAAGGGCCGCGCGCTCGATCGCGCCGAGAACTGGTACAAGCGCTTCGGCCGATGGACGCTCTTGCTCAGTTGGACGCCGGTCATTGGCGACCCATTGACGATGATTGCGGGCGTGCTGCGCGAACCCTTGTGGTCATTCCTGCTGATCGTGACGATTGCGAAGACGGCGCGTTACGTGGTGATCGCGGCATTGATCGCGATGTAGCGCACGGCCTTCTAAAGTTGATCCGCAAGTGCTGGTTACTCCAGGCCAATGCTGGTTTACGCTGACATCCGAATGCCGGGTTCAAACGTACTAAACCTGACCAGGCATTTCGAGGTAATTAATCTGACGAAAGAAATCGATGCTTAAACGTTTGCGCCTTCCGTGTCATCCTACATAAGCTGAACAAAACGGGCTTTTTGCCCTTTATTTGCGGCTTAAACCACAAAAGTTTTTGCTAAGGTGCGTTAAGTGGCAAAAACAAATCACCTTGAAGTAGACTCCCCGCTTAACGGGTAAGCCGTACTGAAAACGTTGCTCAATGCAGACCAGAAACGTGTAATTAGTACTGATTTACGGCGGCCTTTGAGAACATCAAATTTCTACTGACTCCTCGCTGCATTCTCCCGACACCATGGCTATGACTCTGGACTATCTGCTGGACCGGCAAATTTCTTCGCAGTGGCGTGGCGTACTCGTCGCGCTCGCCGAAGAGTTCGACACGCAGATTGGCCGCGATGAACTCCGTCAGCTGATGCAACGCGTCGGCCGCCGTTTTGCGGCCGCGCATCCGCTTCCTCCTTGCAGCAGCACGCCCGAACTGGGCGCTGCATTGAATGCGGTCTGGAATGATGTCGACTGGGGTTTTGTGGAAGTGGCCGACGAAGCGGAATATCTGCGCATCGTCCATTGCTGCCCGCCCTTGCTCGCTTTCGGAGCGAATGCTTTGCCATGGACGCCGGCATTTCTGGAAGGTGCATATCAGGAATGGCTGAGCGCGCTCGGCGCTGACGGGCTCGCCGTCGTGCAGGCGGGAGAATTCGATGAAACCGCTGCAGTCGAGTTCAGACTCGGCCGTTATACAAACTGAAGCGCCGGATAAAGCAGCGCAGTCGTAAAGCTTCAAGGCAGGACCACGAATAAGGCAGTCGATCAGGCATTACCCATATAAAGCGCCATAAGCGCACAGGTCACTGGCCAGTGATCGCAAGGGTAAAAGCCCAAAGTAAAACCGAGAGTACGAGGATGCAGCACATGAACCCTTCGCGCGACATTGAAAAGCTGTTCGACCAGTTCGGCGGCGATCCCGGTAATTATCAGGAGATCGGTCGGGAAAACGAGGCGAGCCACGCGCGCACCCGGTGGCCGCTGCTCGCGACGCTCGACTTGTCGCAGCCGTCGATTCCCAATATCGTGCCGGGTCGTGATTCGCTGCTTTCGCCGGTGCCGGACCGGTCCACCGAAACGCGCAAGAAACCTTGGGGCGCACCCGCCGACACGGCGCCGGCCGATGACGCAGTGGCGTCCAGCGCGGCAGCAAACGCACCGGCGAATCCGCCCTTCACCCGCGACACGCGCCCACGCCTTTTCTCGCGCCCGAACCGCAAGACCATTCCGCCCGTTGCGAACATCGCGCTGCCGGGGTCTCCGGTCGGCGCGGAGCGCTTCTCGGCGCTCGTGGATGCGGTCGAAGGTGTATCGAATGTTGAGGACACGCCGGCCGTGGCCGCACCCGACCTAATCGCCCGGCTCCAGCCGTCCGCTCAGGCGCCGGCGCTGGAAATGCAACAGCAACATCGGCCGACATTGCCGCGCTCCCAGCCGCTGGCCACGCCTGGACAACTGCCAGGCTTCGCGAGCGCGTTCCAGGTGCAACGTCCGCAACCCGCCGCGAAACCTTCCTTGCCACGCATCCAGGCTACGCAGACCGCCCCTGAACCCAAGGCGCCGTCGATCCTCGGCAAGCTGTTCCGTGCGCAAGGTGCAAGCCACACGGCAGCCGGTCAGCAAGGCGGCGCGCCGCGCCCGGACTCGCTTCAGTCGATGTTCGAGCGTCTGCGGGAACCGGCAGCGGCCGCATCGCCGGCTTCGGAGGACGATGTACCCGTCGCAGGTTCGTGGCTCGCGAAGCGCGCTGCCCGGTCATGAAGGTCATCACCGTGGTATCCGCCAAAGGCGGCGTAGGTAAAACCACGCTCGCCGCAAACCTGGCCTCGGTGCTGGCCGCGCGCGGGCGTCGCGTGATCGCGCTCGACCTCGATCCGCAAAACGCGCTGCGCCTGCACTTCGGCATTCCGCTCGACAGCATAGATGGCCTTTCCCGCGCGACGCTCGCCAACGACGCATGGCAAACCGTGATGTTCGATGGCGTCGACGGCGTCACCGTGCTGCCCTACGGCGCGGTCCTGGAAGACGATCGCCGGCGCTTCGAGGCGTACATCGACCGGGAGCCGCAATGGCTCGCGCAATCGCTGGAAACGCTCAAGCTCGATAGCAACGACATTGTCATCGTCGATACCCCGCCGGGTTCCTCCGTCTATACCCGCACCGCGCTGACCGCCGCGAACTTCGCGCTGAACGTGGTGCTGGCCGACGCCGCATCGTACGCGGCCATCCCGCAGATGGAACGCATGATCGAGGCCTACGCCACCCCGCGCGCCGACTTCGCGGGCACGGGTTACGTGGTGAACCAGGTGGACCAGACGCGCCAGTTGACCAAGGACGTGCTCAAGGTCTTGCGCAACATGCTGGGCGGCAAGATGTTTTCGGGCGTCATTCATCTTGACGAAGGCGTCAGCGAATCGCTCGCGTGCGACACCACGCTGATCCATTACGACCCTCTGAGCCAGGCCACGGCCGATCTCCGCGCGTGCGGCGAATGGCTCCTGAATTCTGTCGATGCCATGCCGGTCTCCCCGAGGAACGTCGCATGAACAAGCCGCGCGCACGAGGCCTTTCCGAGGCGGATGCAATCCCTTCGCGCATTGAGCGCGTGGTGGATTCGGGCATCTGGAACAGCCGGATTTTCACCGGCCTTCTGACCGTATTCGCCATCGCGACGATGTACTTCGTCTGGACGGTGCCGCTGGTTGCGACCCAGCAATTGATTTTCGCGTGCTGCTGTTTCGGTTTCGCGATGGCGTTTCGCCGTCTGCGCGGCCAGTACGCCACGCTCGTGATGATCATGTTGTCGGTGACGGTCACCGGACGCTATATGTACTGGCGGCTGACCGAAACGACCTACTGGGAGCGTCCGCTCGACGCCGCGTGGGGTCTGCTGCTGGTCGCGGCCGAAGTGTATTCGGCGATCGTGCTGATGCTCGGTTATTTCCAGACGGCATGGCCGCTGCAAAGAAAGCCGATGCCGCTGCCGAAGAACCGCGATGAATGGCCGACCGTCGACGTCTTCATCCCGACCTATAACGAGCCGCTTGGCGTGGTGAAGCCGACCATCTACGCGGCGCTCGCGATGGATTACCCGAAGGACAAGATCTCGATCCATGTCCTCGATGACGGCCGTCGTCCGGACTTCAAGGCCTTCTGCGAAGAAGTCGGCGTGACGTGGACCATCCGCACGCACAACCGGCATGCGAAGGCCGGCAACATCAATGAAGCGCTCAAGACCACGAGCGGCGAATATCTCGCGATCTTCGATTGCGATCACATCCCCACGCGCTCGTTCCTGCAGATCGGTCTTGGCTGGTTCCTGAAAGACAAGCTTCTTTCGATGCTGCAAACGCCGCACCATTTCTTCTCACCTGATCCGTTCGAACGCAATCTCGGCACCTTCCGCAAGGTCCCTAACGAAGGCGAGTTGTTCTACGGCCTCGTGCAGGACGGCAACGACCTGTGGAACGCGACCTTCTTCTGCGGCTCGTGCGCGCTGCTGCGCCGGACCATGGTCGAAGAGATCGGCGGCATTGCGGTGGAGACCGTGACCGAAGACGCGCATACGGCGTTGAAGCTGCATCGACTGGGATATACGACGGCGTATCTCGCGATTCCGCAGGCAGCAGGCCTCGCGACCGAAAGCCTGTCAGGTCACATCGGGCAGCGGATTCGCTGGGCGCGCGGCATGACGCAGATTTTTCGTATCGATAACCCGCTGACGGGCAAGGGACTCAAGCTTGGCCAGCGGCTCTGTTATCTGAACGGCATGATGCACTTCTTCTACGGCATCCCGCGCCTCGTGTTCCTCACCGCGCCGCTGTCGTATCTGTTCTTCGGCGCGCACGTGATCCAGGCGGCGGCGGGCACGATCGCCATTTACGCGTTGCCGCACATGATGCATGCGAGCATTACGAACTCGCGCATGCAGCGCCAGTTCAGGCATTCGTTCTGGGCCGAGGTATATGAATCCGTGCTGGCGTCGTACATCACGGCGCCCACCTTGCTTGCGATGATCAACCCGAAGCTCGGCAAGTTCAACGTGACGGCCAAGGGCGGCCAGATCGCAAAGGATTACTTCGACTACAGCATCTCGCGGCCGTACCTGATCCTGCTGGTGCTGAACCTGCTGGGGTTTATCGCGGGGATCGTGAACATTTACATTCATTGGGACGTGAAGAGCGAAGTGAACACGGTGCTGCTCAACCTTGCGTGGACCACGTACAACATGCTGATCCTCGGCGCGAGCGTGGCGGCTGCAAGCGAACGCAAGCAGGTTCGCTCCACCCATCGCGTGGAAATGAAGATGCCCGTGATGCTCAAGTTTTCAACCGGCCGCACGCTCGCCTGCGAAACCATGGACTACTCGGAAGGCGGCGTGGGCGTGAGGCTGCCGGGCGACCTGCAAGTGCCGCTGCACGAGAAGGTCACCGTATCGCTGTTTCGCGGCGACGAGGAATATGCGTTCCCCGCAACCGTCGGCTTCAGCGCCGTCGGCCGCGTCGGGCTGCGTTTCTCGGCGCTCACGCGCGAGCAGGAATTCGAGTTCGTGAAGACCACTTTTGCCCGCGCCGATGCCTGGACCCATTGGGCCGAAGGGCGCACGCCGGACGCGCCGCTGCGCGGTCTGCGCCATGTGCTGACGGTGGGCGTGGGCGGTATCGGCGCGTTGTTCGAGCATCTTTTCAATGACGCGCGGACGTGGGTTGTGACGCGTGCCCCGGGCGCTAAAAAACTGAAGACCAAAGACTGACATGCGTAAGGGAATCACGATGCTGCGCCCGGGCAACCGCCGAGGCGAACTAGATCAGGCTGTGCCCGCGCCGCTGCGCTCCCGCCCGATCGCCCGTGCGTTGATGCGCTCGCTCGCTTGCTGGATGGCGTTGCAGACCGCGTTGGCCGTGCCGCTGGCATCGCTTGCGAGTGCTGCGGCCGCCTTGAGCGCCAGAGAAGCTTCGGCCGCGGCGACACCGGCCGCACCTGCGCCTACCGCGACTGGCGGCGTGCCGCTGCCCGGCCCTGCCGCGCCATATAACAAGCTGACCATCGAACAACCGCCGCTCGCCGTGGCCGTGCCCGCATTCGGGCAAGCGGCATCGGGCGCGGTGGGTGCATCGGCGGTGCCGGCTGTCAAGACGCTGGCATCGAAGACGCCGACAACCGCCGAACCCGGCACGCTGGTCCCGGGCGGCCGCCGCCAGACACTGACCTTCGCCGATCTCGGCGCACTCGACCCGCTGCAACTACGCGGCACCGACGGCCAGAATGGCGTGCCGTTCTCGGTGCGCGGCGACGAAGTCGTGACGGGCGCGGTGCTGCATCTGATCTATAGCTATTCGCCGTCTCTCCTGCCGTCGATTTCGCAATTGAAGGTGCTGGTCAACGGCGAAGTTGCCGCGACCCTGCCGGTGCCGCGCGATCAGGCCGGCATTCTGGTGGCGCGCGATGTGTCCATCGACCCGCGCTTCATCACTGAATTCAACCACCTGAACGTGCAGTTGATCGGCCATTACTCGCAGCAATGCGAGGACCCGTCGAACTCCACGTTGTGGGCCACTGTC
>Ga0163162_10004063_pt1 | contig 14043 bp, 22 predicted proteins | sample S55metaG_FD_115310 | JGI IMG/M metagenome (GOLD analysis project Ga0163162, IMG submission 115310) | Switchgrass rhizosphere microbial communities from Kellogg Biological Station, Michigan, USA - S5-5 metaG | ecosystem: Host-associated > Plants > Roots > Rhizosphere > Soil | place: USA...
CCGTGTCTATCCATGATGCCCTCCTGAAAAACGGCGGCAGCCGGACGGTGTTTGTGCCGCCCGGCCGCGCCCAGCGCGATGATCGCCCAAATCATGCCTATCGGCGCGCGAACGCACCGGAAGGCATGAGGGCCTGAAAGCGCCAGGAAATTGTGATCTGTGCCGGAACGAGGCGGTGAAGACGAGTCGCCGCGTCACCTATGAGATGGTGCGTGGTAGGCGCGAATACAAGCCGTCTCCCACAAGAGCTTCGCATGCGATTAGGTGGCGATGCGCCCGCATGCTAGACTGTCCTTGCCGCCAGCCGTCGATCCGAGCACTGGCGGTTGAGAGACCTCCGGGACAATCTGCAAGACCCTGTCCGCGCTCCCGCTCGCATTTGGAGGTATCCATCCGATGCAACAGTACAAGATGGCTTTTCTGGACAAGCTGGATTTCATCGTCACGGTGCGGAATTTCGAGGGTGTGGACGACATTGCCGCGCTGGCGCATGCCTATACGCTGTGCGGGACCCACGCCATAAATATCACCCAGGCCGGCCGCCGCGTCGGCGAAGTCGCCAAGGGCACTCAGGAGGGGGCGTCCGCCGCCTGAATTGCCGCGCCCGATATTCGGCGAGCGATTTTATCGGCCCATTTTGCGCGTCTCACCAGTCTGCTCCAAGTCCTCATCGCGGTAGAGACAGCGGGCGATGACCATGCCCGCATGCAACCGGACGGCGACGGCGCGCTCCCGTCGCAGCATTGACGTGCGCTGATGTCGTCGCTTCTCGCCCAGAACGCTTTGCCCCACCTGCCCTGCCAGTGCGCCATGGCTTAGAAAGAGTCTGAATGTCTGAAAAATCAATCGATGTGCCACCTCACGTCGCGGAGACAATCCAGGCCATTGCTCTATTGCACTCCGAGCATCATAGGAAATCGACGCTTGCCGAGCGTATCGTTGACCAAGCAACGACTTCCGTCGGTCGCCCCACATTTCTCTTGGCCCTGATGGGTGCAGCGGGGCTCTGGGTCGCACTCAACACCTTAGCGACGCTGAGCGGCAGATTGGCGCCGGACCCGCCCCCATATAACTGGCTCCAGCTGCTATTCTCGGTCACTTCCCTGGTGATAGCCGTGATGATCCTCATTAGTCAGAGCCGGGCCGATCGATTTGCGAATTTGCGAGAACAGATGACCCTTGAAGCGACTTTATTAACAGAGCAGAAAACCAGAAAAATAATCGAACTCCTTGAGGAATTGCGGCGGGATAGTCCGGGAGTTCGGGATCGGGAGGACGTTGAAGCGGATCAAATGGCGGCGAAGGCCGATCCCCATGACGTGTTGGCTGTAATCGAAGAAACCGAGCTGGTGCCGCCGACTATCAGCGAACCGGCGCCCTAGGCGGCAAGCGTTCGATCTCGCGTTCCATTCATGTAGACCGGACGGGTTTTTCATTCAGGAAGCGGCAGATGCCGATGGGGGAATAGAGACGGTCGTAGACCTCAAGGCATTCGCCCGGCAAATTGTGCGGCCCTTCGAACAGAATATAGTTGGGCGCGGCAACGGGGTGCGATGCCGGCGGTGCAGCACCGGTGACATACCAGCCCGGACCGTTCCAGCCTTGGGCGTCAGGACTTGCATCAGCGGTGCTGGCGCCTGCAAGAAGGCACGCAAACATCATCATCGTGAGTTGGACTTTTTCCATCTGGTCAGCTCGGCCGGCCAAAGCGCGGCAAATGCAATGTTCCCATCACCCGAATGGATCGGCTGAGGTCCGCTGCAAAAACAGGCTTGGTGGTCGGCTTTGGCGCCGCCGCGACTTGGCGAGGCGTGGCGGAAAGCTCAGGGGCGGGGCTGCGACAGGTCATTATCATTCCTTGGAGTGGCCTGGGAACGCTTCGCGGCGGTTTTCGCGAACCGTGAGCGGGCGTCGTGCAGGAAGCGGGCGGCGCGTTCTTTCAATCCGGGGTCCATTCCTTCATGCTGAAATGCAATTTCCCGGAACACGGTTTGCTTAAAACCGTGCGGCAGCTCGCTCCAATGCGATACGACGCTTTGTCCGAAACTGCGGAGAATATCGTCGGACGCGTAACGGAAACCGGTTTGCGGCATCACAGCGGGTGCGCCTCCTTCGTTTTCCCAGTTCGAGAGCACGCTCGAACTGTCATACAGGTCGCGGTCACTTGCATCCATGATCCTGGTCCCTTTCGCTCATTTTGAACGTGGCATGGCTCTATCACCACGTGTTGTATCAGGCGCTACCCGCCATCCAGCTACTGCTGGCGCACGGCGGAAAGCGGTTACCGGTCAATCAAAACGCCATTGGCCATCGGTGGCGCGGCAAGCGGTGCCTTGGTGGCTGAGTTCGCGGTCGCCGCGATAGGTGGTCAGGGTGAAGTCGCGGCATTGAATGCCTGACCTGCGGTATTCGCGGACTGGCTGGAAATAGCCGCGCGCCTGGCCATGATTCCAGTCATAGCGCTGGCCGATATCGCCATTGAGCCCGTCCGAATAGGTACGAAAGGCGTAAGGCTGGTCGTCGCATTCTATATCCTTGGCGACGGTGTTGCCCAGCAGTCCGCCGAGCACGGCGCCGCCCGCGATGGCGCCGCCATTGCCGTTGCTGACAGCCGAACCGGCCAGGCCACCGGCGGCAGCGCCGAAGATGGTGCCGGCCGCGATATTGCCGACACGGCAGTTTTGCTCATACTCGCCTTGGCGATAATAGTTCGCGGACCGGTCGTAGCGCGTGCCGGCGCCATATTGCTCCTCGCGCCGCCACTGCGTCCGCATTTTGCGATATTGTCCGTTTTGATCGTAATATCCGGCCAGGTCAGACTGGCTGTAATAGCCGTCCGGATCACGTGGGGGCCCGTAACCCTGTGCCGTTGCGGGCAAAGCTGTTGCCAGCAAGACCGCCGCCGTCGCCATGAATGCAATCCTGTTTTTCATGATATAGCCCAAAAGTAGATATCGCGCCCCAGCCGCCGGCTGAAGGATGACGCACGAAGTCTGATTGAATGGAATAACGGCGCAGTGGTAACGCGCCCATCTGGGCTAAGTTCCCAGCCCTGGCTTAGGATGCTACCGCAACGGGCCATGCAATATCGCTATTGCCAATGCGCTAAGAAACAGGAACGCCGCAGCTCCTATCACCGTACAAGCTACCCGTCCTCGTTTCATGTCGATCGACGTCGTAGTAGCGGTGTAACTTTGCGGCTCCATCATGCCGGGGTGGCCTTATGGCGACACGCATCCGAATCGTGGCGCTACGTCGGTCCCATCGAAATGGCCGTCCTGGCGTCCACGCTGCCCTGCAGGTTATCCCATAGAAAAAAGCCGCCCATCGTACCGACAACAATTAGCGCGCCCAAAAGAAGGCCCACCAACGGATTTCCCAGATTGACAATGGCGCGTTTCGAATCAGTTCGAAACGGCTTGGGCACTTCCGCTTCGGTTTTAAACTTAGCGAACTCGTCCGAAAGCAACTGCGACAGAATGTTGTATCTGCCATCCTCCGTTTCATCTTTCAGCAATTCCTGAAAGCCGGTGATATCTTTTGTGGCAGTCCAATCGGCTCGCATTCGTTCTTGGGTCATGTTCGTCATGATTAAACTCCTGCATCTGGGAAGGTCATACGCGGCCTCTGATAAGCCCTCATGTCTTTCAAGCAGATTCCCGGGCTCCCAGCGGGCAAGGTTGGCCGGCCTGCGCTGCGAAATCTGTACCGGATTGACCATCCAGCATCCGCGTCAGGAAGCTTGGTCCAATGCCAAAACCAACCCGGCAGGGGCTTATTTTGCCGGGTCAGTTTCGGAGACGGGGCCTCCATCTGGGAGGAGCTGGGCGGCCCACGAAAAACAACTTAAACCCGGCCGCGACGCGAAACTGAGCAAGATTGATCATTGTTTGCGATTTTTCGCTTTGGTCGCGAAATAAGTCGAGTTGCCGCCGCCGATAACGGCGGAACTTTGTTGGCGCGACAACGTTACTTCGCCGAAGATGATCAGAAGAGCAATTTCATGCCTCTCATTTACATCGTCGGTGTGTTGATCGTTGTCGGAGTCCTTCTCTGGCTGGTAAACAACTACATTCCCATGGACGGCAAAATCAAAAGCATCCTAAACGCGGTTGTTGTGATCGCGGTGGTCATCTATCTGCTGCAGGTTTTCGGACTTCTCGGCACCCTCGAAAATATCAAGGTAGGGCATATCTCCGGCACGTGAATCAGGTGACGCATGAATACCCTGCCCGACGTATTTGAATTTCCTGTCTCTACCAGCGGCAGGCCGGCGGCCTGGCTGACGGTATTTGTAATGATCGTGATTGTGCTGGGGGCGACAGCGGCGATCGTGGCAATGAACTATGTGCCCGGCGAGGATTTCCAGGCCACCGCCGGCCCCTAAACGGGTCTCTCCCCTATTCTCTTTCTTCCTGCTCCATGACGCAAATATTAGCGGCCTGCTTGCAGCGGATTGGAGCGCCCGCCGTTAACTTTCCATGGCTCACAGCGCATCCAAGTCTGTTGCACAACTCCGCGCCCTAGCGGGTGCCTGGCGCCAGCAGGCTGACAATGCGACCAGTCCTGACCGTGCCGAGCAGATGCTTCGTACCGCTGGAGAGTTTGATGAGAAGGCCAGGCGGCTGGAAAATCCCGCGCCCGCGAACGACGCATCCACCGGGCAATCCGCATGATGCTGCTCGCATACCGATGACGCCCGGGTGCCACAGGCGCCAGAATGTGAGACGGGTTACTGGGAACGTGCGCACCGACGAACGCTCCGCAGACATGACTTTCCTCCAACAGGAAAGATATTCTACGACTTCAGAGGGCGAATACTGTGCAAAATTGCTCACCCAATCCTGGCGCGCGATGAGTTTGCAAAGTGTCATTCAGCCGTGCAACGCCAGATAGTCGCTGGTCATGACGCCGTCTCTGGGATGTTTTTGGACCAGCATGGTGCCGACACAATGTTCAGGCTCTGATGTGCGGCTGTTCGTGGAGAACCAGGTTCAACAAGGATTTGTGGACCTCGATATGGCCGTTATAGCTGATGAATCCCAGCTTGCGGAACCGGTTCATGAAAAAGCTGACGCGCGAGCGGGTGGTTCCTATCATTTCGGCCAAGGTTTCCTGGCTGATCCTGGCGATGATCGGTTCCGGCCGGCCCTCGTTGCCGTAATTTGCCAACAGCAACAGCAGGCGCGCCAGCCGCCGCTCGCTGGAATTGAACAATTGATCGATCAGGTCGGCCTCGACCCGGATGGTGCGGTTGAGGATATGGGTCATGAACATCTGGGAAAAGTCCGGTTGCTCCTGGACCAGACGGACCATTTCGGGTTTTTCGATCCGCATCACGGTGGCGTCCGTCATGGCCGAAACAGTCACCAGGCGCCGCGCCTGGCCCGCCATGCAGGCTTCACCAAAGAATTCGTCCGGGCCAAGCAGTGAAGCGACCGCTTCCTTGCCTCGCTCGGATACGACCGTGATTTTGAGTTTGCCTTTCTGAACATAAAAAACGGCGTCGGCCGGATCGCCCTGGAAGAAAACGACATCGTTCTTGCGGTATTTTGCGATGGTTCGTCCCTTGTCCGGCTGGGCGAGGAAAAGCGCGGAGGGTGTCTCTGATCCCTTGGCCTTTTTCGGGCGGGGCCGCTGCGGCCTTGTCATGACGCGTCCTTGCTGCCGACAAGCGCCTTAGCTTCTTTCATCACGGCACGGCGATCCGCTCCATCGGGAGCCGCCGTGCCGTGCAAGGGCGATTCGGGATAATAAACCAACGTCTTCCAGCGCGGTTCGCCCCGCAACACTTCGATGCGCCATCTTTTGTAGTGGATTTCGTCCATTGCCGCGTCGCCTTATTGAACGCCAAGGCAGTATCACATCGTCGGATGGCGCTGCCCTTGATGCGGGCCAACTACGTCTGGTACCGGACATTGACCCTGTTAAGTCATCAAGTCCATGCTGGTGGGCGGTAATACAGTCGGCGTGCCTTAATTGACACCCAGCCAAGATGGGATCAGGGTCGACGGATCGGCCAATTGGGCCGGCTGAGAGACAAGCGGCCCTCCGAAGTGGTTGCGCGCTCCCTTCTAACGGAGGCGAGCATGGCGAGAATCGATCACGCACGATGGCTGGCCACGGCGAATATCGCCCGGTTTCGCGAGCTCTTGGTATCCTCCACCGACAGTTTTCAGCGCAAGCAACTGGAAGAATTGCTGACGCGCGAAATGAAGAGGCTGGCGGGACTCCGCGGGATTGCCGGCAAACCTGCAAGATCCCGGATGAACAAGCCACCCGCCCTGGCAGTGTCGACCGAAAAAACAGCGACATGATCAGGGTGGACGGTGGCGAGGTGCGCCAGTCCAAAGCCGCGGCCAGCTTCAACCGGCTGCTCGCCCTGCTGGCGCCGGCCGATCATGCGCGGCTTCGTCCCCATCTTGAGCCTATGGCCCTGAAATACCGCCAATCGCTATACCGGGCCAACAAACCCATCGGCTTTGTCTATTTCATCGAGACGGGCGTTGGCTCGCTGGTGAACACCATGGCGAATGGCGATGCGGCCGAAGTCGGCACCATCGGAAATGAAGGCGTCGTGGGACTGCCGCTTATTCTGCAGGACGAACGGTCGCCGACCAGCGTATATGTCCAGGTGCCTGGCTCAGGCCTGCGCATGACAGCTTCATTATTTCAGAGTGAACTGGCACGAAGCGCCTCGATGCGGAGAGTGATGCTCCGCTACAGCCATGCCTTCTTCAACCAGGTGGCGCAATCGGCGGCCTGCAACCAGTTTCATTCCCTGGAGCAGCGCTGCTGCCGCTGGCTCCTGATGACCCATGACCGGATGGGGTCGAACGAGTTTCTTCTAACGCAGGAATTCTTGGCGATGATGCTGGGCGTGCAGCGGACCGGAGTGACAGCGGCGGCGGGTGCTCTGCAGCGGGCAGAACTCATCAATTACCGCCGCGGCAACGTCACGATCCGCAATCGCCGCGGCTTGGAGCGCCGCGCCTGCGAGTGTTATGGGATATCCAAACGGGAGTTCGATCGCTTGCTGGGCGGCAAAACAACGGGCCGGCCTTGAAATGACTGCCGGAGCCCGATCGGATGCCGGAATTGAGCCCTTTTCGTCTCTCGCGCGTTAATGCTCGGATCGGGCGAGTCGCTACGAGTTTTTCACACCGAGAATGACTGTCAGGCCGTCCCCGTTTCGCAGGGATGACCGCTCTATTGCGAGTGGGTCTCAGGGTCGGTTCAGGCCATAGGAGAAATAGGATGAACTTTATTTTCACGGCCGCATTGGCGGCTTCGCTTTTGGCCGGCACCGCGGCAATGGCGCAGCCCGGCGACAAGAATGGGGATCGCCGTGGCGAGCAGACTGATCGCAAGGCGCAGAAAGCCGAAGCAAAGGCTGAGGACAAGAAAGAGAAACGGGAACCAGACCAGGCCGCTGGCGCTCCGAGGGCGCTTGGGCCTTCCGAGCGCGCCGCGGATTCGCGCCCGCAAGAACTGGGCCGCAATCCGGCCGGCGCGCAGGTCAACCTACCCTCGCCCGTCGCCACCACACCTGTCGCGCCAACCCAGGCCGCGCGAGACGCATCGCCGAATTCCGGTGAGCAAAGACGCGGTGACCGCAACGCCTCCAGCGCACAGGTCAACCAGGCCGCCCCCGTCGCTACAGTACCTGTTGCGCCAATCCAGGCCGCGCGAGACGCTCCCCGCTATTCGGACCAGCAAAGTCGGGGCGATCGCAATGGGCCGGACATGCGGATGAGCCAACCCGCGCCTGCACCCACCGCGGCGCCAAGCCCGGCGGTGCGCGACGCTTCCCCCTACACGCGCGGACAGCCTAGTCGCATGCAGGCACAGCAGTCTGCGCCAACACCCCAACCTCAGGATATGCGCAGACAGACCGACCCCATGCAGGCACAGCAGCCTGCGCCAGCTCCTCAATATCAGGATACGCGCAGACAGGCTGACCGCATGCAGACACAACAGCCCGCTCCAGCTCCTCAATATCAAAACCGGCAATACCAGGCCCCGCAATATCGGACGCAGCAGTCTCAAACAGGCAACCCGGCCACTGGCGCTGGGGATAACCGCGCGGGCGATCGCTGGTCGCGTGGCGACCGGCTGCCCGATCAGTACCGGCAAGACCGGTATTACGTGAACGACTGGCAGCAGCATGGCCTCAGGCAGCCGCCCGGCGGCTATCGTTGGGTTCGTGATGACAGCAATGATTTCTATCTTTCACTGATCGCTACCGGCGTCATCGCCGACGCCGTCTATCGTTCCGACCGCGACGACCGCTGGCGCCAGCGTTATTCGAACTATTACAGCTATAACGACGACGTCTATTATCGGGAGTGCCGCCGTTCACCGGATCCCGCGGGCATTCTTGCCGGCGGATTGATCGGGGGCCTGTTGGGCAACAGCATCGGCCGTGGCGGCAATCGCACCGGCGCCACTATCGCCGGCGTGATCGTGGGCGGCGCCGTGGGCGCGGCGCTGACCAGGAACATGGGCTGCGAGGACCGCAGCTATGCCTACAAGGCCTATTACAACGGCTTCAATTCGGGCCGGCCCGGCAGCTATCAGTGGCGCAATCCCCGCAACGACAATCGCGGTGAATTCCGCATAGGCGGTTACTACAACGACCCTTATGGCTTTCGCTGCGCCCGCTTCAACCAGGTCACGTATATTCGGGGGCGGGCGTACAGAGCCAATGGTGTGGCCTGCCGCCAGCCAGACGGTAGTTGGACCATCGTGAGCTAGGCACCCACTTAGTACAGGAGATATTCATGTCCCTCGGAACCATATTGCTCATCGTGCTTGTCATCGCTCTTCTGGGCGGATTCAGCGGCATAGGCGGCGGCCCCTTTTATGGCACGGGCTATTATGGCGGCGGCGGGCTCGGCCTGGTACTGGTGGTGGTTCTGATTCTGGTCGTGCTGGGAAAGCTCTGACCGCGGAATAGCGCGATCTGCATTTCGGCTGGAACGCAGGGCGATAGTTGAAATGGCCCACCGAAGTTTACAACCTCGATTGCTCGCGCCGGCGCGCGATCCAGGCATTGGCTTCTACTTCGGTCGCAAAACCGGGAATTTCCCTGTTGGCCCATTCCGGCCGTGACATCACGACGGTGTACTGACCGTTCTTCTGCAGCCTGACGATGTAGCGCGCCGACCGCTCCATCTTTTCGATTCCCTTCAGCATGCGCGAACCTTCCTACACGTGGCTTTGGTAGATGGTCGCAAAGCAGGTACGGACTTTGCTATCGTTCGCACTGAACCAGCTTCCAGGCCGATCTATTTGCCGTGTCCAGCTCAAATGGCGGACCCTTGGCGTCCGGAGTATTGAAACGCGGGCACTCGCGCCGCTTTCCAGAACATACCTCTGCCTTGATTGCGCCGCCTGAATTTCAGCCGTCAAGGCCCGGGCGCATCTGCCGGCGGATCGCGGCGCTTGGTATGCGACACGGCGGACATGACCCCCAACCCGATTGCGATCAAGGCACCGACGATGATCCAGGTACTGGGGACGTGGAGAAGATAGGCCCCATATCCCAATCCGCCCAGCAGCACAAAGAAGCCGAAGACGTAAAGGCTGAATGCCGACATGGAGACCTCTCAAAGAGTCTCTGCAGCAACGCGTGCGGGGAACTTTTGTTCCGTCATCGCTTACATACGTTCAACGGGCGCTGCAGAATAATAAGTGAATATGGCCCTGCTGCGTAAGGATCCAGCTGCCTAGGCGTTGCTCTATAAGACCACATTTTTTCAGATACCGAGAGTTGGATGATGTAACCTCCTTGCGGCTGAACACATTCCGAAGAGCGGCGACCTCCTCGTTAGAAAGCAGGTGGCCTTTGTGGGCGCCGCGGCGAGAATAATAAGGCATTCAGGGTTCTCCTATAGGGGACAACAGGTCCCATTCACGCAGCCTTCAGCCTGGCAGGCCGAGATACCGGCATAGACTTTGGATTTGGCGCACCTCCAACGGGATTCCGGTTGCGGCTTTATCGAGCCGCCGGGGCGCTTGCCGCTTCCGAGCTTCTCACGTGACATCGAGAGCGCTTGAAGTGTGCCTTCCACCGTTTGGTCCTTATCTGCAACGACACTCCATCCTGGGACTTGATGCGGCCGGTCATATCGTCACGCAAGTAAGGACTTGGCATCAATCTTGTGTCTTTGCTTAGGTGGAAAGGCCTTTTGTGCTTCTTTTTCGCCGCCAGAGGCGAGTTTGCAGAGTGACAACGCTCAGAAAAGGATTGGGACCATAAAGATACCCGATATGGCAGCAGCCAGCCGTCGCCCTTATCTCTTGATAGGCGGTCCCTCCTCGCAGTCAACAGAAGGGCAAGCGGTCGTGAAAGGGGGCGTTCGGGCAATCAGCCTTCAGTTGCCCACATGATGCTCCGCCCTCATCAATGGCTCTCTTCTAGCCGGTGGCCTAACCCATACAGCAGCCAATTTCAGACCCGGCATGACCGAGCCCTAACACGCGCCCAGGGTATTTGTGCGCGCCTCGGAGGCCCCGCCTGGGCAGGCATTGATGAACTGGACCCTCCCAAGCCCAGGGGAATGAGATAGGCGACCTACAACCGGCTAATCGCAGAATCCCGAAGGTTAGAATCCGTGGCGGACGAACGAATATTTTTCCTTATCAATCAACGGCAGCGTCTGAGTTAGCCAACATATTTCGATATGGCGCCGTTGATAGTCAGGACGTTCCGGGCTCGCCCAAATATGACCGCTTTGCGCCAATAGCGGACATTGGTCATGGCTTCGGAGTTTTGCTGGGTTAAGGTGGCAAGATGACAACTATGGGGAAGCCGACATGAAAATCCTGATCGCACTTGCAGCGCTTGTGTGCGCCTCGGCAGCACAGGCTGACACTGGGGTCGATACGACGATCCGCCAGTTCGGCGACGCTTTCAACAAGGGCGACATTAAGGCTGCGAAAGCGTTGCACGTCGCCAAGCCGGTCATTATCGACGAGGTTGGGCCTCACCTGTGGACGGGGCCAAAGGCGTTTGCTGGCTGGCTTACTGACTTGGCCAAGTCGGAAGCCGCTGAGGGAAAGACTGAGGGCCAAGTGGCTTTAAGCGCACCAACCCGCGAAGTTGTGTCCGGTCACAGCGCCTACGTCATCGTTCCCTCGACGTACAGCTTCAAGCAAAAAGGCAAGACCTTGCGCGAGACTGCCCAGATGACTTTTGTGCTGACCAAGGTTTCGTCGGATTGGAAAATCGCCGCCTGGACCTGGACGGGGCCGGAGGGCGTGCCCGTCAATTAAGCTGCCCCCAAAGAGCGTGGTACGGGAGCGGCTATACCCGTGGCGCAAGAATTGCGGAGGTCCGCTTTGGGTCAAAAGCGGTCGTTTGGCCTATGTCCGCTTTGCGCCAATAGCGGACATTCAGGCTCAGAGGAGGGTATAATACAGTTTAGAGATGCTATCCCAACCGAAAGGGCGACCATGCCGTACTCTCTTGAAGATTTGAAACGAAAACTCGCAGACGACGGGTGGCGTGCCAACACCGGCAGTTCCGCATTTCCTGTACAGGGCACTCTTGGGGAAATGGTCGAGGGAGCTCATGGCCGTCGCAAGAGCGGTCAGGCTGTGGGGATTGTCGAAGAGGTCGAGACTGAGATTAAGATCGACATGCTTCAATTAGAGGAGCTTTGGTGGCATATGGGGCTGCCGACGATTTAGGCACCACAGCCACCCGCCAAACGTGGGTCGCTTTGGGTCAAAAGCGGACATTCGTCCGTTAACGCCTCGCGAGCTCGACACCCGCAAACGAAAACGGCGGCACGATGTCCGCTCTCTCATGCTCGCCGCTGTAGGACCCGTCTGAAGTCGCATGCGAGATTCAATATTGGCCGGTCAGCGCCATTAATACGCCTGCTGCTATTAGAATTGCAGCCAATGCAATTGCGCGCGTTTGCTCGTTCCAGGAATACCAACTGTTAGATCGTCTCGACGCGGCGCGAAGTTGGGTACTTTCTTTGAACGACATGCACGCCTCACTGGCAGCACCGAATTATCTACGGATACCTAATTGCTTGCGAAACCGGGCGACGTTTTCCGTGGAAATCCATTTCTCAATGTCCGCGGTTGTCATTGGGAAGGAACCGCTAACTTCACGATTTTAGCTTGATTTTGTATAGTTCGCTGGAAAGCAATTGAGCGAGAATTTTGTATTTTCCGTCCTCAGTTTCTGCATTCAGCCTTTCCTGAAAGTTACCCATATCCTGGGTCGCTACCCAGTCAGCCCATAGCTGTTCTTTAGTCTTTTGCGTCATGGCTCAACTCCATCATAGTGATGGGAGCGCGCGGCCTTCGTGACAGGCTCTCATGTCTCTCAAGCGGGGCCAGGTGCCCCGACAAAAACATAATCTACGGTCCGCCTGGAGAAATCTGTGCTGAATTGACCATCAGCGACCCGACTTTTGGCCTATTCTGCAGTCTCACGGTTAAGGGCCCCGTCCCGGGTCTCAGCCCCCTTGATCCAGCTAACCCGGCGATCCCTGCAGCTGCCGGGTTAGTTTTGGCACTATTTGCGCGGTTTGAACTATGATGGGGATTGATGGCATAAGCCGCGGACTAGAGTCATGAAATGGGTTCTTTCCTGAAACTATGGGCGTGGGCAGTGATGATCGCGCGAGCCATGGCGGCCATAGCGGTGATCGCCAGAGCAACTCTCAAAGAGGACCCTTAAGCAGAAGACCGAGCCGGATCAGCGGCAAATGCTCAGAGAACTATTGGCGCGGGAATGTCCGCTACCGGACATTATTTCGCCCCAATGAGGGAACTCCAGTGAGCAAGCGTCCGTTTAAGGTGTGTAGCCAAAGTGACAAAACAAAAAAATGGCGAATTGCAGCTATCTAGACAGACCCAGCTCTTCACTTTCAATTCCGGTGAACACGCATATGGAGGTGCGGACCTTTGCGGCTGGAGTGCAATTGACGACAAAAACGCTCCTGCCTGATGACGTACTTCTGAGCGGCTGGTTAGGCCTGGGACGGCCCGACTGCAAAGGCCAGAATTTGATCGGCGTGCTGTTGCCTGGCGACCGGATCGGAACAGTCTTGGATATCCGGCTCTGCTCAGTGGTTACCCTTACCTCAGTCAGCGTTATCTCGGGCGAGTCCTCTGAAGAGGGTATAGATCAGGGTCACCACTTGGTTCGGCAATGCGTACGGACATGCCATTTTAGCGCATTGGATCGAATAGAAGATTTTTTCCTGGAAACGTACAAGCGACTTGAAGCGGTGGGACTGGCGTCCAACTGGACCTTTGGATGTCCGCTATCACAAGCAGTCCTTGGCAATCTTCTGGGCCTCAGCACCGCCCATGTGAATAGAACCCTCAAGCAGCTGCAGATTGAAGGGCGCGTACTTATTGACGGCCAGGGCATCACGCTGCTTCGCGATATTGATGCAAGCCTTTCAGCAACCGATACTTCTGTTATGCGAAGACCGGGGGCGCCGACCAGCGCTGTGAGCCCGGAAACGTTCCGCGAAGTAGCGGCCTAATCCAACAACCAATGGCCGCGTTGGCGCGACGATGAGCAAACGCGGCTCGTGATGCCTGGCTGTGACTATCGCTCTAACGGGAGATGAACTCATATCCCTTCGCCAATTTGGCGTCCGATCTTCCTGCCTAATGCAATCACGCCAACGCCGCCAGCAATCTTTTGAGCGCGGCTGCCGATATGGGTCAAAAGCGGACGTTGGACTGCCCGCGAACGAGTGACCGCTTTCGGGGGTAAAGCGGACATTCAGCTGGTAGGCGTCAAATGACCGCTTTTGACCCATAGCGGACATTCGTTACGGTGGTGATGCGTGTCGCTGCCTGGCGGCTCATGCTGTGGAAGTGGCCGACGAGGATGGGAACGTATTGAGCCGGCTCAAGGTCGAGCCCAAGTACCTAGTGGCCTGATTGCAGGGTTATTAAGCGGCAAGCATTCTACGCATTGCAGCCCATACCTGCGAATGCTCATAGGGTTTGGAAAAGAAAAGGCCGCCTTCGGGAAGCGCCGCCTTATCAAGCGAC
>Ga0163162_10004064_pt1 | contig 14043 bp, 6 predicted proteins | sample S55metaG_FD_115310 | JGI IMG/M metagenome (GOLD analysis project Ga0163162, IMG submission 115310) | Switchgrass rhizosphere microbial communities from Kellogg Biological Station, Michigan, USA - S5-5 metaG | ecosystem: Host-associated > Plants > Roots > Rhizosphere > Soil | place: USA: Michigan...
AATCCAACTTCCCGTTCCCACTTTTTGATCACTTCCAACTCACCGGGACGCGCGGCGTCGTCGAGAAGGATAGTTGAACCGGTCGGCAATCGGTCGCCCAAAACAGGCAATAAGCCATAACGGCCGCCTTTAGTTGATCCCGGCGGCCCATCGCAAATCACCAGTGAAAATTCATGTGGCATTTGTGTCAATGGTGGTTCGTACCAAACAAACTCTCCGTAATCGATCAAAGGAGACCAGCATACCCGGACGCGCGTGATGCGATTACGCGCGAGTACTTTAGTAAGACGTGTTTTCCACTCAGGAGAATGTTCAAGTGACCACACTTCGATATTGCGTCTTTCACTCAAAATCGCGAGCAAAATCGTCGTAGCTCCGGTACCACACTCGAGGATCGGTCCCCGTGTATCAATCGACAACCGGGCAACGGCTTCAAGATAGTCCAGGGTAGCTGCGTAACTCTCGTTACCCCATCCAGTGATTAGCTCTGATAACAACTCCCGGCTCGGGACATCCATGTCAAACTTTCTGAGCTTTCTGATGGCGTGGCGGAGTTGACGGTTTAAGAGAGCCCGCTTGACAGGGCGTTTAATCCGCTCCGGAAAGACGCGCCGAACGTTCGGATTCCTGATCATTGACTTATGGAACACTCGATTCCGCCGTGTTTCCAAATTGACACGAGTTACTCAGAAGATGTAACGACAGCAGTTTGGTTCGAACGTAGGAGCACTATCGAACTCTTGATATCGGCAAGAGCTTTCCTGCCCGCCGGCATCAATAACAGGGCCAGGGGCAGGGTGATCGCTATGATAATGCCACACCCCACGCACCCGACAACTGGATTGCCAATGAAAACGAACTTGCGGAAAGCAAGACACATCGCCAATGAAAACGACGACGCGATCGTGAAAGGCGCCAGCAATCGATAGAAATCACTCATCCGTACCGGCCCGGAACGCCCAACAAACCAATAGAGCAGCGGATTGGCGATCAGGACTCGTCCTAACGACCACGACGCCGCGACACCAACTACTCCCCACGGCAAACCGGCAAGTATTGACAAGACCGAAATCGGCGCGTTTATTAATGACCACCGTAGCATGTCACGCACGCGTCCTTGACTTACCAGCAGCCAGCCCCCCGTAGCCGCCACCGGCTGAAACAGTCCAGCGATGCTCATAAATACAAAGATTTTGGCCGTGTACTGCCACTGCGTGCCTAAAACGATCCGCACCAGCCAATCTGACGTCGCAAGCATCAACGTAATTGCCGGCATCGTCAGCATGATGACTTTTTCCATGATGCGAAGATACGCTTGCCGGTATCTATCGGGGGCATCCGCCAGACGGCTCAACGCTGGAATGGATACTGTCGCGAGTGGCTCGTTGATCTGATCAGTGGGCAGACTGAGGAGCTGTGCGGCCTTCGAATAGAGGCCTAAAGGCTGCGGGCCAAACATGCGCCCGACGATCAAGTTGTCGCAGTTTTTTGAAACGTAATTGACGAGCGCGTAGCCCGTGACGTTGCCGCCGAACGAGAGCATTGAGCGCACGCCTGAGTTGCGTCGCGGACGGCCGGGACGCCAGCGACACGTCAGCCAAACACCCAAAGCGTTCGAAGCAAGCAGGGCGAGTTGACTGAACACGAGGGCCCAATAACCGGCGCCGCGCCAGGCGAGAACGATGCCGACCGCATAACCGGTTGTCATCGATAACAACGCAATCAGGCTGAGCGCATAAAAACGCATCTGCCGCTTCAGTAAGGCTTCGTGCTGAACCGCCAGCCCACCAAAGATGAACCCGATTGCGGTCACGATGGTTATGGCGACCAGATGCGGCTCAGAATAAAACCAGCCGATCAGCGGCGCTAACATGATCATAATGGCCGTGATTCCGATACTCAGCGCGATATTGACCCAGAACAGCGTGCTAATCTGTTCGTAACTGATCTCGGCCCGTTGCACCGTCGCTAGCGACAGCCCGAGATCTTTGAACATCGCGACGAACCCGGTGAACACGGCTACCATTCCGATGAGGCCGTAGTCGTGCGGGGAGAGCAGGCGCGCAAGAACCGCGGTAGCGCCGATACTTAGAACAAACTTCAACCCATGCGACGCGATCGTAACTACTCCGCCGCGTGCCGTTCGACTTCCAATAGTTGTCGTCAGGTGTTCAGTGGCGAAATAATCCTGACCAACGCTGTCTGGCGGGTTTTTTGACATGCTTGACGAGCAGTGTAGGGAAGTTAATTCTTGATGAGAATGGCCACTGTGCGTGGTTCACTGTCACCGTCGGCATACTCGGCTTCCGCGGCAATGCGAAAAGGCACAGTCTTGCTGAACTGATCGAGGTATTGCCTGGATTGCTGAGCCGTTTCGCCCTCATGGCCTTCGTAAATCATGAACGCCCACGGAATTTCTGAAAGCACATCCAGCCATTGGATATGACCACGCACCGCGAGATACGAAATCGCACAGCCGTCCAAATGTGGCTTCACATGACAGGCGACACTATCCTGAAGCCGAGTGGCTTGTGTGATCACTCCGCCTGAAGTAGAAAATCTTGTACAGCCCAAAGCGTAGAGTAATCGTTCTGTGTGCGGGACGACCACTTCCTGATCCCAACCGTGACACCAAAGTGCACCCAGTTTCAGGTACTGTGCCATCATCATGCCAACGTTACAGCCTACGTCCAGCACCAGACGATTCTCGACTGAAACTCCGGCTTTCTCCATCAAGCTCGTCAGCGTTTTCATCCGCACTTCGATATTACGCTTTCCGGGGAGACTCAATCCCGGCACCGACTGATATAAATAGCGGCCACCACGAATAATGCTTTTGTCCCCAAAATGGGAAGCTTCCGCGGCCTCTGAAGCGATGGACTTGAGGTAGGCGCCGTAACCGGTAAGCGCAAAGTTCTGAAAGTCGATGTACCGGAACTCGCCGTCGCGAGTCATAAAAGCATTGCCACTACAATCGGGACAGCGAAACTCCTCATCGTCAAAACCTGTCGGCAGAATCACTTTCACTAGCCCTTTTTGTTCGAGCTCGCGAATAGTATTGATACCCTTCTGGCACAGATCCACTGAGCTGACCTGGTTTTCGACGTGTTCCATAACAAACGCCGTCCAGAGATTGCCCTTGCAGTCCAGTTCTACCAGATCGTAAAGCCGTGGACCGACGCCTTTGACATGCAGGAGGTTGGCGACCAACGTGAGATGCCGCACGTTATGAATGAGTCTGAGATGCAGACGGCTCTCGCCTTCTCGCGCGGTAACGTAAACACTTTCTGAGAGGCCCCCGGGGTGTTTGACGATCTTCAGACCGGAGTTGCGAGGATAACAATTTGCAAGTACGCGAAACGAAGTGTGCTCGATAGTTTCTGGCGGCAAATAAACCGCATGGCCCCCGGTGCTATAAGCGAGACGTTTGTCTTGTAGCTCAGTGAGAAATGCGTCCAGGTTGGAAAGATCAAGATCCGGAATACTTATTCTTCGCGCAGTTTGGACCGGCAAAACGTCCTGCCATGGGGCGCGAGTACCGATGGCCTTTTCGAGAAGGTTTCTGACGCCGATGCGGCGCGCCACACGATACTCAGAGGCAAATTGATCTCGAAGTTTGCCGAGAAGGAAATACGGGGCAGGGAAGTGAACTGAAATCCAGCCGCGCACCGACTGCTTTCCTGCGGCTAAGAGAAAGTCACTCGGGTCGCGGTGCTGCTCATAAGCAAGCCTACCTTCGCCGGAGAGCACAAAACCGTTGCCATTAACGGTTAGCCAGCCCGCCTTCATTGGGGCAACGCATCCGCGTAGAAGCTGCTCGCAATGTGGCGCGTCATTGGGCTGCGATACTCTTGCTAGTGAACTTTCGAGCGCCGCGTCGAATCGCAGACCTTGGGGGTAGTCCAGCAGTACTTCGAATAACCCGCGAACGAGTACCCCTGTATCGTTTCTTTTCTGTTGGCCCATGAACAAGGGTGAGCGTCAGCAATCTCCGCGCTCAAGATAACAAAAAAAACCAGACATTACACCGACTAATAGTCAGTTAGTCTGTGGTTACCACGCCGTTATTGTTACTCAGCCTCCATGAGTGCGGCATGTGAAAGGCCCCCACAACTGGCTTGCCGATTGTGACATTCAGCACCCCCGCTCGTTTACAATCGACGAATTCTGCTGGCCGGCTGCCCCGACGTTTAATGCCGACGTCAATATTGAACGTCGCGGCTTCAAGCGCTACCTCAGGACAAAAGAATTCAACCACACCTGTACCGATCGGCAGTCTCAGTTGCTGTCCTTCAACCAGCGTGCTGAAGTGACAGTGAAGGTTGCTAAAGATCGAATAAAAATAAATTTCAATCACCGCATCCTCAATTGGTTCGGCCACACTAAACTTTACAACCGCTCGCAGAGCGTCACCAGTTGGTACCGAGTTCGTTTGTTGACTATTTGAATTGTGGAACGCGAGCGATACGACTTCTGCAGCTTGTGGTTTGGCGATTACTGGTTCCCCATGCGGGGCCGCGGGAGCCAGCGTGGACATCATTCTTTCATATTCAGCGATTACCTCGTTAGTGGGACCATCCGAAACAATCTCACCGCGACGCAATAGCAGCGTGCGCTCGCACAAGCGACTGACCGCGTGAAGATTATGCGAGATGAAAACGATCGTCGTCCCGTTTCGCTTTAGCTCGGTGACTCGATCCAGGCACTTCGCCTGAAACGCTGCGTCGCCAACGGCAAGAACTTCGTCCAGTAACAGAATCTCCGGATCTAAGTGTGCGGCGATTGAAAAGCCAAGCCGAAGATACATGCCTGACGAGTAGTGTTTGACTGGCGTATCTATGAAATGTTCGACGCCGGCGAACTCGACGATACTGTTTAACTTCGCTGAAATTTCCCGACGCCGCATGCCGAGCAAACTGCCGTTTAGGTAAACGTTCTCGCGGCCGGTGAGCTCTGGATGGAATCCTGAACCGATTTCGATCAAAGCGGCGAGCCGGCCGTCGATGACGATCTCTCCCGATGTGGGCGTGGTAATGTTGGAAAGCAACTTTAGAATTGTGCTCTTGCCAGCGCCGTTGTGACCAATGATGCCGAGCGCTTCGCCCCGGTTGATCGCGAAGCTTACGTCGCGCAGCGCCCAAAATTCAGAGCGCTTCCTCAGCAGACTTAGCCAGCTGCGGTCGCCTTTCGACTCATTCGAAGTTGGCTTGCGAATCAAGTATCGCTTCGAAACCCGATTAACCTCTACGTCAAACATTAGTGTCTATGTAAGTATTAAATAACATCAGCCATTGTCGCTTCGACGTGCTTAAAATAGCTGTAAGCGATTATCAATAACGCAATTGACGCCAGGGCCGAAAGCAATAGGGCAGTAAGATGTGGCGGCTGGCCATGCAACACTACGCTTCGCAAACCTTCGATGATGCCCGCCATTGGGTTTAGCTCATATACCGAACGTAATCGAGCCGGCACAACTGCAAGCGGATACAAAACCGGCGAAGCAAACATCAAGACCTGAAGCGCAACTGGTATCGCCACACCAACGTCACGGAAGCGCACCTGCACCGCTGACAATACTAACGCAGCTGCAATAATGAATAGTGTGAGGACGATCAGAATTGGTACGACAAACAGCAGGTTAACTGTGAATGGCACCCGATAATAGATGAGAAGTGCGACCAGCACACCTCCTGCTATTAATAAATCGAATAGTGCCGCGGCGACGTATGTAAGTGGCAAAATCTCGCGTGGAAAATATACTTTGGTAATCAGTTGAGCATGACTAACGAGTCCACTCGTGGAGCTGGTAAGCGACGTCGACAAATAATTCCACGGCAACAAGGCGACGTATGCGAACAAGACGTAAGGTAAGCCTTCGCTAGGCATGCGTACGATGAAAGCAAATATTGCAGTGAGCACAAGGGCCATGGCTACGGGCTGAATGATGGCCCAGGTTACTCCCAGGATTGACTGTTTGTATCTTACTTTGACGCGGTGAATGCTCAGAGTGTAGAGCAGGTCACGATATGTGATTAGTTTACGTAAGTCGTTTGACAGGTTCGTTAGAGAGAACTTGGGCGGCCGGATGGTTAACCTCCGCCGACGACTAATAGGTAGAGAAGTCGTGTGCTGCAAATTAGTAGCTGCCCGCATGGTAAATCAGCTGGGATGGTTATTTGAAAGTCTTGCCTCAGTTTCGGCTAGTATTTCATTGAGCCGCGATGCAAGAACTTGTACGTAGGGTTCGCGCAGAACTGTGTTGTGGTCGCCTGGCACGATTTCGACACCAACGCCGCCTGTCGTCCGTTCCTCCCATCCGAGCGTATGACTTCTTATGCGAGTTGCTGGCTGGTTGGAAACGCGAAACACCGTAATCGGTCCGTCGTAGATATGTGGCACAAAAGAAGAGTCGGGCCAGTAGACAGCGGTGACGGGAGGCAAAGCAGCGCCGCCATGCGCTTCCCGCAGCCGGAGTCGGACCATTACGTTATTGAGGGAACGACCTATCTTGTCCGTCACAAACTTAAACTTCGCGCGAGCACTGAGTTTTAGAAACCATCGCGCCCGCTCATAGTAATACTCGACGTAGAACAGATACGAATACGTATTTTCCATTACCCATGTATCTAAAATTCCCAGGAATGAAACCGTCTCTCCTTGAGCTTTAAGTTGTGTCGCCATCTCAAAAACTATGTGAGCGCCCCGGCACATACCTCCCAGCGAATAGGGCCCGTGGGGCTGAACTTCACGCATCGCTCTTACATATTCGCTTGCCAATTCCTCAACGACGGCCTGGCTAAACTCGAGCAGGGGTCGACCATACTCGTCGGTCAAAGTCTTGTGGTACTTCTGCGATTGCAAAGCGTAAAGAGGTTGATCTTCACCGAGATGGTCAGCCAACTTGACGTACCCAAGTGCATTTATGTCGGGAGCCGCAACAAAAAATATCGGCCGTCGCGTACCCAGCGGCTGGATCTTCATCACCGTCGGCCAGACGGATAGCTCGCCAATGGAGCCCTTGTGTTCAACAACTTGGGCAAACTCCGCGATCGTCGGTGATTCAAATAATGCACGCAACGGCATCTCCACATGCAAGACGCCATTCACTTGACTGATCACCTGCGTCGCCAGCAACGAATGACCACCGAGCCTGAAGAAGTTGTCGTGAACTCCAACTCCCTTCACTTTCAACACGAGCTCCCAAATTCTCGCCAGGTCTTGCTCGATTTGTGTGCGCGGCCTCACGAACGCTTCCGCTAACTCTGGCCGTTCCTCAGCGGGTGCCGGCAGTCGGCTCCGATCCACTTTACCGCTGGTTGTCACCGGAAATTTATCCAGAACCACAAAGGCGGAAGGAATCATATAGTCTGGCACAGTCTGCTGAAGATGTGTGCGCAACTCAGTGGTTCTGAGTACCCCGTTAGGCTGCAGCACAACATAGGCAACCAGGCGTTTGTTGCCATTGATCTCTTCCCGCACGACGACTGCTGCCTGTTGAACCGCCGGATTCCCATTCAATGCCGACTCGATCTCTCCCAACTCGATCCGGAATCCACGCAGCTTTACCTGATGATCAATGCGACCGAGATACTCGAGGCTTCCGTCTTCCAGGTACCGAGCCATGTCACCTGTCTTGTAAAGCCGCGCTCCACGTCTGCCACTGAAGGGATCGGGTAGGAAAACTTCTGCCGTGAGTTCCGGCCGCTGTAAATATGCCCGAGCCAACCCAGCGCCTCCCAGGTAAAGCTCTCCTGGTACTCCTATCGGAACCGGCTCTCCTGCCGGATCCAATACATAAGTTTGGGTATTGGAGATCGGCCGTCCGATGGTTGTTCGTCCCGCCGGAACACGTAGCTCATAGGTTGAATAGGTTGTGTCTTCAGAGGGTCCGTAGAGGTCGTAGACGCGTTTGATGTGCGGCCGTTCGTACAGCTGATCCACCAAACTTGGCGACAGTGCCTCACCAGCGAGACTTACGGTCTCGACACTTTCCGGCAACCCACCCAGCCTCAATAACTCAACCATCGCAGACGGAACCGTGTTTACTAGTTTCACGTCTTGCGAGGCCGGGGGCGTCAGCAGTTGCAGCACGTGATCAACTACAATTACTTTGCCGCCAGAGCTCAGTGGCACAAACAACTCAAAAAACGAAAGGTCAAAACAGATAGAGGTTGACGCGAGCATCCCGCTCAACTCTTGCGGCGTAAATACGTCCAGCGCCCAAGCCAGCAAAGCCGTGCCGCTGCGATGTTCAATCGCTACGCCCTTGGGCTTGCCGGTTGAGCCGGATGTGTAAATCACATAAGCCAGGTTAGCCGGTGCAGCTCCTCCTGACAGATTCGTGTTTTTCTCCTTGCTGATCTCCTCCCAGTCGCTATCCAGGCACACAATCTCAGCAGAGGTCTCTGGCAGCTGCGGCAACAACGGCTCTTGAGTAAGCAGCAACCGTGCTTTAGTGTCCTCCAACATGAACCGCAACCGCTCCTCCGGATACGCCGGATCCAGCGGCACGTAGGCCCCGCCAGCCTTCAAGACCCCCAACATCCCTACAATCATTTCCAAGCTGCGCTTCACACAAAGTCCAACCATTACTTCTGGTCTAACTCCGCGCTGCTTCAGATAGTGTGCTAACTGATTCGCTCGCTCGTTCAACTCCGCATAACTTAATTCCTCGCCACCACACCTGACCGCTATCGCCGTCCCCTGCTGCTGCACCTGCGCTTCGAACAATTCCTGGATACATTGCTCGGGATACGCACGGCTTGTGTCGTTCCATTGGTGTAACTGCTCTCGCTCTGCATTCGTCAGGAGCGGCAATTCCGACAAGCGCTGGCCGGCATCCATCGCTACTGCTTCCAACAATTGTTGGTAATGCCCCATTAGCCGGTGGATCATCTCCGAGCTAAACAAATCAGACGCATAGACGAAGGTACAGACCAGTCCCTCAGGCGTCTCCCGCACATGCAGTTCCAGATCTACACGCGTCCTGTTACTTCCCTGGCCCCACGGTTCAAGCCGTAACTCTCCCAACTGCCCCTCGCTGCGAGGCGCGTTCTGCACTGCGAAGAGCACATCGAACAAAGGATTGCGGCTTAGACTTCGTTCCGGCTGTAGCTCTTCCACAAGCTTCTCAAACGGCAGATCCTGATGCGCATATGCGGCGAGCGCTACTTCCCGCACCCGCTGCACCAGTTGCGCGAAACTCGGATCTCCGCTCAGATCCGTCCGCAACACGAGCGTGTTTACAAAAAATCCTATCAACTCTTCCAACTCTGCCCGATTCCGATTCGCTATTGGCGTTCCCACGCTGATATCTGGTTGTCCGCTGTAGCGACTCAGCAGCACTTGGAAAGCGGCCAACAGCACCATGAACAAAGTCGCACCTTCGGCCCGCGCTAAGCTGTGCAATTGCTGGCTCAATTCCTGCGATAGCCGCAGCGACTGCTTCTCACCGCGATAACTCGGCGTTACGGGACGCGACTTATCGCGGAGCAAGTCGACAGACCGAACCCCTGCTAATTGCTCTTTCCAGTAACTCAGTTGTTTCTGTAGTTCCGCCGCTCCCAGCAACTCCCGCTGCCAAACCGCATAGTCTGCGTACTGCAGTCCCAGTTGGGTTAACGGTGAGGCTTCCCCGCGCTCGTGTGCTTCATACAGCCGCTGCAACTCCCCAAACAAATTTCCCATCGACCAACCGTCGCTCACTATGTGGTGTAGCGTAAGCAACAGGATGTGTTCCCGATTACTCAGACGCAGCAATTGCGCACGTATGCCCCAGTCCTGATCCAACGCAAACGGTCGCTGCCGCTCTTCCCACGCGAGCTGCTCGGCCTCCGCCACCCGTTGCGCAGGTTCCTTGTCACTCAGGTCAACCAGCTTCAGACGCCACTCCCTGGGGGCGTCAATTACCTGCCGTGGCACTCCACCCTCACTCTCGAACCGGGTTCGTAACGACTCGTGCCGTCTTACTATCTCTCCAAACGCCCACTCCAATCCCGCTACGTCTAACTCGCCGGTAATATGGCGCGCAAAGGGCAAGTTATAAGCTGAGCTATCGGGCTCTAATTGACTCAAAAACCAGATCCGCTGCTGACCAAACGATAAAGGAGCGGGTGAATGGCGCGATCGGTGCGGGATGGAAATGCGGTCTGTTGCTTTGGCCGCTTTTTTTCTAAGTTTGAGCTCGAGCAACGCGCGTTTCGCCGGAGAGAGATTGGCGATGTGCTCGTTTAACAATTCGTCTTGCGCGGTGTCTATGTTCATTGGGACGGGAGGAGCAGTATTCTGCTGTCCACGTGCTAAATATACTTAACTCTTGCCATTTTGCCAGCGGCCCTTGGAAATGGTCCGCGCTTGTACATTAATCACATGTGAAATTCCCTCAAAATTCCCGTTATTCCGTTTTCAACCGGTTAACATAAAACCAAGACTTCGAGGAAGGCTCGTTTTTCGAGGCGGGGGCGCGCTTATTCTATATCGACGCTCGGTATGTTGGTAGTAATATTTACAACTTCTGAATCCAGCAACCGCTGGGCTTCTTCTTCGGACAGTTGCGACAATTCGCCCAGCAATTCAATGGTTTCATCTTCTGCTATCGTTGCTTGACGTTGAGCAGCCGCGATTGCAAAGCCCGCCACCGTCGGGTGCTCAAACATCGTTCGCAGTGGCATCTCAATTTGTAGCGATGCATTCACGCGACTGATTACCTGCGTTGCCAATAATGAATGCCCACCGAGTGCGAAGAAGTTGTCGTGCACACCTACTTCCTTTAATTTCAACACCTGCTCCCATATTCCCGCGACTTCTTGCTCCAGCGGTGTGCGAGGCGCTACATAATTTTCTGCCAACTCTGGCCGCCCATCGTCTGGCAACGGCAACTGGCGTCGATCGATTTTTCCGCTGGCGGTCAGTGGCAGTTTGTCGAGCACGACAAACGTCGACAGAACCATATAGTCGGGTAGGCTTTGCTGCAGATGCGTACGGAGTTGATTGGTGGTTATCGTCTGCTTGGGCTGTAGTACCAGATACGCAACCAGCCGCTTCTCGCTAGAATCCTCTCTCACAGTTACCACAGCTTCGCGCACCGCCGGATGCTGTCTCAGTGTCGATTCGATTTCAGCAGTTTCAATCCGATAGCCTCTGATCTTGACCTGATTGTCGCGCCGACCGAGAAACTCAAGATTCCCATCCGGTAAATATCGCGCCACGTCGCCGGTCCTATAAAGACGCATGCCAGGTTCGTCTGTGAATGGGTTTGGCACAAAGCGATCAGCAGTCAGGTCAGGTCGCTGCTGGTAACCGCGGCTGAGACTGATTCCACCGATATACAACTCACCGCGTACACCGGCTGGAACGGGAGACAATTCCTGATCGAGCAAATATATCTGAGTGTTCGCGATAGGACGTCCGATTGGAGGAAACCTTGTGCGATCACTCTCGGACGAAGGTACGGTGAAGGCCGAGGCCACATGACTCTCGGTAGGGCCATAGTGGTTGTGCAATCGCGCCGCCGGCAAACTTCGCATGAGCGAATCGACCGACGGAGTCATTTCCAGTTGCTCGCCGGCAGTAAAAATTTCTTTTAGCGAAGTCCCCAGACCAGGATTCGCCTCAGCCGCTTGAGCTAGTTGTTGCAGTGCAACGAATGGAAGAAAGATCCGCTCAATCGATTCTCGCTGGATAAGTTTCCACAACGCAGACGGGTCACGCCGTACGTCTTTCGTCGTCAGTATGAGTGTACCGCCCCCAACCCAGGTGGAAAACATCTCTTGAAAACATACATCAAAAGTGAACGCCGAAAACTGTAGTACTCGTGTTTCCGTTCGCAACTGATATTCACGCTGTTGCCAGTCGAGCAAATTGGCCAGCGTAACGTGAGCCATTGATACGCCCTTCGGATTACCAGTCGAGCCGGAGGTGTAAATCACATAGGCCAGGTTCTCGGGGTGGACAGCAATCTGCGGTTCTATAGGATCCATTTGCGATATCTCGTCGCATTGACCATCAATGCTGATCGATTCAATGTCGCAAGCAGCCAATGCCGGCATAACGGCGTCAGTAGTCAATATGAGTTTCACCGAAGCATCAGCGAGGATGAAATTGATTCGATTAGTTGGAAACTCCGCATCGATCGGCAAGTAGGCCGCGCCTGCTTTCAATATCGCAAGCAATCCAATGACCATTTCGATACTCGGCTCGAGACATAGTGCGACGCATTGCTCCGGGCACGCTGCTTTCTGCTGAACAAATCGAGCCAACTGATTAGCGCGCCGATTCAATTCGTCATAAGTGAGGGTCTGATTGTCGTTCATGACGGCGACTGTCGTTGGCGTTTCGCGGGCTTGACGTTCAAATTTCTTGTGAACGGGTTCACTCACAAACTCACTCGATGTGTTGTTCCATTCGTGCAGTATCTGATTTACCTCAGCGGCGTCGAGCAAGGAGATCTCCGCAAGCGAGCACTGTGAGGCGTCAGCGAACCGCTCCAGCAAAAGACTAAAATGTCGCAGTAGGCGACGAATTGATTCCGCATCAAAGCGACCGCGATCGTAAATAGCCTGAATCGACAACTCTGCTCCGGGGGTCACGATCATGGTCAGCGGGTAACTGGTTTTTGACCCAACGCCACGGTCTGCACGAATAATCAAATCACTCGACGTTTCTTGAGAAGAAGTTTCGACGAGCAGATTTTCAAATACCAGAATCGTTTCAAATAGCGGCACGCCCCGCGGCACGTCGCTCCAACTCTGAATATCGATCAATGAACTGTACTCATATTGTCGCTGGTCTGCCTGCTGCGCTTGTAAGTTATGCAACCAGGGCAACAACCGAGTTTGCGATGGAGTCTTCACGCGCACGGGCAGAGTGTTTATGAACAGTCCTACCATGCGTTCGACTCCGGCCAATTCCGCCGGGCGTCCCGCGACGGTTGCACCAAAGAGAACATCGTTCTCGCCGCTGTAGCGACTCAACAACAACGACCACGCGCCCTGGACCAACGTGTTCATCGTCAGTTTTTGTTCGCGAGAAAACTTTCGCAGTTTTGAAGTTGCTTCGCTGGAGAGACGCTCGCTTTGCGAATCATATGTCTGTGAAGCTGAAGAACCATGTCCCAGGCTGATTTCGGTTGGGTCTTCAAATCCACGCAACGATTCTCGCCAGAACGATTCAGCCGCAGCCTGATCCTGTTTCAGCAACCAGCCGATATAGTCGCCGTAAGGTTGTGCCTCTTCAGCCTCGGGTTCCAGGCCTTTGCGGAAAGACTCGTAGAAGGAAGAAACCTCTTTTAGCACGATCGCACGCGACCACCGATCGAGAATGAGGTGATGGCGGCTCCAGATAAGTTTGTAAGTATTCTCGGCAGCGCGAAAGAGCGCGAGTCGCAGCAATGGCGGGCGGGCCAGATCAAAACCACGCACCTGGTCGTCATGAATAAACTTTTCTAAACGGTCTTGCTGTTGCGCTGCATCGAATTCCCGCCAGTCATGTTTTTCAATATCGGCGTGTACATTTCGGTAGACAATCTGAAGCGGCTTTTCGACTCCCTCCCAGACAAAACCTGTCCGCAGTATTGAATGGCGAGCTATCACATGCCGCCAGGCATTTTGGAATGCCGAAAAATCGAAGTCGCCTTCTATCGTGAATATTGATTGCTCGAAGTAAATGCCGGACCCGGGTGAATACAACGTGTGAAAGAGCATGCCCTGCTGCATCGGCGAGAGCTCGTAGACATTTTCCAGGTTTGGATGCATGTCCACGGTGTTCTGATTTGTAGTCTGTTCAGTCATCTTCAGGCGAAACAGCAGTCACGGCATGCTAGCCTTGCTGGCCGATGCATCACGTTCCTGTTCCAGGTAATCTTCAATTATTCCGGCGAGTATCGCTACGTTCGGCTCTTCGCGCATCGTGAGATGAGTGCCGGGGATGCGGTGAATTTCGAATCCCTCAGTGGCTATCTCCTCCCATCTAAGTCGGTTATCTTCGTAGGCTGGCGCACCACCAAGATCCTCGGCATGGAAAAAGAGAAGGGGACCGCGATAAGTC
>Ga0163162_10004065_pt1 | contig 14042 bp, 10 predicted proteins | sample S55metaG_FD_115310 | JGI IMG/M metagenome (GOLD analysis project Ga0163162, IMG submission 115310) | Switchgrass rhizosphere microbial communities from Kellogg Biological Station, Michigan, USA - S5-5 metaG | ecosystem: Host-associated > Plants > Roots > Rhizosphere > Soil | place: USA...
CTTATTTTTAACGATAGCATCTCCGCCATTTATCCTGACCTGTTTAGAAAAAAAGAAACGTGTAGTGTCATTGCTGTGCAGGCTGTCAATCAGCACATCTTTCAGGTGAACCGAGATATCTGAGGCCTCTATTGTTGTCTTATTATTGAGTATATTAATAAATGAAAGAGATACATGGGTAACTTCTACCGTATCTGCCTGAATTTCTTTCAGGTCGCCCAGCAATTGCTGGTACATTTCTTCCTTCACCGCGTTTTGGCTGGTATCCGGATGTCCTTTGGCATAATAAAATACTACTACCGCATTATTTATTTCCAGCCTTCTTCCGCTAATCTTTTTCCCCAGCATTGCCTGTGGTGTTTTAACACCTGTTATTTTTATTTCAGGAATAAATAAAGACAACAGTAAAGGCGGGTTCTTTTTGTCTGTCACCAGTTGTTTAAACCTGGCAGTATCCGGCACAATTTTTAAATTGGTTACATCTAAATAGCCGCCTGCTTCGTCCAAATCCATTTTATCGTAATGAATGGTATACAGACCATGGCTCTTTTCATAAACGGCCGTTTTTACTTTGCCCTTTATGAATTTGTACTTAAATAAATTCCAGCCAATAATACCAGCCAGTACCAGCAAAATAATTACTGAAATAACAATTATAAAAGATCTGCTGAAGGAGATATTGTTTTTTTTTAATACCATGCTGTTTATCGGGATTGTATGAACTTTAATGCCTGTGCAATAACGTATACACATCATTAGAGCCCGGTGGAGTACTAATTATCTTCTTTTGCCTTTTTATCGGCAGTATTTGATTTTATTTCTTTTTTATCCGGTTTGTGATTGGCAGCAGCGGGTGGAAAAGCGCCTTCTGGCTGGCCGGGATTTTTTTCATTATAGCCTTTCTTTGTGGATGTACTGCTTTTTGAAGATGAATGTGTCTTTCCCATAAAATGTATCATTTATACTACTATAGTTGATAAAAACATGCCAAAGCCAGGTAGTACTGAATAGGTATCCGGGTGAGGAAATACTTCCCCGGTATTATGCGGTCTGGTTCCCGGCATAAGAAAGCCGCCCCATAATTGAGACGGCTTTAATGTATGAAATGTGCTTACTTAGTTAACTACTAATTTAATAGTAAGTGGCTTGTTACCACCTGTAATGCTGACAAGATACAATCCCTGCGCAAGTGAGGTTGTATTGATATTGGTTGTATTGATGCCCCGAACCAGGTTTACTGTCTGGTTACTGGTATGATAACCATTGCTGCCCATTACCGTGATTACAGCAGCACCCGTTTTGTTGCTGTTAATGTGCAGTCTTGCCGGCTGGCCACGTTTAACAGGATTAGGACTTATGCTGGCAGTAATGGAGGCAAATACAGAATCTGTTTTCACTGAAGTTGCCTGCAGGGTTGTGTTGTTATCCATCATCCTGGCACTGCTGGCAGCAGAAGGATAGAGCTGTGATTTGGGCACGATTTGTTTTGGCGTACTTGGACTTGACCAGTATAGTTTGGTAACTGCCTCGCCCGTATTTTCATAGTAGTGCATAAAGATATCATACTTCTGTCCGGCCACCAGGTTAATGGTATTGCTCGTTTCCGTTGCGCTCTGGTTCACCCAGTCATTGATCAGCCAGGAGCCATTTACCCATAACCTTACACCATCATCGGCTACTGTATAAAAAGTATAGGTCTCCGAATACTGGGCTTGCACCTGTCCTGCCCAGCGCACAGAATACATATCTTCCGGAACAATGCCCGGTGCGGGTGATAATACCAGCGGTTGTTTTGAATAGGTAAGTTCAAAATTAACAGTGGTATCAATTCTTGTCAGCAACAGCGGTTCTCCCTGGTTGCCCACGTTAATGCCACTATAGTAAAAACCACGCAAACCGGTGCCTGTACCTGCAAGCGGTGTTTCAACAGGTGGAAATAGCTGTGATTTTGGTACGATGGTTTTGGGTGTACTGGCACTGGACCAATATAGTTTTGTGACAGCTTCACCCGCGTTCTCGTAGTATTCAATTACAATATCATATTTCTGACCCGCAACCAGTGTAATCGTTCCGCTCTTTTCAGTAGCGCCCTGGTCTGTCCAGTTATCCACCAGCAAAACACCATTTACCCATAGCCTTATACCATCATCGCTAACCGTATAGAAAGTATAGGTTTCAGCATACAATGGTTGTACCCGGCCGGTCCAGCGTACAGAATATTTATCTTCCGGAACAATGCCCGGTGCGGGTGATAATACCAGTGGTTGTTTTGAATAAGTCAGTTCAAAATTAATGGTCGTATCAATCCTGGTGAGCAATGGTGTGCCGGACAAAGCCGTTCCATTGTAATAAGTACCTTTCAAACCGGTACCTCCGGAAGGTATAACGGGAGGGAATAGTTGTGATTTTGGTACGATGGCTTTCGGCGTGCTGGCACTTGACCAATATAGTTTTGTAACTGCTTCACCTGCGTTTTCGTAGTATTCAATTACAATATCATATTTCTGTCCCGCAACCAGTATAATCGTTCCGCTCTTTTCAGTAGCGCCCTGGTTTGTCCAGTTGTCCACCAACAGCGCGCCGTTCACCCATAGTCTTATACCATCATCGCTAACCGTATAGAAAGTATAGGTCTCAGAATACAATGGTTGCACCTGGCCGGTCCAGCGTACAGAATATTCATCTTCCGGCACAATGCCCGGTGCGGGCGATAATACCAGTGGTTGTTTTGAATAAGTCAGTTCAAAATTAATGGTCGAATCAACCCTGGTGAGGAGCGGATTGCCCGAAAGGTATTTGCCGGAGTAATAAACACCTTGTAAACCCGTGCCCTGTCCGCCCAATGGTACTGCAGATGCAATTCCAAACTGACCAAAATCGCTTATGCTTTTACGTAAGGCATATCCATCGGCCACCAGTCTGCCTGCACCGCCCGCCGGGTTGATGCTGCTACCCGCAGGTACTACCCATTCTGCAGCATTGGCTGATTGATTGGGCCGTTGCAGTATCGCAAAATTATTATCGGAAAGACCATTGAATGTGCTGTCATACAATTTCAAATCATATTTACCACTGGTGGGGGTTGCGTCCGGCACAATATGCCATACCCCGGCACTGTGAACAGCTATGTAGGGCATACCATTTTCGCTAACGGATAAACCTGCATCACTACCCTGTTTGGGTCCAAAAACCGCATCCACATACTGAGTACCAGTCAATGGGTTGGTCTGCAGGTTATCTAAATCGGCAAAATGCCGGGTAGAGGTATCTCCAATAGCAAACTGGTATTTATTAACTGTTGCGGGGTTGATATACCTGCGCAGGCTTCCATTTACCCAGCCATTTACAAAATTTGTATTGGAAGGACCAGCTTCCAGATCGTTACTGGCTGTACCCAATACAATGGCTTTGTAATTACCTGTATTAACACCGCCTTTTGCAAGCCACCATTTAACTGCACTTACATTGCTGTTCAGCAGTAGTCCGCTGTTGCTGACATCGATGCGCCCAAAATTATTGTTGCTGTACAGCGTTTGTTTGCCTGTGCTGTTAAAAACAAATTTACCGGTACCATAATTATACCCGGTACTGGTATTATCAAAAAAATCGCCGGTACCTGAAGCACCGTTCTGCTTAATCGTAAATATGCCGTTATTGGCAAGTGTGCTTCCGTTATCAAGTGTTACACCTCCGGCCACCGTCATTTCAGCACCTGCTTCCAGTGTAATAGAAGCCCCGTTTTGTACTTTCAGCACCTCCTGGGTATAGGCAGTTACACCAAAAAAAAGGAGCGGCAGTAAAAAAATATTTTTTTTCATACAAACTGTTTAATGATGAAAATATCAATGTCATTAATGCGTGAAAGCGCGCTATTTTTTCTCCAGCGCTTCCAGCCGTTTGATGATCAATTCATTTTGTTGCTGCAATAATTCATTTTGTTTTTTCAGGGTATCTATCACCTCCTGCTGCTCCTGCATGGCTTTTACCAAAGGCACAACAAAGCTGGCATAGCTAAGGCTGTAATATTGTTTATCGGTGGCAGGTGTCTTCACCCCATCAAAATCATAGCCTGTTTTTTGTGCTGCTTTTTCTACCTCCTGTGCTATGAAACCGGTTCTTTTGATGTTGTTGCTTTCATTGTAGGCGGCAGGTATTGCATGGCTGTTTAATTCTGTTGGGCTTATAATGCCTTTGGTAAAATCTTCCTGTTTTTTTGCATCAAACTGGTAGGTTACCGGGCGCAGTTGCATAATAAAATCAATGCCTTTTACATCTTCTTTTATATTGTATTTAAACCTTCCGTCAGAAACCGTATTGAATACACCGTTGCTTTCTACCACGGCTACATTATTATCGCCCAACCTTATTTTATTGTTGGCATCCACCTTTGCATTGGCGCCGATAGCGGTGGCATTGGTAAGCGATGCGCCTGCATCAGCAAAAAAACCAATGGTAGTGTTATTGGTTCCGTTTATGTTTGATAACAGTGAATTATGACCGATGGCGGTATTGCCGGAACCGGTTGAGTTATTCCCCAAAGTATTAAACCCCAATGCCGTATTAGCGCTGCCTGTGTTATTCAATGCCATCGCCGAAAAGCCTGCTGCCGTATTTGCACCACCGGTGGTAGTCGCCCCCAACGCAGCCGGACCGATGGCGGTATTCCAGCTTGCTTCAGTTGCGTTTGCAAGCGCCTGAACACCTACCGCGGTATTACTGTTGCCTGTTGTATTGGATAAAAGCGCTGACCTACCGACTGCTGTATTTGCAAAGCCAGTTGTGTTTGCGGTAAGCGCTTCAGCACCGTGCGCGGTGTTTTGTATACCTGTTGAATTAAGCGCTAACGCCTTGTATCCAAAGGCCGAATTATAGTCTACTGTATTTGCTGCTAATGAATTAGCGCCTACAGCCGTATTGCCGGAACCCACTTGATTAAATTGCAGGCTAAGGCTACCAAATGCCGTATTATTATTTCCAGTTTTGTTAAGAAACATTGATGACTCCCCGCTTGCGGTATTGGACGATCCGGTCGTATTCTCATTCAGCACAAATGCTCCAATTCCGGTATTTCCATTTCCCGCAGTGTTATTGGCTAGCACAACTGCGCCAATAGCCGTATTCTTAGTTCCATATCCATTTGTCATAAGCGCTCCAGCCCCAAATGCAGAATTACTGCCTTCATGATTATTCTGCAGCGCAAAAGCGCCCATGGCGGTGTTCAGATATCCATTGGAAGAAAGAATATGATAAGTTGAATATCCGATTGCAGTATTACCTTTTAATGGGTCTATAACCCCGGACTGCTCGTTATTCACCTTAAAGTAGAGAGGCGCGTTGTCAGTAGTACCTAAAAAATTATTGGCCGCTGAAGTGCCGCTGTTACCAGTTAATGACCAGCCTGCATTCGCCATATTCTGCCAGGCGCTTCCATTGTTAAACCAGAAAGAGCTGGTAGTACTATCAAATACCAATAGCCCAACCGTATTGGGGATGGCTTTGCGGTGAACGGAGTCCATGCGTGGTATCAATAGTCCCTTGTCCGTTGCCGTTATATCCAATTTTGCATTGGCATTTGGAACTGAGGTACCGATGCCTACATTTTGGGCCTGTATGCCCATGGAAATACAGAGTACAATAGCAGTAATTGCATGTTTCATAAACAAAGTTTAGGATTTAAAAAGGGGTTATGCTACAAAATCAGGTCTTAAACCAAGGCAGGAATTACAAAGGAAGGATGTCGCAATTTATTAAGTTTTTATTGCATAAAAAACTTTATGTTCGCGATTTTCTGTGTTATACAGCTACGACAAATTAAAACCTTATTAATTTATTCATTCATTCATTTGGGGAAAAACCTCCCCCTGAATTGTAGCATAAATATTGGTTTTATATAGGTCATGTTGAAGAATTGGTATGTTGTAACCCTCTGCCTTTTACCGTGCTGCCTGCTGTCGCAAAACCCGGCAGGTATGATTACCCCGCAAAAAAGCCATGCACTGGATACCACTGGTCAGAAAGACCTGGTGGGTGTGCTTGCGAAGTTGACCCATATCCATTTTAAAAAGCCGCTGCGGGTAAAGGGGAAAAAAATATATTATTCATTGCTGCCGATTGGTACCACGGTACCTGGTGGTGGAACCGCTTTGGTAACCGCCACACAGGCTGGTTTCTATTTAGACGACAGGCAGACCACCTATTTATCGACCGTAACATTTTCTCCCAGTACCAATTTTAAAGGAGCATTTAACTTTCCTTTTAGTTCCAATATATGGTCGCCCGGTAACAAGTGGAATTTTGAAGGCGATATGCGTTATTCCTATTTTCCCCAGTATACATGGGGATTGGGTGGGCGCCAGCCGGAAACACATAAATTACTTATCAATTATTCTTATGTACGTTTTTACTTCAGCGCTTTAAAAAGGATTAAGCCTTATCTTTTTGCGGGCATTGGTTATAATGTGGACTATCATATTGCCATTCATCCGGATAATGACACCGCAGACCTGCAACAGTTTACAGGATATAAATATGGTACATCCAATCATTCCAATTCATTCTCTTCGGGACTGACGCTTAATTTCCTGTACGATGCAAGGGTTAATACCATCAACCCATTGCCCGGTTTTTATTACAATATCATTTACAGGATAAATCCTAAATTTCTTGGAAGCGATGATTTTTGGCATTCCCTTTATGCAGATGTACGCAAATACATACCCTTTAGCAGGGAGGAACAAAATGTGCTGGCCATCTGGTCCTATTTGTGGACAACACTTGGCAGTCACTCGCCCTATCTTGATTTGCCTGCTACCGGATGGGATGCCAACCAACGCTCGGGACGCGGTTTTTATAACCGTCGTTATTCCGGCAAAACACTCTGGTACCTGGAATCGGAATACCGCAGGCAACTTACGGAAAACGGGTTGTTTGGCTTTGTGGTATTTGCCAACCTGAATACGGTAACGGAGCCGCAGGACAGGCGCAAGTTCGCTTATCTACACCCGGCGGCAGGAGCAGGATTGCGAATTAAATTCAATAAAAATTCCGGCACCAATATCGGCATTGATTTCGGGTTCAGCAAAGGATACAAAGCCATTTATATTGGTCTGGGAGAGGCGTTTTAAACCACATAAAAAAAGAGACAAGCTTTTTTAGCCTGTCTCTTTTTTTGATTCTAATAACAATATGCTATTGTCCTGTTACACCCATACTCCGCTCCAATGCAATCCTTGCTGAGAGATAATCATATACCGCTTCCAGGTAATTGGACTGCGCTGTGGTCAATGCCAGTTCGGCATCTGTCAGCTCAAGCCTGGACGCTACACCTTTGGCGTACCGGTATTGTGTAATATCGTAACTCAGCAAGGCAGTTTCTTTTACATTGGCACTGGTTTGTATACGCGCAGCCGTTTCACTTACATCTGCCACCACTTGTTTTATTTCTGCCTTTAATTCTTCATAGGCATTTTTGGAACGCACCACGGATTGCTCCTTTTCAATTTTTGCCTGTTTTACTTTGGCCTTGTTACTATTGCCATTAAAAATAGGTACCGTTACCTGTGCACCCACAAATGGAGTAGATGGATAATTGGCATTGAAATAATTAAAATTGCTGGTCTGCGTTTGCAACAGGTATTGTGCATTTAAAGAAACCACCGGTTTCATGTTTGCCGCCGCCAGTCTGATTTGTTGCTCGGCTATCTGTTGCTCCATATCCAATGCTTTCAAATCGGACCTGTGCTGTTTGGCTTCATTGTACACTTCTTCTTCTGTCAACAAGGGACCGCCTGCGGCGGGCAACCGCAATGAATCACTCAATTCAATTTCCTGCAACGAGTCAATACCAATCAATGTTTTCAGTTGTTGTTTGCCCACACCAATGGCATAGGTTAGCTTTAATATATCCGGTTTAAGATTCTCTACTGATGTATAGGCCCTCAAGGTGTCAACCCGCAAGGCCCTTCCCTGCGCCAGTAATGATTTTGCATCTTTTAATGCTTTCTCATTCCGGGCCAGGCTTTCATTCTGCAGCCTGATGCGTTCGTGCAAAACCAGCAATTGTATATAGGTTTGTTTTACAGCAGCGGCTATATTGATTTCCTTATTGGTTACCTGCAAACGGTTTTTACGTTCCTGCAACTTAGCCTGCTGAATACCGGGTTGTATACCCGCATTGTACACCGGCTGTGTTACAAACAAAGTAGCTGCTACCTGGTCTTTTCCACCAAACCTGCCATAGGGTATTTTGTCATTGCTGCCGGTACTGTTTCCAAAACCAAAAAATACCGGAGATTGAAAATAATGCAGCAGTTGCCCCCCCAGGCCAACAACGGGTTGCTGCTGGCTTCTGGCAACTATTACCTGTTGTTGCGATCGGTCAACATCAAATGAAGTAACTTTTATTTCCCTGTTATTGGCCAGGCTTAAAGAAAGCGCCTCCTGTAATGATAGTTTGCGGCTCTGCCCCGTTGCCAGGTAAGAAAAAAGACAGATAAGCGCAAATACCATAAACGTATAGATATATGCTTGTTTGTGTGTCATAAAAAATAAATTCAAAAATCAAAAATTAAAATTCACTCCGGCATGGCCGGTTTGTTATAACTAAGCAGGAATGGTTTCCACCTGCAATGTGTTAATAACCGTATTGTTTTCCGCTTTTTTTCTATAAGGGCGTGAGAAATAAGAATACACGGCGGGTATGACAAACAGCGTAAGTATACCCGCAAAAATCAAACCTCCCACTACTACAATACCCAGTGAAGTTCTGCTGCCCGATGAAGTACCCAATGACAATGCAATAGGCAGCGTACCAAATATCATGGCCAGCGTTGTCATAAGTATGGGCCTGAATCTTGAAACGGCAGCAGCCAGCACCGCATCACGCACACTCATTCCTTCCGCTTTGCGCTGGTTGGCAAATTCTACAATCAGGATACCATTTTTGGTAATCAACCCGATAAGCATAATGATACCAATCTCGCTGAATACATTAATAGACTGGTGGGTAATCCACAGGCTAAGCAATGCACCTGTTACTGCCATTGGTACGGTTAAAAGAATGATGAAAGGATCGATAAGGCTTTCAAACTGTGCCGCCAGTACCAGGTAGATAAGCAGTATCGCAAATATGAAAGCGAAAATTAAACTGGAACTGCTTTCAGCAAAATCACGGCTTTGTCCTGCCAATGCTGTACGAAATCCTTTTGGCAATACCCTGGCAGTTATTCCATCCATTTCTTTTATGGCTTCGCCCAAACTAACACCGGGTGCAGGCGTTGCAGAAATGGTAGCGCTGTAAGACTGGTTGTAACGGTACAAGGCGGGTGGACTAACGCCTTCTTTCATGCTTACGAGGTTATCCAGGGAAATCATTTCGCCGGTAGAAGATTTCAGAAACAATGAACGCAAATCAGCGGGTGCCGCACGTTCCTGCCTGTCCATTTGTCCAATTACTTCGTACTGACGATCATTGTGAATAAAATATCCGTACCGTCTGCCGCTGAGGGCCAGTTGTAAAGTGCGGCCTATTTCCTGGGTGCTGATACCGGATTGTGCCGCCCGTTGCCGGTCGATGGTGATGCCTATTTCAGGACGGTCTACTTTAAAATCAGGGTTTTGAAAAACCAGTTTTTTACTCTGGAAAACTTCGCCCATCAATTTTGGCATAACGTCTACCAGGCTTTGCAAATCCGGCGCCTGCACTACATATTCCAGCGGCTGATCGCTGGAGAAGCCCCCGATGGTTGGGATCTGGATGGGTATACATATTACGTTCCTGAATTTTTGCGATGCCATAACCAGCTTCTGGTATACCTGTGTTTGCGTTAAACCGCTTTTCCGGTCTTTGGGATCTTTCAGAAAAATCCATTGAAAACCACCGTTAACCGGTTGCACCAGGGTACCTATGGATGCGGCAATACCGGCATAGGTTCTGTTGCCATTCAAATCAGGAATGGAATCAGACACATAATTGCTGATGGCTTTCATGGTTTCTTCCATGCTTTCATAGGAAGTACCTTCCGGCGCAATCACTGCCAGTCCTACCATTGAACGGTCTTCCAGTGGCGCCAGTTCAGAAGGCAATTTGGGGGCCAGCAAATATGCCACACCAAAAGATAACAGCAGCAACACAAAACCCAGCCACCTGTACCTGAAGAATGCACGCAATGTTTTTTCATAGCCATTGTTGAGTGCAATAAACCAGGGCTCGGTTTTTTTATACAGCCAGTTATGAGATGAGCCGGCCTTCAATAAATAAGCACTCATCATGGGCGACAGGGTGAGCGCCACAAATGCCGATATCAATACAGAACCGGATACTACCACTGCAAATTCCCTGAATAATTTTCCGGTAATGCCACCCAAAAATAAAATAGGTAAGAACACGGCCGCCAGTGTAACCGTAGTAGATATTACTGCAAAGTAAATTTCATTGGCGCCTTTGCGTGCCGCTTCCAGCGGCGTCATACCCTGTTCTATTTTGCTGTAAATATTTTCAAGCACCACGATGGCATCGTCTACCACTAAACCAATGGCCAGTACCAGCCCAAGCAGGGTTAATACGTTGATGGAAAAATTACCAATATACATGATGAAAAAAGCAGAAACAATGGAAACCGGTATCGCCACCAGCGGAATAATGGTACTTCTCCAGTCGCGGAGAAAGACAAATATGATGATAGCCACCAGGCCAAATGCGAGCACCAGTGTTTCTCCTACTTCCGATAAAGAGTTACGTACCGGAACGGTGAAATCTTTTCCAAGAGAAATAATATAATCCTTGGGTGCCGTTTTTACAATATCATCAAAACGTTTTCTGAATTCATCTACAATGGCCAGTGAATTGGCGCCGCGTTGTGGCTGCACGCCGGTACCAACACCGTAGCGTGCCGTATTGCCTTCACTCACAATCATGGCCGTTCTTTCATTTTGCGAAGACATAATAGCTGTACCAATATCTTTAAACCGAACAATGGCGCCGCCCTGCTCGCGCAGTATCATGTTATTGAAATCATCTTCTGTAACCAGTCTTCCCTGTGTGCGCAATGTTACTTCTGTGTTTTGTCCTTCAATGCGCCCGCTGGGTAAATCAACATTCTCCCGCTGCAATGCAGCCTGTACATCTGAAGGGGTAAGCTGGTAGGCCGCCAGTTTTACAGGATCCATCCGCAGGCGCATGGATCTTTTCCGGCCGGCATAAGAATCTACCAAACGCACGCCGGGTATAGATTGCAAACGCTCTTTAATATTGATGTTTACAAAATCTGTCACATCTTCCAGGCTTTTGGTATCACTCTGCACAGTCAGGAACACCAGGAAATCGGGCGGCCCTGATTTTTCAACGATGGTTGGCTCAATATCGGCCGGCAGCTGCTGGCGCGATTTGGATACCTTATCACGTACATCATTAGCCGCAGCTTCCAGGTCGGCATTCAGGTTAAATTCAACGGTAATAATACTTACCTGTTCACGCGATTGCGATGACATGGCGCGGATACCATTGGCTTCGGCCACAGCTTCTTCCAGCGGTTTGGTAACCTGCGAAGCAATAATGTCTGCACTGGCGCCCGGATAAACCGTAGTAATGGTAACAATTGGTGAATCTGTTACGGGATATTCTCTTGTTCCCAGAAAGGTATATCCAACTATGCCAAACAGTACCAGCAGCACCGACATTACGCCTGCCAGTACAGGACGGGATATACTTACTTGTGAAATAGCACTCATTGTGTTTGAATTTTGAGCTATCAGCCATAAGCTTTTAGCCATTAGTAATTGGGTGATTAATACAATCCACCCGCGGTTGACACACCGCGTCTCATGATAGTATGCTCAGTGATTTGCAAAAAAAGTTGAATAGCCGACTGGTACTACCTGTTGATTGTTCTTTGACCATTCCCCTGACCTTTCAACCAATCAACTATTCAACCGGTTTCTTATTTCAAGGTTACAAACTGCACGGCCGAACCCGGCACCAGTCTTAACAGGTTGCTGGTAACAACCGTATCCCCGTTGTTTAAACCGTGCAATATTTCTACTGTGTAGGGTCCGCGCTGGCCTATCTCTACCGGTGATAACTGTACGCTGTTATTCTTTACGGTATACACATTGTATCCCCTGGAAGAAGGCATCAGCGCCTGGGAAGACACCACCAATGCATCTGCAGAAGAATGCAAAGCCAGGTGCAAACGGGCACTTTGACCGGGCAGTAACACCCTGCCGGGGTTTGTACTGATGGCCCTTACCAGCAGGGTCCGGGTATTCTGATCAAGCCTGGCTTCCCTGGCAATTACTTTGGCGGTGTATTGTTTTGTATCGGAGGTTACAGTAAATTTTTGCTCGCTGCCGGTAGTTATTACCTGCGCATATTTTTCGGGCACCTGGAAATCGAGCTTTACAATACTATTGTCTTCAATATTGGTAAGAACGGTATTTACTGAAACAACAGCACCGGGATAAACGTGCACAATACCCACTTGTCCGCCAAATGGCGCTTTGATGCGTGTTTTGCTGATGGTTACCTGCAGTTCAGCCACCTGTGCCTGCAATACTTTAAGGTTGGTAAATGCCTGGTCGTAATCCTGTTGTACTACTGCCTCATGTGCAATCAGGTCGCGCAGACGTTCTTCATTCAATGAAGCCAGTTTTTCCTGCTGGCGAAGTTTCTCCAGTTGCGCCTGTAAGTCGGCATTATCCAGTTCAAAAAGCAATTGACCGGCCTGTACATAAGCGCCTTCTTTAACATTTACCCGAACAATTTTGCGGGTAAGCTCGCTTACGATATCCACCTGCTGGTTGGCAGCCAGCGAACCGGTTATTTCCAGCTCTTCTTTTAAAACGGCCGGTTTAATAATTATGCCGTCTACCGGTGTTGCCTGAACAGCCGCGGGAGCAGCAGGAGATGTTACTTTATCATTTTCCCTTGCGTTTGCATAGCAGCCGCTGATAAGCACAATCAGCGATAAATAAAGCCCGATTGCCGGAAAACGCCTGGAAATGAGTTGGTGTTTGGTTAAATTTTGCGTTGACATGATAATTGTTATTAGATTTATTCAAATAATTCAATAAATAATTGCGAACTTCACGGGGCGGAATTGAAAAAGAATACAAATGTATAGATATATTTAAATAATTCAATAAATAATCCAAAAAAAAATTTAGATTTTCAGGGTCTCCAGGAAACTGATATACTCATCCATCAGTTTATTGTTAAGATAATAACGCACATTCCGTCCTTCCTTATCAGATGTTACCAGTTCGCTGTCTATTAATAATTTCAGGTGATGGGCTATAGAGGGTTGGGCAAGATTAATGGTATTATTCAGGTCAACACAATACAAACAAGACTTGCTCTTCTTAATCTCTTTCAAAATCGTCAGGCGGTTGGGGTCGGCCAGCGCTTTGGAAATCTTCTCAGCCTTTTTTGCGTCCATAAAAAATAATTACAGCACAAATATATAATGCATTTATTGAAGTTTTTCAATAAATCCGAAACCTTAACATTTTTTACAGGATTCGTGATCGCAGTCAATCCGCGGCTTAAACGCCGGGATGACAAACCGGTTGTTTGTCATGCTGACGAAGGAAGCATTGGTTTTGTCATGCTGACGAAGGAAGCATCTGAACGGCATGCATAAAAGCGATCCCCCATTAAAACAGCGCATTAATGAATATAGATTCGTTGCTTGAAACTGTTGTTCCCGGATAGCAGATCCCTCCTTCGTCGGGATGACAAAGGCGCCGGGATGACAATGAACGCCGGGATGACAAACCGGTTGTTTGTCATGCTGACGAAGGAAGCATCTGAGCGCCATGCATGAAAGCGATCCCATTAAAACAGCGCATTAATGAATACAGATTCGTTGCTTGAAATTGTTGTTCCTGGATAGCAGATCCCTCCTGCGTCGGGATGACAAAGGCGTCGGGATGACAAATGCGCCGGAATGACAAAGAACGCCGGGATGACAAACCGGTTGTTTGTCATGCTGACGAAGGAAGCATCTGAGCGGCATGCATGAAAGCGATCCCATTAAAACAGCGCA
>Ga0163162_10004067_pt1 | contig 14039 bp, 12 predicted proteins | sample S55metaG_FD_115310 | JGI IMG/M metagenome (GOLD analysis project Ga0163162, IMG submission 115310) | Switchgrass rhizosphere microbial communities from Kellogg Biological Station, Michigan, USA - S5-5 metaG | ecosystem: Host-associated > Plants > Roots > Rhizosphere > Soil | place: USA...
CAAAATCTTTTGCATCACGGGGGTCAATGGTAAATGTAAGTACATCACGCATATCCCTTCTTTTTGCTATTTCTTCCGGCTGTATAGAAGTATCAAGCTTTTGGGCATATACTTCTACATCAATAGGGAAATCATAGGGTAAACCATACTCTGCAAGTATGGCATGGATCTCTGTATTGTGTTCTCCCGGTTTACCTAATACCCGTATTACCTCTCCAAAAGGGCTGTCTGCCTTAGCAGGCCAGTCATCCAGTTTTACTAATACAACATCGCCATTTTCGGCATTACCTTCTTTTCCTTTCGGGATAAAAATATCGGTGTACATCTTTGGGTTAGCTGTAGATACAAAAGAAAAATTCTTCTGAATATCTATAACGCCTACAAATTCTGTTTTAGATCTTTCTATAATTTCAACAACTTCACCTTCGGGTTTTCTGCCTCTTCTTCGGTTATAGATATATACCTTAACCTTATCTTTATCAAGTGCTTTGTTTAAGTTGTTTGTAGGTATAAATACATCATCTTCAAGTTCAGGTGAAACAAAATAGGCAGTTTTCCTGCTTGTCATGTCTATCGTTCCTTCTACATAATCAGCCTTGGCTAATACTTTGTATTTACCTCTTTCTGTCTCTTCTATCTTTTCCTGAGATGCAAGGATCTTGAGTTCTTTTATAATCTCATTCCTGCTTTGAGTATCATCAAGTTCTAATATAGCAGCTATCTGCTTATAGTTAAAGGATTTATTAGGATCCTTAGAGAGTATCTTATAAATTTTTACGGAAAAATCTTTTTCCTTTTTTGCTGACGGTTTTCCGTTCCTCTTCTTCATATATTCTTAAAATAATGCTGAAAATTACAAATAACTGGGAGATATTATAGAATTTTTAATTAAATAATAACGTATAAGTCTTTAAATTTATAGGCAGATAATACTGAAACTCTTAATATGGAACACTTTATTACAGCTGCTGTATTTAATTATCCACACGAAACTACAATCCTCAGGCATCTTTTAGAAGACGAAGGACTTCAGTACTATTTTGAAAACGAAACCATGGCAGATCTTCTTCCTATGTATTCTTACGCTTTAGGAGGTATTAAACTTAAAGTACATCCAAACGATTTTAATACAGTAAAAGAAATTCTTGATAAACTCGATACTGGAACTCATTTAAAAATAGTTTGAAATCAATCAAACTGAAAAAGGTTATCAACACTTATTAAAAACAAAATAAAAAAGATTTTTTAAAAATTAAATTTTTGATGATTATGATTGCTTGTTGATAAGTGCGAAAACTTTTTTTGAGAGTGGGTATATTTGGAGTTATACAATTTTATACAAAGCTATCAACAATGTTAAGTAATTGTAAATTTTTAGAAATCAGGTTGTTTTGTATTTTTGATCATAGGTTATTAACAATCGTTAATAGTACTTTTTATATTGGTTTTATTAATAAGTTTCATTGTTAATGGTTGTTAATAACTCCTCTTAATGTTTTCATAACATTTGGTAAAAAAGTAAAAAATAAATTTGGATTTCTAAGTTGAGATTTTGATTAGGAAAAATTTCCGTGACTTCTAAAAAATCTTGTCTTTTTTCGTTTTTAGTTATTAACAAATACTGTTAATTTTTAACCCCCTTTAAACACAGCACTTTACAAATATTATCAACATTATTGTTTTTTAACATATTTAGTTCTATATTTTAAGTGCTGAAAATGGATAAATAACTGATTTTTAAGCAATAAAACAATAGCTGATTTAAACTTTGTGAATACATCAATTTTCTACTTATATAAGTAGAACAAGAGTCTGCAAAAGTAAGGGGAGAAATTAATAAACTTATTATTTTAAACAATTGTGTTCGTTTTTACTTCACTACACCACAAATATTTATAATTTTGCATTCTAAATTTTTATACATGAAAATATCTATCGGTAACGACCATGCAGGCCCGGATTATAAAATCGCTATTGTAAAACACCTTGAAGGTAAAGGGATAGAAGTGATAAACCACGGAACAGATTCTTTTGACAGTGTAGACTATCCTGATTTTGTTCACCCGGTAGCTAATGATGTTGAAAATGGTGTGGTAGATTTTGGCATTATCATCTGCGGAAGCGGTAATGGTGTAGCTATGACAGCTAACAAGCACCAGAAGGTTAGGGCAGCACTTTGCTGGACTAAAGAAATTTCGGCGCTTGCGCGCCAACACAATGATGCCAACATAATAAGCATCCCGGCCCGTTTTACGGCTATTCAGCAAGCTATAGAGATGGTAGACACTTTTCTTGCTACAGCTTTTGAAGGCGGAAGGCACCAAAACAGAGTAGACAAAATTTCTTGCTAAACACAGGAACGTTAAAATATAGAAAAGCTGCAATTACAATTGCGGCTTTTTTTATATCTTTTACTAAGGTTTTAATGTTAACAATAAAGTAATACAGGCCTTGTTGATTTCCAATAACTTTGGCCGCCTATACAACCCGATAAAGCCGTGTCAAATCCGCGAATACATAAACATACAGTAGAGGGTAAGAACCTTCTTTACTCTATACTGCTCAATGTAATTATAACAGCAGCACAGGTTACCGGAGGTATAATCTCGGGGAGCCTTTCGTTGTTATCAGATGCATTGCACAACTTCAGCGATGTACTTTCGCTGGCTATAAGCTATGTTGCACACAAACTCTCGCAAAGGGAGGCTACACTTAAACAAACATTCGGACTAAAAAGGGCAGAGCTGATCGCGGCATTTGTAAATGCACTTACATTGATAGTTGTCGCTATTATACTTATTTATGAAGCGGTATTGCGTTTCTTTAATCCGGTTACTATAGCGCCTACACTTGTCATATGGCTTTCGGCATTGGGGATAGTGGCTAACGGATTAAGCGTGGTACTTTTAAAGAAAGATGCCGACCATAACCTGAATATGAAATCGGCTTACCTGCATCTGCTAACTGATATGATGGCTTCTATAGCCGTGCTAATAGGAGGTTTATTAATGAAGTATTTCCATATCTATTGGATAGATAGTGTGATGACATTAGGCATAGCAATATACCTGATCGTAGTAGCTTTTGACCTGCTAAAACAATCAACACATATGCTGATGCTTTTTACTCCCAATGAGGTTAATATTGAAGATATCATTGCAGAAGTTCATAAAATTTCGGGCTGCGCCCGTTTACATCATATTCACGTGTGGCATTTAAACGAAGAAGAGCTTCACCTGGAAGCACACCTGGATTGCTCTAATGATATGTCGCTATCGCAATTCAACATCCTGCTACACAAAATTGAAGAGGTGCTATATGAAAAATTCAGCATCAACCACGTTAATATCCAGCCTGAATTTAAAAAAGAAGACCCGAAAGATTTTATCGTGCAGGATTGATTTTAGTTTTCAGTAATCAGTCGAAGTAGGCAGTCAGTAATGTCATTTCGACTGAAGTGAAGCGGAGTGCAGAAATCTCCGAATCACTAAATTTTTTTCTTCGAAACCCTATTACCCACAACACTTAGACACAAATGCCGTAAAAATGCCGTAGTAAAACCGCTATCAAAAACTTATCTTCACAACTAATTTTGACCCATAACTTAAAATAAAAATTATGGAAACCATTGGCAAAAAAATTGTGGAGATCAGGAGGCAAAAAGGATTAACGCAGGAAGAAGTCTCAGAACGTGCAAAGATAAATTTACGCACACTTCAGCGTATTGAAAAGGGTGAAACCGAAGCGCGAGGCAATAGCCTTAAAGGGATATGTGAAGCTCTTACTATAAACATTGAGGATATTGTTGATTATGGCAAAGTAGAAGACAGAAACTATCTTATGTTTCTTCACTTATCGGTTATGTCTATGGCATTTATTCCTTTTGGCAATATTTTCCTGCCGCTTATCTTATGGCTTAACAAGCGTGATAAGATAATAGAGGTGCAGAAGCAGGGAGCGAACATTTTAAATTACCAGATACTCTGGACAGTAGTTAGCAATGCAGTACTTATTACAGGAGCTTACTTAAAAATTGATCATTTGGGTAATGGTACAGCATTTATATATGCATTCTTCACTTTATGCATAATCAACTTTATATATCCGCTTATAATTGCGGTAATGATAAATAAAGGCAGGGTTAAAAATTTCTATCCTTTACCGTTTAGAATTATAAAATAAGAACACTATGTTTGTGTTCCTATTTTAATTCCAAATGACAAACTTAGAATATATTGCCGGACAGGTAACTGCTCCAAAAAAAGGCATTGAAGCCACGTTGAAATTACTTTCAGAAGACTGTACCATTCCGTTTATTGCGCGCTACCGTAAAGATGCTACGGGTAATCTTGATGAGGTGGTTATAGAGCAGGTGGCGAAGCTTAGCCAGGCATTTGATGCTATTGTAAAGCGTAAAGATGCCATCATTAAAAGCATTACTGAGCAAAACGCTCTTACGCCGGAATTATTGGCTAAAATAAATGTCAGTTTTGACCTTACCGAACTGGAAGATCTTTACCTGCCCTACAAGAAGAAAAAGAAGACCAGAGCGGATACCGCCCGTGAAAATGGACTGGAACCTCTGGCTAAAATAATCATGGCGCAAAATGCTGATGATATCGACTTTATCGCTTCAAAATACCTGAATGATAAGGTGGTTAACGAAGATGATGCACTTCAAGGCGCACGTGATATTATTGCAGAGTGGATTAATGAAAATGTGTATGTGCGTAAATCGCTCCGCAGAATTTTCGGCCGCAAAGCGGCTATAACAACAAAAATCACTAAGGCGGGCAAGGAAGATGAAAAGGCAAAAAAATTTGAACAGTATTTTGACTGGTCTGAAAATTTAGCGAAAGCGCCATCACACAGGCTGTTGGCCATGCTTCGTGCCGAAAACGAAGGTTTCATTAAATTTAAAGTAGAGATAGAAAACGAGGAAGCCATTGAACTGGTGGAACAATCAGTCATAAAAAATAATCGCGACACGGCGGGCCAGCTAAAGCTGGCTATACAAGACAGTTACAAGCGGCTGCTGGTTCCGGCAATAAGCAATGAGGTATTGCAGGAAGCCAAGGCTAAAGCCGATGCTGTTGCAATACAGGTATTTGCCGGAAATTTAGGCCAGTTATTGCTTGCGCCGCCTTTAGGCGAAAAGCGTATCCTTGCAATTGACCCGGGCTTTAGAACCGGTTGTAAAGTAGTATGCCTTGACGAAAAAGGCGATCTGTTATACAACGAGACCATATTTCCGCATGCGCCGCAAAACGAAACAGCTATTGCCATGAAAAAGATACGTTCTATGGTGAATGCTTATAAGATAGATGCAATATCTATAGGCAATGGAACGGCGTCCCGTGAAACGGAATATTTCATTAAAAAAATAGCGTTTGATAAACCCCTTCAGGTATTCGTGGTAAGCGAAGCAGGCGCATCGGTATACTCGGCATCTAAAATTGCCAGGGAAGAATTTGGAAGTTATGACGTAACGGTTAGGGGAGCAGTATCAATCGGACGTAGATTAAGTGACCCGCTTGCCGAATTGGTAAAAATAGATCCTAAAGCGATAGGGGTGGGGCAGTATCAGCATGACGTTGACCAGGGTGCACTTAAAGATGAATTAGACACTGTAGTAATGCGTTGTGTGAACTCGGTAGGGGTTAACATCAATACGGCGAGTAAATCGCTTCTGGGCTATGTTTCGGGCATTGGTGAGAAGCTGGCAGAGAACATTGTTGCGTATAGAAGTGAAAACGGTCCGTTTGAAGACCGTAAGCAATTAAAAAAAGTACCAAGGTTAGGAGAAAAGGCCTACCAACAGGCAGCGGCATTCGTAAGGATTCCGAATGCTAAGAATCCTTTGGATAATTCTGCAGTACATCCGGAGGCTTATGCAGTTGTTGAAAAAATGGCAAAAGACATGAAATTAAAAGCAGCAGATTTAATATCTAATAAAGAAGCCATTGCAAAAGTACCTGCCGATAAATATATAACTGACACCATTGGGTTACTGGGACTTAAAGATATTCTTAAAGAGCTTGAAAAGCCGGGTCTTGATCCGCGTAAATCGGCTAGAGTTTTTGAGTTCGATCCAAACATAAGAACCATGGGTGATCTGCGTACCGGAATGATATTACCGGGTATTGTGAATAATATAACCAATTTTGGCTGCTTTGTAGACATAGGTCTTAAAGAGAGCGGACTGGTACACATCTCTCAGCTTAAAGAAGGTTTTGTAAGTGATGTAAATGAAGTTGTGAAACTACATCAGCACGTTGATGTAAAGGTTACCGAAGTTGATGAGGCCAGAAAAAGGATCGCGCTTACAATGATTTTGTAAGAGAATGGATGAAATAAAACAAAAAACCCGCTAAGTATCTTAGCGGGTTTTGTATAACTATATAAAAAAATTATAGTTTATTATCGTCTTGTGATTGTTGTTTTCTTGGCGCAGTAGTCTGGTGATCATCACCGTCTTTAGCTGCGTTCTTGAATTCTTTAATACCGGTACCAAGCCCTTTCATTAATTCCGGAATTTTTCTTCCTCCGAAAAGTAGCACAACAATCACTAATATTACCAGTATTTCTGTTAAACCAAGTTTTCCCATGACAACAAATTTAAATTATTAAGGCAAAGTTAAATATAAAACTAATTACAACAACTATTTACGTCAAATATTTGACTTTGGTTTGCGTTAAATAAAAATAATCTATTTTAACAGGATCGCTTGCCATAATGTTTACGGCATATAAAATCATAAAATAGGGCAGTATTACTATATTTGTCAATTAAAGAGGTACTATGAATGCAAAAAGGCTTAAAAGGCAGATAATCAAAAAAAAACTATTCAATAAAAACCGTCTGGTCATATTGAATGAAGACACTTTTGAGGAACTTTTTTCCTTTAAACTTAACCTCATGAACGTGTTTGTGGCTATAACGTCAATTAGTATTATCATGATTGCCCTTACCACCTACATTATTGCATTTACACCGCTTCGTGAATACATTCCGGGTTATGCGTCTACAAAACTAAAGCGTGAAGCTACCGAAAATGCTATAAAAAGCGACTCTCTTCAAAAGATCATTGATGAGAACGGCGTATATCTGGCATCCATAAAAAAAGTACTCACAGGAGACCTTGAACATACCAAGCTAAGCCGAGACTCTATACAGCCTGCTGAACAAAAAGATTTAAGCAAGGTAGATCCGGGACCATCAGACGCCGATAAAAAATTACGTGATGAGGTTGCCTTGGAAGATAAATACAATCTTTTTGAACAGGCAAAACCTAAAGTTAGCCTGGTGCTTTTCCCTCCTGTTAAAGGACATATTACCGATCCTTACAGTTCTAAAAACAAACATTTCGCGCTAGATATTGCCCTTGCAAAAGACACACCGATAAAAGCGGTTGCAGCGGGTACTGTTATTTTAGCCGACTGGACTCCTACAAATGGCAATGTTATTATTATCCGTCATAACGACGGAATTATATCGGTGTATAAACATGCAGCATCGTTAACTAAAGAGCAGGGCGATATTGTAAAATCGGGTGAGGTTATTGCTATGGCCGGTTCTACAGGAACACAGTCTACAGGCGTGCATCTTCACTTTGAATTATGGAAAGACGGTTACCCTATAAATCCAACCCAGTTTATTGATTTTGAATGATGAGAAATTTTTTAGATACTACATTTCTACTTGCGTTACTCTTTTCCATCTGCTTTTTAATAACTGCAGGGATACTTTATTTTTTTCCAAGGAAAAAGGTCAACCACTTTTACGGATATCGTACCATTGAATCTGTAAAATCGCAGGAGCGATGGGATTTTTCACAACGCTTTTTCGCCATACAAATGAGTAAGGCAGCACTTGTTATACTTGGACTATCTTTTACAGGTTTATTAATTCCGGGATCGGGAAAAATAAGATTGTGGATTTCTGTAATTATGATTGTTCTTGCTATAAGCTATATGTATGCAACAACTGAGGCGGAATTAAAAAGGCGATTTACCAAATTAAACTCATAAGCGATGTCTTTAAAAACAATAGGGGCCAAAATATTCGCTACGCTAATACATAACAGCACCAAAAAATGGGCTCAAAACCCTGTTGAAACGCAGCAAAAGGTATTTGAAAACCTATTAACTACTGCCAGAGCAACCCAGTTTGGTAAAGACCATAATTTTGAAGTCATAACATCCTACGCTGATTTTGCTTCTCACGTGCCTGTGCGCGACTACGAAGCGCTGAAAAGCTATGTAGACAGGGTAGTGCATGGCGAAGAAAATATTTTATGGCTGGGTAAACCACTCTATTTTGCAAAAACATCCGGGACTACATCCGGAGCCAAATATATTCCGCTTACCAAAGAGTCAATGCCTTTTCATATTAAGGCAGCACGCAATGCGATACTGGCTTATATACATGAAACAGGTAAGGCCGATTTTGTAGATGGCAAAATGATATTCCTTCAGGGAAGCCCTGAGCTTGATGAAAAGTATGGCATAAAATTCGGGAGACTTTCGGGTATTGTTGCCCATTTTGTACCGGCTTATCTGCAAAAAAACCGCATGCCAAGCTGGGAGACCAATTGCATTGAAGACTGGGAAACCAAGGTAGATGCCATTGTTGAGGAAACGTATAACGAAGATATGGCTGTAATATCGGGCATACCATCGTGGGTACAAATGTATTTTGAAAAGCTTCAGCAAAAAGAAGGTAAAAAGGTGGGGGATATCTTTAAGAATTTTAACCTGTTTATTTATGGTGGCGTAAACTATGAACCCTACAAGGCTAAGTTTGAAAATTTAATAGGGCGTAGGGTAGACAGTATAGAGTTGTTTCCAGCTTCTGAAGGTTTTTTTGCCTATCAGGATACACAGACTGAAAAAGGTATGCTGCTGTTGCTTAACTCGGGCATTTTCTATGAATTTATAAAAGCGGATGAGTTTTTTACCGAAAATCCGCGTCGTTATACTATTGGCGAAGTTGAGCTGAATGTAAATTATGCGCTTATTATTTCTACCAATGCCGGACTGTGGGCTTACAACATTGGCGACACTATAGCGTTTACTTCACTGAGTCCTTACAGGGTTATTGTTACAGGAAGGATTAAGCATTATATATCGGCTTTTGGAGAACATGTGATAGGTAAAGAAGTAGAAACGGCACTTAAAGAAGCAATGGCAGATACAGCAATTAGAGTAAATGAATTTACCGTTGCCCCGCAGATAAATCCTGCAAACGGGCTGCCGTATCACGAATGGTTTATAGAGTTTGAAAGTGAACCCGATGATATAAATGCTTTTGCCCTTAAGATTGATACTTCTATGCGAACGCAAAATGTATATTATGATGACCTCATTGTAGGCAATGTGCTGCGCACCGTAGTTATAACTAAGGTACAAAAAAATGGTTTTCAGGACTATATGAAATCAATAGGCAAGCTGGGCGGGCAGAACAAACTGCCGAGACTCGCAAACGACCGAAAAATAGCCGATTTTTTTAACTGATTATGAAGCAACTCTTATTCTTTATTTGCATCCTTATTACAGCTTTAGCAAAGGCTCAGGTTAGTGGTGTGGTAAAAGATGAAAAGGGAAATGCTATTCCTTATGTAAATGTTTGGGTGTTAAATGAACAGGCAGGCACTACTGCCGATGGCGAAGGAAAATATTCTATAAATGCGACAGGCACAAAAACACTTGTGTTTTCGGCGGTAGGGTTTAAAACACAACATGTAAAAGCTGCTGAAGCCTCGAAAATAGTGTTGCAGGATGATGTTACACTTCTTGATGAAGTTGTGCTCTCTAATAAAAGGAGTAAACACAAAATAACCGTAGGGAAATATAATAAGAACAAAAACCGATATTATCAAGGAGGGATGAACAAACCGGATATTCTGGTAAAATATTTTGCGCCATCCCAGGCAACAAAAGAGCATCCTTTTATAAAGGATCTTACATTTTATGCTTTAAACCTGAATGAAAAAGCAGTTATAACGCTACGCTTTTTTAATGTTGATAAAGATGGGAGTCCGGGTAAAGATTTAACCGGAGAGAATATTATCGTTGAAGTGCCTAAGGGGAATAAGAACCTTAAAGTAAACCTTGAGAAGTATAAAATCATGGTTCCTGAAAATGGCTTTTTTGCCGGTTTTGAATGGATGGTTATCGATCAGAACAAATATGTGAGTGCAACAGTTTATAAAGACGCACAAGGAAAAGAGCATTTGATGGAAAATTTTATTCAATATATGCCTCAAATAGGAACTAATCCGTCTGAGGGCAGCACACATTGGAGATATACACAGGGCAAATGGATTGCAAACAACAAAATGGCAAAAAATACAGCAGCGGAATCCTATCAGGATAAATATGAAGATCTGACGATTAAACTCACATTAACCGACTAAAAATAAAATCCTACATTTGCCGCAAGGCTCTATAAATATGCAAGGCACTAAAAACATATCGCGATCAAGGGCACAGGAATCTTCTGCTGCCATAGAAAGGTTATATATCACGATGAGGCACCTGTTTAACAGGGGTTTTTATAAACCGATGGGTGTTTCGGGCGATTCGCTTCGCGAAGCTTTGTTATCACTTCGTCCGGAAATTTATGGTTCGATATCAGAAGAGAAAGCTGAGCTTAACGGTTTGCTATATGTTATTGAAAGGCTGCCAATAGGCATTGAAGAATGCCTGTTTGTTAATCTTACGTCAGACGAAGGCTATTCTAAATCGCATTTTAAGGCCATCATTCCTCCTAAAAGGAAACGTAATTGTTACCGTATAGATGATGAACAGATGAACGTGGAAATAACCCGTGGAAGGTCTGATATCTACGATATACTTACCCACCTTACGTTTATTTACATTGAATCGCACAAGATAAAGAACCGCATTTTAATAGATGATAATGGCGAGATAACCCGCGACTGGCTTAAGCTGGAGCAGGTGGTTAAGGCAAATGCTAAACTTAATCTTATAGAAAGAGAGCAGGCCATATCGCATACGTCAAGTATTTTAGGGCGTTCTTTTGCTGAGGTGACAGACATTTATGATGCCTTTGGAACAACAGCACAACCGGGCAGGTTTCTGCATGTTATTTACTGGTTAGGAAAACTGGCGCTTGAAGAGGCATTAGGAGGCACTAAACGTACTATTACTTTTAGCCCGATACTACGCGAAAGGCTTGGTCATCATATACATGGTGAAATATGGGCCGATAATATAAAAATGGTGCTTAAGCAAAATGGATTGCTGGAACGCCCAATTCATATTATAAGCGCTAATATGCATAGTGTAATGAATTCTGTTTTTGCGCCTTATGTGCTTAAGTCAAAATTTAAGGACAAATCAGACTTTTCCATATATGAAGACCTGAGCAAAACTAACAATGGCCCGTTAAGGGATAAGGTTGAAGAGGCGGCTCTTAAGAACGGAATGATAGCAATGCCTGATACGTCAGGCACTAATATAGATGTACAGATATTTGATACTGCAAAAATAGATTTTTCTAAAACAGCATTTCCGGATGCAAACACCGATGATAAAAAGACGGTTATTGTAGTAATGGATTATGCCTTTGGGGAGCAGGCTTACGAAACTATAGATGAACTGCTTAAACCGTTTAAGGAGGGTAAAATAAAAACGCTCTTAAACGTGGAGTCTGTTTCTATTATGGGCAAGGCAGGTATTCTTGAAGGTGGCAAGGGTGATATAATGATTCCTTCGGCACATATAAATGAGGGTACGGGCGATAATTATCCGTTTGAAAATGAACTTAAACCTGAAATGTTTGCAGGTCAGGGTATACCTGTATATAGTGGGCCTATGATAACTGTATTGGGAACATCGCTGCAAAACAAAGACCTGCTTAAGTTTTTTAACGAGTCCAGCTGGGGCGTTATAGGATTAGAGATGGAGGGATCGCATTATCAGAAAGCAGTACAGTCTGCCTCTAAGATAAGAAAGAGCATAAACCCAGATGTTAAGGTACGTTATGCTTATTATGCTTCAGATAATCCGCTTGAAACAGGCAGTACATTGGCCTCAGGTGGTTTAGGCACTACGGGAGTAAAGCCGACCTACAGTATTACCATTAAAATTTTAGAACAAATATTCAACATTTAACCTGTTATGACAAACCAAACAAACAGTACAGAAAATCAGGACATTTATCTATCTGACGTATCCAAAAAAGTAAAAGGATATTTTTCGAGAGTTAATGATTCTTTTTTTGACGGCATACTTTTTATAAGAAAGAATATAATTGCGGTAGTTATTATAGTGATTTTAGGAGCCGGTTATGGCTACTATAAAGATATGACAGAAACAAATTATCAAACGAAGGTATTTGTTATATCAAACTTTGGCAGTACAGATTATTTGTACCAACAGGTAGGCAACCTTAACTCTAAGATATACGACGAAGAGTTTAAAAAAACGTACGGAGTTAATCAGTCAAAAAAAATCGTTAAGTTAAAAATTGAACCGGTTCTGGATATCTACAATTTTATTAATGATCCATCTAAAGATGTGTATGAAAATGACAGGTCTTATGAGATATTCAGGCTTATCAGTGATAATGGAGATATGAAAAAGGTAATTAAGGATGAGGTAACAAGCAGAAATTTTAATGCACATCTTATAACCATAACCACAAGAGGATTTGTGTCTGAAGAAAAAGACATTAAACCATTAATAGACTATTTAAATTCTAATCCATATTTTAAAAATCTACAAAAGGAATATATAAAAAGCCTTGACATAAGACTGGCAGTAAATGACACGACAATTAAACAGATAGATGGAATTTTAAACAGTTTTCCAATAGCAGCTGCTAAGAGTACAGGTGTTGTTCTTAATGATCATTCAGATATCAATGAAATAATTAAACTGAAAGATAAACTGGTTAAAGAGCAGGCAAAGAACAGGGTTGATAAAATAAATTATACTAACATAGTAAAAGACAGCAGCATGTCTCTTAATATGTCTGATGACAATATATTTTCAGGAAAGATGAAATATATAATTCCATTTACTTTATTACTTGTATTTATAGCGGTAATGAAGTTTGTTCATTACTATAAAAAGCAGGTAAACAAACGAAAACTTATAATTACAGGTTAATAACCACTAAAAGATGACTACTAATAACCCACATATATCAATTGTTAGTCCTGTTTACAGGGCCGAAAATATCGTGGATAAGCTTGTTGATGAGATTCGCCAAAATATGGCATTACTTAACAAAAGTTATGAAATAGTACTGGTAGACGACAGAAGTCCGGATAATGGATGGATTGTTATGAAACAGCTTTCTGAAAAATTTCCGGAAGTGAAATGCATTCGGCTAAGCAGAAATTTTGGACAGCATCCGGCTATTATGGCAGGCCTTTCGCAGGCAAAAGGGGAGTGGATTGTAGTAATGGATTGTGATTTACAGGACAGGCCACAAGAAATAGCAGCACTTTATAATAAAGCGCAGGAAGGATATGATACTGTTTTAGCACGCAGGGAAAACAGACAGGACGGATTCTTTAAAAAATTATCCTCTAAACTGTTCTCAAAAGTATACAGTTATTTTACAGACGTGAAGTATGATAATGAGATAGCAAACTTTGGTATTTATAATAAAAAAGTAATAGCAGCAGTTCTTCTCATTGCAGATCAGATAAAATTTTTCCCATTGTTTGTAAACCTTTCAGGTTTTAAAAGTACTTCTATTACTGTTGAGCATGCCGAACGTTTTTCGGGAACTACAAGTTATAGCTTTGCTAAGCTTATGAGCCTCGCTTTTAATACTATAATATCATTTTCTAATAAGCCTCTTAAGCTTTTTGTGAAATTTGGAATAACGATATCCTTCCTTTCATTTTTTATGGGGATATATTATATATATCGTTCTATAAGTCATGAAATAGCAGTATTAGGTTATACATCTATAATAGTTTCTATATGGTTTCTATCGGGAATTATTATTACGACTATCGGTGTATGTGGTATATATATAGGAAAGATTTTCGATC
>Ga0163162_10004069_pt1 | contig 14035 bp, 12 predicted proteins | sample S55metaG_FD_115310 | JGI IMG/M metagenome (GOLD analysis project Ga0163162, IMG submission 115310) | Switchgrass rhizosphere microbial communities from Kellogg Biological Station, Michigan, USA - S5-5 metaG | ecosystem: Host-associated > Plants > Roots > Rhizosphere > Soil | place: USA...
ACGTAGGTTTAGTTTGTTTCATACAGCAGTTTTTAGTTTACGCAATTGGGTATATCTTAAGCTATTCCTGAGTTATCCTATTTGGAGGATATGACTACTTCGTTGTTGTCTATTTTATAGGTAAAAGGTGTTATCAACTGCAGGGCTTTTAAAGCCTGCTGGATGGTTTCATTCTCAAAAATGCCGTTCAGCCTTTTTGGCCTGATGGCTTCATCTGCAAAACGAATGGTTACGCCATACCATCTTTCCATTTTTACAGCCAGGTCCTCAAAGGTTTCACTGCGGAAAATCAGTTTGTTTTCCATCCAGGAGGTTTCGATAACAGTGTTGTCGTGTGGTTCATAGGTGAGATGGCTTACCAGTGCCTGGGGTTCTTTTTTGGTAATGCCGGCAGTATTTTTTGTAGTTGCTGTGGGCGAGGGTTCCTGTATTACCCCGCTGGTGGTATCCTGTTTTACCGGTTCATCATTGGCGGTAATCAATTTTTCATTGGGTTTTAAAATGATTTTTTTGGAGGGCTGGTTTTTAAAAGTCACTTCAATGCTGCCGCGTATAAGGCTGGTTTCTGAGTTTTTTTCGCCGGGGAAGGATTTTACATTAAAGGCAGTGCCCAATACCTTAATATTGATATTGCTGGTGTGGATGACAAATGGGTGAGCGGGATTTTTTATGACGTCAAAATATGCTTCGCCGGACAGGACCACTTCCCTGAGGTTAATGCCATAGGCTTTATCATAAGAGATTCTGCTGCCCGAGTTTAACCAAACCTGGGTGCCATCGGGCAGTCGCAGGTAGGTGCGCGAGCCATATTTTGTAGACACTTCACTTTTATCGGGCACTGCTTTTGCGAGTGTTTTGGCAGGCTTTGGAGAGAATAAAGAGAAAGAATAATAACCGGCAATTGCCAGTACAATAAAAGCGAGTGATAAAAGAAGGTATTTTTTTTGGTTGTTGCCCGGGAGATCAGCAGTGGGATAAATGGGTTCAGGTTCAATATCCATACCCAAACCTTTCATGCGTGCTGCATGTGTGGCAAATGCCTGGTGGGCATCTTCCGTCTCGGGCGTAGCATGGTGCCAGAGGTCGGCCACCGTCTGAATGGGGTAATGCATTTCAGGATTGCCCCTTAGCAAATGCTCCAGTTCGCTCAACTCTTCTTCGGTGGCTTCCCCGGATAATTTTTTGGCAATAAGTTCCCAGATCTTATTTTTTGACATGCAATCAGTTAATGAAAAATGCGCGTATAAAACCTAAGGACAAGTAAATCAGTAAAAACCCCTAAAAGAAAGTTAAAAATTTTTTATTTCGATACGCCTGCGGGGGCAGCAATGGCCTTGCTCATGTCGAAATCGATGGCGGTGCCAATCTTTTTAAGTGCGATGGTTATCTGGCTTTCAACCGTTTTTATGGAGATGCCCAGTATATCGGCCACGTCGCGGTATTTGAGTTCCTCTTCTTTAATGAGTTTAAAAATCAGCTTGCATTTGGGGGGCAATTCTTCAATGGCGGCTTTAATGCGGGCCACCATTTCGGCGGTTACCATCAGTTGTTCGGGATCGAAATAGATGCTTTTAAATTCGATGCCGGCCTGGTCGACATCATCGGTGAGGGTTTTGTTCTGGCGGCTGAGGTAATTGAGCGAGGTATTTTTTACAGCAATAAACAGGTAGACTTTTAAATTGCTGATGCTGTTAATGCGTTTTCGTTTTTCCCAGATGTTAATGAATACATCGGAAACCACTTCTTCAGCCTGTTCTTTCGACTTTACCATGGTAATTGCAAACCGCAGCAGGGGACCATAAAACGATACAAACAGCTCTTTGTAGGCAAATGTATCGTCGTTACGGGCAATCTGCTCCTGCAGGTATTTTACTTTGGCGGCGGCAATCATTACTGGCTACTCTTTAATCAGTCACAATGTAAAGTATACACAATGTAGTAACTATTCTGTATAAACAAAAAAAACAGGCTGATTGCTGCATTGGGCTGAAAAAATCAGCGTAACGATGTAGTTGAAAAATTAAAATCAGAAATCGATGCTTTTTATTGGCCTAACTACTGCAATTTTTTCTATTTTTGCAGCGCTTTACCAAAAGCTGGACCCTTAGCTCAGTTGGTTAGAGCACCTGACTCATAATCAGGGGGTCGTAGGATCGTGCCCTACAGGGTCCACCAGAATTAAGTCCCGGCAACCACCGGGGCTTAGTTTTTTACAACATTTAACAATTTTCAATATTTCCTTACTGACAAGCAAGATACATTTGCTGTTCACAACTGTATTATGAAACAAATTGCGTTACTGTTTTCCGCTGTGTTATTGATTGTAGCTACAAGCTCTGCACAAACTGATTCTACCGGCAAAAAGAAGAAAAAAGACTGGTCAAAAATAAGCCTCAATAACAGGGCCAACGACCATTTTCTGTTACAGTTGGGATATGATGGCTGGGCGCCGCTGCCCGATTCCATTCGCACAAAAGGTTTTTCGCACAGTGTGAATGTGTATTTTATGCTGGATATGCCGTTTAAAACCGATCAGCGCTTTAGTGTTGGCATTGGCCTGGGCATTAGCGGCAGCAGTATCAAATTCGATAACCAGCAGCCCAATATTATTGCGCTCAGTAACACGCTTCCCTTTACTGATTATTCCAGCAATACTTCAGCCAACCACTTTAAAAAATACAAACTGGTATCTACCTACCTGGAAGCGCCTATTGAATTGCGTTTTGTGGGCGATCCCGAAAACAGCGACCGCAGCTGGAAAGCTTCGGTGGGTGTAAAGGCCGGCCTGCTGTTAAATGTGCATACCCGTGGCAAAACACTGGTAAATGGTGCCGGTACTACTATTAATAATTATACAGAGAAAGAAAGTTCCAAAAACTTTTTCAATGGTACACGCCTGGCGGGTACCGCCCGTGTGGGTTATGGGCATGTGAGCCTTTTTGGCCAATATGCCATTACCGCTTTTATCAAAGATGGCCGCGGACCAGTCATTCATCCGTACAGTATAGGTATTACGTTTAGTGGGTTGTAAGTCTCAACCCCCGGCCCCTCTCCAAAAGAGAGGGGAGCCACGCACAGCCCATCTGGCCTCCCCAAAAGGGAAAGAGCAGCAACACCAAACCAGTTTCTCAAAATCGCTATTATATTTTTATACGGGCTTCGGTCCGTATTTTTTTGCATTGCCAACTCTTTGTTTTCTTTGCTTCTTTGCCTCTTTGCGTGAAACCTTGGCGGCCCTTTGTTTTCTTTGCTTCTTTGCGTGAAAGGCGTGGCAGTAATCGTTTCATTGAGTCGAATAATTCCAATGCAAGAAATATCCCCACTGGTCGTGGATAAATAGCCCAATTCTTTGCCTCTTTGGGTGAAACCTTGGCAACCCTTTGTTTTCTTTGCTTCTTTGCGTGAAAGCTTACCTTTGCCCCTAAAATTTATACTGAATAGTGCTCGACAAAAAGAATGTAATTGAAACCGATGTAAGAACCGTGCTGGTGGGATTGGTAAACAAAAACCAGACAGAACAGCAAACCCAGGAATACCTTGACGAACTGGCTTTTTTGGCGGAGACCGCCGGGGCGATAGCCGTAAAACGGTTTACCCAAAAGCTGGCGCAGCCAGACAGCCGCAGTTTTGTAGGGAAAGGCAAGCTGGAAGAAATCAAAAAATACATAGAAAACCGCGATATCCAGTTGGTGATCTTCGATGATGAACTGAGCGGCTCTCAAATTCTAAACATTGAGAAAGAGCTGAACACTGTTACCATCGACCGTTCCGATCTTATCCTGGACATATTCGCCCGCAGGGCAAAAACCGCGCAGGCCAAAACCCAGGTAGAACTGGCCCAGTACCAGTATTTGCTGCCACGTTTAAAAGGCATGTGGAAACACCTTGAAAGACAGGGAGGCGGTATCGGCAGCAGGGGACCGGGTGAAACGGAAATTGAAACCGACCGCCGTATTGTAAAAGATAAAATCTCTTTACTGCGCAAACGCCTGGCCGAAATAGACAAGCAGGCTTTTACCCAGCGTAAGGACAGGGGGGAATTTATTCGTGTGGCGCTGGTAGGTTATACCAATGTGGGCAAGAGCACCATTATGAATGTGCTTAGCAAGAGCGATGTATTTGCAGAGAATAAACTGTTTGCCACGCTGGATACCACTACGCGCAAGGTAGTTTTTGAAAACACGCCCTTCCTGCTCAGCGATACGGTTGGGTTTATCCGCAAGCTGCCCCATCACCTGGTAGAGAGTTTTAAAAGTACGCTGGATGAGGTAAGGGAAGCCGATATTTTGCTGCATGTGGTAGACATGAGCCATGCCCAGCATGAGGATCATATTGCGGTAGTAAATAAAACCCTGCAGGATTTGAATGCACAGGACAAACCGGTGATTACGATTTTCAATAAAATGGATTTGTTTGAGAAAAATCATTTTGACCCCTGGCTGGAGGATGAGGTAAAACAACAGATACTGGCAGAGCTGAAACAACGCTGGGAGAATGAACTGCTGGGCAATGCCATATTTGTATCGGCCACAGAAAAAAGAAATTTCCACGAGCTGCGTGCTGCCATACTGCATAAGGTAAGGGTACAATACCAGGTTCGTTACCCCTATAAATCAGAATTTTTATATTGATGCCTGCGCCTGAACTCTTTCATTGGCAAAAAATCGCAGCCTCCCCTGCTGAACTGGATTTTGCTGTCAATGATATTGCCATGGTGGAAACCGGCGGTAAAAAACTTTGTATTGGCCGGTATAACGGTGCCCTGTATGCGTTTGCCTATACCTGTCCGCATGCCAGCGGTATTATGGCCGATGGCTATATAGATGCCCTGGGAAATATTGTATGCCCGGTACACCGCTATAAATTCAATTTACAAAACGGCCGCAATACAAGCGGGGAAGGTTATTATTTAAAGCGCTGGCCGGTGGAGGTGAGGGAAGATGGGGTATACCTGCAAATTTGAATTTAAGTGGAGAATGTGAAGATGAATGTGGAAATGTGATGAATGTGAAAATTATGAATGGCCTATTCGTATTACCTGACCGGGCAAAGGAAATCAGCCATCACCACATCAGACATTAAGCATTATTCCAAAAACGCCATATCTTCTTCTGACAACGACAGTTCCGTAGCTTTTAGATTCTCTTCAAAATGTTTTAGTTGAGACGTGCCCGGGATGGGCAGTACCCAGGGCGATTTGTGCAGTAACCAGGCAATATTGATCTGTGCTTCGGTAGCATGGTATTTTTTTGCGATGCTGGCAATGCGACTATCCTTTTTGTTCAACGATTGGATCAACGAAAAATAGGGAATCAGCGGTATTTCATGCTCCTCGCAGATATCCAGTACCTCTTCGCCCCCGCGGTTTTCGCCGTAGGCCATTTTCAGGGTGGTGCGCTGGCCGTGGCCGTACATGTTTTCGACGGTGGCAATCCGCCCCATGTTCATGGCTATTTCAAGTTCGGAGCGGCTTACATTGCTGACCCCGATATGCAAAATTTTTTCTTCTTTCTGCAGGGCAAACATGGCGTCCATGGATTCGGCAAAGGGCACCCCGCCATGTGGCATTACCCTAAAATGTACCAGGCTCAGCTGTTCCAGTCGCAGGGTGCGCAGGTTATTTTCGATGCTGGTGCGCAGGTTTTCGGGGCTGTTAAAGGTGACCCAGCTTTTATCTGGCCGGCGTGTGGCGCCCACTTTGGAGCAAATGACCAGTCCGGGCGGATAAGGGTAAAGCGCTTCTGCAATCAGGCGGTTGGTCACATCCTCGCCATAATAGTCGGCGGTATCCAGGAAATGGATACCGTGTGGTTTTGTTTGTCGTAATATTTCCAGTGCTCCGGGCCGGTTGGGAGGTTCGCCATAGATGCCTTCGCCGGTAAGTCGCATAGTACCATAGCCAAATCGTTTTACGGTTAATGGGCGATTGCTATAGCCCGCTATGGTGATGGTTGCCGGTACATGCATAAAAATGAGGTGTTAAAGGTAATGCCCGTCATCAAAAATAACCTTCTGCGGCCTGATTACAGGTATTTTGCGATGGTGCAAGAATAAAACCAAAAATGACTTTGTTGGAAACCAAAAATGCTTATTTTTGCCCCCCGTTTGGGGGATTGCTGATTTTGGAATTGTGAGATTTTTGCGTTGCGGGGTTCGCATAGCAAAGGCAAATCAGACATGAAAAAATCAGCCGTCAGCCATACTACACTCCTCCTTAGCTCAGTTGGTTAGAGCATCTGACTGTTAATCAGAGGGTCTCTGGTTCAAGTCCAGAAGGGGGAGCAAAACGGGGATTTTTAGAAATCCCCAAATTCGTAAAAATCGTTCAAACCCACGCTAGCACTCGCTTTCGTGGGTTTTTCGTTTCTGGCAATACCCGTTCATTCCCGTTATTTAACGTTAATTTTCTTACACTTTTACTACGCTTTTTCTTACGAAATTGCAGTTTGAACCTACTTTTTGAGGGTAAAGTGTGAGAGCAAAAATTGTGGAGAATGATACGAATACCTACCATTTCCGTCAAGCACAATTGGCGGAAAGCAAGAACAAGGAATGGGCTATTTCCCATTCACATAAGTGTATACCTTCCCGGCGAGAAAGCCCGGTATTATCCCGTTAAATTGCCTAAGAAAGTAAGTTATGAGGACTGGTCGGGTGAGCACAACCATTGGGTGAAGCCTACCCATATTTTCTACTTTGAGATTAACTGTAAGATTGCTGAGACCATTCACAAACTCAATGAATTGATCAAACGCCATTACAACCAGGACAAACCGGTAACCTTTTATGCCATTGAAAGGGAGCTGTTGCTCCGCGGTGAGCGTAACATTTTCAATGACTACTTCAAGAATTTTATCCGTTTTCCGCCGGAAACAGTTCAGCTAGACCAGGTAACATGGGAGAAGTACACTGCCTGCCTCCAACATTTGAATACTTTCCAGGCAAGAATTGCTTTTTCCGAAATTGATGAAACACTGATTGCGCGGTTTAAAAACTACCTGGCTAATTTGAAAGGGCGTAATGGCAAGATGGACCCGGCTACCATCAAATCCTATTTTGATAAATTGAAAGTAGTGTTAACGCATGCTGCCAAGAAAGAACACTTTCTTGATCCAATTGAACTCGAGCGGAATTTCGAAGAAATTAAGATCAGCGTTCCACAGAAAAAAGAAGGACAGCATTTGGAGATTGAGGAATTACAGCGACTTCGCAAACTACAATTTAAAAAGAAAGATGAAAGCCTTGAAAGGGATCGGGACCTCTTTTTATTCCAGGTTTATACCGGTTTTTATTACAATGATCTCCAAATACTGCGGAAAGTTCAAGTCCATACCGATGTGGAACATGGCCAGTATATCATTTCCGAAAGAGATAAAAATGATAACCCGACTATCGTTCCGCTTTTTAAGTTTCCATATGCCAAAGAAATCATAGCTCGTTACATGGACCCGGATCCCAATAACCCTATGCTCTTTAAGAAAAGTGCTTTTATTGAAGTGCAGGTGTATAATCGCAATTTAAAGCTGCTGGCAAAAAGAGCGAATATCGTGAGGCCGCTGAGTAACAAAACTGGCAGGCATACCAATGCGCAAATGTGGATTCGATTTGGCGCTGACCGTCCTATCTTATCTAAGATGATGGGGCATGAAAAAGAACAGACTACGCAGAATTATTATAAAGTAGGGTTGAGAGAGGTGATCGAGGGGACTAAGGGAATTGAGTTTGGACAACTGGAAATTTGAATTGGTTCGCTCCCAGTAGGGGTTACTCATTTAGGAAAAGATTTGTAATCTTTTTATTTTTTATGTTTCGAGCTTGAAGGCCTTATCGGTATTGTATTTAATTCCATCGTTGTTTACAATTTCCGCTTTCGATCAATTTTTAATTATAGAATTCTCTGTATTCTAGAAACTACTTTAATTGACGCCATTAGCCCATAGCAACATAAGCGTCCCTGCCCGGGCTAATTGTAATATTAAATTCATTGTCGCCCGAGAGAAAATTCTTTTGCGTCATACGCGAGATCATTGTAGATAGTTAGTCCCTGGTTGATAAAATGAGCTTACATAGAATTCATAGCTCCAAAGCTACTGCATAACCTGGTTTGTATTGCCTATTAAAACAGACACATACCAAAATAGGGCTGTCCGTAAATAACACATTTTTTTAATAGACGTAAAAAGGGGAATTTGTAGCATGCAGCAACACTTTTTTGGCTCATGGTAAATTCGCAAATACATGAACGTTTAATATAAGTGTTTACACCTATATTAATTAATTGTAAAAAAAAATGCTGATTGAATTTATTTTTCTAATTTGTCTCACCGTTATAAATGTGACGCAAATGCAGGATAGTAGTGCTCGCGTACTTATTTAACCCTTCTCCACACCCCAGGAAAATACCGTAGAAACACCTGTAACCCGTTGCCAGTTTCATAATAATTTGCAATTGGCCATCCTTAATCACCGCTAAACCCATCCCCTGTATGTCATTTTTTCAAAAACAATGCGGGCTATTTTTGACGTGCTTCTTTATTTGTATGATCGGAGCTAACGCCCAAACCAAAGCGCTTACAGAAGTAGAGGTGGATTTAGGTAGTGGGACCTTTAGTGGGACTACGGGACTGCCTTTCGATGTGCCATTTAAAATTACCGGACCTGTTACACCTAATCTGCGTGCCGTATGGGTTAGATATAAAATTAAAGATGATGAATTTAAGAAGTGGATGCGGTTTCCCTCAAGTGTTAAAAAAACCTGGTCTGATACCAGCAAACATTGGACTTATTATGATGAAGCGCCTTCCGGCGCAAAGTTTCATTTATTTGTAGGACCGCTCCATCCAAATGTCACCTATGAATTCCAATATTTCATTGAAAAAATACCTTCGTTAACTGCTACGCAAAAAGATGACTTGAAAAAAGCGATGTTCAATTCGCTGGTGAATTTCCTGGAAGAGCTGACCAATGTGGATGACGGTCGCATCGCTACCCTCAATAATGAACTAAATACTAAACTTCAACTTGCCATTGGAAAGGGAGAGATACAAAATTTGGACAGGACCCCTTTTAAACTGGATGTAAAAACGGGGAACGTAAGACCCATAACCGATAAGGTTATCAATTGCAATTTAACCATTCTAAAAGCAAAGACGAGCCTGACCCGTAATGTTGGCGCATTTGCAGAAGACAAAGCTGAATTCTCAACTTTTAAAAATATCCTGGACGGGATCAACCAGGATAAGATCAAGCTTAACGCGGCGTCACTAGCCATATGGAATGCACCCATTACCAATGCGGTGCCTGCTCTAAAAGATTTGAAATTTAGTGTTCTCGCGCAAATGTTTATTGCAAGCGGTCAAAACTGGGCCGATCTGATCAATGGCAAACTTAAAATAGACCCACCTAACCTGACCCCTGTAACTACTGTCGACAATGCTTCTTTTACTATACTGACTGCTTTTTTTGAGATGATAGCTAACGGTAAACTCGTTAAGAGAGATGACTCAAAAGATGCTTTTGCCGCCATTCATGATTTTGTCGCGGGAAATCTTCTTCCTGCTGCAAAAACCACCGTTGAAAATCAGAATATAATTACTGATCAGCAGCAGGCCAAAGTCAATTTGCTGGCATCTTTCCCGGACATACTGGCGGACAAAATAATTTCCTTATCCATTGTCATTCTTGACAAATCCGTTTCTGATGTCGTTAGTTCGTCTTCCCCATATATCGGATTAGATTATGGCTTAAGCTATACACCCAAGTACACGCAGTTATTTATTTATGAAGGCGTCAATTTTTATTTTGTTCCTGTGAATAAGGATGCGCGGCTGTCTACGATGACTGGTTTTTGGAATAATTTAAGTAAACGGTTAAGTGTACACCTTGGACTAACGCAAAGCCTGATAGCTGCGCAAAACAAAAATTATGTTCCGCTCATCGGGAACGTAGGCAGTATTTTACTCGGTGGTGGATTGCGTTTTTCCAGGATCCTACGCCTCAATTACGGCACCATCTTTTTCTATGAGAAAGACGCCAATCCGCTGAAGGACAAACAAACTTTTAAGGCGATGTATACTTTTTCATTGACTTTCGATTTCAATGTCGCAAAGGCCTTTGGCGACCTGGGAACAAGATTAGGTATCAAAAACTAAATATACCATGCCATTTCTAACACCTGTTATTAAACAAATTTCCCCCGATGTTCCTATCATACTAACATTTCCGGGAGGAGGTATGCAAGGGATTTCAACACAGCTAACACTAACCATTGATATTACAGCGCCGGCTGGTGTTACGCTGCCCATCAATGGAACAGCAGTGCTGACTATAATTAATTCAAGCCAGTACCAGTTCGAGGACAGCAGCAGGGAAAAAAGAATAAATTTCAAACAACTAAATCAGCTGCAGACGATACAGTTTATTTTTAAGATCCAAAACGTTCACGCGCTCGATCCTTCACCTTCTCCATTACTGCTCACCGCCTGTACTTTTGCCGTGGCTGATGGCGAAGGTTCAAAAACCTGTGACAATAAAAACTGCGCGGTGAAAACAGCAACCCCGCTGGCGAAAGTTAAATTCCTGGCTAAAAAAAGAAGGAGATGAGTAAGTCATTTTTCTATGCAGGTCTTTTGATCTGTTTGTTTACAGGCTCTTGTGATAAACCCAATGACCAAACAGTCCCCCCGGGTGATATTATCACGCTGAAGGCTGTAAGTGATATCACTGCACTCAATGCGGATGGTAATACCGTCATACAGTTTACTGCGACGATACCCACCACGACGGCGATGGACACCAAGTCAGTGTTATTTACTTTATCTGATGTGAACGCCGGTAAATTTACCGGTACGTCCACCAATGGCGCGCAGACCATCAATAGCAATAGTGATGGGGTTGCGACTTGTAATATTAAGCTCGGTACTGTCCCCGGCGTATATTATTTAACTGCAGCTACGACTTTTGGAGGCGTGACCTATAACAGTGCGCAGGTGACCATCACCTTAAATGCTTTATCAAATGCGCAAAAAATACAATTAACTGCCGATAACAGCTCGCCAGTCGCTGATGCATTTTCGACCATCAAGTTATCGCTGGTCTCTACTTTCAGCCAGGATAAAAAAGTGGTGCTGACTTCCAATACCGGTTCGTTTGTTAACTCAACAGACCCCAAAACAATCACGGTTATACTGGATGGACAGGGTAATGGGTCTACGCAATACCGCATTACAAATGAAGTAACGCCTAATATCATTACGGCAACACTGACCGATGGCTCTTTTACTACCATCAATTTCACGCCGGTAAATTCCTACGCGGATTACATCATCGGTGAGCCATCTGCCGGTAAAATCGACCTCACGGGTGGTTCAGTACAAGTCACCACTGCGCTGAAAAAAAACGACCCGAACTATAAAGTGTCAAAGAATTCTCCTATTTATTTCAATGCCTATCAAACAATCGGAGGCGTTCGGAAGGACGGACTTGGCAGGTTCATTGGTACTACCCAGGCGGTAACGGACGCCAGTGGTAATGTCCCAGTAGTCACTTTTTTTGCGGACACGGGTAATTTTGATGCCACCCAACCGATTTATATAGAATTAAAGGCCTACAAATCGGCCAACGTTTTTCTTCCAGCGCAGCTTTTTATACTCACTGTAAAAAGTTAATTAAATCAGACTGAAGATGAATAAATTATTAGTATTACTACTGCTTATTTGTTTAGACAATAACGCGATTGCGCAGAACATGACATTAATTAATCAAAACATAATTGAACTTGATGCGACTGATACGGCGGCTGATTTTTCTATCAAAGTAAAAATGACAGGTACCGCAAAGTTTGCTGATGTAAAGCTTACTTCAGACAAACCTGATGATGTCCAACTGGGTGCCAAATCCTACAAAGACGCCCTGACTATAGAAAAAAACAAGAGCGGAGCGCCAGCACTAAATGTCCACGCGAATATGCAGCTGTTAAACCAGCAAGGCACTTACGCCGTTACACTTCAATACGAGGTTACGGCTGGTTCCCCCGAGTACCTGACATTTTCATTATCCCGCCCGGCGGCGACCATTGATACCGTCTCTACGGTTCATGTGCAGGTCGTTGGTGGAACTGTCCGAGATGGAGGTTTCATGCTTAATGCGCATGGTAGCAAAGCAAGCATTCATCATCTCAAATTAAGCAGCCCCCGTTTCGCTGATATTAATGAACCTGCGCTGTTACACTTTAAAGAACCTGAATATACTATATTGGCGGGCAGTGACACGTTCCAAGCGGTGTATGAATTCAACCAAGCCGCATTGAATAAACTAACGCTGGGTAGATATTCTGGTAAGCTGTATGTAACTGCTCCAGAGTTGGTAGCGACTTTGATTGTGCCCTTTGATATTTGGATTCGCAGCAACCCGTTTTATTTATTTCTTTATATTTTTATTGGCCTTGCACTGGGTTTTCTCGCCAGGCATTACCTGAAAGAAAAAAAGGAATGGGAAGCAACTCGTATCAGGGCTTTTCAATTACAGGCGAAAATCGTTTCAGAGACTGATAAAATCACCGATGCAGCTTTTAAAAAAGATATTGATGATCTGTTAAGCAAGCTAAACCCTTTTTTAAATGTAACAATAGGACTCATCCCGTCTGCCAGCGATGCACAAAAAAATCTTTCAGCCAAAATAGACAAAACGCAAACTGACTACGATACCAGGACTGGTATATTCAATACTTATTTTTCTGCGCAAAGGGACAACCTGAAAATTCTGGGCGCCGCTATCAATCCCTCGTTACAAGATTTGCTGAAACAGCGACTAGCACCGATACAATTTATCTACAACACTGCAAAGTCGTTTATTGACAAATTTGACCCGACAAGTGCAGAGAGCCAGCTCAATCAGGCCATTGATCAAATCGAACGTATTCTTAGGCCCGCTTATTCTTATTATGCAACATTTGCCGCACTGCTAAAGGATGACCATTTTTATCCAAGCGCTTTTGCGGCTGCAGAAGTGCAGAGCATGCAGAAATACGCGGGAAGTATTGAAGGAATAGTCGCCCTGAAAAAACCGGTCCCAGTTTCAGTAAGCGACGCAGCATCAGATGTCAATAACATGGATGCCATTGTTTCGCATGCCGGCAACGCCATCAAATATGCCTTCGAAGTGATCGATACTTCATTCATACCGGATGCTGCCAAGTTACAACCTGGCGGAGATGACGCATTAAAATTTAAAATCAACGCATGGAAAGCAATACTGGTTCAGATGCGGGACAATCCTGATAATATGCAAACCCCAGCACATTATTTGCCTGCTCATTTTATAGACGAGCTGAACGGCTTATGGACACAACTCGCACCGAATCCCAGTAATAAAACAGCGGCACAGCAGGCTTTAATCGACAAACGCACGGGGAGGGATATTGAAAAAGTCCCTTCAAGATTTGGGTTCGAACCTTCCGGATTTACGACCGATTCCGCCGTAATACAGACCGCGATGGCAAATTCCCAAAAAGCTGGCTGGCTATGGATTTGGGCAGCCTTATTACAGATGCTGATTCTGCTTTTGCTCATTGGCGCTGGCATCTACATAACTTATGCCGACAGCTTTACCGGAACTTTGAAAGAAGCAATTACAATTATCATTTTTTCTTTTTCAATGGATATAACAGTGGACAGTGTTGCCACGTTAAAAAAATAAACTGAAACAAATATATGCTCCGCCAGCGCGCCAATCCCACAATGATAATGGATATCCAGTCAGCTGTAACTTTCAACAGATCGCAAAACACCGGGTATTCAAATTTTTACATCAATCAATTGGTATTTACAGCCGATGAGGCCATACCCGTCCCTTCATATGCTGATGCGTTGCCCGACAACCTGGAACGGGATACAGTAATTGTATTTGCAGATGACAAACCGCTTTATAATTGGGCGCATCCGTGCCGTTACCTGTTGTTCGACGCCGACAGCCGTGAACAGTATGCATCGATTGATGCCGAGTTCCCTCCTTTTTTTTCAAATGACCCGGACGAAGC
>Ga0163162_10004070_pt1 | contig 14033 bp, 12 predicted proteins | sample S55metaG_FD_115310 | JGI IMG/M metagenome (GOLD analysis project Ga0163162, IMG submission 115310) | Switchgrass rhizosphere microbial communities from Kellogg Biological Station, Michigan, USA - S5-5 metaG | ecosystem: Host-associated > Plants > Roots > Rhizosphere > Soil | place: USA...
CGACGAAAAGCTGGTACAATATAGTTCGGAAACCGATTTTACTTACAGGGCGTCCAGGTTGGGAAAGGCTGTGTGGATCTCATATAACGCCATTGTATACGAAAATGTTCAACTCACTTCCGCAGGGGCCATTTACAACAGTCCTTCATTTGGTGCATTCTTCAAAAGCCTCGGTAACAAACGATCCATCAATTCTTTCGAAAAAATTATTTACTATTCCATAAAGCACCGGGGACCTGTGAAGGGCTGGATGATTGCATTGATCAGGATGGGTGGCGTGATGAAAAAATTCCTGGCCAATAAATTAAGAATTGCGACATGAAGATATTGTACCTGTCTCATCACTGGACGAACAACTCTCACCATTCCAAGTACAGCGGTTTTCAAAGACTTGTTGCGGAGGCTGCAAAATCAAATGAAGTGACGTTGGTAACCTGGGGTGCCGAAGATTCGAAATACCAGGATGAGCTGGGCATTACCGTTGTTACGGTTAAGGCTGCCGGCAAAGATTTCCTATTTAAGAAAAGATTGGATATATCGAAGATGGGAAGCCAAATTGCCGGCAATTTTGATGTGGTGCATTCGCTCTATTCCGATTGCACCTTTCATCTTCAACCCAACAGTTACGTGGTTACTTTTCACGTGTTGCCCGGTGTTGTCGACTATACGGCATGGCGGCAGCGTGTATTCATTAACCTGAAATATTGGATTTTACAAAAGCGCGCCATGCGCCGGTCCAGGCAAATTGCCTGCGTATCGAATAACCTGGTAGCGGGTATTCCGCAAAAATTTAAGAGCAAGACCCGTTTTATTCCTCATGGTGTTGACACGGAGTTTTGGAACCCGGAAATGTGTAATGAAACCACATCACCTGAATCGCGGCCCTACTTGCTGTGCGTAGGATCGCATGGTCTGGACAGGACTGAGCTGGAGGAATTTATTGGTCAAAATCCATCGATGCAATTTTTATTAGTAGGATTGGGGGCTTATCAGGGAAACCACAGCAATGTTCAATCTTTATCAAATCTGTCGGATGAAAAGCTCAGGTCCCTGTATTTTCATGCCGAAGCGGTTATCAGACCACTTAAATTTGCCACGGCGAATAACTCAATTTTGGAAGCGATGTCGATGGGAAAAACCATTGTTACCAGCCGGATTAGTGGTGTTACCGACTATTTAAACGATTCAACCTGTGTGTTCATAGATACTTTGGGGAAAAAGGACCTCAGTCAAATTGCGGCGCTTAAGTTAGATCCTCGAAAAATTAGAAGCTATGCAATAGAAAATTTCTCCTGGAAAGTAATCCTGGGTCAATATTTTCGTTGCTATAATGGCAAAACCCAAGACGCGTAAATGGCCAACAAAAAGAAGATTGCCATTATTGGATTGAAGGGACTGCCTGCCTTTGGTGGGGCGGCAAGTGCGGGTGAACATGTGATTGAGCAACTTGCGGACAAATATGATTTTACCGTCTACTCAACTGCATCACACACTTCACACCGGGGCTTGTACAAGGGTGCGAACCAGATCGTTTTTAAGAAATTTCCCATCCGGTCGCTCAATGTGCTTTATTATTATGTAAGGTCTGCATGGCATGTGGTAACGAATAAGTACGACCTGGTCCATCTTCATCAAATGGACGCGGCTTTTATCCTGCTATTGCTTCGGCTGAGGTACAAAGTAGTTGCGACGAGTCATGGACTAACTTATAAAACGGGGAAATGGAGTAAGCTGCTGTATCCTTATTTCAAACTGAATGAATGGATGCAGGCATCGCTTTCTAATCATTTAACGGTTGTAGCGAAGTCGCTGGTTTCGCATTATGCGGCCATTGTGCCCGAATCAAAAATATCTTATATCCCGAACGGCATTAACTTATCGACTGAATCAGCGGTCGATCGGCAGGACGGAGATTTTATTTTATTTGCAGCGGGTAGAATTATTTCAATTAAAGGACTTCATTTGTTGTTGCCTGCCTTACGCAAATTGAATTATAAAGGCAAGCTCATTGTGCTTGGAGACCTTGATCAAATTAAAGAGTACAAAGCCGAAATCCTGGCGCTTTCTGATGGGTTGGATGTGGAATACAAGGGGTTGATCAGGGATAAGGCTAAGCTGAACAGTTATATTGCGGGAGCGAAGCTTTTTGTTTTTCCTTCCACACAGGAAGCCATGTCGATGATGTTGTTGGAAGTGGCCTCTTTGAAGACGCCGATCATTAGTTCTGACATTGTTGAAAACACAGACATTTTTACTGAATCTGACGTTCGCTTTTTTAAGTCGGGATCAGTGGAGGATCTCGGCGAAAAAATACAATTGGCGCTGGCTGACGGTGACGAAATGAAAAAGCGGGCGATGCATGCATACGCTACACTGGAAGACAAATACCAATGGGTATCGATTTCCAAACAGTATGATGAGATATACAGGAAAGTGATGGATCCATCGTAATTTTCTATTACCAAATAGGGTAAATTCTTTGTATGAAAGAAATGGTTGATGCCGGCTTTGGTTTGAAGGCCTCAAAATTGAGGCGGCTGTGGAGAAACCTTCTGCAATTGCCTGCCTGGTTTCTGCCATGGAAGCGGCTGCGAACCTTTTCGCATCGGATGAGAGGAGTTAAAATTGGAAATCGTGTTGAGATTGGGTACATGGTATTGATCGATGGCCGAAGGCCGGAACTCATCACCATTGAGGATGATGTTAAACTGACTGCCATGTGTGTGGTATTGGGTCATGATTTGTCGCGTCAGTTTACCGAAGGAAAAGAAATCATAGGACCGGTTACAATAAAACGGGGGGCCTTCATTGGAATGAACACCGTAATTATGCCGGGCGTTACCATTGGGGAAGGCGCCATTGTGGCTGCGGGTTCCGTGGTTACCAAGGATGTTGAACCCTATACGATCTATGGCGGTGTGCCGGCAAAAAAAATCAGGGACGCTCAACTTTCCGTTGTCAATAATCAGTTGGAAGACTGATTATTTATGATATCTGCATATGTTTTAACCAGCGCGGAAGTGATTTGTTGCGCATTGTGACGCTGGTGAGAAATGTTCATAGCAGCCGCTCCCATTTGCAGGGCCTTTTCTTTGTTATTCGCCAATTCCATAAGGGCACCCGCCAGCACATAAGGATCTCCGTCCTGAACCAGTATTCCCGTCTTACCATCATCAATCAGCGAAGAAGTGCCCCCGGCAAAGGACGCAATGATCGGCATTCCCAAAAGCATTGCTTCACACAAACTATTCGGGCTGTTTTCGATGTGGGATACCTGGACATAAATATCCGCAGCTTTCATTTGGCCGATCAACTCGTCCTCAGAAAGCCTTCCAAGCAGTTCAATCTGAATCTGGCTAAATGGGGGTGCACTCGTTATGCGTTTAATGAGTTTCACCACAGAATCGGTTTCACTCAGGCCCGCCACTTTCCAGGTAAAGTTGAAAGGCACGCTGGTAAGCAGCCGCGCGGATTCAATCAGGGTTTCAAGTCCTTTATAGAATGCACCGCTGGAAGTGGTAAAGAAAACTGGAGAGGGATTGGCGGGCTGTTGCCATTTTGCATGGTAAAATTTTTCGCGCATCAACTCTTCCAAATGAAAATAAGTTGCGCGGGGTGCTAATATGCGGCAGATGCGCCTGTCCCAATGTGTTCTTCCCAAAACATATGTCGCGTCACTCAGGATCTCCTTTTCAACGTCGACCCTTTTCTTCCAAAGAGCATAATCCATCTGGGGATAAGGATACCCGGCTTTTATTTGTGTTAGCCAGTCCGGCATTTTCATGCCAGCGAAATACCTGGATGTGTAGGCCGAGAGGTTTCCCTGGATGCTGATGACAATCGGAATATTTTTTACCTGCTTTGAAATGAGTCCAAATGGATTTTCTGTTCCCTGGATATGAATAATGTCAGGTTTGAATTCCTCAACGATCCTGACAAACGCATCTACATTTTCGCGGTATTCGATCTTGCTGGTTAAGCGATATAAAAACCTTTTGCCGGGTGTATTGGCTATTTTTTGAACCGGAAAATAGTTGGTGTTGTTGAATTGAAAGGGGGGTATGGCCTGGTCACTGTAGAATACAAAACCCAGCTCTACCTCGGGTGAATTTTCAATTTCTGATTGTAATGCGGAAATCCATCCTTCACCAAATACGTTCATTTTTAAATATTCCTTCCCAAGCCCGGGCGTATTGGAAAACCAGAGAACTTTCATTTTACCATTCTTCATGCTTTCAAAAATAGCGGTTTCGTGCAAAGCCACCAAGGCTTTGCGCCAATGCCACTGAGCGCGAAAACCTGGTTATTCCAAAACAATCCCAATTTTCTGCATCAGAATTGACGCATTCATACTTTCACAAACACCGGTTTTGAGTTTGTAGTCGAAGTACAATTCGGTGCCTTCCACCTGCACATCAAAATGATAATTGTGCAAATTGCCGGGGAAGCTGTCACCAATAGATGCCAGCGCTAAATCGTGTGTAGCCAGCATGCCAACTGCCTCCTGCTTTATCAATTGTATCAGCAGTGCCTTTGAACCCGTGTGGCGGTCAAGCGAATTGGTTCCCCGCAGGATCTCATCCAGTAACAGGAAGACTTTTCGTTTTTGATTTACCGATTGAATGATGGTCTGCAATTTCTTGAGTTCCGCGTAAAAGGTAGACACACTTTCTTCCAGGTTATCTGCAATGCGCATACTGCTCATTACCTGCATCACGGATACTCTGAGTTTTTCGGCGCATACCGGCGCACCCGCCATCGCCAGCACCAAATTCACGCCAACACTTCTCAGGAAAGTGCTTTTGCCCGCCATGTTCGACCCGGTGATCAGGGATATTTGTGCCAGGCCTTCGGTTGAATAATCATTCCTGATATTTTTCGAAGCCGCAATCAACGGATGCCCCAATTCCTTTGCACTAAAAGTTCCATGCTCTGGAACAATTTCCGGAAAGCTCCATTGTGGATGATTAAAAGATAAATTGGCCAGGCTGCTCAGTGCTTCCATTTCTCCCAATGCCTGAAACCAATGTGAAAGATTCGTCTCCTGCTCAGCTTTCCACCTTTCGAGGTTAAGGGCCTGCTGCAAATCCCAAAAAAGAAATGTATTGAAAGGAATAAAAACCAAAGGATTCAGGCGCAAATCAAACCGTTTTAACAACAACTGCAAACGCCGGATCGATTTAGATGCAGGCCCGCGCTCACTCCTGCAGGATTGTTGAAGCTGAATTAAAAGATCAGAGCGGAAAGTTTTTCCTTCTACCCACGACAAGCCATTGGCCATAGCCGCCAGTTGGGGACCGAGTTTGTTTATCTTTTTGTAATAAGGAAATACTTTCAGACTGATGAACCCGGATGCGCTGAAAAGAACAAACAATAAAAAGGAGAAGAAAGAAGCATTGATGATTCCAAGTAGTCCTAACACGAGAATGGTGAGCGCTATGGCGGGTAACACAAAACGAAGCAACTGCCAGACAGACTTCAGCCCCAACAATGCAGGCTCTTTTAACCAGGCTTCGATACTGGTTTGCATGGCGGATGTGACTTTGTCCTGCTGGCCAAAGGCCTGTAGCTGTTGTCGCCACTCCACTTCATCTGTCAATTCCTTAACGGCCTGTTGTCTGCTCGCTATTGAATTTGCGTCGGCAGGTGCAAGCAGCCACTGCGCGATCGTTACGCGGCCATTGTGCGTGCTGGCGCGATTAATGTATTGATATAGGGAGGCACGCCCGAAAATGTCGAGGTCATTGGCATAGGGATGTTCTTCCGGTTTGAAAGAGATCCCATCTGGAAGTTGGGTAAACTGGTGGTCCAGTACCAACAATTCTTCTTTATTAATTTCTTCCAGCCTGGTGAGCTGTTGTATTTTTTCGCCAATGCGACCAGCCAGCACAACCAGTCTTAAGAAGACGGCAAATCCAATGATGATAACTCCTATTGCCAGCGGAATGTTTTGCATCCACAACTGGAAACCCACAATGGCTACGATAACGATCAGTGCCAGTCGCGCCCACGAAATGTTGTCGCCTTTTCGCTTTTCGCGATCCAACTGTGCACGCAATGCTGCAAGTTGTTTTTGATAGGTTTTGGCGGGTGATCCTTTTTCAATCATGCCCCGAAACTAAATGATTTATAGATTGAACGACTTACCACTTCTCAAGGCCCAGCAATTTCTTTCCAAGCGGTGACAGATCAGCCGCGGGATACTTCGTTTTTTCCCATCCCCTCGGATCACCAGGAAATGCATAACCTTCAGGCGCTCTTCTTTCTTTCCAGGAACTGATGCGCCATTCGCGCAGTTCATCATTCTCTTCTTCTGCGGGCATCATTGAAATGTATTGTGCCATGCGCACTTTGCTACCGCTATTGTTAGGCCTGATGCCGTGGGGTTGTGTGCTGTTGAAGATCAGCAGGTCGCCGGCCTGCATGGGCACTTTCACAATTTCAAATCCTGTTGTGTCTGGCTTGAAATGATCCCTGTCTTCGGGCTGCGTTAATTTCCAGGTTTCATAAGTGCGGTACAATTCGGGAATGCATTGAAACCCGCCCATGTTTTCGTCAGTTTGATCGGCCAGTGCCAATACACCCTGCACATTTTGCGGTTTGGTTTCAGGATCGTAATCCCAATGGATAAAGCCCTTGTATTCAAAACCGGGACGAATCGGGAAATTCAAATTGGCCCTGTCGATGGTTACCCAAAGTTTTTCAGTTCCCCATATGTCGGCAAATGCCTGGTGCACTTTGGGCACCTGCCTGTTGTCCCACAAATACTGGTGGTTGTAAACTTCCACCATGCCGGTATTGGTCAATTCTTTCATCTGCATTTCGGCGCGCGGAGGTGCGTACCAGGTTTCGGGATTCGCCGGATCTTTTTCTTCAAATTCCCACAGAAAACTGGCAAGTCGCTGAACCTGCTCTTTTGGAACGGCATTCTTAATCACGATGTATCCATTCTGTATCCAAAATTTCCAGTCTTCTTCCGAAAGCACGCGAAGTGGTTCGCCATTGCTGCGGTCGTTCAATTTTACGCGACTGCTTTTTGCGGTTGAAGGATTGCCGGGAATGTCTTTGTGTGCATTGGTAGGTGCCATCGTGGCTGCCATCGTCATGGGTTTCATACAACAAGTTTTTAATTGAATTGATTACACAAATTTCGATAGTCTGAGGATGCGGGCTTTCTTCCCTAATGACCAGTTTTTGCTCTGTATTGACATCTTTTGTTCGTAGCGGTCCAGTTTATTAACTTTAAGGATAAATAATGGCACTTTGTGTCTTTGTGGCAATATTTAGCCACTAAGACACCAGGACACGAAGAATAGATTTCTTCTTCTTACTAAAACAACAAAGTGAAAATTCAGAAAGAAATAGTGTTGCCCGATCCGGGACAGTCATTTAAACTCTTCACTCCGAGTTTGAGGAACTCTTTTTATTGGCATTATCATCCTGAATATGAACTGGTATATGTTGAAGCGGTTACAGGTATCCGTCATGTGGGCCAGCACGTATCGAGTTTTATGGACAGCGACCTGGTATTGATCGGTCCGAATATTCCCCACCTTAATTTTGATTACGGTATCGAAACAGAATACCGCCAGATCGTGGTGCAGTTGAAGCAGAATTTTTTGGGAGACGCATTTAAAGAAACGCCTGAGTTTTCTCTTATCCATCAGCTTTTCGAAAAGGCTTCCCTGGGACTGTCATTTGGAGGAGAAACAAAAAGAAGGGTGGCAGAAAAGCTCAGGCACATGCAAGCTTCTCCGCCATTTGAGCAGCTGCTGCATTTGCTGGAGGTATTCCAGGTGCTGGCGAATTCGAAAGAAGTGACGGAATTGAACAAGCAGGACACCAGCATCAAATTGTTTTTCGACGACAAGATCAGGATCGGTGCGATTTACAAATACATTCACGAGAACTACAACAACGGCCCCGATGTGAACAAAGTGGCCGCAAATGTGCACCTGAGCACTGCTGCTTTTTGCCGGTATTTCAAAAAGCAAACGAAAATGACATTTACCGATTTTGTGAATCAATACAGGATTACCCAGGCGAAAACGCTGTTGTTAAAGGACCTAAGCGTGTCGGAAGCCTGCTACGAGGTGGGGTTTGAAAGCCTGTCGTACTTCAACAAGCTTTTTAAAAAGCTGATGGGTGAAAACCCGTCTGCGTTTAAGCGTCGGAGTTTGAGGGCGTGATTTCCTCCCAGCTATCCCCATTGAGTCTACCGAGCCGAAGGCGAGGGGACTCAATGGTTTCCGTCACGCTGCGAAAATGATTAACTTCAGTCTATGCCTCAGTTAAACCGGCCAACCAACATGCGAAAAATATTTCCGACCTGCATTCTTTCATTATTCCTTTTTGCATTTTCTACGCCAATCCAACAGCAGGATGATTGGGTTGCATTGTTCGACGGTAAATCATTAACCAATTGGAAAGTGGGCAACAATGCCGGCACGTTTTCTGTCCAGGACGGCCAGATCGTGGTGCATGGTCCCACCGCGCATATTTTTTACGATGGTCCTTACAAAAATCATGACTTCAAAAATTTTGAATTGAAAGTAGATGTGATGACCTGGCCGGGATCGAACTCAGGAATTTATTTTCATACCCAATACCAGGAAGGCGGCTGGCCTGAAAAAGGATTTGAAGTGCAGGTAAACAACTCGCATACCGATTGGAGAAGGAGCGGAAGTCTTTATGGCATTTCTGATGTGAAAGAAGTGTATGCAAAAGACAAAGAGTGGTATACAGAATATATCAAAGTGGTGGGCAAGCACGTCACCATCAAAATCAACGAACACACCGTTGTGGAATATACGCAACCCGATCCGGTACCCGCGGTTCAGGGCAGCAGGGTTTTTTCGAGCGGAACCTTTGCCCTGCAGGGCCACGATCCGAACAGTGAGGTTCATTTCAAAAATATACTGGTAAAGGTGTTACCCGACTGATCAGTTTTTCTCCCAACCTTCTGCCTTCAATATTTCAATAAGCCTGGAATCATCGAGCGACATCGCAGGCATCCAAATGCCCAGTCGTTCACGATTCCACCAATGCGCCTGTGGATTGCCAGGTTTTGCAAAACTATAGCGATACAACACCGCCCTGACATATCTCGGCGGCCTATCGGGAAACGGATTACTGGCAAAAAGATGCGTGACAAGCGGATCGTTTCTCATCAATTTGGAAACCAGGTTCAGTGTCCAGGAATATTCTTCCGGCGTGGACATTGCTGCGAACCACATCTGCCAATCCAGTCGCGGTTGGTAAGGCGCGATCAGGGGAGCCGGTTTGTCAAGCGCAACCGGAAGTCCTTTATAGATATATTCTTTCCAGTTTGCACTGTCACTAGCCACTTCATCCGTCGTTCCTTCAAACACCACGTTTAACCGTTCTTTGCCCACCCATCCAAATGCACCATAGGTATTTACCAAATCCAGCGGATCGAAAGAGGTGTTCATGATTTGTTTGGGCGACAGGATATTCAGCACGGGTTGAATGCTGAGTAAGCCAATCAATACAGCAATGACCCAGGAAGTGACGGTCATTGGCCTGGACATTTCTGCGCGGTTAGCCGCCACCGTTGCCTTTGCCACCAGCGCCCGGGGCATTATTTTCTGCCACCATCCATCATCAAAGCAGGCGAGCGCGGGAACAATGGTGATCCAGTTGAAGAAGGAAAGATTGCCACTCAAAACGAGTGCAAGTTGAAAGAACACGATGATTATTCCCGCTATATGTCTTGCAATTCGCGGCCAGAATATGAACCAGGGCGCAGCCAGTTCAGCGAGATAGTTGAAGCCCACGCCGATCCTTAAAATTAACCTGGGAAGGAAATGGAACCACCTGCTTAGCGGTCCGGGTATGGGTTGTGTTTCGAAATGATAATAAAGGGCCGTTCCGTTTCTCCACACTTCGTCTCCACGGATCTTAATCATGCCTGCTCCAAGCATAATGCGAAAGACCAGGCACCGGAATAGCGTGATAATCGCCATTGGCGGCGGTCGTTTTGGAAAGGGGCGAAGATCCAGCAGTGGACAAAGAAAGATGGCAAGAAAGCCTGTCTCCAGTAGTTGAATTTCCCAGCCGTAGGAGTACCAATCCTGACCCACATGCACAAACGACATATAGAGCAACCAGAGTATACCCATGACAATGGCATTGCAAAATCCGCAAACAACCACCAATGAAAGTATGAAACCCGTCCAGGCCAATACCATTAGCGATGCATCTGAATGGTCGATCCAAAAAAGGGAAGGCAGGCGCATGAAGCCCGCGCCGCGCGAACCCAGGGAATCCGACACACGTTGCAGGTAGAGTCCGACGGGGGTGAGACCCTGTTCACCGATCAGGGGAATGATTTGGTTAATGGCCACCAGGAATGCGATGGCGTAAATGGCGCCTAGCAACCTAAGCATGAGGAACCGGGTGAGCCAGTAACCTGCGGGGAATGATTGCGCTGCCATCTTGAATAGGCGTATTCGGTTTCACGCAAAGGGGCCAAGACTTTGCGCCATGGCGTGAAATTATCTATCGACCATTGGCCTTCAATACCACCATGTCTTTCTGCACCTGGTCGTCGAAAGTTTTCTTCACGATATAGTGCCAGTTCTTATCAGCAACGTCCACAAAAAATATTTCTCCCAGTTTATGGGCTTTAACGGCATCCTGTAATTCTTTGGGTACCATTTCTTCTCCAAAAAACCAGCCCGTATCGCCATGGGTTTTGTTGCCGTCCATGGTATATTGATCAGACAATTGATCGAAGGGTGTACCTGTTTGCGCCTTCTTCACAATAATATTCTTCATACTGTCAATCTGGGTATTGCTCAATTCGGCGCCGTCCAGGAAAACATAACTGCAGCGATAATTCACTGTTCCTTTTGCTTCAAGCACTTTGTAGGTGGTGTAACCAACCTGCATAATATCGCCCTTGTTCAGTTTCAACAGCCGCTGTTCAACGTGGGCGGTGTCTTTGCCGTAGGTGATATTCATCATCTCCGGTTTAACGTTGGGATTGGCTGCAATAAATTTCTGGGCGTCGGCCACGGTGTTGATCTTTTCAAATTGTTCACGCATGGTGAGCTGCGCAAAAATGGACGAGGAAAAGAGAAGAGAAATTAGAATCGCACAAAATCTCATATTGAAATAATTTAAGAATGTTACAAGGGGCGCTGTCGCGCCGAATGAGTAGATGAAGTTAACATCTTTTTGGGTGGATACCATGCCTGGAAGGCCGCCAGGGCTTGCGAAGACCCAGATTTTACTATATTTTAACGGCACGGTTTTAGGCGTTTCAAAACAATGGCACTCGACAAATACAAGCAAAAAAGATCCTTCAAAAACACACCCGAACCAACAGGCGGGAAGCCTTCAAAAGAAAAACTGGTATTCGTTGTGCAAAAGCACGATGCATCGCATCTGCATTACGATTTCAGACTGGAAATCAGGGGTGTATTAAAAAGCTGGGCGGTACCCAAAGGTCCTTCAACCGATCCATCGGTAAAGCGCCTGGCCATGCTGGTAGAAGACCATCCTTTCGATTACAGGAATTTCGAAGGCATCATTCCGGAAGGTAATTACGGGGCTGGAACAGTTATTATTTGGGACCAAGGCACTTATGAAACTGTAGAAAAAATTGCCCGGAAGAAAGACATGGAAAGATCGCTGATGGCACAGTTTCACAAGGGTGCGATGAAGATTGTAATGCACGGAAAAAAATTGAAGGGAATTTATTCGCTGGCAAAAACCGCGGATCGCGGCGACAATAGCTGGCTGCTGATGAAGGGCAAAGACGAGTATGCCGGCAAATCGGATATTACAAAGAAGGATAAATCGGTGGTATCCGGGCTTTCTATTACAGGGATGTCCAGGAAGAAAACGGCCCGGCAATGGCAGAGCAACCGAAAAACCGCGGCTGCACCTGCGAAGAAAAAAGCGGTTACCCCGCAGGGTAGGAAATCTGCCATGCCTAAGCGGGTTGCACCCATGCTGTGTACATTGACGAAAGAGCCCGTGTTCAATGACCAATACCTGTATGAGCTGAAATGGGACGGCTATCGCATCATCAGCTATATAAACGGAACCAAAGTAAGAATGGACTCCCGTAACGGGCTGGACTATACGAAAAGGTATCCGCCGTTGTCGAATGCGCTGAAGGAGCTTTCGGGCAAGATGGTGCTGGATGGTGAGGTGGTTGTGTTTAACGAGAAAGGATTGCCGGATTTCGATGCCTTACAAAAATACAACGGACATAAAACGCCCATTCATTATTGTGTTTTCGATATACTTTGGAAAGACGGATACAACCTGATGAAATTGCCGATTGTGGAGAGAAAGGAAATATTACGCGAGGTTTTGAATGGCAACGAAATTTTGAAATTCAGTGAGTCTTTTGACGACGGCGAAGCCTTGTACAAGGAAGTGTTGCGGATGGGCCTGGAAGGCATCGTGGCAAAAAAGAAAGACAGTCCTTATGTGGAAAATGAGCGGGCCGACAATTGGCTCAAAACGCCAACGCATAAGCGCCAGGAATTCGTGATTGGAGGTTGGGCCGAATCCGACAAGGCGCGTTCTTTTAAATCACTGTTATTCGGCGCGTATAACAAAGGCAAATTCGAATGGATAGGCCGCTCCGGCGGTGGCTACAAGGAGAAAGAGATGCCGGGGATTTTGAAAAAGCTGAAGGCGTTGGAAGTGGAAAAATCACCCTTTGTGAATAAGGTGCTTGATACGCAGGGAGCCGTGGTTCATTATGTGAAGCCCCAACTGGTGGCTAATTTTGAATTCGCAACATGGACGAGCACTGGTCGCATTCGTAAGCCCGCCACTTTTTTAGGATTCAGAAACGATAAGAAGGCCAAAGATGTGGTGAGGGAAGTGCCCAAAGGGGTTAAGCCATAACCAGCTGTATGCCCATGCCGGGATAAAATGAAATGATCCAAATTTCCGAGAGGAAAATCTAATTCGCTATCGTTTATACAAAGGGCATCTCTTCAGCAAATATTCGAGTGGACCGCTATAGTTTCCTTCCTGCTGTGCGAGCAGTGCTTTTCGCGTTTCATTAAAAACGGTGGCGTTTTTATCATTTGCAATGCTGATAGCTACATTGGTTTGAAAAGTTTGGGTGCTGGTGGTGGATGAATAGCCCGAAGTTTTTTCATCGGATTTCTTATAGGATGTGGAATAATCGCCGGATGAGCTGGTGCTGGCAGCATTAAACGTTTGCGTAACAGTACCACCCACTACATATTCAACACCCAGGATATTGCAAAGTTCGTCGCTGGTGAATCCCATCATATTATCCGGCTTCACACCTGCTTTTATCAGGATAGCATTTGTATTTCGCGGATCCAATATCGTGAGTCCGGAATTATTTTTTTGGAGGTAACTGAATACATCATTTTGCACTTTATAGCCCAATTCCTGGGCGGCCGGCCGACTGTCTTTTATATACCCAAATGGAAGTATAGCCACCCTGTTGTGGTGATCAATGTTGACAGCGCCTGCTGACTTATCCGTTGCAGCATCAGGTTTGTCAGTTGAAAGAGGCGGCTTGTTGAAAAATTCCACCCGGCCGCTGGCATAAGTGATCTTAAGAATATCCTGTTTCTTAATGGAATAAACCAATGTTTCTCCATCGTACACAAACTTCACTTCGGTGTCTCCGATCTCGGTTACTTTGCCAACCAGTTCATCACCATTTACCTTCATTAACACATCAGATTTCGGTTTGGCAGGTGGTTGTTGTGCATAAGTGCCGATCGTAATGGCAGACAATAGCAGGAGGGTGATGATATTTTTCATGGTCATGCAGTTTTTAGTTTGGAGAATAGCAGTGGGCCGGAAGTCAGGGCGGCGAATTAGGTGTTTATAAAATTAAAAAAATATCCGGAAAAAGAAAGCAGTCTGGAATAGTAATGAAAGGCCTCGGAAATTTCGTCCCCGCTGAGTCTCCCCGACCCCGAAGTGCAAGCAGTTCCACAATAGCTTACAACCCATCGGGGTCGTGTCAGACTCAGCGGAGATGAAGAGGAAAGACG
>Ga0163162_10004071_pt1 | contig 14032 bp, 14 predicted proteins | sample S55metaG_FD_115310 | JGI IMG/M metagenome (GOLD analysis project Ga0163162, IMG submission 115310) | Switchgrass rhizosphere microbial communities from Kellogg Biological Station, Michigan, USA - S5-5 metaG | ecosystem: Host-associated > Plants > Roots > Rhizosphere > Soil | place: USA...
ACAGCGATCCCGCAACCGGACAGCACACGAGATAGACAAGCGCGCCAAACGTCGAACTGATCAGCCCGTCGGTGAGCGGCATGTGCAGCACGCGCGTCGCGTGCGTCGGCATGTAGAGCAGGAAGATGTACGTGCCGATCGTGCCGAACACCGTCAGCCCGAAACCCGCCGCCACCTGCACCCAGTGCTTGGTCGCGGCATCGCGGATCGGCGTGGCGGTCAGCTCGTTGTTCTGGCTCTTCTCGAGGAACACCGGCGACTCGTCGAGCTTGGAGCGCAGGTAAAGCCCCACCGGCACGATCAGGAGCCCGATCACGAACGGAACACGCCAGCCCCAGCTGTCGAGGCTGTCGGGGCTCAGCGTGCGGGTCAGCACCGCGCCGAAGAGCGAACCGCACAGGCTCGCGATCGCCTGCGCCACCATCTGATAGCTGCCGAAGTAGCCGCGCCGGTTGGACGGCGCGTACTCGACGAGAAACGCCGTCGCGCAGCCCACTTCCCCGCCCGCCGAGAAGCCCTGGATCAGCCGCCCGATCAGCATCAGGATCGGCGCGGCGATCCCGATCGCCTGATACGTGGGCGCAAACGCGATGAACGCGATACCCACCGCCATCAGCGAAATGGTCAGCGTGAGCGCCGACTTGCGGCCTACGCGATCGGCCACGGCGCCGAGCACGATGCCGCCGAGCGGCCGCGTCATGAAGCCGACGCCGAATGTCGCCCAGGTGGCGAGCAGCGAAATAGTAGGATTGGTGGCCGGAAAATACAGCCGCGAGATGATGACGGCGAAAAAGCCGTAGACCATGAAGTCGAACCATTCGAGCGCGTTGCCGATGGTCGACACCACGATGGCTCGTCGGCCGGACAGGCTTCTCAGGTTCTCGCGCTCGGCGGCGGCGCCTGCTGCAGGTAAGACAGTGCTCATCGGAAGCACTCCATGTGAGTCGGTCAGGGAAACGTGCCGGCTGAAGCACGTCGTGCGGACTACATCCACTTCGGTTCTCACGTCCGGCGCAAGCCGGCCGAAAGCCGCTGCAACGCTCAAACGCTACGCTTCCCTGAAATAAGAAAATATATAATTTCTAAACTGAGACTTAAGGAAACCTGATCTGACGATCGGGACCCCCGGCCATGAGCAACATCCGCTTTCTCCGCACCTTCATCGCGGTCGCGCGATACGGCTCGTTTGCCGCCGCTGCCGAAAAGGTCGCGCTCACGCAGGCGGCGGTCAGCATGCAGATGCAGACGCTCGAAGACGACCTGAAGCGCCCGCTCTTCGACCGCGTCGGCCGCACCAACCGTCTGACGAGCATCGGCAAGCAGATCCTGCCGCAGGCGGAGCGGCTCGTCGCGCTGTACGACAGCATGCGGCTCACCGGCCTCGACGACGAAATCGCCGGTTCGATCTCGGTCGGCGCGGTGGATTCTGCGATGGGTGCGCTCGCCTCCGTCGTAACCCGGTTGAAAGGCCAGTATCCGAGCCTCGACGTGCGGCTCTTCACGGGCAAGGCGCTCGCGCTCGCGCCGCAGGTCGAGGCGGGCGAGATCGACGCGGCCGTGATCGTCGAAATGGCGGGCAAGACGCCCGCGAGCCTTAACTGGACGCCGCTCTATGCGGAGCCGCTCGTCGCCGTGGGCGGCAGGGACACGGCTTCCGAGAGTGCCGCTGAGTTGCTGGCGAGCCGCCCGTTCCTGCGCTTTGACCGCGCCCAGCGCACCGGCGCGCTGATCGAGCGCGCGCTGCGCCACAACCGCCTCGCCGTGAACGAGTTTCTCGAGCTGAACTCGCTCGAAGTGATCATCGAACTCGTGCGGCAGAACGCGGGCGTGTCGGTCGTGCCGCTGCTCGAATACGGCTCGTGGGCGAACGACCCGGCGCTGCGCATCCTGCCGCTGCACCGGAACACGCCGCGGCGCGTGGTCGGCATGCTCGAGCGCAAGATTCACGACCGCCACGCGGTCATGACGGTCCTCCAGGACGGCATCCGGGCACGCGCGAGCGGCCGCGTCGCCTGAAGCGGCGGCTGCCGCGCGCTGCGCGTCCGGCGCGGCGAAGCACAAGGTTTCCTTAAGTCACGGACAAGAAATATCAGCTTTCCCTGTGAATTGCGGCCATCGACAATGAACTGAACGGGCGGCACACGCGCGAACGATGCGGCTGCCGCCTGCTCCATTTCATCGCCTGCCGGCGAATCAACAGAGAGGAAGCAGCATGCAGATCATCCCCGAGATTGCGCAGTCCCACGACGAAATCGAGGCGATCCGCCGTGACATCCACGCGCATCCGGAGCTGTGCTACGAGGAAGAGCGCACAGCGGATCTCGTCGCGCAGAAGCTCGAAAGCTGGGACATCGAAGTGACGCGCGGGCTCGGCAAGACCGGCGTCGTGGGCGTGCTGCGCCGGGGCACGGGCAAGCGCGCGATCGGCTTGCGCGCCGACATGGACGCGCTGCCGATCCCCGAATTGAACACGTTCGCGCATGCGTCGCAGCACAAGAACAAGATGCACGCGTGCGGCCACGACGGCCACACCGCCATGCTGCTGGGCGCCGCCAAGTATCTGGCGCAGCATCGCCATGTCGACGGCACCGTCGTGTTCATCTTTCAGCCGGCGGAGGAGGGCGGCGGCGGCGCGAAGGCGATGATCGGCGACGGGCTCTTCACCCGCTTTCCCGTGGACGCCGTGTTCGCCCTGCACAACTGGCCGGGCATGCCCGCGGGGAACTTCGGGGCGCGCGTCGGCGCGACGCAGGCGTCGAGCAACGAGTTCGAGATCCGCATCAAGGGCGTGGGCTCGCACGCGGCGATCCCGCACGATGGCATCGATCCGGTCTTCACGGCGATGCAGATCGGCACCGGCCTGCAAAGCATCATGACCCGCAACAAGCGCCCGATCGACGCCGCCGTGCTGTCCGTCACGCAGATCCGCGCCGGCCACGCGCTCAACGTGATCCCCGACGAAGCGACGCTCGCGGGCACCGTGCGCACGTTTTCCGTCGATGTGCTCGATCTGATCGAAACGCGCATGAAGGAGATCGCCGCGGCGACGGCCACCGCGTACCGCTGCACCGCCGAGGTGAGCTTCGTGCGCAACTATCCGCCGACCGTGAACACCGAGAGCGAGACGCGCTTCGCGCTCGGCGTGATGCAGGAAGTCGCGGGCACGGAGTACGTCGACACCGACGTCGATCCCACCATGGGCGCGGAGGACTTCTCCTACATGCTGATGGAGCGGCCGGGCTGCTATGCGTATATCGGCAACGGCACGGGCGGGCATCGCGAGCACGGCCACGGCATCGGCCCGTGCATGCTCCACAACAGCAGCTACGACTTCAACGACGAGGTGCTCTCGCTCGGCGCCACCTACTGGGTCCGGCTCGTCGAGAAGTTCCTGAAACAGGCGTGAGCATTCCAGACACGAGGAATTCCGGATGAACCCAGCCTCATGTTTTTCCGCGTCCTACCGCGAGGCGCGCGAGCGCTTCCTGCGCCTCGCGGCCGCGCGCAGCGTCACGGTCGACAGCCGCGTGCTGCCTCGCCTGACCGGGCTCGAAGGCGAGCCGCTCGCCACCGACGTGGTGCGTCTCGGCCCCGCGGGCGCGAGGCGCCTCCTGGTCCTCACGTCGGGTACGCACGGCGTGGAAGGCTTTTGCGGGTCGGCTGCGCAACTCGCACTGCTCGACGACCCCGCGCTGGACCCGCTTCTCGCGAAACTCGGCGTCGCGATCCTCTTCGTGCATGCGATCAACCCGTACGGATTTTCGTTCCTGAGCCGCACGACGGAGGCCAACGTCGACCTGAACCGCAACAGCGTCGACTTCGGGGCGCCGCTGCCGCGCAATCCGGCCTACGACGAGGTGCACGGCCTGCTCGTCCCCGAGGCGTGGCCGCCCTCGCCGGCCAATGCGGCGGCGATCCGCCAGTACATCGAGACGCGCGGCGAATGGGCGTACCAGCAAGCGGTGACGACCGGCCAGTACACGCATCCGCATGGCATGTTCTTCGGCGGCAGCGAGCCCGCATGGAGCACGACCACGCTGCGCGAGCTGCTCGCCGACTACGGCGAGGCGTGCGAGAGCATCGGCTGGATCGACTTTCACACGGGACTCGGTCCGCCGGGCTTCGGCGCCAAGATCAGCGTCGGCAGCGGCGGGAGCGGGGAGTTGCGGCGTGCGCGAAGCTGGTGGGGCGCGGATGTCACGAGCCCGCTCGACGGCACGTCGATTGCGGCGGACGTCGCGGGGCCGGTGTCGGAGGTGCTGCGGCAGACGTGCGCGCACGCGGCGAACGCGGCGATCGCCATCGAATACGGCACCGTTCCACTCACCGACATGCTGCACATGCTGCGTGCCGACGTGTGGTTGCGGCATCATCCGCAGGCTCCGGAAGCGCTGCAAGCGGAGATTCGCGCGGACATGCGCTCGGCGTTCTGTCTCGACGACGACGGCTGGAAGGGCATGGTCGTCGGGCAGGCGCAGGTGGCCGTGCTGCAGGCGCTCTACGGGCTTTCGCGCGAAACGCGCTAGGGCCCGGGAAGGCGCGGGCTCGCCGCCGGCGGTGTCGCGCTGCGATCCGCGACGGCGTCTGGCGCGGCGCAGCATGGCGCGGCAGGGACCGCGGCTTGAACCGCGGCTGCCGGGCTCCGCCGGATCGGATACCCTGTGCATCTGGCTTGCCACGCTCGCGTGAATTCGATGAGCGAGCCCCTGCGCCGCCCCGGAACCTGCGTGACATGCTCAAGATCGCGACGTACAACATCAACGGCATCCGCTCGCGATCGTCCGCGCTGCTCGAATGGCTGCGCCGCGAGGCTCCGGACATCGTCTGCCTGCAGGAACTGAAGGCGCCCGATCCGGCGTTTCCTGCCGATGCGATCCGCGAGGCGGGCTACGGCGCGATCTGGCACGGACAGGTGTCGTGGAACGGCGTCGCGATCCTCGCGAAGGGCATGGACCCGATCGAGAGCCGCCGTGGACTTCCCGGCGACAAGGGCGATACGCAAAGCCGTTATATCGAGGCAGCGGCGCACGGCGTGCTGGTCGGCTGCCTGTATCTTCCGAACGGCAACCCGCAGCCCGGACCCAAATTCGACTACAAGCTCGCGTGGTTCGAGCGGCTGATCGGCTATGCCGCCGGGCTCCACGACAGCGGTCACCCGGTGGTGCTCGCGGGTGACTTCAACGTCGTGCCGACCGACGAGGACATCTACAACCCGAAGTCATGGCTCAAGGACGCACTGCTGCAGCCGGAAAGCCGCGAGTGCTATCGGCGGCTGCTCGCGCAGGGCTGGGTGGATGCGGTCCGCGCGCGTTATCCGCAGGAGCGCATCTACACCTTCTGGGACTATTTCAGGCAGCACTGGCAGAAGAACTCGGGGCTGCGCATCGATCATCTGCTGCTCAATCCGCAACTGGCGCCGCGCTTGCGCGATGCGGGCGTCGACCGGTGGGTGCGCGGCGAGCCCCATGCGAGCGATCACGCGCCGGTGTGGATCGAGCTCGACATGAGCGCGAAGAAAAAAGCGGCATCGCGCGGCCGCGCCGCGGCGAAGGCATAGCGTCCCTGGACGTTCGACGGCTAGCTGTTCGCTACATGTTCGCTACATGTTCGTATAGGCGCTGCACCAGCCGCGCGCGGCCACCTGCTTGCCGGTAAAGAGCGCACAGCCGCCCCACGCGTCGGGAGACTTGCCGGAATAGAGCGAGCAACTGCTGCAGTCCTGTCCGGCGGCGTAGTTCGGGTATTTGGCCTTGTCGATCTTGCTCGCGTCTTCGCGGTATCCGACGGCGACCGCCGCCGGATCGGCCTCGCTCAGCTTTGGCGGTTCGGCAAGCGCTCGGCGCGCAAGGAACAGCGACGATCCGATGCCGACGCTGAAAATCACGAAACTGCGGCGCGATGTGTTCATGGCTGCCGATGCCTTGTTCTGGTGGTCGTGGGGAGCGCGGCGGCAAGGCGGTGCGAAGGCCGCCGCGTATATCGAACGATACGCCGTCCGGGCCGCGCTGCGGGCGCGAAGCGTATTCAGACATGCACCCGAAAGGCGCGCGAAAGATAGCCGCAATTAAGCGCTTCCTGTCATACCAAGGTATGAAAGCCTCACCCAATGGCGGGTACGGCTCCATCCGCTCGTAGAATGGTCGCGCGTGTTGCCCGGCGCTATCTTGCGTACATGGCGGCGCGTATCGAATGTGATTCACGCCCGCACCGATCGATGAACGGTAAAGGGTGAACACAATGCTCAGGTCGTCCCCCGAGATTGCAATTCCCGCCGAACCTGCCCGCTCCACGCGGGCGCAAGATCCGATAGGCGTGGAGGATCGCTGGCGCTGCCCGGTCGATACGGACAGCGAGGCGTCGAAAGCCGCCGACACCGTCGTCATTACCCGCTGGAAGTGCGATGGCGCGGATGCCGCCGAGCATTCGACGCAGGCCGGCAGCGACCATCACACCATTGCCATCAATCTGAAGTCCACCCAGCTCACCTTCGACTATGCGGGGCGGCCGATTCACAGCGGCTGCGCGGTGCCGGGCGCGACGCAGGTGACGAGCCCGGGCACGCCGGTGCGCGCGGTGTTCCATGCGCCTTGCGACGTGCTGCATGTCTACGTCTCGCAGCCGTTGCTCGCGGAGTGCTACGGAGGCGCGTTCGGAGCCTGCCATAGCGGCGACATCGTCATCAGCGACCCCAATCTGATTCAGGACCCGGCCATCGAGCGGCTGGGGCTCGCGCTCGCCAATGCCGGCGAAACGTGCGGCGCCTTCGGGCGGGTGTACGCGGACAGCCTCGGGCTCGCGATCGTCTCGCGTCTGCTTGCACGCGAGTTCGGAAGCATCGACCGTGCGGCCACCCGGCGCCGCGCCAGCTTGCCTGCATGGCGCGTGAAGCGCGCGATCGACTATATCGACGCGCATCTCTCCGAGCAGCTCAGCCTGAGCGACATCGCGCAAAGCGCGGGCCTGTCGCGCATGCATTTCGCCGCGCAGTTCCGTGCCGCGACGGGCATGCGCCCGCATGAATTCCTGCTGCGCCGGCGCGTCGAGCGCGCGCAGACGCTGCTGATGCGCCCGCGGCTCACGTCGCTCGATGTCGCGCTCAGCACGGGTTTTCGCTCGCAGGCGCATTTCACGACGGTGTTCAAGCGGCTCGTTGGCGAGACGCCTGCGCGCTGGCGCGCCGACGCGCGCGGCAACAGTTGAAGCGGCGCGGTTATCGAATGCAGTAATCGATCCTTCTCACCCTGGCGGAGTGACGGCGATGAAGAACGTATCGGCCCTGGCGTTGGTGCTTTTCGCACTCGCATCGTGTTGCGCGCTCGCGTTCGTGGACAGGACGCCCGCCCGTCAGCAGGACCTCATCAGTTCGCAGCGCGACGGACGTGACTATGTCGTCGACGTGTTCTACGGCGGCCGCCCGGACGGTGAACTGCAGACCGCGAGCGCCGTGGTGGCACGCATGTAGCAGGGCCCGACGGTTCACTGCGCGCCTGACGTCCTGCGCGCTTGGCGACGATTCAATCCGCGACCAGTCAATGATCGACCACAGGAGTGCATGATGAAAAACCTCGGTTTCCTGACACATCAGGCCATCTTCGATCAGGCGGTCGATCACCTGCTGTCGCAGGGGCGCGCCGTGCTGCTGCCGCATGGCGGCGGCGCGTACCACGGCTATTGCGGCGGCTGTCCGGTCGGCAGGTTCATCCGGCCTCGCGACTACATGACGGCGATGGAAGGCATTCCCGTCAGGTTCATCGACAGCACGCGCGACGACGTTCCGTCCTACATGGCGACGGGTGTCGCGGCGCTGCGGCGCGCGTTGCTGCGCTCGCGCGTGAACGTGTTCGATGCGACGACCGTCGAGCTGCTCAGTTGCCTCCAGAATGTCCACGATGTCTTCGGCACATGGGAATGGAACAGGCGGCTGCTTCAGATCGCACGCCAGTTCAGCCTCTCGACGCATCGGCTCGAACTCGTCGCGTAGTGCAGGCCGGGCCGCTTCTCGGACCGCTTCTCGGGTCGCTTCTGCTCCCCGCTCATGAAAAAAGGCGCCGCGAACCCGGTTCGCGGCGCCTCCTTTTCTTGTCTTGCGCGAATGTGCCTTGCAGGCCGCGGCACGCAGCCGCCTGCAAGGCGCACCGTGGGATCAGTTGCCCACTTCGTGCACGGCGAGCAGGTTGTGCACGGACGATACGCCCTTCACGCTGCCCGCAACCGTTCCCGCTTCCTGGATCTGGCCGGCGTCGGGCACCGTGCCATCGAGGCTCACGACACCATGCTTGGCTCGCACGCGCACGTCCGCGGTATCGAGGTGTTTCGTCTTGTTGAGCGCTTTGCGCACGCTGTGCGCCAGTTGCCGGTCGGCGCTCTTCGACGACGTGGTTGCTGCCACGGGCGTTGCCTTGGCGCCCGCATCCTGCGCGAATGCGGCGGTGCCCATGCCAAGCGACGCGACGGCGATCATCGTTGCCATTGCGCCCACTGCGGTAGAACGTCGGATAAGTGACTTCATGGTTCTCGCTCCAGGGTGATGTAGTGGCCTCTGAACCGTGGGGTGTCATGGACACCCTCGCCGGTGCTCTGCGTATCGGGTCGTGTCCGCGTGGCACGGTCGCGGGGTGGCGGCCGCGGCAGTGAGCGAACCGTCGACATGACGTGCAGAACGTGTGGAACTTTGCACGGACTTGCCGCGCATCGATTTCGAATCAGCACGCCCGCTTGCAGATTTGCACGCCCGTTCACCGGACGCCGCGCATACGAGCGGCGCCGGCGCAAGCCCTGACGAGTCGCGGGCCCCGCGTGCAAACACATCTATTTAGAAGCGCACTCGTTTCTCCCGCGATGGAATAAATGCGCGCCCAAGCGGTTTGCACCACTACATGCGGCGTGCCGCGAAGCACTCGCCGACCACGGTGCCTGCGGCACTGCGCGAATCGGCGTCCCAGGAAAGATGCGGATGAAACGACCTTTGCCTTCCATGATGGAACTGCTGCGCCGTCCCGGACAGCATCTCGACGTGCTCGGCCGGCTCGCGGCGATCGGCGTGGTGGTGGTCGGCATCGGCGGCGGCTTCGCGTATGTGTCGGGCGTGCTGACGCCGCATCGCCTCACGGCCCAGCGGATGATCAACACGTTCGAGGCGAACGGCGGCGTTCATCCGGGATATCGCCGCAACCATGCGAAGGGCGTCTGTTTCGCGGGCTATTTCGAGAGCAACGGAAGCGCCTCGGACATCTCCCGCGCGCAGGTCTTCCGGCCCGGACGCACGCCCGTGATCGGCCGCTTCGCCATTCCCGGCACCAATCCGGCCATCGCCGACGGCAGCACGCCGGTGCGCAGCATGGCGCTCGAATTCAGGTCGGGCAATGGAGAGCAGTGGCGTACCGCCATGAACAACACACCCGTGTTCGTTGTGAACAGCGCAAGGGGGTTCTATGAACAACTCGAGGCGTCACGCCCCGATCCTGCTACCGGCAAGCCCGATCCGGCGAAGCTCGCGGCATTCTTTGCAGCGCACCCCGAGACGCAGCCGTTCCGCAACTGGGTCAAGTCCCACCCGCCGTCGACGAGTTTCGCCAATGCCGCTTACTACGGCATCAACGCGTTTCGCGCTGTCGACATGTCGGGGCAAACGCACGACGTTCGCTGGTCGGTGGTTCCGCAAGCGCCTTATACGCCGGTGACGAAGCAGGATGCCGCCCGGCACGATTTTCTCGACAGCGAGCTCGAAGACCGCCTGAGCCAGGGCCCGCTGCGCTGGCATCTGATCCTGACGGTGGCGAAGCCCGGCGACGTGACCAACGACGCAACCGTCGCGTGGCCCGACGATCGTGCGCGCATCGACGCGGGCACGCTCGTGGTGCAACGGGAGAGCGCGCAAGCCGACGGCGATTGCCGCGACATCAACTACGATCCGACCGTTTTGCCCGATGGCCTTAAAATCTCGGATGATCCGCTTCTGGCCGCTCGTTCGTCGGCCTACGCGGTTTCCTTCAACCGGCGCACGCATGAGGAAGCCGAGGCTTCCGGCACGAACGCGCAATGATCGTGCGAGGCGACGTATGACTGCCCAACCGACTTCCTTCAGTCCGCTCGCGCGCCTGCTCCACTGGCTCATGGCGCCGCTCGTCGTCGCGATGCTGTTCATCGGCATCGGGATGGTGGCGACGCTTTCGTCGTGGCATCAGGTGCTGTTGTCCATTCACAGGCCGCTCGGCATCGCGATTCTCGTGCTGGCCGTGATTCGCCTGATCGTCCGGGTGACGCGCAGGACGCCCGCGCTCCCCTCCGACATGCCCGCGTGGCAGCGGGGGCTCGCGCATGGCTCGCACTGGCTGTTCTATGCGCTGCTGCTTGCGATGCCGCTCGTCGGATGGTCGATGCTCTCGGCGGGCGGCTATCCGGTGCAACTGGCCGGGTCCGTGTACCTGCCGCCGATCGTGCCGCACGACGTGCATCTGTATACGTTTCTGCGCGCGGCGCACACGTACCTGGCGCTCCTGCTGTTCGCGACTTTCCTGATGCATCTGGGCGCCGCGCTGTTTCACGGGCTCATTCGCCGCGACGGCGTGTTCTCGAGCATGACGACGGGCGCGCGCGCAGCCGGGCAGGATTGAATGCCGTGTTTGCCGCCCGGCGCCTGCGGCGTTGCGCTCAAGATTGCCGCGCGCCGGCCGTCAATCAGGCCAGTCAACAACGGCCTTGAACGGGAGAACGGCAGTGGTGGAAACGGATTGGATGCTGGCGGGGGTTTATCTGGTCGCGCTCGTGGGCTCGACGCTTTTCATGAGCATCCTCGCACGTCGGCATCTGGAGATTGCGACTCGGGGATGAAGGCGCGGCCGACAGGCTGTACCGTTTTGCCCTTCGCTGGCACGCGGCAGGATGTCTCCGCGCGTCGAGTCCCGGCAGCGGAAATCGGGGCGTTGCCGCGAGCGCGGCAACGCCTCCTGGCGCTTATGCGCAATGTTACGCGCAATCAGCCGAACAGCTTGATGGCCTGCGCGAGCGTGTTGACCACGCCCCAGGCGAGCGGAACAAGCACGTAGATCCAGAATACGGCGAGCAGCGCCTTGTTGGTCGGAACCGTGGCGGCATTGGAACGGGCGTTCATTCGAGTCTCCTTTTTTGTTTATTCGGCGGCGAGCGACGACGTCATGTGGTGCTTTTCGTGTACGCGCGAGACGAGCAGATTGCATATGAAGCCGACGACGAGCAGCCCGGCCATGATGTGAAGCGTCATCGTATAGGCTTCGGCTTTCGCCACGCCATGCGCCACTTCATACGCGCGGATGTAGTTCACGAGCACCGGCCCCGCGACGCCCGCGGCCGCCCAGGCGGTCAGAAGACGGCCGTGGATGCCGCCGACGAACGCCGTGCCGAACATGTCGGCGAGATACGCGGGCACGGTCGAGAAGCCGCCGCCGTACATCGACAGGATCACGCAGTACGAGAGCACGAAGAGGGCGACGTTGCCCGCCTGCGCCAGTTGCGGCACGATCAGATAGAGCACGCAGCCGAGCGCGAAGAACACGAAGTAGGTGTTCTTGCGGCCGATCCAGTCGGAGGTCGATGCCCAGACGAAGCGGCCCCCCATGTTGAAGAGCGACAGCAGGCCGACGAAGCCGGCCGCGGCCGCGGCCGTGATCGATGTCTTGAAGCTTTCCTGAATCATCACCGAAGCCTGGCCGAGCACGCCGATGCCCGCCGTCACGTTCAGGAACAGCACGAGCCAGATCAGATAGAACTGCGGCGTCTTGAGCGCCTGATCGATGTGCACGTGATTGCGCGTGATCATCTTGTTGGTCTTGACGGGCGGCGTCCAGCCTTCCGGCTTCCAGTCCGGGCGCGGGATGCGGATCGTGAGTGCGCCGATGGTCATCGAGATGAAGTACACGATGCCGAGCACGAGGAACGTCTCGGCCACGCCGTTGCTCGTCGCGCTCTTGAAGTGGTTCATCAGCGCGACCGATGCCGGCGCGGCGATCATCGCGCCGCCGCCGAAGCCCATGATCGCCATGCCGGTCGCCATGCCGCGGCGATCGGGGAACCAGCGGATCAGCGTCGAAACCGGCGACACATAGCCGAGTCCGAGCCCGATGCCGCCGATCACTCCATAGCCGAGGTACAGCAGCGCGATCTGATGCAGGTGCACGCCGAGCGCGGAGACGAGAAAGCCGCCGCCGAAGCAGCACGCTGCCGTGAACATCGTGCGGCGCGGGCCGACTTTCTCCAGCCACTTGCCGGCGAATGCCGCCGAGAGGCCGAGAAACACGATCGCGAGCGAGAAGATCCAGCCGAGCGTGGTGAGGGACCAGTCGTCGGGCGCCGACTGGGTGATGCCGATCACCTTCGTGAGCGGCGCATTGAAAACCGAAAACGCATACGCCTGTCCGATGCACAAGTGAACGGCGAGTGCGGCGGGCGGCACCATCCAGCGTGAGAAGCCGGGCGGAGCGAGGGTTGCGTCCTTGGAGAAAAAGCTGTTTGGACCGCTTGCTGCGCGGTGGTCGGTCGTGCTGTTCATTGTGTGTCTCCGTAACGCTTGGCTGTGGTACTGCTTTTCACTTTTTGGGCTTGTTGTTCTGCCGGGCGGCTTCTCCTGGGGGTGAGCGAAGCGCCGGATTCTCCTGTCGTTCGTCGCGGCAACGAATGCCGCGATTGCCATCCATTCCTGACAATTTGTAATTAACTTAGGCAGTTACTGAAATGGCTGCGCCAGAACATAGACAAGACAGAAGCGCTTGGCAATATGAAGCGTCGCGGCATATGTGCACGCGCGTTCGCGGCCTGAGGGCAATGCGGCCACTCTCCTGCCGTCCGGACTAGCGTTAATCCCTAGCGATTGCCGGTTGACTCCCGATCCTTCGCGACACACACTTCGTCCAAGATTTGTGATCACATGTCACACCATCACAACAACGGAGATGCGAAGTGGCGACACGCTCAGCGACCAACGACCTGCCTGCGCTCGAACTGGTTGCACGCGAAACCATGGCCGGGCGCGTGTATGCGCAGTTGCGCCAGGCGATCATGACCGGGCGCTTCGCGCCCGGGCAACTGCTGAGCCTGCGCGGCGTCGCTGAGGCAGTCGGTTCGTCGACGATGCCGGTACGCGCCGCGCTCACCAGACTGCAGGCGGAAGGCGCGCTGATCGACGGCCCCGGGCGCGCGCTGATGGTCCCGCCGATGACCCTCGAACTGCTCGACGAACTGCGCGACGTGCGGATCTCGCTGGAAGGCTGCGTCGCGAAACGCGCGGCCTCGCGCATGACGCAGGAGCACCTCGCCGCGTTGCAGCGCGTCTTCGACACGATGGACGCGCAGGTCGAGGCGGGCGACGTCCCGGCCTATCTGCGCAGCAACTTCGAATTCCACATCGCCATCTACACGCATGGCGCAAGCGACATCACGCTCGCGACCATTCAGAACCTCTGGATGCGCATCGGTCCGTTCCTCAACCTCGTCGCACCCGACATTCCCCACATGCGCCGTTCGATGGCAGCGCACCGCAAGATCGTCGAGGCGCTCTGGCGCGGCGACGGAGAGGGCGCGCGCGCGGGCATCGAGCAGGACATAGGCGACGCCGCCGCCGACCTGCAGGAACGGCTGCACAGCAGGGAAGCAGCGAGCGCCTGAACGCGGGCGCGTGGGTCGAAAAAACAACCACCGGAGACAGGCATGACGGTACTTCAGATGCTGAAGCCGCACGCGGGCTTGCGCGTGCTCGTGACGGGAGGCGCGTCGGGCATCGGCCTCGTGATCGCGCGTGCCTTCGCCGATGCGGGCTCGCGCGTGCACGTCTGCGATGCGAGCCAGGCGCACGTCGACGCGCTCGTTCAGGCGGAAAGCAGCACCGAGGTCAACGCGATCACCGCGACGCTCGCGGACGTGGCGGACCGCGCGGCGGTCGAGCGCGTCTTCGCCGATGTAGAAACGCAGCTCGGCGGGCTCGATGTGCTGATCAACAACGCGGGCATCGCGGGCCCGACCGGCGCGATCGAAGAGCTGGACGTGGCGCAGTGGGAAGAGACCG
>Ga0163162_10004072_pt1 | contig 14027 bp, 7 predicted proteins | sample S55metaG_FD_115310 | JGI IMG/M metagenome (GOLD analysis project Ga0163162, IMG submission 115310) | Switchgrass rhizosphere microbial communities from Kellogg Biological Station, Michigan, USA - S5-5 metaG | ecosystem: Host-associated > Plants > Roots > Rhizosphere > Soil | place: USA: Michigan...
GCCGCCGACCACAACGACGCGTTCCGCATCCGGCTGAAGTCGCCGCGCCATCTCGAGTGTGGGGGCGAAGCGCGACGCCGCAGAGATACGCCCCGTGACATTCGGGGGTTGTGCGGCCGGATCCGTTTGCGGCATGGCGCACAGCGCGAACACGACCGGGACGTTCGGCAACCCGCGGCCCAGCTGGTCGACGGCAAATTTCAACGCGCGCCCGCCGACCGGCACAACGACGTCGATACCGAATTGGCGGTACTTGTCGGCCAGGTAATTCGCGAGTGGGGACGACTGCTCGAGGCCGGTGAAGCGGTCGAAGTCCAGCGCTTCCTGGTAGAATTCGACCGGCGAGCCCAGCTCCTTACCGATCGTCACGCGCAGCCGTTGCGCGAACTCGAGCATCGGCTGTGTCTCGGCCTGCTGTTGGTAGACCACGAGAACGCGCGTTGGCCGCACCGCACGCTGTGCGGCCACACTCGGCGCCCATGCGCACGGCGCGAGAAGAAAAGTGGTGAGGACGAACGCCCCCGCGGCCAGTCGGTGTGACACGTTCGATGTTCTAGAAGTTGTAACGTATCGCGAGCTGAAGCTGATAGTAGGTGTCGAAGTTCTCGTCGCTGTACCGGCGCATCTTCGAATCGAAGCGATAGATCGGCTGTGCTTCTGGTCCTGTCGTTTGGCCAATCTGGGACAGCAACGGAATCTGGCTCGTAGTCGCCAGTGAGGTTCCGGTCGGCAACGCGATTCTCCCCCAACCGGAGTTCAGCAGGTTGAGGAGGTTGAACACGTGCAGTTCGAATACCAACGATTGCTCTCGTACGCTGGGTAGCGCCTGGCGTATCGCCAGGTTCGTGACATTCATCCAGGGCGCCCGGCAGGTGTTGCGGCCCATGATCCGCCCTCGCTGGTTGCGAAGGCATGTCGCTCCATCGACGAAGCGCTCGAATGCGGCCTGCTGAGTTTGCACTTCCGCCGCGGATCCGCCGAACCTGATCTCCGCCGTGTCGAATGCGGTACGCGGGATGTAGATCGGGTCGTTGCCGGCCGCGCCATCGGCATTGAGATCGCCACGGCCACCTGCCCCGCCGGCGACGTACGTGTAGGGAAATCCCGAACCACCAACGTAAAGAAAGGACAGACCGGTCTCGAACCGCCGCCAAGGCGAACGAAGGGTGCCGGATGCGCGCACCTGAAACGGTTGATCGAAATCCGAGGTCCCGAGCGAGAGATCGTCCTGGAGACCAGTAACGGGACGCGCGAAGCGCCAATTGTCGGCGAGGAGCGCGCTGACCGTTCGCGGGCTTTGGACATCACGGGCCTGCCCGTAGGTGAACGATGCCGTCAGGTCGGCGAGGCGACTCTGCTTTCGCACCTCAGCGACCACGCTATACGCATAGTCCCTCGACTCATTCGTGATCGCGATGACGTCGCCTAGCTGGGAGGACACGCGTGTCGGGACAGCCACTCCCGTCGCATTGATGTTCCCGTACAGCATGCGGCCGTGGCGGTCCGCCGCTACCGGTTCGCTGAGGTTGAGGGGAGAGAAGAAGATGACGCGCGTAGCGTGCGTATAGAGTCCCTCGATCGTTCCGACCAGACCGAACGGAAGCCGCGCGTCCGTGGCGAGCGTGGCGCGCATCGTCTGAGGAAGGCCGAGATGCGCGTCCACGATATCGATCTCTCCCGTCGTCGAGGCGCCGTATGTCTGACCGCCCGCACATGCCTGTGGCGGATTTCGAACGTCGGGGCGGAACGCTGGTGCGGCACCAGCGTCGCCGGGAAGTGGTCCGCATTGGAGCGTTCGCGTCGCCAGTCCGTAGGCAGAGAAGCCGCCGAACAGCCAGAATAACGGCGGCCGCCCGGTGAACAGGCCGGCTCCGCCGCGCACCTGAATCGGCGAACTGTCCGAGCTCGTTAGGCGATAGTTGAACCCGAGCCGCGGCGACCACGCGACGGCCCCGGACGGCACTGCATCCGTGCGGAGACCGAATGTCGAATCGACGGCCGCCACGTAGGGGGGCTGCGCCGAGAGGACGGAGCGGTCGGCCCGGACCCCAAACGTCAGCGACAGGCGGGACGACGCTTCCCACGCATCCCCCAGGTAGACCGCCTGATAGGCGCCGGATGCCGCCGTTACGCTGCCGGTATCTCGTGTCACGCGGTAGCGCGACGCGGTGCCCGCTTGTAGCGAGTCCAGGCTCCCGAACTCCCAGATGCCGTAGGCACCGCGGAGCTGAAAGGCCTGCAGGTCGAATCGTTGCGCCGAGAAGCCAAACGTGACGCGATGCGCTCCGGCGGAGATCGAGAGATTGTCCGTGAGCTCTGCCGTCCAGCTCTCGGTCCGCTGTCCGGTCGCGATTTCGTGCGTTCCGGACTGCAGAACGACCGGCGCCCCGCTCGTTCCCGGAACGGTCACCAGGATGAGCGGTTGCCTAACGGTCGGCCGAAAGCCGGATGTCAGGTCGGTATATCCCGCCTGGAGCTCGTTGTAGGCACCGCGAGCAAAATTCGACACGAGCTGCGCGGCAACCGACCGCTTGTCCACCCAACGCGAGTGCTGTAGTGACGATAACGAAAAGCACCCAGTCGTTGGACAATTCGTCGGTGCGAGCGCCGTTGGGCGAGCGAAGATCGAACTGTCCGCGTGTCCGTAATTACCGCGGAGAGTGATGCGGCTGTTCCAGCGGGCGATCGGCGCGTCGAGACGGAGGAACGTGCTCGATGACGGATTTTCGTTCGTCACGGCTCCGGCGGACCCACCGTCGAGCCCATCGCTGCTCAGCAACTGTTGAAAGCGCGCAACGTCTGTTTCGCTGACGGGAAGCAAGCTCTGGCCGGCAGGTGATTGACCGACGTGCGGGCCAATCGCCGGGATCGTCCGCCGTTGCAGCTCCGACGAGACGAAAAAATGGAGACGGTCGCGAATGATCGGTCCGCCCAGCGAAATGCCGAATTGCTGCTTGTCATACTGCGCGTTGCGGACGAGTGGCACGTTTGGACCGAGGCGCTCGTTGGTGCCGTAGCCAAAGACACTGCCGTGGAACTCGTTCGTGCCGCTCCGGGTGACGACGTTGATGTTCGCGCCCGCGAAGCCGCCCTGCCTCACATCGAACGGCGAGAACAGGACCTGATACTCTTTCACGGCGTCGAGTGGTATGACTTTGCCGCCGTACAGCTGACCGGCCGCGAGATTGCTCGATGGCACTTGATCGCTGACGCCGTCGATGCGGATGCTGTTCACACGGGTTCCCGCTCCCGACGGGGCCAATGCGAACCACGTCGACATCTCCGGAACGAGCCTAACGAGGTCGTACAGGTCCCGATTGATGACCGGCATCTGGTGGATCGTCGAGTCGGACAGGAATGCCTCGGTGCCGGTGTGCGCACGCGAAAACACTCTATCCTGCGACGCCCGCGTTTCGATTTCCTGAAGCCTCACCGCCTGCTGCTCGAACGTCAGATCCACTTGCAGCTGTTGCCCGAGGCTGAGAAAGAGTCCGGTGCGCGTTTGCATCGGTGACCCGATTCGCCGTACCGTCACGGAATACGGCCCACCGACCTCGAGTCCGCTGATGAGGTAGCGCCCCTCGGCTTCCGAGACGCCACGCATCGAGATGCCGGTCGCGTGATTTTTCACGACCATCTCGACGCCCTGTAGTCCGCGCCCCTGGTCGTCGAGAATCCGTCCGGCAATCGCTGCCGACGTTGTCGCCTGCGCCCACGCGCCCCCCGCCATTCCGTCGAGCAGCCAACAAACGAGACACAAAAGAACCGCGCGGATGGCGAGCTGAGCCATTGTGCAACGCTACTAATGTTTGGGATGGCAAGCGGACCCATGATCTTCCCCGGAGTGCTCGAGCACCTAGTTAGACGTTTGGGTAATTGCGGCACGCGATTCCGCCAGAATTGTGAGCTTCCGCGTCGCCGTGTTCCGCTACGGGTGGTAGCTGTCGCATCGTCATGCGCGACGGTCGTAGTGCGGTCGAAATCACGTGGTCCCAATCCTCGCCCATGGGGAAACGCAAATGACACGAGCTCTCACGGTCGCGGCCCTGGTCACGTGCAACGCGGTGCTGCCCTTAGGCGGCCAGGATCGACCGGCAGCAGACCGGCGGCGGTATCTCGACACCGCGATCACGCGAACGACCGACGACCCCCGGCGCACGCCGGTCGCCCCCGAGCGCCGGAGCGGGCCAGAGCGAGTGGTCGTGGTGCGCGGTGGTCGGGTGTTCGACGGCACCGGCGCGGCCGCGCGCGAAGGCACGCTGGTGATCACAGGGAATCGGATCACGGCCATCCTCGCGCCTAACGCGGCGTCCACATGGTCGCGTGACGCGCGCGTGATCGATGCCGCCGGCAAGACCGTGATGCCCGGGCTCATCGACCTGCACACCCACCTCAGTTACGTGAATCCGGGTGTTGCGCCGGGACGGGTGACCGACGCCGCCGACGGAGCACTGCGTGGCGCCGAGCGTCTTCGCTACTACATCGAGAGCGGGATCACCAGCGTCCGCGACGTGGGATCGTTCGGGAACATCGGGATGATCCTCAAGGATTGGGTGCGCGAGGATCGCATTCCCGGTCCACGGGTGTTCCCGGCCGGCCACCTGATCGTCGGCCTCGGTGGACACGGCGCCGAGGGCGATCAGGGTACCTCGCCGCTTGGCAGCACCGTGCGAATCGCGAACGGCCCCGACGATTGGCGGCGCGCCGTACGCGAGCAGTTCAACAACGGCGCCGACGTCATCAAGATCGCCAGCCACTTCTCCGCCGAGGAGGTCAGCGCCGCCGTGAGCGAGGCGCACGCGCTCGGCCTCCGCATCACGTGCGATTGCGAGACGTTCTATGTCGATCGCGCCGTCGATGCCGGTGTGGACATGATCGAGCATCCGCTCCCGCGCTCCGACGAGGTCATTGCGAAGATGGCGACGAAGGGGATTGCGTCGGACCCCACGCTCGTGCCGTACGAGATCATCTTCGATCAGTCGGGCGGATATTGGGGCAGCACGTCCCGCCGGTTCACGTTCTCCAAAGCGGAGAATCTGGAGATGCTTCGCCGGCTTCGCCGAGCGGGCGTGAAGTTGGGGCTGGGGACGGATCTCGTGAGCGACTGGTTCCGGTATCTCCCGGCCCCCTATCTCCTCGAGATGCAGCGATTCCAGGAAGCGAGGTTCACGGCCGCCGAGGTGCCCGCCATCGCGACTCGTCAGAACGCTGCGCTCCTCGACATGGACGACAAGCTCGGCACGCTGACGGTTGGCAAACTCGCGGACGTGTTGATCGTGAACGGCCGACCGGACGTGACGTTGGACGACATTACCAGGGTCGAGGTCGTCATCCGGAATGGAACGGTCGTCGTCGAAAACGGACGCGTGAGCATCCCGCGCCATGTGCCGTCGCCGATGCCGAAGGCGGGCGCGACCTCGAATGGGTCGAGCTGGCGTTAGGTCCAACTCCGGCGGCCTTCGCCCCGCGGCAATGCGTCATTCCCGGCGCATCCCGGTCACGCCTGTGACTCGCCACGGTATGATCGCGGTGATCTTGCGGGCGTGGACCGTCACGGTATCGGTTGACTGCGGCCCAATCACGACGTAGTCCACGGTTGCTGTCCAGTCCAGGCCGACGAGCCCCGACTGGCGGCTGCGCAACAACTCGAAGCGTACGTTAGGCGCGAGACGCGCGGCAAGGGCACGCCTGGCGACCGGTTCGGGACCGTTGCTGATCGAGAGCGCCGCAATGTTCGCTTCGACGAGCACGAAGAGCGCGGCGAGCGCGAGGAGCAGCCGGCGGGCAACCGGGGAGAACACCGGACCGCCTGCGGCCCGCGGAAGACTCCCCGCCGATACCGCGACCGCGTGCGCTTGCTCACGGTCGAGCAGGAGAAGGGACAGCTTCTCCCGGTCGACCCAGAGCAGCACACCTAACAAGATCGTATACACGAGCGCGAAATATTTCACCGCCGGATAGTCGTACCCGAAGTCCATCGCGGTGACGTTCAGAGCGACAGCGAACAGCGCCGCTGCACCGATGGTCGCCGTTCGTGGGATCAGCAGGAGGATCGCCGGCACGAGCTCGAACAGACCGGTGAAGCGCCCGTAGAACGGTGAGTATCCGTAGAACGCCCACACGAGCGACGTGCCGTCGACGGTTTTCTTGTCGATGACCCAATCGCCGTAGTTGTACTGCCCGCCCAGGACCTTTACGAGTCCATAGGTCGCGAACGTGATGCCGAGAAACACGCGGATGACGGTGAGCGTGCCGGCCCACCTTGCCGGCGCGCGGGGCGAAGCCGTCATTGGATTGTGAGTCATCGAACGGTTGGCGTTAGGCTCATCCGTCACGCACCCGCGCGGGCTCAGTGGAGGAGTTCGCCGAGCCGCTTCATGTCGAGACGCCCATAGCCGATCTCGCTGTCGTGTCCGGGACTGCCGTCCGGCCGGTAAGCGGACAGCCTCAACAGCTCTCGCACATCGCCCGAGGTCAGACCGGGCTTCTTTCGCCGCGCCAGCCATACCGCCGCGGTCACCATCGCGGCAGCGAAGGATGAACCGCTAAGGTACTTGTAGTCCCATGGGTCGTCCCCGATCACGGTGAGAATGCTTTCTCCGGGGGCCGAAACCCAGATGTGCTCTCCCTTGTTTGAACCAGATGCCGGTCTGTCCTCCATGTTCGTGGCGCCGACGGCGATCACGTTAGGGTTGGCTGCCGGGTAGATAGGTCCGTCATCGGGATCGTTGCCGCTACCCATGGCGGCGACGACCACGACGCCATTTCGCACGCACGCCAGAATGGCGTCGTCGAGATCGCTCTGGTTCGGTAGTGCCATGCTCAAGCTCAGATTGACGACCGGAAGCTTCAACCGGGCGACCTCGAACAGTGCCGCTCGAACGGCTCCGAGGTCGAATCGTTCGTCGGCATCCCATGCGCTATACACGCGCACTCGCGCGGAGCAGCAGCCGTCCATCCTGCCGTCGGCATCCCCTTCGTAGTCGTCGCGCCGCGCGGCGATGACCGCAGCAACGGCCGCGGCGTGCGCCGCCCGAGAGGAACGGGACGGCGCAGGCCTGCGGGTGATGCGGCCAGCCAGCTCGCGGTGGTTCAGGCCCTTCTCACCCCGGTCGATGACCGCGATCTCGCCTGGATCCGGCCCCGTATCGAGTACGGGCCAAACAGCGGGGAAGCCACACCGATAGAGCGCCCACTGCCTGTACGGGTCGGGTCCCGTCTGGATTCGGGAACACGATGGCGCGCTCATCGACTCGCGGCCGCTCGGCCGTGCACTCCGGCGCTCTGTGAACGGATGCGCGGCACGTCGCGTTGATGAGATCAGGGGATTCCGAACTGTCCGCCCGTGCACCCTGCGTTCCCCGTCGTGCGGGGTTTCCTCGGATTGATCCTGGGAAATGGGAACTCGCGCCCGCGCCCGCGAACTGCGTCGAGAACACTACCACCCTCAGCCTCAAACAAACGGAACAGCCATTTGAAGTCGCGGTCCTCTTTTTCGAATCTCGGCTCGAACTCCCTCCATTCGAGCGGGTTGGTGTCGCAAAGGATGGCGATCTTGAGTTCGATCACCGCGCCGGTATTGCGTTGGACCGGCCCAACCGTGAGCGGAGTAATCTGCTGCGTGTCCCAATTGTGAATTTCGATGGTGAGGGAATTCCCCGGAATTTTTTTTCGCATCCATCTGATCGAGCCGGTCCAGTCAAGGTCGTGCTTGTCCCACTCGCGGCCGTGACCACCATTGTTTTTGCCGGGTCCGCCGTCTGTCGTCGCAGCGAGCTCGCCGCCTTTCAAGATCGTCCGAGCATTTAGCACTCCAGACGGGTTGTTGGAAAGCACGTTGGGTATGAGCCTGATCTCAGGCTTGTAGACGCTGAGGTCGGGCAAGGGCAAAGGGTCGGGGGCGAGCTGGATGCCCTCGTCTGGGTCCTCCAGCCGGAAGACGATCTCTTCGCGGCTGAGTCGCCGCACCACCTGGAATTTTGGGCCATCGGCGAGGAGTCCGGGCGTCGTTACTTGCTGATCAAAGTTAGCCAGGTCCATCAGCAGGTACGGAACGTGACGTACGCCCTCCGTGTCATCCTCATGCCTTCCTCTGCCGTGGCCACGCTCCGATGGCAGGCACGTGGGCATCAGAACCGCAACGTCCCTCTTGTCCCGCCCTCTCGTGTCATCAATCACGTAGAGACAGAGGCCCGCAAATTCGACCGACAACGTGAATTCATTCGCCCCTCGCGGACTGGTCATCTCGCCCTCCCGGTCAATCGTGGTAGCCCGACTAAGGACCCGTGTAAACGAACGCCCCCCACGCCCTCGGAGACCGCAGCTCCGGACGCCGCGAGCTGAGCGCATCCTGCTGCGCCAAGCGAAGCGCCTCGGCCGCGGGCGTACCGCCTGCAAAACGGTTGTGAAACGACACCAGCAGCTCGGTTGTCACCGCGTCGTCCACATCCCACAACGTGCTCACCGTGGCCGGCGCGCCCGCGCGCAGGAAGCTGTACGCCAGCCCCGCGATCGCGCCCATACGACTCGGCCGCGGGTTGAGCGTGCTGCAGGCCGACAAGACGACGATCTGTAGGTTAGACAGCCGCAGCCTGCCAATTTCCGCCGCGCGGAGTGTCCCCTCTTCGTCCGCGTGCTGGCTGGCCAGGGCGAGGTACGACAGCCCTGGTTGATCGCCGTTCGCCACGGCGTGACCGGCGAAGTGAAAGACGCTGTACTTCGGAAGGAGCTCCAACACTCGGTCGCGCGACGCGTCGTCGTCGGTCAGCAGCTGCGCTCGACCGTAGAGCCGAGCGACCTGCTCGGCCTCGCGGAAAGCGCCGGGAAGCGGTGGGAGCCCAGCCGCCGACGCGGCGTCGAGCTTGGGATTCCCGATCACGAGCGCGCTCGAACGCGAGTCCGGCGACGCAGCCCTCGACGCTGCGACGAGAAAGGCGGCGCTCGGCAGCGTGCGAACCCGATAATCCTGGAGTACGTAGCGACCAGTCCCGCGATTCCAGAGCGCGGCGAACGGCACGCGCGCCAGCTCTCGGTCCGGCACGACGACAATCTCTCCGCTCCCAGCCAGCTCGCTCGCGAAGGGCGCCAGGAGCAAATCGAACAAACGTGCCCGGGCACTCGTGGTGTCGACATCGGGGTCACCCATTTCGCGCGTGAACCGGTCGACGAGTTGGGCGACGGAGTCCCGGCGCACACCTGCCGCATAGAGCCACGACCCGCGGGAAGACACGATCCACATCGCGAGCGTGTCAGGCAGCAGCGCATACTCGACGAACACCGCGTCGGCGGGCAGCAGCTCGCGGATTCGCGTTAGGCTCGCGGGCGTGCGTCTGGTACCGAGCGCGAGGCGCGCGTCCGAAGCCCACGCGGCGACACGGCCGCGCTCCAGATACGCAAACGCCGAGTCGGACCTTTTATTCGCGACCTCGATCCGTATCGTCGCGTCGAAGACGCGCTCGACCGTCTCGTACAGCATGGCCCGCGTCTCCGGCGAAGCAAAGGACGCGCTCTGTCGCTCGATGGCATTGATGGCTTCCTGCAGCCGAGCGCGGGCGCCTACCTCGTCGCCGGCTGCCAGCGCTGCCACAGCCTCCTGGTACAGCGCCGCCGCGAGGTGTCCGTCGGTCTTCAGGCCCCGATAAACGCCAGCCGCGTTTGCCAGCGTGCGCAGGGCAGCCCGCGGATCCTCGGCGCGCTCGATCTCGCCGCGAACCAGGAGCACATCCGCAAGCGTGCGATCTTGGCCCGGACCCGCGCCAATCTTGTCCACCCGCCGCAGCGCCTCATCGAGCTCGGCGCGGGCGGCGTTCAGGCGTCCGAGCGCGATGAGGTCTTTCGCCCGCGCGATGCGGGCGAGTGCGATCAACCGCGGGCGATCGAGCGTTCGCGTTACGTCGAGCGCCTCGTCCATGATGGCCAACGCGGCGTGACTCAAGTCGTCGGCGCGCGCGTATGCCGCAACGGTTGTTAGGTGGTTATTGAGGTGCGATGATCGGCGAAAGGGCGAGAGAAGCCGGAGCCCGAGCAGCGCCTCGCTCTGTCCCGCGGGGATCTGTCCCGAGAACTTGAGCCCCTCCGCCAAGAGATAGGAGATGGCGCCGAGGTTCTCGGGCTCGCCTGCCTTCTCGTAGAATGGTCTTGCCTCCCGGTACCGCTGGTTCGCGACATCGTAGGCTCCGCGAAGCAGCTGTGACACGCCGAGTAGCCAGAGCGCTTTGCCGACCACGGCTGGCTGGTCCGGGCGGGCCGCACGTAGCACGTCGTGGAGCAACTGGTCAGCGATGGCGTAGTGGCCACGATAGATCTCTGCCGCCCCGCGGTACAGCTCGGCCCACTGCGCCAGCGGTGACCCAGCGTCCCGAAGCGGTGGCTCCGCGCGAGCAAGGGCCGCCACCGCATCGTCCTGCGCCGCTCGGAAGTGCTGCGCCAGACCATCCGCGAACTCCACGTGTGCGCGGGCGAGGGCGGCCAAGTGATGGCGGTCCCTGGGGCGCGTCTCGAGCGTGCGCACGGCGAGCAGCACCGTCTGATCCGCATTCATCGCTTTAAGTATCTCGGCGATCGTGCGGGCTCGCCTCAGCACTATCGCTGCGCCGGTGCTGTCGCCGCGCTGGACGGCGCTGCCCCACTCGCGAAACAACGCGAACGACGCGTCGCGAGCGCCCTCCGGCCAGCGCTCGACGCGCCTGCGAAGCTCGCGACGCGCCGAACTGTCGTCACGCGCCGCCAACGAGTCGATAGCTCCGGGCCTCGCGTCGGTGTCGAGGCGCGCGCGAACGAGTCGTAGTCGCGCTTCCCCCTCGGCTCTCCATGCCGCGCGCCGCTCGGCGGCCGTGTATCGCGTCCAGGCTCGCTCCGCATCCCTGAGCAGGTAGAGTCGCTCGAGGATGAGCGCCCGATTGAACAGCGCTGCGGAGAGCATACTGTCGCGTGCCATCGCTCGCTCAATGGCGTCGAGCGCCTTGAGCATCGGGAGAAGCTGCTGGTCCCGCTCGGCCAGCGCGACGTAGGCAGCGGCGAGGTCATTGAGGAACCCGGCATTGTTCGGCGCGAGGCGACTCGCCCGCTCCAGGGCTTCGACCGCACGATCGATGCCTCGTGGATTCTCCTCCAGCGATCGAAGCGCGAGGAGCCCGTTCGCGTGGAGCGCGCGCGGCGTGGAGTCCGATCGGAGCCAGCTCCGCGCCGCACGGGCGGTGCGGTCAATGTATTCGAGACTCTTGGAGTGCGCCGCGGGCGCCTGGCCGCACCGCTCGCGAGTAATGGGCGCCGTACTGTCGCTCGTGTTGCACCGATGCCAATCGGTTTCACCGGCCAGGGGCGCGGCCATGAACCGATCGCGGAGGAGCGCGCGCTCGAGGTCATCGGGCGCGCCGTCACATGCGAGAAGGAGGAGTAGAACAAGGCCGGCGCACACGCTGGTGACCACCCCGGCGCGGCTGTTCATTACCGGTTGAGCTGCGTTACCGCGGAATCGAGCAACCGGCCACGCCAACGATCTCGTTAGGTGTTGAAGCCGCCGTTCGCTGCGGCCAGCGAAGGCGCTCGACCGTTGCGCCGGCGTCGCCGCGGTCTTCGGAGGGAAGGCGCTCGAAGGCGTCAAGGCGCCCATAACGACGTGCCGTTCGCGCGGGCGCCGGGCAATCTCGGCTGCCCGTCGGGCTCGAAATTCGAGACCATCCCCGGGCGCTGGTCGTGGGCGACGGCCGACAGATCCCCCGCCACGGTGCGCGGGGCGCAAAGCACCGGCAGCGCCAAGATGGCGAGGACCACTCGCCTTGCTTGCATCGGGCAATGTTACGCCTCGCTCGATCGGCGCGGAAGCGTCGCGCTGCCGCTCGGTCGTTCGACGTGGACACCCGCGCCTTCGTGGGGGATTATGTCATGGCGCTCCATTGTGGATGATGAGCGAGATCATCGGCGTTGGTTCCCCGCGTGAACGCGGGAGCCATATTTACCCGGACTCCAATCATCGACCATGACCATCGACCGCCGTCCAGCGCGTCAGCACCATCCTCGATGATCCCAAAGCTGCACAGTACGTGTGGGGGATCGGTTTCCACTGGTACGAGCCGTGGAGCGGTGGCAGTATGATGTTCGGCAACGTTAGGCTGGTGCGCGAGACATTCCCGGAGAAGAAACTGCTCTTCACCGAGGGCACCGTCGATTCGTTCAAGGCCGACGACATTCACAACTGGAGGCTGGGCGAGTACTACGGCCGCTCGATGATCAACGACTTCAACGACGGCGCCGTCGGCTGGACGGACTGGAACGTGTTGCTCGACGAGCGGGCGGACCGAATCACGTCGGGAACTACTGCTTCGCGCCGGTTCACGCGGACACGAGCTCGGGTGAGTTGATCTACACGAATTCGTATCACTACATCGGGCACTTCTCGAAATTCGTCCGGCCGGGTGCCAGACGGATCGCCAGCTCACCGAGCCGAAGCGCGCTCCTCTCTGCGGCGTTCATCAATCCCGACGGCAAAAATCGTGGTTGTGGTGATGAACCCGACCGACAAACCGATTGCATACTATCTCTGGGTGGCCGGTGACGCGGCGGAAGTCAGCAGCTTGCCGCATTCGATTCAGACGCTCGCCTTCTAACGCCCAAGTGCGGTGAGGCAGCTCCCACCGATCGTCCTTGCGATAGCGTTCGCTGCGATCGTCGTTGCGGTGACCGCGATCGCGCGCCGCCTTCCGGTCCCGACGCCGATCCTCCAGGTCGCGGCGGGCTTTCTCGTCGGGCTCGTGCCAGGCGTCGCCATCCCGGAGCTCGAGCCAGACGTCGTTTTCTTCGTCTTCCTGCCGCCCATCCTCTGGGCGGCAGCGTTCTTTACCTCGCTTCGCGACTTCCATCGCTACCGTCGTCCCATTGGCTTCCTGGCCATCGGACTCGTGCTCGCGACGTCGATCGCCGTTGCCGCGGCGGGCCGGGCGCTTTTCCCCGGAATGTCATGGGCGGCCGCCATCGCACTCGGCGCCATCGTGTCGCCTCCAGACGCCGTCGCAGCAGCTGCCATCGTGTCGCGACTTCCGGTGCCTCGGCGCGTGATCGTCGTTCTCGAGGGCGAGAGCCTCGTGAATGACGCATCCGCGCTGATCATCTATCGCTCGGCGGTCGCGGCGGCGGTAACCGGCACGTTCAGTTGGGGAGAGTCGGTCGTACGGTTCTTTCTCGACGCGGGCGTCGGCGTCGCGATCGGCGTGCTCGTCGCGTGGCTCGTCGTTCGCCTGCTCCGCTGGTCGAGGGACGCGATGGCGGAGACCGTGCTCTCGCTCGCGGCGCCGTACGTTGCGTGGCTCGCGGCGGAGACAGTACACGTTTCCGCAGTGCTCGCCTGTGTGGCTGGCGGCCTTTACTTGCGCCGCCATTTCTCGAGCGCGGTGGCGCCCTTCTCCAGGCTTCAAAGCCGCGCGGTGTGGGACCTCGTCATTTTTGTCCTCAACGCGGCGATCTTCCTCCTGCTCGGTGTGCAGTTTAGGGCGCTGCTCGCAGGCGGGCCGAACACGACGGCGATGTTGCTCGTCCGTGCCGGTTTCCTGATCGGACTGGTCGCGATTGCCGTACGACTCGTCTGGGTACCGATCGCGGCGTATCTGCCGTTTGTACTGAGCGCTCGAGTGCGTCGCAACGAAACGGCGCCGACCCCGAAGATGGTCGCGGTCGTCGCCTGGACGAGCATGCGAGGCATCGTGTCCCTGGCCACCGCGCTCGCGCTTCCCGTCACGGTTGCCGGCGGGGCACCCTTCCCGTATCGGGGTGAGATCATCGTGGTCGCCATGTGCGTGATCGTCCTGACACTCGTGGTACAGGGGCTGACACTGGCGCCGCTCCTCCGGTTCCTCGCGTTTGCCCCTGAGAACACGCACCACGCGGAGGCCCGGGTCGCTCGGCTGGAGGCGGCGCGACTGGGCGCCCCGGCAGCTCCGGTGTGCGGGGGGGCACCGCCACCGCCCGCCCGACCGGCGCCACCCGGTACGGCGAGCCCGCCGCGCCAGCAACGGGGACGCGCAGCGGCAGCACCA
>Ga0163162_10004073_pt1 | contig 14025 bp, 11 predicted proteins | sample S55metaG_FD_115310 | JGI IMG/M metagenome (GOLD analysis project Ga0163162, IMG submission 115310) | Switchgrass rhizosphere microbial communities from Kellogg Biological Station, Michigan, USA - S5-5 metaG | ecosystem: Host-associated > Plants > Roots > Rhizosphere > Soil | place: USA...
GACGTTCCCGTTCTATGCCGCAGCCGTGCTCATCGTGGTGCTCACCAGCGCCAGCACAGCGCGCACAGCTCTGGGCGCAGAGGTGTATTTCTGGGCGCGGCTGGTATACCTGCCCGTCTACATCGTGGGCATTCCTTATCTGCGCACCCTGGTATGGGCGGTCGGATTCGTGGGCCTGCTGATGGTGCTTGGAGCGCTCTGGTAAGTCTGCTATAGGAAGTTATTCGGCCAGATCATCGTGCGCCACATGTGGGCGGTTGGCGATCCGTCAAAGCCCAAGCCATCCTTGGGTTGGCGGAAATGCCGGCCAATGATGTCCGTGAACAATTCAGGATCGATCTCTAAATCGTCCCTGAACGCGTACTCATCGTAGAGCGTGATGAGTCTCGAGGTCATGTACCAGTGGTGATTTCGCGCCTCATCGTGGGCCTGTCGAATGTACTCGGGCGGCGTGTAGTCCTCCCCGAAGTAGCCGAGGTATGCATCGGGGTACTTGAATCCGACTGACTCATCGGCAAAGTACTTCAGGGCCTGGTGGTATTTGACCGCCCAGGCAATTTCCTCGGTGACGTATGGTGCGACGAGTTGGGCGCTCCAGTAGCCATGGTCGGTCCGGATCAACGCGCCATTGGAGATGTCATGGAGGAGGCAAGCCATCACCACCTTCTCCTCCTGGCCCGCGTTGAGCGCCAGCCGCGCACTTTGCAACAGGTGCCGGAAGGCGAGCTCGGAAAAACGCAGGCGGAAGAAATCCAGCAGCGTGGGGCATTTGGGCATACGAGGCAGTGCGGGATTATCGCCCATCATGAATACAGCACCCTGGTGCACCCGCTGGAGGGAGGTCATCTCGCTGTTGGACAGGCCGGTGCCCTGAAAACTGATGGGCTGCGGCACGATCAGCCGCTCGCGGCCTGACTGCGGGAAGTCCGCCGCGGCGCCGCCACTGGCGCTGGAACCTTGATCTGAAGATGCAGCTGACATTCGCGGATCTGTGTTGATCTAGTGCTTCAGGTGCACACTGAAATAGGGCAGGACCTTGCTCTGGAGCCGCTCCGCAATGTGGTTGGTGTGATCCCCCGGGTAGATCTCTGTGGTGTGCCGGATTCCGTAGCTGGTGAGAACCTGATCGAAGGCCTGCACCGAGACCAGGATGCCGCCGAACTGCTCCTGGTCGCCGGCATCAAAGGCGATGGCATCGAGCCTCTTGAGATCGGACACGTGCTGATGCACGGTGATGAGTGGCGCGTTGGCTGCCCAACGCTGCAGCACCTCGGGCACCACCTTGCCATCCACCGCAGGAAGATCGTAATAGGGCGCATGGGCGGGATTGGGTGACCAGGCCACAGAGGTGGCCAGTACCGCCTTGGCGAAGAAATCCTTATCAGTAAGCTCATCGAGCTGCTTGACCTTGGCGGCACGCTCGACCGAGTCCATGTCGAGATTGGAATTCGTGGACAAACAACACGGGCTCATCGCATACACGCTCGAGAACACCTCGGGGTAGCGCATGGCGATGCGGATCGTGCCGTAACCTCCCATCGAATGCCCGGCCAATCCTCGACTTTCTCTGTGGGGCAGAGTCCGGTAGTGCTGGTCGACATAGGTGACCAGGTCATCGGCGACAAACCGCTCCCAATCGCCCACGACCACTGAATTGGAATACATGCTGCCCCAGTACTTCGTGTAGGCATCGGGCGTGACGACAATCATCTCGGTCACGCCTTGCTTGTAAGCACCGTCCACCGCGGTCGGCACGTTCACAAAATGAGGACCTTGCAGCCCGTACCAGCGGCTGTCGGAATCCGTGAACCCGTGCAGCAGATAGAGCACGGGGTAACGGCGCGCGGGATTCTTCGCGTAACTGGGCGGCAGATAGACGGAGACCATCCGATCGGGACTATCGCCCTCGAGATTGCCCTCGAGCGATTTTCCGTGCACGAGCACGCGCTCGTACTTGCCCGCATGAAGTTGAGGCTGCGCCGCAGCAGTTGCGGATGGAGCTGTTTGCGCGGCGGCCGCATTCATATAGAGCACGCACAGCAATGGAGCGATGATCCGGAGCATTGGAGAGGTCATGGTGATGTGCCTCATCGATTAGGGTATAGGGGGCGGCGCCCTGGGGCCCTGTTTATGCGCGCCCTACGGTGACGGCGGCAAGGGCGGCCCGTTGAATTCCGCCTCGATGCTTACTTCGACCAGATCGCCAACGCCCGAGGTCGTCTCCGGCGGGGGCAGATACGCAAGCATGCCAAACTCCGAACGCCTGAACGAACCGTGGGCGGAAAACCCAACGCGGGCACGCGGATCGGCCTTGGGTATCCCCCGGTACCCGCCGTTGTACATGGCGCTCAGGACCAGCGGCCGGGCGACACCTCGCATATTGAGGGTCCCCGATATTTCGAAGGTTTTGGGTCCAGTCATGCGCACGGTGTCTGAGCGGAAGACAATCGTCGGAAATTTCGGCACATCCAGAAACTGCGGGCCCAGCATGATATCGAGGCAGAGCTGCGGAGCCGCGTCCATCTCGAAGGACGCAGCATCGATAGTGGTCACGAGAATCGAAGCCGGAATGTTGTTCGGATCAAAGCTCAGCTGCGACTCAAAGCGACTGAACCGCGTGGTGTAAGTCGAAAATCCGAAATGGCTCACGCGCATCAGCAGGCTCGCGTGGGATTTGTCCAGTTGATATTGACCGGCGGGAATGGGGCCCGCGGCCGGCATTGGGGCCGTCGCAGCACCTTCGGCGGCGCGACAAAGATCAACACCGAGGCTGAAGACAATCGCGGCGCAGACCATCGTCACGGCAATCGGAGCTCTTGCAAGTATCTTGCTCATGGCGACACTTTAATCTGCGACGGGGGCGAAGGCGAGCCGAGATCCTGGGCGCCGGCGGTCACCACGCCGCGCGGAGTAAATTGGTATCAGCCGCGGGGAACTTCCGCCGGTAGCTCATCCGACCGCAGGCGGTAGCCCACGCCGGTCTCCGTCATGAGGAAGCGAGGCTGTCCCGGATTGGGTTCGATCTTCTGCCGGATCGTCTTAATATAGGAACGCAGGCCCCGCGCATCGCCCTGTCGCTCCGCGCCCCACGCTTCCGCAATCAGGCGCCTCTGAGTGACGATCATCCCGGCGTTGCGGGCCAGGCACTCCAGCACCCGATACTCGAGCGGAGTTAGGTGCAGAGGCCCCTCGGCGTTGGTGGCGGTTCGCGCCGCCAGGTCCACGGTAACGGCACCCAGCTTGAGGACCGGCAGGCGCTCACCCGAATGCACGCTGCGGCGCAGCGCCGCGCGTACCCGCGCCATGAGTTCCGGCGAACTGAACGGCTTGGTCACGTAATCGTCGGCGCCGGCATCGAGCGCAAGTATTTTCTGGGATTCCATCGAGCGCGCCGAGAGCACCACGATGGGCACCGCGGAGAAGGCGCGGACCTCGCGGATCACCGTGGCGCCGTCCATATCCGGGAGCCCCAGGTCGATGATGAGCAGGTCGGGACGGTGACTCCGTGCTTCGATGACGGCCCGCGCACCATTTGCGGCTTCGGCAAAGCGATAACCGTGGGCGGCGAGCAGCGTGTTCAGCACGCCTCGCAATGCTGGATCGTCCTCCACCACCAGCACCAGGAACATGGCCCGGGTCATGCGGTTCGCTCCGCCGCGGGAAGAGTGAACTCAAAGCGCGCACCGCCTCCAGGTCGCGGTCCGGCCGCGATTGTGCCGCTGTGTGCCTGGACAATGGCGCGGCAAATGGCCAATCCGAGTCCGGCGCCCCCGGTGTTTCCCTCATCGCGTCCGCGCTGGAATTTCGCAAACAACCGTTCCGGATCTCCGGGCGGCAGCCCCGGTCCGTTGTCCTCCACTATCACGCGAATCGCCTGCTCCTCGACGCGCACGGTGATGTGAATGACCGCTTCCGGCCCGGCATATTTCACGGCATTGTCCAAGAGGTTAGCGATGACCTGCGCTACCAGTGGTCCGTCCACCTGGAGCGCGGGAAGTTCAGCGGGCAGCGTGAGCTCGACCGTATTTCCGATCAGTCGCTCATTCATCCGCTCCAGCACAGTGCCGATCAGATCATCCATCGTCTGCCATTCACGTCGTAGGCGGACTTCACCGGCCTCAAACCGCATGAGCTCGAGCACATTGGAGATCAGCTCAGACATTTCTCGCGCTTTCTCCTCGATCGATGCGGCCAGACGGGCACGAGCCGGAGCATCCATGCTCATCGTGGCATCATTGAGCGCGCTACTGGCCCCGGCGATCACGGCCAGCGGGGTGCGCAGGTCGTGCGAGATCGAGCTCAGCAGTGTGCTGCGCAGGCTCTCTGTTTCCGCCGCGACCCGCGACATTTCGGCGTGCTCGGCCAGATCTGCGCGCTCGATGGCAAGGGCAATTTGTGCCGCAAAGGTCTCAAGCAGATGCTGCTGTTCCGGCAGCAGGAGTCGTCGCCGTTGGGTCGGGCGCACCGCCAGCACACCGAGTGTTCGACTGGTGCCTTTGAGGGGCAAATATTGAGCGGCAGTGGCCGGAAGGGTGTCGGTGCCCAAGCCCGCGGGCCGGCCATGCGTGTAGACCCACTGCGCTACGGAAAGGTCCGCGCCATGCAGGGAGCCGGCGACTGGCAGGCCGTGAGGATGCAAAAGACGATCGGTGTCGCGCTCAGGAACTAGCACCACCGCCTCGCTCGCAAAAGTCTCGGCGACATGCTTGATGGCCACGCGCGCCAGATTCTCAAGGGTTCGTGTAGCCACGAGCTCCCGGCTCATCCCGTACAGCAACGCGGTGCGCCGCTCCCGGGCGCCGGCCACACGGCTCTGTGCGCGCACGTTGGCCACCAGACTGGCAATGATGAGCGCCACGATCAGCATGACCGCAAAGGTCACCACGTACTGGAAGTCCCCCACCGCAAAGTTGTAGCGTGGGGGCACAAAACAGTAATCAAAGGCGGCCACATTAACGATTGCCGTCAGGCTGGCGGGTCCCCGCCCCAGGCGGAGAGCCGCGATTGTGGCACCGAGCAGGTAGACCATGACCAGATTCGTCAGCGCAAAGTAGGGGAACATGCCGGCAGCCAGCAGCGTGCACAGGCCAGAGATCAGCAGGGCCAGACCATAACGGCCCCAGTGGAAAGTTTGCGGCAGAGTGGCCGAAAGGCGTTCGTGCACCGGTGGCTCCCGATGGCGCGCGATGATGGACACATCGATCCCATGGCCTCCACGGGCCAGTTTCGCGGCCGTGGACCGGTGTAGCAACGCTCTCCAGCCCCGGCGCGTCCTTTCTCCCACCACGATCCTTGAAATGCCGCGGAGCCGCGCATAATCGAGCAGAGTGTCGGCCACCGTGGGCCCATCGAGTGTCACGGTCTGTGCGCCCAGGGATTCGGCAAGCCGAAGTGCAGCCACGCGCCGGTTGCGCGCTTTCTCCCCCAGACTCAGCAGTGCGGGAGTTTCCACCGATACCACGAGCCACTCGGCGTCCATTGCGTCGGCAAAGCGCTTGCCAAAGCGGACCAGCTGATCAGCTTGATGATCGGGAGCGATCGCGATCAGGAAACGCTCTCTTGCCAGACCCAGGCGGGCACCGCCGTGGATCGCCGCATAGTCGCGTGCCGCCGCGTCGACGCGGTCGGCCGTTCGGCGCAGTGCGATCTCGCGCAAGGCCAGCAAATTGGGCTTGCGGAAAAAGCGCTCGGTGGCCATGGCCGCGCGCTCAGGCACGTAGACGCGCCCCGAGCGCAACCGCTCCAGCAGCTCGTCCGGCGGCAGGTCGATGAGTTCGACTTCATCGGCGTCATCGAAGATGCGATCGGGAATGGTCTCGCGCTGCCTTATCCCCGTAATGCCGGCCACGATGTCATTGAGGCTTTCCAAATGCTGGACATTGAGCGTGGTCCAGATGTTGATTCCGGCCTCGAGCAATTCCTCGATGTCCTGCCAGCGCTTGGCGTGTCGGGGCTTTGGTTCGCCCTCGCCGATGTTGGAGTGCGCGAGCTCATCGACCAGCAGGATAGCCGGCGCCCGTTCAAGCGCTCGGTCCAAATCAAACTCCCGGCGGGTGATGCCGCGATACTGCACGGCCAGCGAGGGAAGTTGCTCGAGGCCCTCAAGGAGCCGCTCGGTTTCAATGCGCCCGTGGGGTTCCGCGTAGCCCACCACCAGATCGCTCCCAGCTGCGCGCGCCGCGCGGGCCGCCTCCAGCATGGCGTAGGTCTTGCCCACGCCCGCCGAGGCTCCAAAGAAGATCTTGAGGCGCCCGCGGCGCGCGCGCGCTTCCTCGTGCTTTAGGGCGGCGAGCAGTTGGTCGGGATCGCGGCGCTCGGAATCAACCATGTTTTCGGCGTGACCGAAGCGACATCAATGCAGTGTATCCAATGCGAGGTTCAATTCGAGTACGTTGACGCGCGGTTCACCGAGGATCCCCAGTACACGTCCCTGGCTGTGGGCGGCAATCAGGGCCTGCACCCTGGCAAGCGTCAGGCCGCGCGCTGCGGCCACGCGTGCGGCCTGATAGTCGGCCGCGGCCCGGCTAATTTCCGGATCCAGCCCACTGCCGGAGGCGGTCACCAGGTCGACCGGGACGGGCTGAGGATTGGCGGGGTCGGCGTCCTTCATTTTCTTGGCGTTGGCTTTGGCCTGCTCGAGCAGGGCGGGATTGGACGGGCCTAGGTTCGAGCCGCTGGAGGCAAGGCCATTGTAGGCCTGCGGGCTGGTGGCCGAGGGCCGGCCCCAAAAATGCCCTGGGTCCGAGAAACTCTGGCCGATCAGCCGCGATCCGACCAGCCGGCCGTTGGCGTGGATGAGGCTCCCGTCCGCCTGGATGGGGAACACTCCTCGCGCGATCACGGTGATCACGACCGGATACACCACACCGCACAGCACAGTCATCAGGAGCAGGAGAATTATCGCCGCGCGCAGGTTTCTTGCGAACACCAGTCCTTCTCCTTTGGTCAGGTCCAGCCCGCGGCCGTGAGCATCACGTCGATTAACTTGATGCCGGGAAACGGCGCGATGATGCCGCCGAGTCCATAGATCAGAAGATTCCGCCGCAACAAGGGCCCGGCGCCCAGCGGCCGATACTTCACCCCGCGGATGGCGAGCGGAATCAGCAAAACAATGATCAGCGCATTGAAGATCACCGCCGACAGGATCGCGGAGTTCGGCGAGGTGAGCCGCATGATGTTGAGGGCCGCCAGCTGTGGGTACGTGACCGCAAAGGCGGCCGGGATGATGGCGAAGTATTTCGCCACATCGTTCGCAATGCTGAAGGTCGTCAGCGCACCGCGAGTCATCAGCATCTGCTTACCGGTCTCGACGATCTCGATCAGCTTGGTCGGGTTCGAGTCCAGATCCACCATGTTGCCGGCTTCCTTGGCCGCCTGGGTGCCGGTGTTCATGGCCACGGCCACATCCGCCTGTGCCAGGGCCGGGGCGTCATTGGTCCCATCGCCGGTCATCGCCACCAGACGACCTTCGCCCTGATGGGTGCGGATGAGCTTGAGCTTGGCCTCTGGAGTGGCCTCGGCCAGGAAGTCATCGACTCCGGCCTCAGCCGCGATCGCAGCGGCCGTGAGCCTATTGTCCCCTGTGATCATGACGGTCTTGATGCCCATGTGCCTCAGGTCGGCAAAGCGCTCCTTGATGCCCCCCTTGATGATGTCCTTCAGTTCAATGACCCCGAGGGTGTTCGCGCCATCGGATACCACCAGCGGGGTGCTGCCCTGGCGGGCCACGCGCTCCACCAGATCGACCACCGCGCGCGGGCACGCCTGCCCCTGCGAGGCCACGTGCCGAGCCATCGCATCCGGTGCGCCCTTGCGGATTTCGCGCGAACCCAAGTTCACACCGCTCATGCGCGTGTGGGCCGAAAAGGGCACGAAAGTGGCCGCTAGCGCCTTGAGGTCGCGCTCACGCAGATTGAAGCGCTGCTTGGCAAGGATGACTATGCTGCGGCCCTCCGGGGTTTCATCCGCCAGCGAAGCAAGCTGCGCGGCATCGGCCAGCTCCTGTTCGCTCACGCCCGACGCGGGCAGGAACGCGGTGGCCTGCCGGTTGCCGAGCGTGATGGTTCCGGTCTTGTCCAGCAGGAGCACATCCACATCGCCTGCTGCCTCCACCGCGCGCCCCGAGGTGGCGATGACATTCGCCTGCATCATCCTGCTCATGCCTGCCACGCCGATCGCCGAGAGCAACCCGCCGATAGTTGTCGGAATGAGGCAGACCAGCAGCGAGATGAGCGCGGTGAGAGTCACCGGCGCGCCCAGTTTGCTCACCTCCACGCTGAAGAGCGAAAAAGGCAGGAGCGTCACGATGACCATGAGGAAGACCAGTGTGAGTGCGATCAGCAGGATAGTCAGTGCGATTTCATTCGGCGTCTTTTGGCGCCGGGCGGATTCGACCATCGAGATCATGTGGTCCAGAAAGGTTTCGCCGGGATTGACCGAGACCCTGACGATGATCCAGTCCGACAGCACCCTTGTGCCGCCCGTCACCGACGCAAAATCACCGCCCGACTCACGGATCACGGGAGCCGATTCCCCGGTGATGGCGCTCTCGTCCACCGAGGCCGCACCTTCGATGACTTCCCCGTCCGCCGGGATCACCGCCCCGGTCTCCACGAGGACCACATCGTCCCGACGCAGTTCGTCCGCCTTGACACTTGCGGTGTCACGCCGAGTGAGTCGTGAGTCCATAAACTTCTTGGCCAGCACCGTCTGGCGCATACCGCGGAGTGAGGCGGCCTGGGCCCGGCTCCGTCCCTCGGCGAGCGCTTCGGCAAAGTTGGCGAACAGCACGGTGAAGAGCAGCCACAGCGTGATGGCCAAAATGAACGCCCGCGACGCCTCGCCGTGCCCGCCCAGCGCCTGGAGGTAGAGGAGCGCCGTCACAAGGGCGCCCACATACACGACGAACATGACTGGATTTCGCCACTGCACCCGAGGGTCGAGCTTTCGGCACGACTCCAGCAGCGCAGGGAAAAGCAGTGTGCGATCGAAAAGCGTCAGTGCTGGCCGCGACATGTGCTAGGTTCCCCAGTGCGATGGGTGGAGCAGGAAATGCTCGACCACCGGACCCAAGGCCAGGGCTGGCACATAGGTCAGTACACCAATCAGGAGAATCGAGCCGACCAGGAGGGCCACGAACAGCGGACCGTGCGTGGGCATCGTGCCCTCGGTCACCGGGATCCTTTTTTTGGCGGCGAGCGATCCGGCCAGCGCGAGCGCGGCCACGATGGGCCAATATCGGCCCAGCCACATGGCGAGCGCGGTGGCGATATTGTAGAAGACCGTGTTCGCAGACAAACCGCCGAAAGCGCTGCCGTTGTTGTTGGCGGCCGAGGAAAAGGCGTACAGAATTTCGCTAAAGCCGTGGGGCCCGGGATTGGCCACGCTGGATTTTCCGGCCGTGGTGACCACCGCCACCGCGGTGCCAATCAGCACCAGGAACGGTGTGGTGAGTATGTAGATCGAGGCGAGCTTCATTTCGGTCGCTTCGATCTTCTTGCCGAGGTACTCAGGAGTCCGACCGATCATGAGGCCGGCGATGAACACGCCGAGGATCGCAAAAATCAGGATGGTGTAAAGCCCCGTTCCTACCCCGCCAGGTGCCAATTCACTTAGCTGGATCAGGAACAGAGGCACGAACCCTCCGAGCGGCGTCATGGAATCGTGCATGCCGTTCACGGCGCCGCACGAGGTCGCGGTCGTGACCGCTGCGAACAGGCTCGAGGCGGCGATGCCAAAGCGCGTTTCCTTGCCCTCCATGTTGCCGCCTGATTGCGTGACGCCGGCGTTCTGATCGATCCCCTGAGCGCTCAGCAGCGGGTTGCCGTGCTGTTCGTTGTAGTAGGCCATGGCGATCAACGGCACCAGTAGCACCAGCATGGCGACGAGCAGCGCCCAGCCCTGGCGGGGATCACCGATCATGCGGCCGAAGGTGTAGGTGAGTGCAAAGGGGATGACCAGGATTGCCAGCATTTCCAGGAAATTAGCCACTGCACTCGGGTTTTCGTACGGATGAGCGGAGTTCGCGCTCAAGAACCCGCCGCCGTTGGTGCCCAGTTCCTTGATCGATTCCTGCGAGGCCACCGGTCCCATGGGCAAGTACTGGGTGCGGGTCGTGATATTTTCCACGACCGGATTGCCACCCGAGTCCGTGAGGGCATTGCCGGCGGAATCGGTTTTTGGCTGCTGGTAAGTCACAGGCTCCAGAATGGTCGCCACCTGGTAGCCCTTGAAGTTCTGTATGACACCGGTACTCACAAGCGCGACCGCCAGCAAAGCGGCGATTGGCAGCAGCACGTAGAGCGTCGTGCGTGTCAGATCCACCCAGAAATTTCCAATCACGCCGGCGCTATTGCGGGCAAACCCTCGCACTAGCGCGATGGCCACGGCGATGCCGGTGGCTGCGGACAGGAAATTCTGCACAGCGAGCCCGGCCATCTGCACCAGGTAGCCCATGGTCGATTCGCCCGAGTAGCCCTGCCAGTTAGTGTTGGTGATGAAACTTACCGCCGTATTGAAGGCGGAATCTGCGCGCACGGCGCCCATTTCTTGCGGATTGAGTGGCAGCCAGTACTGCAGCCGCTGCAGGCCATAGACGAGGAGTGCGCCCAGGAGGCTGAAGAGCAGCAAGGCGATGGCGTACTGCGGCCAGGCCATCTCCTCATCCGGCCGTATCCCGCAGCTGCGGTATATGCCCGCTTCGATGCGACCGCCCAAGCGCGTGGCCATCGGCGGCTCTCCGTTCAGCACACCGGCCATGTAGAGGCCGAGCGGCTTGACGAGGAGCAACAGCACTCCCAGCAGTGCCAGCAGCAACAACCAAAAGTGCAGCTCGGCACTCATCAGAAATTCTCGGCCCGCAACAACGCGTACAGCAGGTACGCAAACAGGCCTAGCGCCAGCACACCGCTCAGGCAATACATGAGGATCATCGCTTCTCTCCCAGCCGCGCGAGGGCCCGCACCAGCAGGTGCGTGACCAGGTACAGGCCGATCAAAATAAAGACGTACACGGCGTCCATTGCGCGCCCCTCCGCATGGCGGACATGCTAAGCCGGGGGATGTGAAAACCCTGTGCAAAAAAGTGCGGTGGCAAAGGGACGGGCAGTGCGATGCGCCCCCGTTACAGCGGAGCTAGAACTTGTAGAGCGCCTGTAGCCACACCTGAGTGGCATGGCTCTCGCTGCCGCTGTCCGTAACGTAGGCGTCGTAACGGACTTCGGGGCGCAGCTCGACGTTTTTGGTCGGCATGTATCCGAGGGTCAGCGTGCCTTCACGTGCTTTGGTGCTCGATCCAAAAAGAAACCCGTCCGCATCGTCCAGATACTCCAGGCGCAATGAGCTGCGCCACTTCGGGTTGATCGTAAAGTTCAGGTATCCGGCGATTCCGTACCAGTGCGCCGTGTCGGTTCCGGGTCCGCCCGCGTGATCCTGCTGATTCCAGTCGGCATTGATGACGATGGTCAGCGCGGATGTCGCCGACCAGCTGCCCACCATATCGATGAGTGCACGATTGCCGACGGCTCCGTTGCTCAGCTCAAACGCACCGTAGTAGCCGGTTGCCGCGAGCGTGAATGCCTTCGTGGGAGTCAGGCTTAGCGAGAGCTCAGCCGTCTTGCCGCCATTGGGCACTGAACTGTCGTTGTTCCAGCCGTTGTTGACGCCCAGAGTCACGGCGCCCATATCAGAGGCCGCGTAGGCGAGGCGGACGCCCACATGCGTGGTGGGTTCGCTGTACCAGAACAGCAGCGAACGGGTCACGTTGGCATTCGTCGTCGGCACGGCTCCTTCCGCACCCGCCAGCGTCAGAAACTTCCCGGCGAGGACCGTTGCCTTGCCACCCACGTACTGAATATAGCCCTGCAGCAGATTGATGCTGCTGGTGCTGGCCGCAGCACCCGCCGTGCCGTAGCCCGGTGAGTAACAGCCATCGCAGGCCTCCGTGCCGATCACTGCATTGACGAGAACGCCAAACCCTTGAGACGGCAAATACCCAATCGTCGCAGCCGCCTGGTTCAGCGCGAAAGTGTTTGTGTCTTGCGAGGGCCCAAAGTCCGGTGATTGCGACACGTAAGAATACGTGCCGTCCACGTAGCCCGTCACCGTCAGGCCCGAGGCCTTCAATATCTCGGCCATCGTGGGTACCGAGGGCGTGGCGCTCCCCTCGGTGCCGCCGGTTGCGGCCGCGCCGGCCACGGGGAGAACGGCGATCGTTACTGCAGCCCACGCAATCCCAATGCGGCATGCCTTGAATTTTGAATACACCACGCACCATCCGGTCCACTGTCAGTACCTGCACGGTAGAGGACGGTGCGTGAAAACACCGTGCAAAAAAAGCAATCCACCCCGATGGGTGCTCGATCGATGAGTTCCGGGGTGCGTGGCGTCGATAAGGCGCCACGGTGGATCAGTACACTGCGTCCGTCTTCTCAGACGACACGAAAGACCTCGCGCGCCGCAGCTTCGATCTCGAGCTCTATATGCGCCAGTAGATCAGAGCTTCCGACCGGATGATAAAAGTATCGCGAGTATCGGCGTGGTTGCCGGCCAGGCATGGGTCGAATCACCTGCAATGTCACTTGCTGTACGGGATGGTTGCCGGACGGTGGAGCGTCGTCCTCTTGGATATCCAACTCCATGGTCACGCCGTGTATCGCGGCGTAGGCGTCGGCGGCGGCCTCTATGGTTTGCAGATCAAATCGGCTCATCGGAGTGAATTCCATGCCGGTGAAGATAGCCCGACTGGGCGTCGCCTAACAATGTCGAACAATTGAGACACTGTCGTGACACAACGACAACTTTCCTTGGACCAGATGCGCAAACTGATGCGGGAATTGACGATGAAAACAATCACCAACATTTGTTGAAACATACGGTTGGCACGGATTGCTTGCCATTGCGCTTAGGGGATATCTTGATTACTGGATTAGCAAGACCTAAGTCTTGATTTCGGTTGCACCCGAATGGGCTACTGATTCAGGTAGCTGATCGCATCGCCATGTCCAGCCAGGCCATCACTGCCCATGACCGCGATCGCATCCGATTTAACGATGTAGAACACGATGTTCTCGCTCCCGAACACCGGCTGGCTCACGGTGCTGGTGCCTCGGCCGCTGGCACTCACCTGGTAGGAGCCGGTCAGTGCGCCGGCGGCCGTGGTGGCGGAAATGTTGCCGTTTGCAAAACTGTACTGTGCCGCGATGTCGGGGGAGGTAGTCAGAGGATTGAACCATCCCGCGCCCGAGAACGTGCCGTTGATCAGCGCGTTGTTGAACGGCACGATGTCCTGGGCCTCGAAAAACCCGAATTGCACACTTCCCATGGCGTCGGTTTGCAGCGTGAAGCCCGCGTTCGAGTCGTAGAGATAGACAGCGTAGTTGTTAGGTGTGCCGCCCAGCGAGTAGGACATCGTGCCGCGCCCCGTCCTGGCGACGCTGTAAGTGACCGGGACAGTTTGGTCGACCGAAGCGACTCCGCCCACCAGGGCGTCCATCTCTAGATTAAGGGTACCGCCGACTGTGTTGAATGCCGACGACACGCCAATTCGGGTATCGGAGGCTGGCGTTGCTCCCGGAACAATGCCCCAGGTGCTGAATACGAAAGGTGATCCTAGATTGGCGTTGCTGTAACTACCCGCGTTGAGCTGCTCGTCCACAAAGCCGGTGAGCACGGCCCCGCTGCCGGCAGGATCGATATCGATGGCAAAGGCGGCCTCGGGCCGAAGCACATAGAAGGCCATCTTGAAGGTTCGGCCGCCGACGTTGAGCGTGGCGGTGGAGCGCGAGTAACCATCCGGTGCCGTGACCGTACCGGTCAAAGCTGCAGACGAGGTAATCGCGCCATCATCATTGAGATCCGCCAGGCCGCTGCTAAGATCGCCGCTGGCGCTTTCTGTATAGCGCCCCACAAGTCCCATCCGCTGACCGCTCAAATTCGCGCCGGCCACTGCCAGTACGTAATCGCCAGTCAAAACGCCGGGATGGATAAACACAAATCGGCCGGTGCCCGACACGCCATTGGCATCCCC
>Ga0163162_10004075_pt1 | contig 14025 bp, 11 predicted proteins | sample S55metaG_FD_115310 | JGI IMG/M metagenome (GOLD analysis project Ga0163162, IMG submission 115310) | Switchgrass rhizosphere microbial communities from Kellogg Biological Station, Michigan, USA - S5-5 metaG | ecosystem: Host-associated > Plants > Roots > Rhizosphere > Soil | place: USA...
GAAAAAGCTCGTCATTCCGGCGAAAGCCGGACTGAGCAGGCAGGACGCCAGAGCGAACATTCGCGCAGCGAATGGCCCGCAGGGCGCGCGACAGGAGTCGCGCGTAATCCAGCTCCTCTTCACACGAGCTTCGACGACATTCCAGCATGGTCTTCTCGAAAGGCAAGAACTGGATTCCGGCTTTCGCCGGAATGACGATGTCAGCGATGTTCTCATCGGTCAAACGCCACGCGCTGTCCGAGCTGCGAATCGTCGAGTTTGCCGTCGTGCCAGGCGAGATGGCCGTTGATCCACGTCGCCGCGATGCTCGAGCGGAACGTCGTGCCTTCGAACGGCGACCAGCCGCACTTCGAGATCACCGCATCGCGCGTCACGGTTTGCGGTTTGGCAGGATCGATCAGCGTCAGGTCGGCCCAGCAGCCTTCACGGATGAAGCCGCGATCGCGCACGTTGAACAGTTTCGCCGGCGCATGCGCCGTTTTCTCGACGAGGACTTCGAGTGGCACCTGGCCGTCGAACCAGCGCTCGAGCGCGCATTGCAGGACGAACTGCACGAGCGGCAATCCCGACGGCGCCTTTTCGTAGCTCTGGCTCTTTTCCTCGAGCGTGTGCGGCGCGTGATCGGTGGCGAGCACGTCGATGCGGCCGCTCTTGAGCGCCTCGATCAGCGCAGCGCGATCGCCGGCGCCCTTGATGGCCGGGTTGCACTTGATCAGGTTGCCCTTGGCCGCGTAATCGGCCTCGCTGAAATGCAGGAAGTGCACGCAGGTTTCCGCCGTGATGCGCTTGCCTTCGATCGGGCCGGGTGCGAACAGCGCAAGCTCGTCGGCGGTCGAGATGTGCAGCACGTGCAGGCGCGTACCGTAGCGGCGCGCCAGATCGATCGCCAACCGCGTCGACTTGATGCAGGCTTCGCGCGAGCGGATGTAGGGATGGCGTTCGAGCGGAATCGCATCGCCGTATTTCGCGCGCTCGGCGGCGAGGTTCGCCTCGATCGTAGGCGTGTCTTCGCAATGCGTGACGACCGGCACCGGCGCGTCGCGGAAGATGCCGGCGAGCGTGTCGGGGTTGTCGACCAGCATGTTGCCGGTCGACGCGCCCATGAAGATCTTGATGCCGCACGCGCTGCGCGGATCCAGACCGCGGATCGCCTCGAGATTGTCGTTGGTCGCGCCGAAATAGAAGGCGTAGTTCGCCAGCGACTTGCGCGAGGCGCGCTCGACCTTGTCGGCGAGCGCGCCGTAGTCGGTTGTCGTCGGCTTCGAGTTCGGCATCTCGAAGAAACTCGTGACTCCGCCGGCGGCGGCGGCGCGCGACTCGGTGAAGAAATCGCCCTTGTGCTCGAGCCCGGGTTCGCGGAAGTGGACCTGATCGTCGATCATGCCCGGCAGCAGCAGGCGGCCGCGCGCGTCGAACTCGCGTTCGCCGTCGCGCGCGGCGAGTGCGCCGCCGACGGCATCGATGCGCCCGGCGCGCACGCGCACGTCGCCGTGGAAACGGCGCCCTTCGTTGACGATATCGGCGTTGCGAATCAACCAGTCGTTCATGCGTGGGTATCCGAATGAGGTACGTGCGGCTTGCGGCGTAGGGTGAAAGTGTCCGGGACGGCATCGAATCCGCCGCGGCAGAGCGGCTGGCAACGCGCCAGACGCCACAATCCCAGAATGCCACCGCGCGCGGCGCCGAAACGGGCGATGGCGATGCGCGCATAATCCGCGCAACTCGGCTCGAAACGGCAGCGATCGCCCAGAAGCGGACTCAGCAGGCGTTTATAAATAGCGAGCAAGGCAAGAATCAGGCGGGCCAAGAGCGGGCAACCAGGTCGGCGTTCATGATGCGCGACGCGCAACAATTCCTGCGGCCGCATGACGTTGCGTCACAGTGTACACGCACGCCGCATGCGACTGGATCGGAAACCGGGCTGCGCTGGGGCAAATCCCCGCGTTTCAAGTGGTTGCTGCTGGGGGTGACTTGAGCTATAACACGCGACCGCCGAGCAACTAAGGTGAACAAAATGGCGAATTCGAAACGCAAACCGGCGCCTGCCGCCAAGAAAAAATCGGCAGGAGCCAAATCCAAGCCCGCGAAGAAGGCCGCGGCAGTGCACGCGCGCAAGCCGCAAAAAGCGGCGAAGCCCGCGCGCAAGCCGGCGCCCGCGGCAAAGAAACCGGCAAAGAAAAAAATCATCGTAGCCAAAAAGCCGGCGGCAAGAAAGCCGCTGGCAGCGAAGCCGGCGCCGAAGAAAGCGGCCAAGCCGGCGCCGGTAAAACCGGTCAAGGCCTCTGCACCCGTGACATCCAGCAAGACCGCAACCGCACCGAAAAAGGCAACAATGGCAGCAATTCCCAACACACCGGATACGCTCTCCCGTGACGACGGTCGCTATGCGCTGCCGAACACGGTCGTGATCAATCTGCCGGCGGGCTACCACCCGACGCAGAAAGAGGAATACATGGGCCCGCGCCAGCTCGCCTATTTCCGCGCCAAGCTGCAGAAGTGGCGTGAGGACCTGGTCGAGGAGTCCAAGCAGACGATCGACAACCTGCGCGATGAAGTACGTGACGTCGGCGACGAAGCCGAGCGCGCCACGCGCGAGACCGAGAACTCCCTCGAGCTGCGCACGCGTGACCGTTACCGCAAGCTGATTGCCAAGATCGACAAGGCGCTCAAGCGCATCGAGGAAGGCCGCTACGGTTTCTGCGAGGAGACCGACGAGGAAATCGGCCTCGACCGGCTCGAAGCGCGTCCGATCGCGACGCTGTGCCTCGACGCGCAGGAGCGCTGGGAACATCGCCAGAAGCAGATGGGCGACTGACGAGGGCGGCTCTGCCGCCCTCAGCCCTTAAACCGACGGTTCGCGCGCCTTGGCGCGAATCGTATTCAGCATCGCTGCCAGACCATTGCTGCGCGTCGGCGACAGGTGTTTGGCCAGGCCAATCGCTTCGATGAAGTGCGGCTCGGTCCCGAGGATTTCCCGCGCGCTTCGGCCCGAGTAGACGCGCAGCAGCAGCGCGATGAGGCCGGAGACGATCGCTGAGTCGCTGACCGCGCGGAACTGCAAACGCTCGCTGCCGCCTTCGACGACGAGCCAGACCTGGGACTGGCAACCCTGCACCTTGTGCTCTTCCGTCTTGAGTTCTTCCGGAAACGGCGGCAGCTTGCGGCCGAGATCGATCAGGTACTGGTAACGTTCGGTCCAGTCGCTGAAGAAAGAAAATTCCTCGGTGATCGCCGCTTGCTCGGCATCCGCACTGGTCGCGTTGGCATCGCGCGCGCCGACCTGTGCCGGCGTCTCAGGCTGCGCGTTCATCGCGATCGGTCCCGCTGGTGGCGATTTTCCAGCGTGCGCCTTGCGGCCCATCCTCGATGACGACGCCGCGTGCCGCGAGCTCGTCGCGGATGCGGTCGCTCTCGACAAAGTCCCGGCGCTTGCGCGCTTCGGCGCGTTCGGCGAGCAGGCGCTCGACCCAGTCCGCATCGACGGCATCGCCGACGTCGCGCTTGAACCAGGCTTCCGGGTTCTGCTGCAGCAAGCCGAGAAACGCGCCGGCGCCGAGCAATGCAGCCTTGGCCGCTTTCTTCTCTTCGGTGCTGGTTGCCTTGCGCGCGTTCTCGGCGAGGCGCGCGATCGTCGCCATCGCCTCCGGCGTGTTCAGGTCGTCGGCGAGCGAAGTCAGCAATTCGGCGGGCAGCGTCCGCTCGCTGCCATCGATGTCGACCAGATCGCGCAAGGTCCCGTACAGGCCGTCGAGCGTGCGCTGCGCCTGCTCCAGCGTGGCGTCCGACCAGTCCAGCGGCTGGCGATAGTGCGCCTTCAGCAACATGAAGCGCAGCAACTCGGCGGGGTAGCGTTCCAGCAGTTCGTGCAATACCAGCGTGTTGCCGAGCGACTTCGACATTTTCCTGCCGCCGAAAGTCAGCATGCCATTGTGCAGCCACCAGCGCGCGAACACCCTGCCGCCGTGTGCACAGGTCGACTGCGCAACCTCGTTCTCGTGATGCGGAAACATCAGGTCGTTGCCGCCGGCATGGATGTCCAGCGTCTCGCCCAGGTGCGCTTCGCTCATCGCCGAGCATTCGATGTGCCAACCCGGACGGCCACGGCCCCACGGGCTGTCCCAGCCGGGCAGATCGGGTGTCGAAGGCTTCCACAGCACGAAGTCGGCCGGATTCTTCTTGTACGGCGCCACTTCGACGCGCGCTCCGGCGATCATCTCCTCGGTCGATCGCCCCGACAGCTGACCGTAAGCCGCGTAGGACGAAACGTCGAACAGAACATGGTCCTCGGCAGCGTAAGCATGACCCAGCCCGATCAGGCGCTCGCACATCGCGATGATCTGCGGGATGTGTGCAGTCGCGTAGGGGACGATGTCCGGTTCCTCGCAGCCGAGCTTGCCGATGTCCTCGGCATAGGCGGCGGCATAGCGTGTCGTGATGACGTCGATCGGCACACCAGCCTCGGCCGACGCGGCGTTGATCTTGTCGTCGACGTCGGTGATGTTGCGCGCGTAGACGACATGCTTTGCTCCGTAAATGTGCCTGAGCAGGCGCACGAGCAGGCCGAATACCACCGGACCACGGGCGTTGCCGATATGCACGTAGTTGTAGACCGTCGGCCCGCACAGATAGACCGTTACCCGGCCGGCATCCTGGGCGACGAAGTCCTCGACGCGATGGGTCCGGGTATTGTGCAGGCGCAGATTCAGGCTGGTGTCATTCATTGCCCGATATTGTAGCCGACCCTCGCCGGCCGCTGCCCGATGCGGTTTTGCCGCTCGGCCTAAGCCGCCATTCAGCCACTCGATGTTCTAATTTCACACTGCCGAAAGCATTGGCAAAGCCCGCCGGGAACCGGGCCGCCAGTGTCTTTTGGCGGCGTGGGCTGCTTGGGGCCCACGTCTGGAGGTGAGATGAAAAAAATCGGCATCCTGATTGCCGTCACTACATTGTTGTTGTCCGGCCTGTCGTTACAGGCCCAGGAACCCCGTCCGGCGCTCTCGGCACCATTGCCCGAGGCTGTGCACTATGGATGGGCTGATGTGCTGCGTGTCGATCCGGTCTATGACGACGCGGGCCCCCAGCCGGCCGCGCAGCAGCCGCACGAGGAGTGTTACGAAGAACAGGTCGTGCCGCCGCCCGACGGCAACCATGCCGGCAGCACCGTGCTCGGTGCGATCATCGGCGGCGTCGTCGGTCATGCGTTCGGCAAGGGCAATGGAAAAACGGCAACGACGGTGGTTGGCGCGGCGGCAGGTGCCGCGGTCGGCAACGGCGTAGCCGAATCGGCTGAGGCGACGCCGGTTCGAACCGAGCGGCATTGCCGCATCGTCGACAACCCGGCAGGGCCGCGCCACATCGTCGCCTACGACGTCGAATACCGTTATCGCGGCGAGTTGTACACGTCGCGCATGAACTACGACCCGGGCGACCGGATTCGCGTGCGCATCAGCGTCACGCCGGCCGAGTAGGGCTCGACGGCGCGGGCAGCGACTGCCGTTGTTGCATTGCGCAAAACTTCCGTGTCATCATTCAGCCTTCCAGACAGCCATTTACCTTCTCGCCGGATGTTCCAGCGCCCAGCCAAAGTTTCGATCCTGACCAGCGCCCGCATGGCCGCCGGCATGACCTCGCGCGCGCGTCGACCGACGATCCCACATCCAGCCGGGTAGCTGTCGCGCGTTACGCATGTTTTTTCAGACCCGGCCTTGCGCCGGGTCTTTGTTTTTTTGGTTTGCGTTCACGCCAGCCGGCTCACGAAGAAAAGAACAGGCGGCCATCCGGCCGCACCTCAAATCAGACACCAGAGTGACCATGACCATCCGCCATTTTCTCAGTACCCAGGACTGGAGCCGCAGCGAGCTCGACGCGTTGCTGCAGCGCGCCGCCGCGTTCAAGCGCTACAGTCGCGGCCGCGAGCTGGCCGGAAAGTCGATCGCGCTGTTGTTCTTCAATCCGTCGATGCGCACACGCACGAGCTTCGAACTCGGTACGTTCCAGCTCGGCGGCCATGCGATCGTGCTGCAGCCGGGCAAGGACGCATGGCCGATCGAGTTCGATGTCGGCACGGTCATGGACGGCGAGGCTGAAGAGCACATCGCCGAAGTCGCGCGTGTGCTTTCGCGCTACGTCGATCTGATCGGCGTGCGCGCGTTCCCGAAATTCAGGGACTGGGCCGTCGATCGCGAGGATCGCGTGATGCATGCGTTCGCCCGATACGCCACGGTGCCGGTGATCAACATGGAGACGATCACGCATCCGTGCCAGGAACTCGCGCACATCATGGCGCTGCAGGAACGTCTGGCACCGGCCGAACTCGTGCCGAACCCCGCACCGGTGCTGCGCGGCAAGAAATACGTGCTGACCTGGACCTATCACCCCAAGCCGCTGAATACCGCGGTCGCGAATTCCGCGCTGCAGATCTCGACACGCTATGGCATGGACGTGACGCTGCTTTGCCCCACGCCGGAATACGTTCTCGACGAACGCTACATGGATTTCGCGCGCCGCAATGTCGCCGAGAACGGCGGCTCGCTGACGATCAGTCATGATATCGAAAGCGCGTATCGCGGCGCCCATGTCGTCTACGCGAAAAGCTGGGGCGCGCTGCCGTATTTCGGCAACTGGGAGCAGGAAAAGCCGATCCGTGAAAAGTATAAACATTTCATTGTGGACGAAGCGAAGATGGCGTTGACGGATCATGGCGTCTTCAGCCACTGCCTGCCGCTGCGGCGCAACGTGAAGGCGACCGACGCGGTAATGGATTCGCCGGCCTGCATTGCGATCGAGGAGGCTGAGAATCGCCTGCACGTACAAAAGGCGATCATGGCGGAGCTCGTGAGAGGCGAGAGGTGAGACGTGAGAGGCGAGGCGCAGACGAAAATGGAGACGGACGACGCTCGGCTATTTTTTCTCGTCATTCCGGCGAAAGCCGGAATCCAACTCCTTAGCTCCTTGCGTCGCCAACGTTGGCGTCAAGCAAGATGAAAGTGAAACTTGATCGAAAGACCCTGCGACAGTACATGTTCGGAGCACGAATTCAATGACGCCTCAGTCACAACCCGCTTCTCACGTCTCACCTCTCACGTCGCACAGCCGTGCGATCGTCCTGGCCTTTTCCGGCGGTCTCGATACGAGCTTCTGCGTGCCGTACCTGAAGGAGCGCGGCTGGGCCGTGCACACGGTATTCGCCGACACCGGCGGCGTCGATGCGCAGGAGCGTGCGTATATCGAAGCGCGTGCACACGAACTCGGCGTCTCCAGCCACGTCACGGTCGATGGCGGACCGGCGATCTGGAACGGCTTCGTCAAACCGTTTGTCTGGGCCGGAGAGGGTTACCAGGGACAGTATCCGCTGCTGGTGTCCGACCGCTATCTGATCGTCGATGCGGCAATCGCGCGCGCACAGGCACTCGGCACGAACGCGATTGCGCATGGCTGCACGGGGATGGGCAACGATCAGGTGCGCTTCGACCTCGCGGTCAAGGCATTGGGTGACTACGAGATCGTCGCACCCATCCGCGAGGTACAGAAGGAGCACACCGAAGTGCGCGCCTGGGAGCAGCGCTATCTCGAGGAACGCGGGTTTGACGTGCGCGCGAAGCAGAAAAGCTACACGATCAACGAAAACCTGCTCGGCCTGACGATGTCCGGCGGCGAGATCGATCGCTGGGAGGCGCCGGGCGAAGGCGCGCGCGGCTGGTGCGCCTCGCGGGCGGATTGGCCGGCGCAGGCGTTCGAGGCGAGGATCGGTTTTCGCAACGGCGAAGCGGTCGCGCTGAACGGCCAGGCATTGCCGGGGCATGAACTGCTCGCGCGACTCAACGTAGATTTTGCGCGATACGGCGTCGGCCGCGGCATCTACACTGGCGACACGACGATCGGACTGAAGGGCCGCATCATTTTCGAGGCGCCAGGCTTGATTGCGCTGCTGACCGCGCATCGCGCGCTCGAGGAAGCCGTGCTGACCAAGCAGCAGAACCGCTTCAAGCCCGAAGTTTCGCGTAAGTGGGTCGAGCTGGTGTACGAGGGCTTCTACCACGATCCGCTGAAGACCGACCTCGAAGCTTTCCTCGCCTCGTCGCAGGCAAAGGTGAATGGCGAGGTCGTGTTGCGCACCAGTGGCGGCAGTGTCGACGCGGTCGCCGTGAAGTCGCCGCACCTGCTGACAGCCAAGGGCGCCACTTACGCGCAGTCGGCGGACTGGGGCGTGGCCGAGGCCGAAGGATTCATTCGCCTGTACGGGATGAGTTCGACACTGTGGGCGCAGGTGAACAGGAAATGACACGCTTGCGGGAAAAGCGATGAACGACTTGCTGGCCAGGACCGTCGAACACCTGCGCGCGCTGGTGGCGTTCGACACCCAGAATCCGCCGCGCGAAATCGGCACGGATGGCATCTTCGAGTATGCGCGCTCACAGCTTTCGGGTTTCCAGTGGGCAACGACCAACCACGGCGGCGGCTCCGTCAGCTTTTTCGCCGTGCGCGGCAATCCACGCATCCTCTTCAACGTACATCTGGATACCGTGCCGGCAGCGCCGACATGGATGCACGATCCGTTCGCCCTGCAGGTGACCGACAACCGTGCAATCGGACTCGGCGCCTGCGATATCAAGGGCGCGGCCGCGGCGCTGCTCACCGCGGTTGCCAACACCGGCGGAGAGTTGGCGCTGCTGTTCACGAGTGACGAAGAAGCCAACGACGCGCGTTGCGTTTCGTCGTTTCTATCGCAGAAGCGGCCGTTCGATGCCGTCGTCGTTGCCGAGCCGACGCGTTGCGAGGCGGTGCTGGCGCATCGCGGCATCAGTTCGGTGCACGTCGCCTTTGCCGGCCATGCCGGCCATGCGTCGACTGCAAACGCGCTCGGCGGCAGCGCCGTGCATCAGGCCATGCGTTGGGGATCGCGCGCGCTCGACCTGGTTGCAGGCGAAGCGCATCAACGCTTCGGCGGCTTGACCGGTTTGCGTTTCAACATCGGCAAGGTCGAAGGCGGCATCAAGGCCAATGTCATTGCGCCTTCAGCGGATGTGCGTTTCGGCTTCCGCCCGTTGCCGTCGATGGATACGGATGAATTGCTGTCCCGGTTCCAGGCCTGCGCCGACTTGCCGCCGGCGAAATTCACGGAGACATTCCGCGGCCCGTCGCTTCCCGCAGGGAACGTCGCGCAGGCCGAAGGCCGGCGCCTCGCGGCGCGCGATTTCGCCGACGGCTTCGGCATACCGGTCGGCAACGCAGTCGATTTCTGGACCGAGGCCTCGCTGTTCTCCCAGGCCGGGTACACGGCCATCGTGCTCGGCCCCGGCGACATCGCCCAGGCGCACAGCGCCGATGAATTTGTGGAATTGTCCCAATTGCAGAAAATCACCGAGACCTACATGGCCATGATCAAGCACGGAGTCCGCGATGGTTCAGGCGCATAAGCAGCTGCGTTCGACCATCGTGCGGCTGCTCTCCAACATGGGCAGCGCGAAGGAGATTCAGCAGTATCTCAAGCGCTTCTCGCAGCTCGATGCGGCGCGATTCGCCGTGGTCAAGGTCGGCGGCGCGGTGCTGCGCGACGATCTGGACAACCTGGTGTCGTCGCTGGCATTTCTGCAGCAGGTCGGCCTGACGCCGATCGTGATCCACGGCGCGGGACCGCAGCTCGATGTCGAGCTCGCCGCCGCGGGCATCCAGAAGCGACTGGTGAATGGCTTGCGCGTGACATCGCCCGAGGCGCTTGCCACCGTGCGCCGCGTCACCCAGACCGAAAACCTGAGCCTCGTCGAAGCGCTGCAGAACATCGACGCACGCGCGACGTCGATCATCGGCGGCGTGTTCGAGGCACAATTCCTCGATCAGGAAAAGTATGGTCTTGTCGGCAAGGTGGGCAAGGTCAACCTGGCACCGATCGAGGCGAGCCTGAAGGCCAGTTCGATTCCGGTGATCGCCAGTCTCGGCGAGACGGCAACCGGCCAGATTCTCAACATCAATGCCGACTTCGCCGCCAACGAGCTGGTGCGCGAGCTGCAGCCGTACAAGATCATCTTCCTGACCGGCACGGGCGGATTGCTCGATGGCGATGGCAGGCTGATCGACTCGATCAACCTGTCGACCGAATACGCGCATCTGATGGCGCAGCCGTGGATCAACGGCGGCATGCGCCTGAAGATCGAGCAGATCAAGGACCTGCTCGACAAGTTGCCGCTCACCTCGTCGGTGTCGATCACGCGGCCGACCGACCTGGCCAACGAGTTGTTCACGCATCGCGGCTCCGGCACGCTGGTGCGCCGCGGCGAACGTGTACTGAGCGTCGATTCGTGGGACGAACTGGACCTGGCGCGGCTGCGTTCGCTGATCGAGTCGAGTTTCGGACGCACCCTTGCCGCCGACTATTTCGAGCGCACGACGCTGATGCGCGCCTACGTCAGCGAGAACTATCGTGCGGCCGTGATTTTATTGGAAGCGGACCTGCTCGATGCCGGCAAACACGTGTATCTCGACAAATTCGCCGTGCTCGACGATGCGCAGGGCGAGGGGCTAGGCCGCGCGGTGTGGCAGGTAATGCGCGACGAGACGCCGCGTCTGTTCTGGCGCTCGCGTCATGGCAACATCATCAATCATTTCTACTATGCCGAATCCGACGGCTGCTACAAGCTGCCGAATTTCAAGGCGTTCTGGTACGGCATCGACGAGTTCGACCAGATCGAAGCCTGCATCGACTATTGTCGCGAGAAAGCCCCGACCCTGATCGATCGCGAACCCGCCGTCTTTGCGGAGCAAACCGTGTGATCCTGGATCGTCGCCAGTTCCTCTCGGCGGGTCTGGCCGCCGCCGCCGGCGCGGCGATCGCCTCGGGCGAACGCGCGTCTGCGGCCTCGCCCGACAACGCGGCCGTGAAAATCGGCGCAACCGTACGTAAACGCAATGTGCTGCTGATCGTGTCCGACGATCACGGCTACGACATGAGCTGCGCCGGCGGCAAGGTCCGCACGCCGGTGCTGGACGCGCTTGCCCGCGAAGGCGTGTTGTTCAGCGACGCCTACGCCTCCGTATCCTCATGCAGTTCGAGCAGGGCGACATTGTATACCGGGCTGTACTCGCACACGAACGGCATGTACGGCCTCGCCCACGACGTGCACAATTTTTCCCTGCTCGACGACGTGAAAACGCTGCCATGGATGCTCAAACAGGGTGGCTACGCGACCGCACTGGTCGGCAAGCTGCACGTCAGGCCGGAACCGCTGCTGGCCTATGATGCCTGGCTGTTGCCGGAGCAGCCGGGCAATCGCGATGTCGCCGCGATGGGCCACGCGGCCGGCAAATGGATACGTGAGCAGGGGGACAAGCCATTTTTTCTGACCATGGCCTACAGCGATCCGCATCGCGCCGGCGACAAGTCGAATTTCGGCAATACGCGCGATTGGCCGGAAGTGAAGCGCGAACGCTACAAGCCTGCAGACGTGTCCATTCCTTCGCATCTGCCCGATCTGCCCGGCGTGCGCGAGGACCTCGCGGAATACTACGAATCCGTCAGCCGCATGGACGCCGGCATCGGCCTGCTGCTGCGCGAACTGAAGGAGTTGGGGCACGACAAAGACACGCTGGTGGTCTATCTGTCCGACAATGGCCGCCCGTTTCCCGGTGCCAAGGACAATCTCTACTACGAAGGCATCCATCTGCCGCTGATCGTGCGTGCACCGGGCTTCGAGAAGCGCGGCCCGCGCGACGTCATTCGATCGAATCGGGCGATGGTGAGCTGGATCGATATCACGCCGACGATTCTCGATTGGACCGGCGTTGCGCCGCCCGCCGACTATCGCTATCTGCCGCTGCCGGGCCGTTCGATCCTGCCGATTCTCGAACGGAACGACCCGACAGGTTGGGACGAAGTGTTCGCCACGCACAGCTTTCACGAGATCGATCAGTACTATCCAACGCGCTCGCTGCGCACGCGCAAGTTCAGCTACTTCAAGAATCTGCAACCGGCGCTCGAAGTGCCGATCGCGAGCGATGTGGCGCTGTCGCCATCGTGGAAGGCAATCACCTCGACACCGGGCGCCAGGCTCGGCAAGCGCACGCTCGACGCCTTCCATCATCGTCCGGCCGAGGAGTTGTACGATCTCGACGCTGATCCCGATGAAGTCGTGAACCTGGCGGCCGAACCCAAATACGCAACGGTGCTCGCCGATCTGCGCAAGCAGCTCGATTCCTGGCGCACCGCCACGCACGATCCGTGGCAGAAAGGCGTCACGGATCCGTTTGGACCTGCTCACCGATGACAACCAGAAAGACCATCGGCATCGTTGGGGCGCGGGGCCACACCGGCGCCGAGCTGATCAGGCTGATCGCGGCGCATCCGGCGATCGAACTTGCATTTGTTTCTTCGCGCGAACTCGCGGGACAGTTGCTTGCCGATCACAACGCTTACTTCCACGGCGACCTGCGCTATGAAAATCTCGACGCGGATGCGGTTGCCGCAAAAGCAGCCGATGTCGTCGTGCTCGCGTTGCCGAATGGCAAGGCCGAGCCCTATGTAACAGCGATCGATGGGGTGAAGTCCGCTGGCTACGACCCGATCATCATCGACATCAGTGCCGACTATCGCTTCGACAACAGCTGGTACTACGGACTGCCGGAACTCTATCGTGCGCGCTACCAGGGCCAGCGCCACATCAGCAATCCCGGTTGCTACGCCACGGCCATGCAGCTGGCGATTGCGCCGCTCAAGGATTCGCTCGCCGCTCCGCCGGCGTGCTTCGGCGTCTCGGGTTATTCCGGCGCCGGCACGACACCGTCGGACCGGAACGATCCGGACAAGCTGCGCGACAACCTGATTCCGTACACGCTGGTCGACCACACGCACGAGCGCGAAGTCACGCGCCATCTGGGCTTCCCGGTCGAATTCATGCCACACGTCGCGGCGCACTTCCGCGGCATCACGATGACAGTCAACCTGTGGTTGCGCGAGGCGATGACGGCCGAGGCGATCAAGTCCCGCTATCGCGAGCGCTACGCCGGTGAACCGCTGATCCGCATCGTCGACGAAGCGCCTTGGGTCAGCCGTATCGCGAACCGCCACGGCGTCGAAATCGGCGGCTTCGCCGTTGCACCCGGCGGCAAGCGCGTCGTCGTCGTCGCGACGCTCGACAATCTGCTCAAGGGCGCAGCGACGCAGGTGTTGCAGAACCTCAACGTGGCGCTCGGATTCCCCGAACTGGAAGGCATTCCTCATGAGTGACCTGCTCTGGCAGAAACCAGGCGTCGAGGTGGATGCGCGGATCATGCGTTTTCTCGCCGGCGACGATGTGGTGCTCGACCGCGAGTTCTTCCTGCACGACATCGCGGCGAGCAAGGTGCACGTCGAGGGATTGCAGCGCATTGGCATCCTTGGCGCCGAGGAAGCCGCGGCGCTCGCGCGCGAACTCGACGTGCTTGCAACGGATTTCCGCAATGGTGCGTTCGTGCTCGATGTCCGCTACGAAGACGGGCACTCGGCGATCGAGGCGCGCCTGAGGGAACGGCTCGGCGACACCGGCCGCAAGGTACACACCGGTCGCAGCCGCAATGACCAGATCCTCGTCGCCACGCGCCTCTGGCTCAAGGAAAGGCTCGCCGAACTCGCCGCGCTCTGTTCCCGATCCGCGCGTGCCTGCCTGGATCGCGCCGCGGGCGAAGCGTTGCCTCTGCCTGGCTACACGCATTTGCAGCGCGCCGTCGTGTCGTCGACCGCGCTGTGGTTCGCCGGCTTTGCCGAGGCGTTCATCGATAACGCGCTGCGTGCGCACGATACGCTCGCCTGGGTCGATGCCAACCCGCTCGGCACTGCCGCGGGCTATGGCGTGAACCTCAAGCTCGATCGCGAGCACTCGACGCAAGCGCTGGGCTTTTCGCGCATGCAGGTCTCGCCGGTGTATGCGCAACTGTCGCGCGGCAAGTTCGAAATCGCCGCGCTCGATGCACTCGGCTCGGCCACGCTCGATTTGCGCCGGCTGGCCTGGGACCTGAGCCTGTTCACGACCGCGGAATTCAACTTCGTGCTGCTGCCGC